>Ga0208373_1001432_pt1 | contig 32106 bp, 24 predicted proteins | sample RifOxyC2_FD_184036 | JGI IMG/M metagenome (GOLD analysis project Ga0208373, IMG submission 184036) | Soil microbial communities from Rifle, Colorado - Rifle Oxygen_injection C2 (SPAdes) | ecosystem: Environmental > Terrestrial > Deep subsurface > Rock core/Sediment | place: Rifle, Colorado... | reverse complement strand
GCTGAAATAAATTTGAATCATCTTGTTTCTGTTCGTGAAAAAATTCCAATGTTAGCATGTAGAGAAAATGAAAATTGTCGTATCAAATCACGGCTTTAATCATAATGACTCTCAAAATCCTCTCCGGCGGACAAACAGGTGTAGATCGTGCTGCATTAGATGCGGCGATGAATTGCGGCATGCCGCATGGCGGATGGTGTCCTAAAGGAAGATGGGCAGAATTCAATACAATCATTCCAAAAGAATGTTTTTTGAATGACTCAAAGAAAATTCACACGTTACGTTAGGAACTAAATTATAAAATATTGGCTAAAATATGCGGGGAAATTTTTAATGTTGGAGGCGCACTCATGATTATTGCATAAATATGTAAAAATATGCTTGAAGAAAATTCCCCAAACTAAATTCCGTGTCAAATCCTCTCCGCTATGCTAAATTAACCAAAAAAAAGAGAGAAAACATGTCTTATCATAAAACTGTTTCTGTGAAAGTCGGTAATATTATCATCGGCGGTGGTACACCGATAGTTGTGCAAAGTATGACGGACACTTTAACAGCAGATGTTGCTCAAACAGTTGAGCAAATCAAATTACTGCATGAAGCAGGTTCAGAATTAGTCCGCATGACAGTCAATACAGAAGAAGCAGCACAAGCGGTTCCAGAAATCCGTCATCATTTAAATCAGCAAAATTGTTTTGTGCCGCTTATCGGTGATTTTCATTACAACGGTCATCTGCTGCTGAATCAATATCCTGAATGTGCAAAAATTCTCGATAAATATCGTATTAATCCGGGTAATGTTGGTTCCTCACAAACTTCTTGCGATCATTTTGAATCGATTATCCGCGTTGCGATTAAATACAACAAACCGGTGCGTATCGGTGCAAACGGCGGCAGCATTGATACAGTATTATTAGAAAAATTAGCTTTTCAAAACGCCAAACAAAAATTAAAGTTATCACATGAGGAATTAGTCGAAGAAACCCTCATCACTTCTGTTATTGAAAATGCAAAAAAAGCAGAAAGCTTAGGTTTGCCCGCGAACAAAATTATTTTATCGTGCAAAGTCAGCGACACATTATCACTGATTCGTCTGTATCGAAAATTATCTCAACGATGTCATTATGCATTGCATCTTGGTTTAACTGAATCCGGCAGTGGCACACAAGGATTAGTTGCTTCCAGCATTGCCATAGGTATTTTATTAGAACAAGGTATCGGCGATACTATTCGCGTTTCTGTCACACCCGGTATAAATGAAAATCGAACAAAAGAAGTCATCATCGCACAACAAATTTTGCAAGCTTTAAATTTACGTCATTTTATGCCGCAAATTATTTCTTGTCCGGGCTGCGGTAGAACAGACAGAAAAAAATTTCAGCAATTAGTTTCGGATGTGCAAGCTTATGTTGATCAGCGTTATCCTGCTTGGAAACAAAGTCGAAAAGCAAAAGATGAAGGGTCTATTAAGATTGCAGTGATGGGATGTGTAGTGAATGGACCTGGCGAAAGCAAACATGCTAATATCGGCATCAGTTTGCCCGGCACAAATGAAAATGCTGCTGTTGTTTATGCAGATCAAAAGAAAATGGTAACGCTAAAAGAAAATATCAAAGAAGAATTCTTTAAGTTGTTAGAAGCTTATATGTGTCAATCGCCCATTAAAAAAAATTCTTGATGAGACGCGATAAATCGCATCTTTACCTTAAATCATTTTTAAAAATTCTTTTTCATTTAAAATTTTTACGCCTAATTCTCTTGCTTGAGTTAATTTGCTGCCGGGATTCTCGCCTAAAATCACATAACTTGTTTTTGCCGAAACACTGCCAGCTACTTTTGCGCCTTTTTCTTCAAGTTTTTCTTTGGCTTCTTCGCGCGACATGCCTGCTAATGTGCCGGTAATAACAAATGTTAATCCCTGCAGAGGTAAATTATTTTGTGTTTCTATTTTTCGCCAATGAATGCCGGAATGAATTAAACGTTCAACTAATTCGCGATGATGTTTCTGCTTAAAAAAACCAATAATGTTTTGCGAAACAGCAGGACCTACGTCTGGCACTTGCTGCAGTTCTTCTTCATCCGCATGAGAAAATTTTTCCAATGTGCCGAAATAGCTTGCCAACGTTTTAGCCGTTGCTTCTCCTACTTCGCGAATACCGAGCGCATATAAAAATCTTGGCAAGGTAGTGTCTTTACTTTTTTCAATTGCTTCCAATAAATTATCCGCTGATTTTTCTCCCATGCGTTCTAATGTAATTAATTTTTCTTTTTTGAGCGAATAAATATCTGCAATATCCTGAATTAAATTTTCGCTGACTAACTGATCCACTAATTTATCGCCTAATCCATCAATATCCATCGCACGCCGTGAAACAAAGTGTTTTATCGTCTCTCTTAATTGTGCAGGACAATATAATTCTCCCATGCATCTTGCAATTGCTTCACCTTCCGGTTTTAAAACATCAGCGCCGCACACCGGACATTTTTTTGGCAACGAAATAATTTTAGTCTGATTGGGGCGTTTTTCTAAAATCGGTTTCACCACTTCAGGAATCACATCACCTGCACGGCGGACAATCACAGTATCGCCCACGCGAATATCTTTGCGCTGCAGTTCATCCATGTTGTGCAGCGTTGCATTGCTCACGGTCACGCCACCTACAAAAACAGGTGTTAAGCGCGCAACTGGTGTTAATGCACCTGTCCTGCCCACTTGAAATTCAATCGCTTCAACTTTGGTTAATTTTTCCTGCGCAGGAAATTTATGCGCAATTGCCCATCGCGGTGCGCGGGAAACAAAACCTAATTTTTCCTGCAGTGATAAATCATTGACTTTATAAACAACGCCGTCAATTTCAAACGGCAAGCTTTCTCTTTTTTTGGAAAGCGTTTCAAAAAATTTTAAACAGCCCGATTTTCCTTTCACTACTTTTCGGCATTCAGGCGCAGGAATTCCTAAAGTTTCTAATTGATCTAAAATATCAGCATGTGTGCTGGGCAATTCACCGTTTTTAATTTCGCCGACAGAATACGCATAAAAACTTAAAGATCTTTTTGCTGTGATTTTAGAATCTAACTGGCGAAGCGAACCTGAAGCCGCATTGCGAGGATTGGCAAAAACTTTTTGATTATTTTTTTCAGCTTCTTGATTTAATTTTTCAAATCCTTTTTTTGTCATGTAAATTTCGCCGCGCACTTCTAAAATTTGCGGATAATTTTTTCCGCGAAGTATTAAAGGAATCGCGCGAATAGTCCGAACATTTTGTGTCACGTCTTCACCGGTCACGCCGTCACCGCGTGTTGCAGCCTGCACTAAATGCCCTTTTTCATAGAGTAAACTGATTGCCACGCCGTCAAGTTTTGGTTCGCACGCATAATCAATCGGCAAATTATTTTTTAACCGCTGATGAATACGCTCATCAAATGCTTTAACTTCTTCTGCATCAAATGCATTATCCAGCGACAGCATGGGAATAGCATGTTTAACCGTTTTAAACCCTTGCGCAGGTTCAGCGCCGACGCGCTGTGTCGGTGAATCAGCTGTCATTAATTCAGGATGTTGTTTTTCTAATGTTTGAAGTTTTCGAAACAGCGTATCATATTCGCTGTCAGGCACAGACGGATCTGCTAAAACATAATAACGATAATTATGTTCATCAATTTCTCGGCGAAGCTTTTCAATTTCATTTTTGATATGCATTTTACTGTTCTAATAGTTCTACAATTTCACTCACGAGTTTTTATCCTCTTCAAATAAATCAGGCGTGTGTCTGCTTTCTTGTAAACGGCGGACTTTTAAACGTAATCCCAGCAATTCATCGTCTGAAATAGGTTTGCGTTTTGCATTGCAGACTTGTCCGCCTAATTCTTCCGCTAAATTATTCGCCGTCTCCAGCATAAGCTCAAACACTTCTATCGGATCAGAAACTTGCTGTACAGAAAAAAAGCAGCAAAGACCGGGACAACGCAATGCGCCGATTTGTTCCAAATCAAATGTGCCGGGTTTTGCAATAGAAGTCATGCTGAACAAAACAGGCCCTTCACCTTTTTTATTTTCGTGCCGATGAAAAATTTTCATCGCGCCAAAACGCAATCCTTCTGACAGCAATGCCTGAATTAATTCATAACCTTGATAAAATTTTTTTTCGTCCGGCATGATATTCAGCACAATTAAATCATTTTCTCGCACATTAGAATAAGCGCGGTGAATGGATTTAATTTGTTTCATGCTGCGTGCTGCCTGCACTTCTTCATCTTCAGTTAAAAATTCTTTTGGCGCAGGCTCGTAGGCGCAGGCTTTAGCCTGCGTATTTTTTTCATCTGAATTTTTTTTAACAAAATTAAAACGTAATTCACTCTGACGATAATATCGCCAAAAAATAAAACCGACAACAACAATCATAAAAATGATGATGAGCATAATCATGAGATTTATTATTCCGTTTTCTTCGAAGATTCTGCTAATTTTACCGCTTCTTCAATTTCTACAGCAACAATTCTTGAAACGCCGGGTTCCTGCATAGTAACGCCCATTAAGATATCTGCCATTTCCATCGTCACTTTATTATGCGTGATCACAATAAATTGTGTTTGTTTAGACATTTCTTTCACGAGCTGACAGAAACGTGCGACATTCAAATCATCAAGCGGCGCATCCACTTCGTCCAAAATACAAAACGGCGCAGGATTTAACTGGAACATCGCAAAAACTAAAGCGATAGCCGTTAATGCTTTTTCACCGCCAGATAATAAATGAATAGAGGTATTGCGTTTGCCCGGCGGCTGTGCTTTCACTGCAACACCTGTCATTAATAAATCTTGTTCAGTTAATTCTAATTCAGCATGTCCGCCGCCGAAAATTTTTGGAAAAATAGTTTTTAATCCTTCATTCACTTGGTCAAATGTTTCTTTGAATTTTGCGCGTGTTTCTTTATCAATTTTTCGCATAGTGCTTTGCAGTATTTCTAATGCTTCGCTCAAATCTTTTTCTTGTTTGTCTAAATATTCTTTTCGTTCTGTGACTGAACGGTGTTCATCAATTGCTGCTAAATTAATAGGACCAATGCGTTCAATTCGCTGCGCAGCATCCGCTAATTGTATTTCCCAATTTTCAATGGAAGCGTCTTGAGATAATTCTGTTAGCAATTTTTCCAAATCAAAATCTGCTTCTAAAATTTGTTCTTGAATGCCTTCTTGTTTTACTAATAACGTTTGTCTTTCCATGCGTAAATTTTCTAACGCCTGCTGCTCAGCATTCAAACGTGCCTGCACGTGATGACGTTTTGCTTCCAAAGTTTTTAACACTTGTGTGTTCGATTCACAATTTGCTTCTGCTGCATGCAGTCTCTCTTCAATTTTTAAACGCTCGGTTAATTGGTTCTGCAAATCAGATTTTAAATTCTGTAAGGGAGATCCTGATTCAGATAAATATTTTTCTAAATTAATTTTTTTAGCTACCAGTTGTGAAAGCTGTTGTTCATCGCGTTCTAATGTTTGCGTTAAAATAGCTAATTCATTTTTAGAAGAATCCAAACGCACAATCAATTCATCAGCCACTCTTGTTTTTTGTGTGGATTCTTCGCGCACTTTTAATAAAGTTTCGCGCAAAGTATCTCGCTCGGATAATAATTCATCGCGATGGCTGGTGTGTTCTGTGTGTGATTCACTGGATGACTGCCATTGAAATTCTGTTCTTAATAATAATTCTTTTAAAGCTTCAATTTCTTCTTCGCATTCAATTTTTTCATGCGAAATGCGTTCCTGCTGCTGTTTTAATTCTATTAAACGCGCTTCGATCGAACTTAATTGAGTTTTAACTTCCCAATAATCTGCGTTTAATGTTTGATAATTTTCTTGCAGTTGATTGCGTTTATTTTCTAAAGCAGTTAATTGGATTTCGCTCGTCTGCAAAAGTGTTTGCAGCAATTCTACTTCTTTCGTTTGTGTTTTAATTTTTCCAGATAACGTTTCTAATAATTTTTGACGCGATAGAATGCTTGCTTCTTTATCAATCGGTTTAGAAGTTCTGATCCAGTTCGGTCCTAACCAAACGCCTTCGATGGTAATAACAGATTGTCCATTCATTAATTGTTCACGAATACGATAGGCTTCGTTTAAATCTTTTGCTAAGTAAACTTGAGATAACCACGCTTCAACTAATCCGTCAGAGTCTACTTTCGATGCTAATGTTTCGACTGTCGGTGGGTTATTTGTTTGTGACTGATTGTATTTTTCAACTAACGTCAATCTGCCTTGCGGCACATGCGGTAATTCATGTGCAAATTCATGCACAGTCTCTACACACAACGCATCAAAATAATCATGCAGCACCACTTCAACAGCTATTTCCCATTCGGGTGAAACTTTAATGCTCGTTCCTAATCTTGGTTTTTCTGACAAACGCCGCGCATGCAGCCATTCGTTTAACGCTTCGTTATCGCTGCCTAATGCTGCCTGCTGTAAACCCTCTAAAGTAGCATGACGGTTTTTTAACGTTTGTAATGCTTCTTGCGCTTGTTCTAATTTTTGTTGAGTGCCTAAATTTTTTTGTTTTTGTTCATTAATTTCATTTGCTGCAGAAGAAAGAGAAGTTTCTACTTCACGAAGTGATCGCTGCAAAGTTTCTTCTTTTCCATGCATTGGCTGTAATTGAAACTGCAGTTCATCAATAGATTTTTTTGCATCGGAAGAAATTAATTTTGACAGTCTTTCCTGCAGCTGCACAATGCGCTCTTGATAATGCGTCACTTTTGTTTTAGAAACTTCCTTTTCTTGTGAAACATTTTGAATCAATGTTTGGAAACTGTCCCAGCGTTCCTGCCATTGATGCATCGCATTTTCTGCTTGTGCTAATTTTTCAGCAATCTCTGCCGCTGCTTGTTTTGCTTTGGCAACATCGGGTTCTGCATTTCCTAAAGCGTGCTTGATTTGCGAAATTTTTTCACGATGCGAAACAGTTTCATTTTTTAATTCATCTGATAATTGTGTGGATTGTCCTAATTCTAATTCCCATTGACTGGATTGTTCTTCGATGTGTGAAATACGCTGTTCTAACCGCGCAATTTCTGCGCCTAAACTATAATATTCGCGCTGCACTTCATTTAATGCGCTGTTTGATGCTTCTTGTGCATCACGCGCCTTTTCAATATCCGTTTCAAAGGAACGCTGGTCTGCTAATTCACGATCATAGGCTGTCATCTGATCACGAATGTTTAAATCTTTTTGTGATAATTCTTGATTCAGCAAACGCCAATGCAATGCTTTTAATTGTGCAGTGAACAAACGTTCTTCTTCTTTTAAAACTTTGTAACGTTCCGCTGCGTTGGCTTGACGTTTTAAATGCCGCTGCTGTTTTTCTAATTCTTCCAGAATATCGCGCAAGCGATTTAAATTTTCCTGCGTACGATGCATGCGGCTTTCCGTTTCTTTGCGGCGTTCTTTATATTTAGAAATGCCTGCAACTTCTTCTAAATAAATTCGCAACTCTTCTGGTTTTGCTTCGACTAAACGAGAAATCATGCCTTGTTCAATAATGGAATAACTGCGTGGACCTAATCCTGTGCCTAAAAAAATATCCAAAATATCTCGGCGTCGGCAAGCAGTTCCATTAATAAAATAATTGGATTGTCCATCGCGCTCGACTTCGCGGCGGATAGAAATTTCAGCATAACTCGCATAAGGACCGCCCAATCGTCCTTCGTTATTTTCAAATAATAATTCAACTGATGCTTTGCCGACAGGCTGGCGCTGTGTAGTGCCGTTAAAAATGACATCGCTCATGGATTCGCCGCGCAATTGTTTGGCAGACATTTCACCGATCACCCAGCGAATCGCATCCACAACATTCGACTTGCCGCATCCGTTCGGACCGACGATAGAACTGAGCTGCGCTTTCATGGGAATCAAGGTAGGATCAACAAAGGATTTAAAACCTGATAGTTTAATGCTTCTGAGATACATGTATCACTACTTCCTTAAAACCTGTTTAAAATCTCTACTATGTCGGTCATAAACCGTCGATTTTCTGCGATTCGTTGCTCACATACTCTCATGTATGCTGCGCTACGATTCTCGAAAATCAGCGCTTTCTGTCTCGACCTAGCGAGATTTTGAACAGGTTTTTATAAAAACAATCAAGTAAATATGCCATAAAAACACGCCTGCCGCATCTTTTTTTTAATTGCAATTTCGTTAAAAGAAACTAAAATAACGAACCTGACAGAAAATACCATCGAATGGGACTGTAGCTCAGCTGGGTTTGCGAAAGGACCGATCAGTCAGTGACTGATCGCAGCCGAGCAAACGCCAGTACATGGATGTACCAGGCTGGGTGAATTTAGCAAAAATAAAAAAGGTGCGCCATGGATGGCAGCTAAAAATTTATGGGGCTGTAGCTCAGCTGGGAGAGCGTCGCGTTCGCAATGCGAAGGTCAGGGGTTCGATCCCCCTCAGCTCCAATGCATTAATCTTAAATGCAGTCTCAATGCATGTTCTACTTTTAACATGAAGCTATCATTCAAAACTGCAATCGGTTTCTGATTTGAAAAACGCCATTTTGAAAGTGTCCTGATTTGCTGATACTGAATTTTTGAATCTTTTTTTAATCTATAAATTACCACCAAATATCTCATGCAACCCTACCGTGATTTTTCTTGTTGAAAATCACTTTCCCTGTATTGATTTTCACTGTATATTTTTTTATGCTGCAGATTCGTTCAACAGCTCGCAAGAAATATTTTTTAATATACCAATCGCGAATGAGATTTCGAGGTTGGCACAAATAGACCCAAGTATTTTGGTTTCTCAGCAAGGCGGCGAGGAGTGAGCAACAGGAGTGTCTATATAATACATGACTGTTGCGAACGACGCTGCCAACAAAGCTGAAAACCAAAAAACGACGGGTATATTTCTTGTTCATGTATTTCCTCTTAACAAGGAGTAATCATGCACAGCTATTGGGACGAACTCGTTAAATCAGTCATCAATAAAAAACATTCTAAATTTTCATTTCGATTTGCCAGCAAACTTAAAAAATACCAGCGCAGAAAAAAAGACAATCCTTTTGTACCATTACGTTATTACTTAGATCCGCCCTATCAAAATATTTATTTCACCCCTCGTGAAGTACAATGTCTTTTTTGCTGTCAAAAAAGTTCACAATACAAAGTCATTGCTCGCGTTTTAAATCTTTCTGACCGAACTATTGAAGCTTATTTAAGAAAAATTCGAGATAAAATAAACTGCCACACGAAAAAAGAAATGATGAAATTTATTCATGAGATTGGTTTTTTTAAAAAGTATGAAGAAGTAGACGGAAAAATTTCAGAAAAAACAAAATAACAAAAACGACCATTTTAGCGACTGGCGATAAAATGGTCGTTTGAATTGACTATTTTAGCGGCTGAAAATCTTTTGGGAAAATTGGTGTGATGAGATTGCTTTATCTGTTTTTTGAGTAACTTGCTGACTCACTTAATATTGGAATCCTTCGTTGTTCAGTATTTCTATTTTCTGCTTTCAAAAGCCAATACCCAGTGAAAAATAATAAAGAACCAACATTAAGAAGCATTCCAGAAACCAATACATAATGACTTGTTTCAACTTGTGCGTCAGCTATAGTTTTTGCTTCATCTCTTAAAGAGTCACACGATATTTGTTTTTGTTCTTCAAGATTATGAATCAAGTCATAACCTTTATTCAAGGACGTAACAGTGTTATAACAAAAAAAACCTCCTGCAGTCCATGACAACCCCCCCCAATCCTATTAATGTTCTACCCAAATATGCTTTTAAAGACATAATCTTATTCCTCTTTCAAGAAGCAGTTTCATATCCACTCGCTTTGCGTAATTGATGTTCTCTATTAACAGCAAAAGCCAGAACAGCAAAAATATCTTCTTGCGTTAATTCTGGGTAATCCTCCAAAATTTTTTGAATGCTCATTCCTAAAGCTAACCAATCTAAAATATCATAAACTGAAATGCGCATATGACGAATACAAGGCATTCCGCCTCGTTTACCCGCTTCAATGGTAATAATATTTTGATAGTTCATAAAACACTCCGTCATAATTAAAACTCAATTTATTTTAGACGATTGTTAATATAAAAACAACAACACCTTCCAAAAATTGGCCGCCGTTTGTTAAACGGCTCAATCTTCCTTTATATTTGCAAGTGATTAAAAAAATCACGCACACGAAAAATATCACACGCCTTACAGAAAAATTTTAATCTTAAGCGCTGAAAATCTTTTGGGAAAATTGGTGTGAAAAATAAAATTAAATATTACCTGTGCAATTCCGTGGGGTCGTGAACATCATCTGCACAGCATGGACCACCACCTCCGCCTCCTTCGCCGCAATCACTGCTGAAATTGGCTTTTGTTTTTTCTAAAAATAGAATCATTCTAATCAGTGCAGTATCATCTATACCAGATTCAGTCAATCTATCTTCATCTTGACTAAGCATAGCAGCAACAGCATTCATGCCGGGGAAAATAATATCAGGTTCTATAGGAACAGTTCTTTGCCCTAGATAAGGAAAATAACGAAAGCGAGGCTGCTCAATTCGGTCAAGGCAATAAACTGCACGAACAAATTTTGTCAGTTCTTCTTCAGAAATTTTTAAATCTGCCAATAAAGAGGAAAGAAAGTTAACCACTTCTTTCACTTGTTGTGCTTGCCGCTCTTGCTTAGCTGTAAAATCCATTGAATTAAACCTTGATCCATAAAAAACACCAATCAAATTTTCCAATTGTCTTTGTTTTGTTTTGCCAAAAATATAATATTCTTCCATAGCTGCTGATATACATTCTCGAAAAAAATTTCCTACAAAAACTTTAGAAACAGGCGTTTTGTTAAAATAAATAAATCTTAAAAGGGCAGGCAGTATCCGATCAATTATATTGTTATACGATACAAAAGTGACAAGATAACTTAATAAAACATAGCTATCTTGGCGAAAGTTTTCATTCATTAAACATTGTTCCGAAACAGATAATCTAGATTGAGCAAATACTATGCTCTCAAAAACTATGAAACAACTTACTGCTTCATTTTGAAATTGATGAGAAGTTAAAGAAATTACATGGTTATGAAAAATTTTTAGACAAGTTTCTATTTGTACATCAGGATCAATCAAAATATCAGAACATAAGCTTTCATTTATCTGTTTAATTAGCTCTTCATAATGACGAATTAATTTTTCCATTGCCGATTTATCATCTACTGATAGAGATTTGATTTTTTCAATTAATAGAATCATTTTCTGGCGTAAAAAATCTTTCACGCGATCAGTACTTTTTTGAATGAAAGGTGTGATAGCTTTTTTGACAAAGTTAGCTGCTATAATATTTTTAACTTCTTCTGCTTTATCTTGCTCCTCAAGAAGCGATATTGTTTCTTCAAACGCTGCATTAATACTAGCTATATTTTCTTCATCCATTGATACATAACCCGGCGGCGGCATTAACATATAACGAGATGAATCAGGTAACATTCTTTCTTCAAAAAAATGAGGAATACCTGGAAACTTAATAAAAAATTTAGCAGGATGATCAGGCGCCGCTGCACCACCTCCGCCTGAAGATGTATCACGTAAAAATACAAGCAGTTCTCGTTTGAGATCTTCCGCATCAAAATCAATTCCTGCCGCATGATCTAATTCTGGGAAAGCAGTTATGCTTGCATCGGAGAATGCATTGATAAACGTCTGAAAATTTCTCTCCTCAATTTCTCCATCTTCATTGCAGATATTAAACTTTTCAGATAATTGCCTTATTAAATCACGAGGAACCATTGCACCATTTGCATAAATTAAACGCAAGAAAAAAGGGAGCAATGGAATCATATCTTTTTCAGATGGAAATAAATGTTGGAATGCCGTAAAACAATTTTCACGAAATTGTAAATTCTCTAAACAACGATAAATCATCTTTCTGAAAAATACTGAATTAAATGGGGTACCAAAGTACGTATATAAATCCTCTAATGTTTTCTTATACTGATCTTGGGATATTCTAGCACTGTTCAAACTGGCAATGGCATTCTGAAGAAAAGTAAAATTCTCAGAAACTGTTTCTTTCATTGTCGCTATCTCTTTCATTTTGCAATAACCTCTTTAATATTTTTATTTTTAATAGAAATAACCAAAGGCATTACAACATAAACACTTTAATTCGACAATACTGGGTTTTTTAAAAAAAATTAAGATGACTGCAGCATTAAAAAGCAGGAGCAGCAACAGGCACTGTAGATCCTACTAGTGTAAGCTGATTCAATAATCCAACTAGATCGCGCTGCTGAAATGTATTTATTTTTTCAGCAATGATTTCCTTTAATTCTTCTTTCTGATCTTCTGTTAAATTTAAACCATTTTCTTTAGCTTCTTTAAGCGCTTTTTTAATATCTTTTATATTTCCAGATTGCAGTGTTTTTTGTAAGCTTTCAAAAGTTTGATCGCTTGCTTTACTCTTTCCAATTCGAGATCGAACTGCCTCAAGTCTTCTCGCACGATCAGAAGGGGTTGCAGCAGAACGAGAAGGTGCTTCATCATGAGCTTCAGTACTTTTTTCACTTTCATCACTTCTTCCATGACGATCTCGAAATGCTATCAGTCTTTCAGCGCGCTCAGAAGGTGTCAAAACAGAGCGGGCATAAATTGAATCATGACGAGAAGGCGTTGAAGCAGAGCGAGATCGTGATTCCAATAGGGAATCTGATGATGAAGGATATGCCGCAAATAGATCAGCAGCTGAAACAGAACGACAGCGTATTGACTCATCAGCTTCAGCGCTGCTTTCAACAGGCATTGGAAACGCCATAATCGGTCCTGTTAGTCTGCTAATTGATGTTTTTAATGCTTTCAATTCTTCCAAACGAGACCGAAGTCCCAATACGGAGTGAGATTGCGATAATTCCGGAGATCTCGCTCCAAATAAATCAATAGCAGTATTCCCCCGCATAACAAAAACATCATCACTGCTTCCGCCTTCGCCTTCACCCGATACAGCAGCAGAAGATTCTGCTGAAGGGAAGGTTTGTACTGTTACATCAGTACAATCATTCGGTACAGCAACAGAAGATGCAGAAGCGGGCAGGTCACGACCTGCCCCTACAAAAGAAACTGTCTCTTCTGTTAATGAAGATACTAATGGTGACGGCACTGCTGCATCAGTATTATCAGCATTGACAGCAACGGGATCTTGTAGTCTGCCTGTATCATCTGATAAAGGAGCGGCAGGAGAAGATGCAACAATAACTTCAGGCGTTTCTGCTCTCAAAGCAGTTTGTACTGCTGCACCAGTACTGTCATCTGTAGGGACAGGTCGCGACCTGTCCGTACTCTTTTCTGCAACGGCAGCAATATCATCACTAGGCACATCAGGAAACTCTGAAGTTACCTTATCTTCATGCTCCGACTCTTCAGCAAAAAGAGTTCTTGCTGTATTACTTTCCTCTGTGCTGTTTACTTTTCTTGCAGATCGAAGACGGCTTACACTGCTCATGCGCCTTAATTCAGAAACAGTTTGTGTCAAAGGCAATGGCGGAGAATCAAACAAAAGTAAATCTGCAGTAGCAATCACAGCAGGTTCTGCTCCAGAAGGTGAAACACAAACTAAATCATCGGTAACTTTTTCATTTGCAGCAATAGCCGACACAGTAACCGATTCACCTTCAAAATGAGCAGATGTAGTTTGTACAACTACCGCATTTAAAATTTCAATTTCTCTTGTTGGAATTTCAGGAGCAACAGGCGATGTTTCAACATTCGCGACAACGACGCTTGTATCTGCAACATCAATCACAACAGGTTCTGCTCCAGAAGGTGAAACACAAACTAAATCATCGGTAACTTTTTCATCTGCAAGAACAGCTAACTCATCAGCAGACTTATCTTCAACTTTAACTGCCTCTTCTACTGGATCTTCAGAAATTGCAGAAGGCGTTTCATGTACATCAGCCACCTCTGGACTTGCAGTTATTGAAACAGGGGTTGTTAATTTTAAAGAGGGAGAAGTTTGTAATGCTTCAGCAGTACTGTCATCTGTAGGGACAGGTCGCGACCTGTCCGTACTATTTAGAGAAGCAGTTTTACTTTTACTTCTAGGCTTCGAAGTTAACGTGGTAGATTTTTGCTTTGATGTTTCAAAACGGTCTCGAAGACGGCTGACATCACTCACACTGCGAACGGGAGGCTTAACCTCAGGTTTTCTAAAAAGAGGATTTTCCCCAGTAAACGTTCGTGCTGGTTTTTCTCCCATTCCTATAAAATGGTCTAGCTCTTGTTCTCTTGGTTTTTCTTCCAACTCCCTTACCGATTGTGTTTGCCGCCGTCCTCGTTGAAGAATTTTTCTCTGTGAAGCTTTTAATTGAGCATTGCGCAAAGCCTGCATGCGCTTACGTCTACCGATTTTAGAGATATCATCTGATAATACTTGAAGATCACTTTCAACATGATCTGTTTCTTTATCTTCATCATCAGTTTTACTTTCAGTTTTCGGAACAATATCTGACACAGCAGTAGTCTCACGGCTAAGAGGTTCTCTTTCTACATGAGTGATATCTTCTTTTCTTTCATCTGATAAAACATCTTCCGCGCCCTCTCTTTTCATTAAAGGAAGTGCGGGAAAAACAATATCATCTTGAGAAGTTTCTATAGCAGCATCCGGCAAATAAAGAACTCGAAGAAAGCTGTTAAATTCTTCTCTAGAAAAAACAGCAATACTAGGAAAAGCAATTGAAAACGCTTGAGAAAATACAGGGAAAAATATTTTCTCCAGCCTTGTTAATTCTGTTTCCGAAAAGGAAACTGATTCACTTTCAACCAATCTTTTCAAAAAAAGATTAAACTCTTTTAATTCCAGCGAAATTTCTTCGTGTTTTTTTTCATACTCAAAGGATATAGCATCTGCATAACCTTGAAAAAATAAACTCATTACATCTGCAGAAATTTTTGCGTCATTAAAAGCAATGTAAAATAAAAAAGCAGGTAATGTACTTTCTATTTCCTCAACCGTTCCTTTCAAAAAAATATATTCAAAAAGGATAAGACAATTCCTACAAAAATCACTATCAGAAAAACAAGAAGATAAATGTTCTAACCGCTGCGGTTGAGAAGGATGAAGTAAATAATCATGCCTAAAAAGTCGAAACCATTTGTTCAATAAAGATCGTTTATACTCATTCTGTAAACGTAACATATCTTTTTGAAAACTGTAAATAAACTCTTTACGCTCAAAAGGCTTTTTTACAGGAATAGTTTTTACTGAAGTCAACGTTTTTTTTCTAAAAATATTTTTTGATGTTTTCTTAACAGAAACTATTGAACTTTGATGACTGTTAAACAAAGATAAAACGTAACACACTTCCCGAAAGGTTGGCAATGGTTTAAAAAGATTTACCCAAACTGGAAATGGCAATATGATAAATGGACGCATTTTTTCTCACTCTTAGTATTATGTTTTTACAAATTCTTAACTAAAAGAATTCTTCTCATCTCATTCGCCCCTTTGATCATACTCACCCTTTTAAATATTTCGTTTTATAACGAAGCCTTTGAACTCACTGAATCTTCAGAGCCACTAATACCTTCTCGTCTTCTATTTTCATCGGGTAATTCTCCCAAAGAGAATACTGAAGAATTATCCCCATCAGACTCTTGAGTAGTAATACCCTTCCTAGCATCAACTGCAAGGGGGAGCTTTACAATAACATCTGTTTCCATACCTGACACCATTGAACGAACACGCCCCCTGCTCCTCCTATCATCAGCACCTGTCTCTTTATTTCCAAAATTCAAAGCCTTTCTTAATGCAGCAAGCTGCCCTTTCTGTGTACTATTGGCATATCTATTCAATTGATCAAATAATTCTTTAAGAAGAGTTTTGTTGTTTGCGTTTCTTAAAAACCCATTTCGTGATTCCTGAGAGCTTATTCCCTCTGTTGTGAATAAAGCTATTAAGCTGTTAGCTAATTTTTGTTCAACAGTGTCTTGCGTAAGAAGTGATTGGGTAGCAGGCAACATTTCAATTCTCCCTCTCATTGGGTTATCGGTCATACTCATTTGCGGCGGACTGCCTGCTTTTAATAAATCAGCGCACGCTTTTAAAACAAGGTAGCACGGAGTTTTCATAGCTTTTTCTTGGGCAGCAATCATTGGATTAACTTGATGAGAAACAGGGCTAAATAAAAGTGGTGTACTTGACGTAGTAAAAACAGATGTGGGCGGTCTTATTTCTCTTGAATCACTCCCAGCTGCTACTCGAGAACCTTGTAATGGATTCAAAGATTCACCCCAAAAAATATCTGGCGTTAATAAATGCTGAATGGGTTCATCACGATACCATCTATGACGATCGCTACCGCCCCCGCCTCCTCCACCACCGCCACCAACCGCAACGCCAGCGAAAAACATGCTTAGTGCCGTCATTAATGTTTGAACAAATTGCTGAGTTAATTCAGCAGCTTTCTGTGGATCTGTTTCTTGAGCAGCAATTTTGGAGAGAATAGCCTGACAACAACGATTAAAATGATTTTCGTCTCTGCTACGCTTGTATGTTAAATAACTACTGATTGTTGAATAAATAAATTCAGCATCTTTTTTATTGCTTTCTTTTGCCTTAGTTAATAAACCAACGATAATTTGAGAAATATCGCTGTTTAAAGCAGAGGTAGTAGCGCCTACATCTCTATCAGCTTTGCTTTCACGAACTACACTCCCTGCATCAAAATTAACTTGAAATATATCCACGCTTTCAGGCAAAGTAACATCAAACATAGCGGCAGCTAATCGCAAAAGATCTTCTGGCTGATCAGCACGGCATAACGATGTGACAAACAATTTTAAACTGTGATGATCAGCTTCATTTAATTTATCACAACTTGCTTTGAATGCTTTTAATAATCTTATTCTTATGTTTGAAGATAACTCATTAGAAGATCTTCTCTCTGTTTCATTCCAAAACACCGCTTGCGCTTCTGCTTGTCGTTCATCCCCATTCCATCGTGTTTGCAAAAGATCAGCAAATTTTTTCTTTAAATTTTCGTCTGTACCATTAAAAACTTCTTTCACCGCATTGCGTAAAACAGCTTGTTTTACAGCATCACCTGCATCTGCCACACCATCAAAAAATGGATAAGGTTTTTTAGCCTTTAAATAAGTTTTAATCACATGAATCGGTAATTGATTTTGATTTGCTTGCACCGCTTGCCATAATAATGTTTCTGAAATCTGAATATCCTGAGGCAAATGAGAGATTAAACGGGCTATTGAATCAAAAAATTTATTTCGCTTATTTTTATTTTGCAAATAGGTTCGAATGCCCTGACTGAGTGTTTGATACGAAATCCCTGTAGTAATTCGAATAGCAACTACACCTCCGCCCCCTTCACGATTTACAACAGCATCACAAAATAATCGCCGTCCTAATTGTCCTTTGCCAAACATTTCTTTAGCTTTTAATTTTCTATTACTCAAAGATGAAATCATGGTGATGCAGACTTCAAACATCAGAGCCTGGTGATTTTCATCTTGCAAAGATATTATTCTTCCTGCATTAATAGATGTTTCTGTTGATAAAACTTCTAACAGCTTTAATTGATCAGAACTCAATTCTTTAGATTGAGCAAGCCGGCGCATACCGAAATTAAAAATGGCTGATTGTGTTCTGTCATCAAAAGTAATTACCTGACCAGCAGTTCGCATTTCAGTAATAAGATTGACTAGGGAAGTCAGCAAAAAATCAGCAAGCGTTCGACAATTTGAATCAGAAAATAATGCCTCGTCTTGCTGAGATTCTGTCTCTGCTAATATGCAGAAAAAAGATGATGCACTATTAAAAGTCTGTAATTTACTCTCATTATCTTGAGCATATCGCAACTGCTGTTTCAAATAATAATAAAATAATCTAAAAGCTTGTTGTCGATTTTTTTTATCCCTTAAAAATTCTCGCATTGTTCTTTGTGCCCGAGTTATATCTCCTCCACCTCCGCCACCACCACCGCCCTTTTCTTCATCTACACCACCGACAGGAGCATCCTGAATGTGTTGCTCACCTGAAAAGAATGTTTCGATTGCTTTTAAAAGATATTGCTGTTCTGTTGTTTGTTCTTGGCGTGACCGTGAATAAGACAACCGCCAGGCTTCTTCTCTATCTTCTAAAAAATCTGCCGCAGATTCAAAAGCGGCTGCGCGTAATGGATCTGTTAATCGATCACCCCAAAAATAAGCTTTTGCAAATAAATGAGAGACAAGACTTGAATCATATTTTTCCTTATCCAAGACAGGCAATGGATGATGCCAAGAAAATTGCGGAACAGTTTGTGAAATTTTTCTAATGCTTCCTACAATACCTGTTTCTCTTCTTTTTTGCCTTCGCGTTTCTGGGTCAGGTGTGGCATCTTTTTCTTCTTCCTCACCGCCCCTATGATCAACTACACCGACACCGCCGAGATCAGGTTCATATCTTTCCTCACCCTCTTCCGCTTCACCTCTTGCTTCTTCCCTCGATACTGCAGAATGCCAATTCAGTAACGGCACTACTGCGCTAAAAATTAAAGCATCTGCATCACCATCTTTCCGATCATAGCTTCCTAAATGACCTTCTGTTATTAGGATATCCATTAAAGCCAATGCAAAACGCTGCTGATTAGCAGCATCTAAAAAAGCATACAATTCTTGAGCTAATGCTTTTAAAAAATTACTATCTGTTTCCTCTCGATCACTTGGACGACTGACTGCTTGTAATAAAGTTCTTAAAGTCAACACTTGCTGATGAGGTTCTAAGGCTAAAAAGCGTTTTTTATCATTATCACCTAAAACTACTCCTTCACTTAATCCGCGTTTGACAAAATAAAAATAAGCGGCTGGATTAGTATCAAATAATTTCCATTTGAAAATTTCTTGATTCGTACATTGACAAGGTCTGCCTCTAAAAGGATTATATTTACCGTGCAGCCAATAAGGTGATCGGCTGAAGAATTCTTTTGGGCTGGTATGTTCAGGCAAATACCATTCTTGATCAAACTGCGCGGCTCTTTGTTCATTAAATGCAGTGTAAAAATCACGGTGTCCGCCTTGCATTAAACAAACCGTTTGGAAAAATTTTGCTTGATCTTCAAGAGTAAGACGTTCAACAATTTCCCATTGTTCATCTTTAAATTTAGTTAAATCAACAACAGAATTAGATACATGATCTATTAAACCAAATGCAGTGCCAGATTCGACTGCTAAAACTATATTCATTAATTTATAGAAGATTTTTGGATGATCAGCAAAGTCATCATAGCGTGATAAAACATCCGCTAATAATTCTCTGTCTTCTTCTTTATTATGCAAAACGCGTAATGCTTCATAAGCAAGATCATCTTTTGAATTTTGGTTGTTAAATATTTTATCCCACTCAGGCTGTAAATAAATGTTGGTCAAAACGCCAAATATTGCACTGCCGTGCCGATGCGCAACATACCATGCGGCAGGTCTCACTCGTCTAAAGTAAGGATAGTCAGCTTCATCAGCTAACATACAACAATACTGTTGAATCCATTCTCTTATTTGTCTTTTTGTATCTTCGTTGAGCGAATCTTTATAATCTGCTTTTATTTTTCCATTCAGCATATTGAAAAAAGTTTCAAAAAATTTATCTTTATGCCGTTTTTCTAAATGCCGACTATTCGCTGCAAATATTGTTCCTCTGTTCAGGAAATAAATCGTCACAATATAGAGCAAGAAAAAAACTGGTGCGCTATTTCTAGCAAATACAACACTAAACCTTTGATTATCTGCCTCACAGCGAGCAACCTCACTTTCTCTTAAATGATCATTTTGAATCGTCATGGCATTAACTAGCCAAGGAGCCGTACCAGGAGGAAAGTTTATAGGTGGAATTAGTTCAGTACCATTACAAGAAGCTCCACCCGGTAAACTTGTTACTGCAGGATTCCCCACAATAAATGGGGAAAGCGTTGATTGCACCCAATCGAAAATTCCAATGCCCTCATCAGAAACATAATTATTAAAAAGCACGCCTAAAGCTGCCCAAAAAAGATAAGCAATATTGGATTCTTTTTGAGTAAGTAATTTCTCATATACCGCTTCTTGATCCGGTAATTGATTTAACGATCGCATAATATTTTCTCCGTTTCCATACCCTCCATGACTATTTATTTACAAAAACCAATATAACTTGCGCCTACATAACCATTAAAAGCAGTAAAATAATCTGATAATTGTTGATATGCAGATCCCATAAGATATAGTTCACATTGCTGTGTTTTCCCGTCTGTAGAATGACAAGGGTATAAACTTTGCAGATGGTTTACATCACCATCTGCTGAAGTGAGAAGTTTCACTACATAAAAAGGCACATCGCCTGAAGTAATTGGCGCATTCATAAAATTCGGCGTGGCTAATACCATGCCTGTTTTTCCAGCAGGACAAGTAAAATTCACTTGATATTCGTTATAGTTCGCGCCACCTGGTGTTACATCTTGACAAGTTACATCCGGTGAAGAACCTATGACCGGATTTGTTACACCAGACTTCGGTGAAACACACGCTCCCATTCCTGCAATATATAATCCTGCCGATCCATGTCCCTCACTCGACGCCCCCGGATCTGTCACTTCTGCGCGGATATAGCAAACCGCACTAGTACAGTCTGGTGGCACATCACCCGCAACAGTAGGATCGCTGGTTAAAACAGAATTTGGCAATTGCGCTTTGATTTGATTGCCTAACGTAGTATCCGCATTTGGCAATTTAAGCGCCACCCAAAAACGCTGTGTGCCACTATGCTGATCCCAGCAAAAATTAGTGCCTAAACTGCTCTCTACACCATACTGTCCATTAGGAATATAATCATCAATAAAAGAATTGCCGGTAGGAATAGGCGTTGTGCCATTGCAAAGATCTGTTGCAGGTGAGCTGGCTGGTGCTGGCCAATTGCCGCTATTGTGTACGTTATAACTTAAAGCGGCTTCAACCACATGCTGCATTTCAATCGCTATTTTATCCACGCGGAATGCTTGCGCATGCCGACGGTACATGTTAATGCCCATAGATGTGATCACCGCTAAAATAACAATGACGAGCAATACTTCAATTAAAGTAAATCCCTGACGCTTCATAGTGAGTATCCTTTTTTGTTGTAAGACTATACCGCGTTTTAGACGCAGATTAAACCCAGTATAACAAAGAATGCTTAAGTGAACCTTAAGGGTTACGATTTTTTTTATGCTTTATCTATTTTCCTTCTCTTAAAAAAATTCTGACTTTTTATTTTTTCGGGCAAACATGCAGATCTGCTCACACGATTTTTTTGGACAAGTCACGACTTGTCCCTACCATTTACAGACGACAGGTGATGATCACATAAAAATAAATTATCATTTGACAGATCAACGATATTTAATTTTTCCATCGCCTCATGAACGCTATCTGCCTGACCGTGAGATAATTCAATTTTGGGGACAGGACGGCAAAAAAAATTCTTTGTGAAATCAGCCAAGAAGTTTTAGAAGATTATTTTCATGCAGGAAAAACAAATCCCTTACAAGCTTTCCGTATGCATCGGCTTGCCATTGAGCATGAAGCACGACGTCAATATTTGGAAAAAGGAGTGGTTTTCATCCATCATCAAACAATGTTTTAAAGCATTTAAAAAAACGCTAAAATGCGCACGTTGAATCACCCTCTTCTGCCACTGCCTGCTTAAATACATTTCGTTCTGCATTTAAAATCCAAAGTGAACTCACGGTATCTTCAACATTTTGATTCGGTAAATTTTGCCAAATTAAAATTTGCTCATCGCTGCTGCCTGCATTTAAAATGCCTTGATAATCTGAGGGGGAATAATCATCAGATAAAGTTGCTTTAACTTGAAATTGGTAAATCTCTTTTTTGTCTGATGTCTGTTTATCTGTATCGAGAATAAAAGCTTGATAGTGTGTGATGAGCGGTAAACGTCTATCCCAAGCAAGTTGCAATTGACCTCCATCAATTAAATCAGAATCAACACTCCCATTAAAAATGCCATCGGACTTGCAGCCTTCTGCCTGATAATATTCACGCATCGCTGAAAAAATAGTGGCAACATCATTTCTGACTTGGCTGATATAAAGTTCATGACGATAAATAAAATAGCGACGGACACTGATTAAAACAATGACCGCCGCTACTAAAATGACTAACAAAACTTCAGTTAATGTAAAACCAAACTGTTTGTTCATCAATTAAAGATTAAGGGTAAAAATACCTGTTGACTCAGTACAAGTGCCGCTGCTGATAACGTTGGCTAAGCGCAGACAGTTATTAATGGAATCGCCATTTGCAAAAGCAACTTGGATTTTTGGAGTAGTGCTTGGGGATTCAATCGTAATCGCATCGCCCCAAGGGGTTTCTAATGTGCCATCGCTAGCAAAATTGCCTAAAGAAGATTTAATGGTTGAAATAGCAAAATTAGAAGGAAGAGTTCCGCCATTAGCATGTTTATATTCTTCCACTGCGCCTTGTAGCATGGTGACACGCGACATAGCATCATTCATCAACGCACTATTTTTTGCTGCCAAAAAATAACGTGTTGCCATAATCAAGACAATAGCAATGATAGATAATGACAATAGAACTTCTAATAAGCTCACGCCTTTTTGTAAACGACGCCCCATGCGTTGTTTTAACTGTATCATAAGTTTCTCTCCTCAATGTATAGTAAAGTTAAGCAAAATTTTTTAGTTCGTTAACGTTAAAGTAAATAAAGTACCCCCAGCACCTGTACTGCAACTGGTTGTACTTCCATCACTCATGCCCTGAACTGGTCCTACTCGTGTGCTTAGATAATCGCATTGTGAATCTACCAAGCCGTCTAATTTAATCTGTGCCTGTGTTGTATCACCTGTGCCTGTCGTGCTGATGGTAATAGCATGATTTCCCCAAGTAGTATACAAAGCAGACTGCCCTGTTTGAGTTGGATCTGCGACAAGCTGCATACCTGCAAAGCGCGCTGCAACCTGATCAAAGTCTATGCCGACATAGCTGTCTTTATATGCATAATATTCTTGTACAGCTGTTTTCATTAAAGCCATTCGCTGCATGGTATCATTCGCTGAAACACTGTTACGGGCAGATAAATAATAGCGGCTTGCCATGACTAAAATAATTGCAATCACAGACAGTGATAATAAAACTTCCAACAAACTAATACCCTGCTGAAAAACAAATCGAGGTTTTTGAATTTTTATCATGGTTTATATCCTACACTATAAAGCAATTTTAACATACAAATATTAATAAAATCTTAAGAGGATCGCTTAAATTTACTATCTTACCTTAAAAAAGCAAATTTTTTATATACCCTCACCAATGAAAATGCGAACTTACAAAAGATGACTCTCTACAAAATTTTTATTTTTAAAAAACAAAATCGCGAAGCGATACTATCCCTCACTCCTCAATCCACACTCCTCAATCCTATTCAATGTTATCTGATTTCCAATGATTGTTTTTTCACTTCGCATTTTGAAATGAAACAGATATATACCCTTCGTCTTTTGGTTTTCCGCTTTGTTGGCATCGTCTTTCGCAACAGTCATGTATGACTTATACACTCCTGTTGCTCATTCCTCGCCGCCTCGCGGATAAACCAAAATACTCGGGTCTATTTGTGCCAACCTAAGAGAACTCATTCGCGAGTGGTATATATCAATGGGCTAACGAGTTACCAATCATATATACACCAAACACCATCGTCATCGCAAGAAATCCGCCAACACCTAACAACAATCCTCCCAATATCTTGCCTATTGTCGTAATACTTTTTTCAGTTTGGCTGTTTGCTCGTCGGCCAAGATTAACTAAAGCTTTTTCAAATCCGCGCCCTTTGGCAATCGCGCGCAGTCTTGCTAAAAAATTATTTGGAATAAGTTTTGTATCCAGTACATCTGCTACATTGTCTCTGCCCGCACTTAAATTAACTTCCATCGTAAATAAATGCCAGCTTAAATAAGGATTCGCATCCTGACGCATAATGGATAACGCTTCGCGTAAAGTCACACCGTTAGTCATCAACAAGCCTAAACCTTCCATAAAACGAGCAGCTACTAAGTCTTTATATAAAGATAAAATTGGGATGCTGTCAATGATTTTTCTAATGCCGCCCGTCAAAGAATGTAAAATTCTTGACATAACAAAAATCACTATAGCCACTAAAAGTATTACTAGCCACCACCAATCCTGCACAAAACCGCCTAAATGATAAAGTGTTTGTCCAATAGATGGCCATTCTGAAAGTGGTTTCATTTCTAAAAAACTACTTAAAACCGAATGACGCAAAAACACAATCATACCCAGTGCAATACAAATGACAATGACAGGATAAATTAAACTGCCAACTAAATTGCCTATCGCATTTACCTGGCTTTTTAAAGAATCGGTTGCTGAATGCAAAGCTTCACTGAGCGTTCCACCTTTTTCACCGGTACGAATAATTTCAACAATCGGCAAAGAAAACCATTTTTTTAATCCATCAGCTAATAATTTCCCTGCTGCAATGTGAGTCGCAATTTCCTGCGCCACTTCTTTGTTAATGCCTTCAGAAACCTCACCAATCGTTTCAACTGCCAAACTGGTCGGTACACCATCTGCAATTAAACTCGTTAAATCTTCTAAAAAATCACGCTGTTTTTTAGTGCTAAACTGCAGGCGTTTAAATTTAAATTGAATGTCATCGAATATTTTCATACATAGTTATAATTAAAAGTTTGTAATGCCATTGCCGGACTGATTTCACCCATTAACCGTTCAGCATCAAACGGATCACAAATACCCGCCTTCACAATATCTAACACATGATCCTGATAAGTGCGCCATCCGTTTTCTTTTAAATACTGCTGCCAGCCTAAAATATCCTGCTTTTGAATAAATTGACGGCCTATTTCATCCATCCAAATAATTTCAGCGACAACTGTTCGTCCGGCAATACCTAATCCTCTGCAATAAGGACATTTACTGTTATCACCGCGCACTTTAAGATGTTCAATTTCTTTACCAAACACTTCTTTCCAGCGCGGAATAAATGCCGTGTATTTGCCGGAAGAAAGTAACGGCTTAGCACAATGTTCACATAATTTCGGCGCTAATCGCTGACAAATTAAACTTAACAAAATACCTGGCGTTGCCATCAGTGAGTAAGTAATACCTAAATCAGCTAAGCGCGGTACAATGGCTGGTGCTGAATTAGCATGCACTGTTGAAAAAACTAAATGTCCAGTCATCGCAGCTCGCATGACTACTTCTGCAGTATCTTCATCACGCACTTCGCCCAGTACTAACACATCTGGGTCCATACGTAAAGTTGTACGCGCCATACTGGCAAAACTGCGGTCATAATGTTCTGTATTCACCGGTACTTGTGTTGCATTAATAATCAGTTTTTCAACTGGATCTTCAATCGTATACAATTTTGAATGATCATTCACTAACTGCATGCAGCTTGCTAGTGTCGTTGTTTTACCTGAACCAGTTGGACCTGCTAAAATAACTACACCGCTTGGCATATGAATTGCTTTTTTAAACATTGCTACTTGGCTTGAACGATAACCTAATTCCTCCAGGGTTTGTGTTCCTTCCTGTGCAATAGCAAGCAAACGCATCACAACATCAAAGCCTTGATGTGCAGGTAAACTTGCTAATCGCAAACGTACTTGCATACCATCAATTTCTAAAGGCATCGAAGCATTTTGCGGCACAAGCGGATTAAAATACGTCACTGCATGATCCGTTTCTTTATTAAAAGCAACTGACACTAATTCTCGTGCTAACTTTGGCAGCCATTCTGCATGCAAATAAAGTTCACCATCTTTTCGAAAACGAATTCGCGCAACTGCTTCACGAATTTCAATATGAATATCGCTAGCGCCTACTTCAAGCGCTTCTTTCACCAACATACGCAAACGTTTTTGCTGTATACTTACTTCATCTAAAGATTTTTTTTCTGCAAGCAAGGCAGGATCTTCTGCATTTTCTAATAAAATATTAATGAGTGATTGCGTGGCAGGATAAACATCACCCGGTTCTAAACCTTGATTGAGCATCACAATTTTGCAATTCTGCACTAAACGAGAACCCGGACGATTAGTGAGAATTTTTCCATCGTGCAAAACTACAATATGTCCTTGACGCCGACACCATGAAATCATTTCTGACATGGCATGATCTTTAGGCGATAAATCAGATTGACCGCTTAAAATTTTACGACCAGAAACAGAAGCATATTGCTCAAGCAACTGTTTTTCCTGATTTTGGTCAAGGGATTGTTCGTTAGAATTTGACATAGTGTCATTATACTCATTCTATTCTAAAATGCTAACACCATGAATGCCTGCTATTAGCATTTTATCTGCGCATCTTTTAGCAAAAAGACCATTTGTCACTACGCCAGTGATGTTATTTAATTTTTCTTCCCAAGCCACTGCATCTAAAATTTCTAAATTATACACATCCAAAATCACATTGCCATTATCCGTCATGCAGTGTTCACGATACTCTGGACTACCACCAAGTTTAACTATTTCACGCGCGACATAAGCACGCGCCATTGGAATGACTTCAATCGGCAATGGAAATTTTCCGAGTACATCAACTTTTTTATTTTCATCAACAATACAAACAAAAATTTTGCTGCAGGCAGCGATAATTTTTTCTCGCGTTAAAGCAGCACCGCCGCCTTTAATTAATTGCCGATGCGGATCAAATTCATCTGCGCCATCTACATAAATCGGCAGCTCACCTGTTGCATTTAAATCGCAAATCGGAATGCCGAATGATTTTAATTTTTCTTCAGTGGCTTTAGAACTTGGCACTGCTCCTTCAATTTTATTTTTTATTTTAGCTAATCCTTCAATAAAGTAATGCACAGTTGAACCTGTGCCAACACCAACGATATCATCGTATTGTATGTAATCTAAAGCGGCTTCTGCTGCCTGTTGTTTTAATTTATTTTTATCCATGATGAAATTTCCTGTTTTTTTATTTTATTGGATAGGCAAACACATCGATTTGCCTCTACGATTTCATCGTTAATTGATGGACAAGTCACGACTTGTCCCTACGATTAAACATCCTCTTTTAAACTGGCTTCAATAAATTTATCTAAGTCACCATCTAACACCGCTTGTGTATTGGAATTTTCAACGCCCGTGCGTAAATCTTTAATGCGTGACTGATCGAGCACATAAGAACGGATTTGACTGCCCCACGTAATATCTGATTTAGAAGCTTCTAACGCGTCTTTTTCTGCTGTTTTCTTTTTTAATTCGATTTCATATAAACGCGCGCGCAATTGTTTCATCGCCTGATCACGATTTTGATGCTGCGAGCGTTCATTTTGGCATTGCACAATAATACCGCTAGGCACATGAGTAATACGCACAGCAGAATCTGTGGTATTCACATGTTGTCCGCCTGCACCCGAGGCACGATACGTATCAATGCGAAGGTCTGCCGGATTAATTTCAATCTCAATGGTTTCATCCACTTCCGGATAAACAAAAACAGCGGCAAAAGAAGTGTGACGACGATGTCCAGAATCAAACGGTGATTTACGTACTAAACGATGCACACCTGTTTCTGTACGAAGCCAGCCGTAAGCATAAGGTCCTTCAAATTTAACCGTAGCGCTTTTAATGCCTGCCACTTCACCGCTCGATACTTCCATCAACGTTGTTTTAAATTGATGCTCATTGCCCCATCGCAAATACATGCGCAATAACATTTCTGCCCAATCCTGTGCTTCTGTTCCGCCTGAACCTGACTGAATATCCAAATAGGCATTATTCGGATCCATTTTATTCGAAAACATACGCGCGAATTCTAATTGATGCACAGATTCAGATAATAATTTTAATTCTTTATTGAATTCTTCCAGCGATTTTTCATCGGCTTCTTTTTTTTCTTCTTGAATAAGTTCCCACAAAATATTTACATCGGATAATTGCTGAGAAGTTTTTTCAAAAGCATGAACAGTCGTTTCAAGCTGCGCGCGTTCTTTACCTAATTCCTGCGCTTTTTTTGCGTCATTCCAAACGTCAGGTGATTCTAATGCTTGATTCACTTCAAGCAAACGGTTTTTTTTTGTCTCATAGTCAAAGATACCCCCGTAGAGCATCAAACCGTTGGCATAAATCAAATAATTGTGCATCAATGTTTTGGTCTGACATAAAAGATCCTTATAAGTTTATTAAATCCTGCCACAAAATAATAAGAAATGAAAGACGTAATTATCCCTTGATCATTTATTCACTTCGCATTTTGAAACAGAATGAGTATAATATCCACCATGAAAATCATTTCAAAATTTTTTATTTTGCTTTTTTTTATCAGCACAATCAGTTCAGCAGATAATTCTGTTGTCTTCTCGTCATCAAAGTCCGCCTTTTATTGCCCTGAACTTAATCAATTAACTAAAAATGAAACAACGATGACATGGAGCGCACCCGGCGGATGGAAAAGCTATGGTCAATCTTTTGTCGAAAAAGTCGCAGAATTTCGCGGCGCACAATGGGAAGGCGTGAACATTGGGCAAATTGCTTGCGTTTATACGGGTGAAAACAAATTAACTTTTCCTATCGTGCTAGTCTTTAACAAATTAACTAGTGCGCCCGTAGGCGGCGCATGGGTAAGCAGCACGCCAGATTCAAAACAAAAATACGCCAGCGGTTATTATAATTGCCCCAGCAAAATAATTTCAGACTGTCCTTTCCATCCTATCATACAAGCTTCTGATACAAATGCTAATGAAATAGTCAGTACAATCAAACAACAACCCGCACCTCAACAACAAGGATTTTAGCTGAATGAAAAAATTTTTTAACGCAATACGCGGCATGATTGTTTTCATATTACTAGTCATCAACATGCTTGTGTCCGTTTCTACCATTTATTTATTTGCCATCGTTTATTCAATCATGCCAGTTAAAAAACTTCGTTTATACTTTTATCAAAAAATGCAGAACATTAATTATTACTGGACAGGAATAAATAAATTTATTTTAAATACCTTCACTTCAACACAATGGGTTTTGCAAGGAAAAGATAAACTCTCGCCTGATCAATGGTATTTGCTGACGGCTAATCATCGCGCATGGACAGATATTATAGTGGTTTATAAAATGCTCTACAATCAACTGCCTCCTTTCAAATTTTTTCTAAAAAAAGAATTAATTTGGCAAATTCCTTTTGCTGGCATCGGCTGCTGGTGTTTAGATTTTCCTTTTTTAATCCGTCACACAAAAGAAGCTATTCGCAAACATCCTGAATTAAAAAATAAAGATATTGAAACAACACGAAAAGCCTGCGACAAGTTTAAATTATCTCCCTGTACAATTATTAATTTTGCCGAAGGAACACGTTTTACACCTGAAAAACACAGCAAACAAAATTCTCCTTACCAGCAATTATTAAAACCAAAATCGGCGGGCATTGGTTTAGTGCTGGAAGAAATGAAAAATCATATTCATGAACTTGTCGATGTCACAATTAAATACAGTGACACTCATCCAACTTTCTGGCATTTAATTTCTGGTCAGATAAAAAAAATTACTGTTGCTTACCGCATTGTGCCTGTTTCATCTGATTTAATCGGGAATTATTATGAAGATCGTGAATTTAGAAAACATATCCAGAATTGGTTGAATCATCTTTGGGAAGAGAAAGAAAAAATATTAAATGGTTTAAACGATTTGAATTAAAAAAAGGAATGTCCTATGAAAACTGCCGTAAAAATAATACCGCCAAAAACAGTGCCGAAAAAGCATCATAGATTTTCAACTTTTATTGCGGTTATTTTATTTTTATTGCTCATATTAACTTTAGCAGCCGGCAGCATGCTGGGAAATTCTTTTCGTAAAAAATTAAATAATTTAAAAACCGCTGCCGCTCAATCAGAAAATCAAATTAATTTATTAACTTCAAATTTACAAACACTTCAAAATAATTTCAATGCTCTTCAGCAATGGAAAGTAAAATATCAAAATTTAATTTTACCCATCTTAAATACACATCAAGATCAAAGTGAGAATATATTATCTTATGCAAATGATATGATTCGGATGGCAACTCTTTGGATGAATTTTGGCAATACAGCTCAAGCTGTTAATGTATTATCACTTGCCAATCAGCATCTGGCTTATTTAATAACTCCCGCATTAAATTCTATTAAAAAACAAATAGCAGACGATTTAACTCAATTAAAATCTATCCCTTCTGTTGATAACGCTAAAATCATTTCTCAATTAGATACCCTCAATCAAAAAATTCAGTCATTCACTATTCCTGTTTATCAGCCAATTCCTGCGGAAGAAAAAACAACTGCACAAACTAATGCTAATGCTTCATCAACTTGGTTAAACACTGTTTGGTTCGAATTAAAAAAATTAATTGTTGTTCACAAAACAGATCTATCTTCCAGCCGACTGACGCCTGAACAGCAAATAACTATTGTGAAACAAAACATCAATGAAAAAATTCTTCAAACCGAATGGGCATTGTTAAAACAGCAGCCTGATTTATATCAGCATAATTTAACTTTGATTATTCAATGGCTAAATCAATATTTTCCAAATAATGCTGACACTCCTTCCATCATTCGCAATTTAAATCAATTAGCTTCTACAAACTTTGGTAAAAATTTACCGGATTTATCTTCATTAATCACTGCGATTTCACGAGTTCAAATCATGATGCATTCTCAGCCAACGCAGGCAATACCGCAAAATACGGCACAAAACCATGCGCCAAAAACTTCAGCTAAAAATCAGACACCGCAAAAAGAATTACTGCCCGATGTTATGAATAAAAATATGCAAACTAAAAATAACTCCATGAATAAACCTATTGAGATGTAACCATGAAAAAAATATTTACTTTTTTTATCATTTTAGCTATCGCTGTTTTTATAGGTATTTTTATTCACAAAGATGCCGGCTATGTTTTAATTGTCTATTCACACTGGACAATTGAAACCAGCCTTTGGATTGCTTTAACTGTTTTAATTATTTTTTTCATCTGTCTCTATATTGTCATTCGCTTACTGCATCATACGAGCAATCTTAGTACAACACTAAAAAATTGGTCGGCACAAAAACGCCTGCAAAAAGCCATGCAGTTAACTAACCTCGGTTTATGTGAATTAACAGAAGGTCATTGGGAAAAAGCAGAAAAATATTTAGTGAAAGCGGCTGAAAAAAATCACAATGAACTCATTAATTATTTAGCCGCCTCTCACGCCGCGCAAGAACAAAATAAATTTCAAGAGAGAGACTTGTATTTAAAAAAAGCGCATGAAGCTGTCAAAGGTTCTACAATTGCTGTCGGATTAACGCAAGCACAATTACAAATTCGCAGCAAACAATGGGAACAGGCACTTGCCACGTTAAAACATTTAAATGAACAAACAACACATCATGAATTTATTTTAAAATTGTTACAGCAAGTTTATATTGAATTAGAAGAATGGGAAAATTTAAAAGCTTTATTGCCTCAATTAGAAAAATGCAAAACGTTGAGCGATAAAAAATTTGAAGAAATTGAAAAAAAAGTTTTTCTAGAATTATTAACTCAATCAAAACATTCAGCATCTGCTTTAGAAAAGATTTGGCAGGAATTGCCGAGATATTTACAGCAAGATTTAATGTTAATCAAAACTTACACAGCTTATCTTTTAGCGGAAAATAAGGTTTCTATTGCTCTACCGATAATTGAAAAAACATTAAAGCGAAATTGGGATACAGATTTAGTTAAATTATATAGCGAAAAATCTTCCAGTGATTTGCAGACACAAATTAAAACAGCATTAGACTGGGAAAAATTTCATCCGAATGAACCAGAATTATTATTTACGCTGGCGCGTCTGTATGCGCATGATCAAAATTGGATGCAAGCAAAAACTTATTTAGATAACAGCTTACATTCGTCAGAAACTGTAGATGCCTATGAATTACTAGGTTTTGTTGAAGAACAATTAAAGCATTCAGAAGCAGCATTGGCTTGTTATAAAAAAGCATTGGATTATCGCAGAGATAAATCAAGACTTATTCCTGCATAAAAAACACTGCCAA
>Ga0208373_1001430_pt1 | contig 32176 bp, 27 predicted proteins | sample RifOxyC2_FD_184036 | JGI IMG/M metagenome (GOLD analysis project Ga0208373, IMG submission 184036) | Soil microbial communities from Rifle, Colorado - Rifle Oxygen_injection C2 (SPAdes) | ecosystem: Environmental > Terrestrial > Deep subsurface > Rock core/Sediment | place: Rifle, Colorado... | reverse complement strand
TTTTGTAAAATCACGAGCGGATCCCCGCCTTCGCGGGGATGACAAATTGATAAACTATTTTTTCAATAAAACTTCTATGATTTTTTCCCCAAACTCTTTCGCCACCGCAGGACCCGACCCGGTAATAATATTACTATCAACTTCCACTGCCTTGCCGGTGTAAACAGCGCCATACGCCTCCAAATCTTCTTTCCCACCAATCCAAACTGTCACTTTTTTCCCGTTAAGTATCCCCGCATGCGCTAAAATTAAAGGCGCAAAACAAATCGCCGCCACAATTTTTCCCGCGCCATAAAAATCATTGGCTAATCTATGAGCAACCAAATCATCTAAATACATTTCCGCCCCGATTCCTCCGACAAAAATAATCGCGTCAAAATCTTCCGCCTTCGCGTCTTCCAGTTTTAAATCCGGCATAAATTCTCCGCCCATTTTTCCGTAAGCCATCGCCAATTCTTTGCTCGCCACCTTTACTTCAATACCATTTTTCTCTAAAATTTCTTTTGGCTCAAAAAATTCCTCGTCTCTGAAATCTTTTTGAGCGATTATTATTAAAACTCCCATATCAATATTTAATAACACCTATTTTAATTATCCATTAGATATAGAAATACATTTAACAGTCTCCTTCTTCAACGAATCAAGTTGAACCTTTGTGATAACCTCGCAGGGAACTCCCCAATGCATAGTAATGATATCTCCAACTTCAACTTTCATCCCCCATCGTGATTCTACTTTCCTTAGAACCGGTTCCCCTAGATAAAGTTTATCAGAATTCATCAATAATGGCTCGGTTTCTACTTCCAAGATTGAACCTTCCGCTTTTTTAACATAGCCCCAGGAAATTCTACAATTATCCATAGATAAAAGTGTATGCTCTTCGTCCAAGTGTCCTGTTCTTTTCCAAATATTAAAAACATGAAAAGAGTGGTGCGGAACAGGACCGTATTTCATTTTATCTTCCAAAATTCGGAATGACTTTATATTAATTCTTTTTTTAATTTTGTGATCTTCTACCAAATTATTATACAAACTTCTTTTTTCCACATTATCCAATAATTCATTTCCTATCCAATAAGCCTGGACCACTCTGTCGTCAAAAATATCTTTAATGCCATTTGATTTTGCGATAAGTTCCAGGTATGGTCTTAGTGTATTGAATTTTTCAATTAAACTTTTCAATCCATTATCCGAGGCATTATTTTTTATATAAGATAAAATTTCTTCGTTCGCATCCGGCCCGCAATAACCCAGCCTATTCGGTCCAAAAGCGTAACGAGTACAACGCAGTAATCCGGAAAAATAATCCTGACTAAGATTTAATGATTTGCCCCCCTGATAATTCTGAAATTGAATATTTCCACTTAGTTCTTTTTTAAATAATCTATATTGCATAATTAAAAAGATGATTCCTGTAATAAATAAAATTCCACTTAGAACTTGTATAAACGTAAAACTATGGCTAATAAAAACCGCTGACAATATGTTTGTAATCAAGGTCGCCGGGGTTAATAAAATAGCTACATAAGTGACCGGCGCCAACTTTACTGCGCTATACCAAGTCAAAACGTATCCTAGAAGAGAAAAGCTCGTCACCACAATTAAAAACCATTGTCCGCCATCAAGCATTGTTAAGACCGAAAATTCCGTTCCGCGTAAAAAAAGAATTGCAACAAGAACAATTGATCCTATAATCATTCTCGCCCCGGCAACTGTCAGAGCAGAAATATCCCGTAGAGTAACTTTAGCAATAACATTCTCAACCGCCCATAAAATTGTCGCGCCGAAAATCATTAATTCCCCAAAATTATATTTAAAACCGTTAAAACCGCCAACAATAAAATTAGCAGTAAAAATTATTCCAACGGCTATCCATTGTAATCTGGTAAATTTTTCCTTAAGTAGAGGAACTGCCAAAAGAGCTATCCACAAAAAAAGGCTTTTGTGAATTAAAGAAGCATTGATGGCTGAAGTTTTCGTTAATCCAACAAAAAATAAAATAAATGGAATCGAACCGCCAATCACGCCTATTACTAATAGCTTTAACCATTGCTTTTTACTTAGACTTTTAATTTCTTTCCATTTATAAAAAACTGCTAAAATACCGCCCAACAAAACAGCTACAATTAAATTTTTAAGAGTTGTAAATAAAACCGCGTCATTTATCGCTCCTACTGCCATTTTATTAATAAAATTAGCAAAACCGGAAAAAATAGCCGTGGAAATCGCTAAAATAGTAGCTATTTTAATATTTTTATCCATCTTTAACTTATTAATTCAAAAATTTTATCGGCGGTTTGTTTGTCAATTTTTTTAACTCCGGAATTTTCTTGAACTAAAATCCAGTCATCCTTTTTTAGACCCGGCAAAAGTGATGTATCTATTTCAAATTCACCATTTTTACTTTTAATTTTAACTTTTTTCTCGTTAATTATTTCTGTAATTTGGACTGGAATAGATAAACACATAAATCAAATAGCTCCTCTCACATCTTTAATCCGCTCCCAACTGAAAACCGGCCCGTCCTTGCAAACGGAAAAACTCCCGACCGCGCAATGATTGCAAACCCCGACTCCGCAATGCATTCTTCTTTCCAACGACAAATAAATATCTTCATCTTTAAAATCCAGTTCTTTCAATTTTTTAATAACAAATTTGTACATCACCGGCGGTCCGCATAAAAAAGCCACGGCGTTTCTGTAAATTTTCGCCCTATCAAATAAACTTGTTACGACGCCAACTTGGCATTTCCATTTTTTCGGAAGATTCCCTGATATATCTTTTGGCTTATCTAAAGTTAAAAAAAACTCCAATCCGCTCCTCCACTTTTCATATTCCCCGGAAAACAAGAGATCGCTTTCTTCGCAAGCGCCATACAATAGCTGAACTTTTTGATATTTTTTTCTATTATTTAAAATTTCCAGAATAATCGGCCGAAGCGGCTCAATTCCCAATCCCCCGGCAACTAAAAGTAAATCTCTTTTTTCAACTAATTTAATTGGAAATGGCGCGCCATAAGGACCGCGAATACCAATACTCTCCCCTTTTTTCATTTTGTGAAGCTCGCTTGTTAAAACTCCCGTTTTTCTCGCGCAAATTTCAAAATTATTTTTCTGACTCGGATCCGAACAAATCGAAAACGGCGCCTCGCCAAAACCGGGCAAAGAAACTTCAACGAATTGACCTCCCTTGAATTTAAAATCTTTTGGAGCCTTAAGGGTAAACAATTTAGACTCCGACCCTTCTTTTTCAATCTTTAAAATTTTGGAGGTTTGAATTTTGTATGGATTTTTCATTATTATCTAACTCTGTTAGCACTTTAAAAATATTAATCCCGACCGGGCAAACTTTGGCGCATCGACCGCAACCGACACAACCGGGAATTTGCAGTTGATCGGGAATAGCGACAAACTTATGATAATACCAAAAATAAATTTTTTCAGCTGTGCTGTTTAAAAACTTGTGATTGCCGGAAATTTCTGAAAAATCGCTGTAAAAACATGATGACCGCGCCCGCCTCCTCTTTCCGCCACTTTTCAATCCGGGCTGATCCTTTATATCAAAACAAAAACAAGTTGGACAAACTGTCGTACATTTTCCGCATTCAATACATTTTGCCCCCAAATCTTTTTCCCATAGCTCCTTTTTATAATTGTTCTTTAGGGAATCTCTATATTTTATCATGTTTTTGTCCTGACCTTCTTCCTTAATCGCTCCGGCAAACTGAATATTTTCATATTCGTTATAACCGTATTCATCTAAAATTCTCTGCCCTTTTTCTGACCCCGTATAAAAAAAATATTTTGTGTTGAATACTCCCTTTTGAGCTTCAATAAAAATATCAAATTGTAAATGTTCCAAAATATCTTCTTTGTATTTGTAATGAAAAATATTATGCTCCGGCTCTTTGGGAATCAAGCTTTGACCAATAATTAAGGTTTTTTTCATTCTTCCTTGATACCATGGATCTTTTTCAAAAATATAGTTTAAAAGGACTAAGGCTTTTAAATCAACCGGATTAATGCCGAAAATAACCTGATCTTTAAAATTATTAACCTCTTTCAACTCATTGTCTTTATATTCAAACAGTGTCTCTTCTCGTGGTATTAATAATCTTTTAAAGGAGTAAAATGGGGCCTCTTGAATCATCTGAAAATTATCAGCCTTATTTACCTCTTCATAATCAACAATATTGTTTTTTTTGACAGGCGCCCAAACAATATAGCCCTTTTCTATTAAAAAATTGATAAATTTTCTAAGCTCGGCGCTTGTCATAGTAAACAAACTAAAAAAACTATTATATTCTTGCCTTGATTGCTCGTATCGGGAGGTATTTTTGTAGAAAAAAAGATTAGTTAACCTTTTAGAATCTAAGAATACTCATAAATACATTTTATCGGATATTTTGTATTTGTTAACAAACTTTTATCCATTTTAATTTATAGGTCTCTTATGCTGGCCTCAAAGTCAAATATAACTAAATTCCGTGAAACACATAGATTCGAAAATTCCGCCTCTTATTTTTTATATAATAGCATAAATTCGCGTTTTTCTCTAATATTTTTATCCCTCTGTTTTTATCCCTCTTGAAAATCAATATGATTACTTGGTAAGCGAACGATAAATTCGCTTCCGACGCCGAGTCTGCTTTTTACCTCAATTGTTCCGCCATGCGCCTCAATAATTGATTTGCATATTGCGAGCCCCAAACCGCTCCCGCCGATTTGATCTCTTGTCCTAACTTTATCAACCCGATAGAATCTTTCAAAAATAAAGGGGATTTCCTTTTCCGGTATTCCGATGCCATTATCAGCAACTGTGATAAAATATCCCCCATCCCTTGATTCTCCGAAAATTTTTATCCACCCGTTTTCATTGCCATATTTAATGGCATTGGAGATTAAATTTAATAATAATTTTAAAATTTTATCTTCATCAATAAAAATAAAAATGCTATTTTCTATCTTTAATTCAATGTTTATCTTTTTCTCTCCGGCTAAAACTTCCATTGCCTTAACCGCATTCCCTAAGAAATTGCCAATATCAACTTTTCCTTTTTTAAGATTCAATTTTCCGGCTCCGGCATAAGTTAAAATCATCAAATCGGCCAAAATTCCGGACATATGCTTAACCTCTTCGTCAATCAATCTTAAAGTTTCGTAAAAATCTTCTTTGCTACTATTTTCATTCCCCAGAGTGATATCAACATTACCCTTAATGACAGTAAGCGGAGTTCTTAACTCGTGCGAGGCGTCAGCAATAAATTGAGATTTCAGTTCGGTGGATTTGACTAATTCTCCATTTATAATTTCCAGTTCTTTTGTCCTATAAAAAACTTCTTCTTCCAGGTTTTTATTAAAATTTTTAATTTCTCCATAAAATTGGCTGTTTTTTATGGCAATAGCCGCAGTATTGGCTAAAATGGCCATTAAATCAACATCCTCCCTGTTGAATCTCCCGAGTCTATCACTATCTATCTTTATAACGCCGATGGTCCGTTTCTCTGACATTATCGGAATGGCTAATTCCGACTTTATATTTTCTCGTTCAACATCTTTTATAAAATAAGGATCGTCGTCAACATTATTGCTGAAATAAGGCTCCATTATTTGAGCGGCATGACCGCAAAGGCCTTGTCCAATTTTAATTTTCAAATATTGCCAGCCGAAAGGCATATTATAAGCTTCTTTGACTACCAAATCTCCGTTCTCTTCAGTCAGAAGAATTGCCCCGCTAACCGCATTGGTCAGCTTTACGGCGTTCCTTAGAATCAACCAAAGAACCTCTTTTAAATCTAAAACTGAATTAATCGCTTTTGAGATTTGATTAACCAAATGGAACTGCCTGGCTTTTGCTCTTAATTTTTGAAAAGCCACAAAGGCCTCTGTGTTATCTTGAGCGACGGAAATTGCGCCCTCAATTTTTCCATCCCTTTTGAGAGGAACCGCGTAAATATTAAAATATCTCGTTTTTTCCGGCCCCTCGGAAGAGATGTGAGGATAATCTAAATAACAAAATGACTCTCCTTTATAAAATAAATTTCTATATCTCCGGTTTAATTCTTCCGATCTTTTTACAAAAGAAAAATCAAAAATACTTCTCCCCAGGTGCTTCGCGCCAACTTCTCTCGCCAGCTCGTCAAAGTATGGATTGACGAGCGTCACTATTCCTTTTTTATCTAAAGTCAAAATGCTCACCGGGACATTATCAACAATTTTTTTATAAAATTGACTCATCTCTTCAAATTCGTTTCTTTTTTTCTTTAACTCTTCTTCCAATTTTAATTTTCTTTTTAATACTTTTTTTCCATCACAATAAAAAAAGGAACTGCCGATAAGGATTAATACCGGCAAAATAGCCCAGAAATAATCCAATAGAACCAAATTATAGTCAAAATGTTCATGCAGTATAAAATCATTATGCGCGACTTGATCTAAAATAAAAAAAACCGCCATCGCGGTCCCGATTACTCCCCAAAAGTAACATAACCAATAATCAATAATATTGGCTTTTATTTTTATAAAAACCTCCCGTAAAATTTTTCCGATATTGCTGAACATAATAATGATTATGGAGTATCTTTTACTATCTTATATCCGACATTTCGCACTGTCTTAACCAACTGAACCGGATTATCTCCGTCAACTTTTCTTCGTAGATTGCTTACTGAAACATCTATTACATTACTGCTATCAATAAAATTATATCCCCAAATATGCTCGCCGATCATCGTTCTCGTGCAAACTTGCCCTGGCCGGCGCATAAAATAGTCCAAAAGGCGATATTCCTTACTGGTAAGGTCAAGAACTCTGTCGCCCCGAGTTACCTCGTGTGTTGCCGGATCCAAGATCAAATCCGCCACTTGAAGAACTGATCTCTTAACCGTCTTTTCTCTTCGCAAGAGCGCCCTGATTCTCGCTAAAAGCTCGCCAAAGGCAAATGGCTTTACAACATAGTCGTCAGCCCCTTCGTCCAACCCCCTCACCCTGTCTTCCACCGTATCTCTCGCGGTAAGCATAATGATAGGCGCGCCTATTTTTCTTTTCCTGATTTCCCGGCAGACCTCTACCCCATCTTTCTTGGGCAACATCAAGTCTAGGATTATTAAATCATAATCGTTAACCCCGATTTTTTGAAGGGCTTCTTCCCCGTCATAGGCGGCGTCAACCGTATAATGCTCCATTTCCAGGCCTCTTTGAATAAAACGAGTAATTTTATGCTCGTCTTCTACGACTAAGATGGTCATATATTTAAGTTAATAATAAACAGCTAAATAGCGATAATCTGTGCCTTTATTATTAGTATATTATAAATACATTACGGAAAAATGAAAGAAGACAAAAAATCCCTCTTACGACAACGCATTACAAAGCGCTGACGCAAGAGGGACTATTTTTATCTGAAATTATTTACAACTTCCCGCTTCCGGCTGGGTTATATCCGCCATTTACCTCATCGCCATCTGTGTATCCGTCGCCGTCTGTATCAGCATTAAGACGATCTGTTTCATAAACATAAATTTCTTTCATATCACTCAATCCGTCTTCGTCGGAATCAATTTCTGCGCTCAGGCAACTTCTCGAAGAAAAACCGCTTGGCATTAAACAATTTTGTCCAGCTTTTAAATCATTTGTATCCGCCTCTAAGGAAAAATTGATCGCGTAAAAATTGTTCTTCTCGCCAGACAAACACTGATCAATGCACATTGACTCATAAATAAAATTGCCTTTTGTCGAAAGAGAAATGACCCTATCTAAATAAATTTTATCTGCCTCTCTACATAATTTAAGATATTCTATATTTTTAATTCTGCTTATAAAACCGCTGATTTCCGGCCTTGTCGCATAATCAACTAAACAATACAAATCTCCTCCCAATTCTCCTTTGCCTATCGGGTATTCTCCATTATGATCGTGGCTATATTCTTCCAGGGCAACTCTTATTTTTTCAAGATTCTTTATCTTTAAATCGTCGCGTGACTTAGCCGTTTCGCTATTAGACGCTGCGATCGGTAAAGAGTCTTTAACATTTTGAGGCAAGCTGGAAGTGAAATGTGTTTCCGTTTCCTTTCTAGTGGCTTCCTTTATCTTACCTGCAAAGTATTGATAAAAACCAGCTCCTACTAAAACGAAGAACGCCAAAATAATCAAAAGCGCCTTTTCTTTTCCATTCAATTTATACTTGGCTTCCGGATTATTATTTTTGCTTTCGGCAATATTTTTATAAAGAGTATAATAAAAATATTTCAAAAAAATTCCATAAATAAGAAATGCAAAATAACAAACGGCGAGTACCGTAACCCCCACAGCAAAATTAATTTTAAAAAATAAAAATACTATTAATCCAGTCGCAACCAAACCCAGTGTCGTTATTAAGTAAGCTTCCAAATACCTCAAACAAAAAATCCAAAAAAATCCTTTCATTAAAAAGAAACATTTTTTAATTGATCCTATCGCCCCAATATTTTCCTTTACAAAAATGAATGGCCAAATACTTAAAATTATCACTAAAACTATGCCCGGAATAATTAGAAAGAGCATCCCTATTGAAGTCATAATTCTAATTAAAATAAGCCCGCCAATAAAAGGAAAAACCAGCTTAAGGCTCATCTTAATGGTCTCGCCAATTTTTGCCCCACTTTCTCTGCTTATAAAAACATAAATCGCAAGGTACCCTACTAACCACAAAATCACTGCTACCAAAGAAATGACAAACGTCATTCCTCCGCCAATTGTTATAAAATATTTTGAATATTCACCAAATGATTTTGCAAAAAAAATCGGACCAACTGCAGGGATTATTGAAAAACAAATTAATACAATCGGAACGACTATGCCAATAATATATAGTCCTATTAATCGCCAAAAATTATTTATAAAAAGATGCCAGGCTTCGTTAAGCTGAGTAAATAATTTTTTAAATAGAAAAGACTCGCCGGCGGGGATTGCTGAGTTTGACTGCTCTTCAATTGTCATAATTTTTTAAAAAATATTTAGTAAACTTTAATAATATTCGGCAACTAATTATAGTATACTGCATTAAAAACTGTCTGACAAACAAAAATGAGGTCTCCTTGTGAAAACCTCATTTTTGTTTTACTTATCTTGTCGCCCCGGAATAAGATATGGCGCGAACTGCGTCCCAGGCGGTAGCAGTTGCCGGCGCCCGATTGAAAATCGCTTTATAACTTTTAATCGTCGCTTTTTCACTGTTTAAATTCCTTTTAGCGGGGCGCAAGCCATACGCCATCACAGTCACGGCGGCATTGTCATGCGCGTTTACCATATTGGCTTTTCTCAAGTAAATTGCCTCAAAAGACAATTTGGCGCGATTTTCTGCCGCAACACTTCTCTCGTTCGGCCATCGACCGTTGGCGATTTTAATAACATCGTTCCATTCATCCGCGCTATTCGGTAACTTTTTAAAGGCTGCTTTGTAGCTATTTACAACTCCCAGCCTCTCCCCGCTTCCCAAAACTTTAGTCGTCCCTGTGCCATAGGTCACAAAATTATTTATTTTTTCAACCAACGAAATATTAGCCGGAGAGAGTAAACTTTTTACCTTGGATAAATTCTTTGCCTCCAAACCGGTATCCTGCAATGCCCCCGCTCTCAAAAGGATGTTGGCTAAATTATTCGCGGCAACAGCTGCCGAGTCATCCGACATTTCAAGAAGGGTTGCCGTTCCACTGCTTGAAGATGGCGTTGAATTTGGAGAGGAAAAAGTTGGCGCGGTTGATGTTGAAGTAAGAAGAGTAATTGTGTCTGTAACAACAGCTGAAGAACTTCCGCCTTTAAAACTTATATAAACTGTTTTTAATCCATCCCCCTCGTTTAAAACCCAACTCTTTGTAGTACTAAAAGTCTCCCATACACCTTCCAAATTAACATTATTGGAAACCAACATTTGCGTGGTGGCGTTGGGAGCCGTCAAGGTTAAAGTTACATTTCTGGAATTAGTGGAAGTCGCTCCGTTATTGATTACTACTCCATAATTACTAATTGTTGTTTCACTGCTGCTGCCTCCACCACCGCCCAGACTTCCTCCGCTGCTTAATGTAGTCGCGGAAACAGCGCTGGAAGCGGCCGATTCTCCGGAACCGTTAAGCGCGGAGATTTTATAATAATAAGTTGTTCCTGCCGTTAAACCGGTATCTGTGTAAGTGGTTGTCGCGCCGGAAGAAACTGTTGGTTCGGATCCAATTCTCGCGAACGAACCGCCAGCTGAAGTATCGCGGTAAATATCATAACCGGTCGCGTCGCCAACCACTGTCCAAGAAAGTTGAACTTGCGTTGTACTGCTTCCCGTCGCCGCTAATCCGCTCGGGGTGGATGGCGCGCCACCGCCGACCGACACAATCGACGCGAAAGTTGAAAAGTGCTCCACTGTCGCGGTGCAAACATTGTTAGCTACATCGCAAACAGTTGGAAGAGTATCCCATTGCTGGCCGTCCCAAGCGGCAATAATTATATCGTTTTCATCGCCGCCTGCCGGCAAATCAGTTGGATCATAAGGCATGGTAATTGTCGGCGCGCCACCGCTTGATGATGATAAAGTTGTGACAATATTACCGGAAGCGTCCTTGGGGGTCACTTCAATCCCCTGATCGCCGAGAACATCAATAGCGTCATTGGTTGGGTCAGCGATTGCTGATGTTTCTCTTGTTAATACTGAACCGTCGTTAGATGATGAACCCAACGCCCCGGCTGGGATATTAACCTCAAAATCATCCCCAATGTCATTGTTTCTCACAACTCCGCCCTGTGAAGGTCTTACGCTATAAGGTTTGGGTTCTCTTCGCGTATAACCAGCAAGCGTTGTCAATTGTAAATTTTGAGTTTCCGCGCCGCTATCAGCCACAACAACCGAAGTCGCGGCTGATTCATATCCATCGGAACGAGCCTTTACCGTCCATGTTCCCGCGCTTAAATCAAGCGTATAATTATTACTCGTTCCACTCTGTGAAATATCAACATCAGCGACAACCATTCTGCCTGTTCCGGAAGTGGCAAAAACCATTGTTTCAAAGGTGATATTTTCTCCCGAGTCTATAATGGAATCGCTGTCCGCGTCAAGCCAAACTCGGCCGCTGATTGTTGAATTGGTTTTTACGAGCGTCCTTGCTAAATCAATATCTCCTACTTGCGTTAAGTCCGCGCCGGAAACATTTACCGTGCCGGGATCGGCATTATCAATACAGCCCTGCTTTGTCGCGATTACGCTATAAGAGCCATTGGGAATAAAAGAAGCTGACCAAGCTCCTAAAGAATTGACTTGACTTAGAATAACTCTTCCGTTTGTGGAGTCAGCCAAAGAGACCGTTGCTCCTTCCACGCACGAAGACTCGCTTGAAGAAACTGTCCCGGAAACTGTGTAATAAGATGGCGGAACAAAAGTAACGCTAGCGACCGCTCCACCCGTAACAACCACATTGCTGCTAGAACCAATTAGACCCAAGGTTGGATTATTCGCTCTTACTGTGTAAGTTCCGGCTGGAACAATAACATCATAAACCCCGGCAGTGGGATTAGAGCTAGTGCCATTTCTCTGCCCAGTTGAATCCACGGCATCAACAAACGCATCCGTAATCCCCGCGATAGTAACTCTGATTGTTCCCGGTTGCGACATTGTTAAATCTTGATCGGGAAGTGTCGCACCCGCTGTGACGGTTACGCCGGTAATAACGCTCGTCGGTCCTTGCCCCGGAACAAAACCATCAATCGTGTATCCGGCGCCGGCGCGCGTTTTGATAGTGTAAGTTCCATCCACGCCGGTCACTGTGCCATTGCCGCCATTTGTTCCGTGTATCCCAACAAAAGCGCCGGAAACGGGAGTGCCCGCTTGAGTAACCGTTCCTGTCACTGTGCCAAAATCAGCGGTCGCGGCTTGCAAATTTTTTCCGGTTAAATTTATTCCTTCCACCACAGCGACTGTAATTGCCGGCAATTCTCCAAAACCCGGAGCAAAAGCGCGTATTTCCCATTTTTTGGGAGCCGCCTCTGTTCCGCCTTTTACGTAAAGTGTGTAATTTCCCGAATTATCGGTCGGGGAATCCGACCACCCACCCTGCGGATTGCCGGAAGCGTCAACTTCCATGCCGGAGACATGAGCAAAAGGTATGGCATTGCCGGATTCATCAAGCACCCGTCCGGAAATTGATGTATCGCCCTTGGCAATAGTTAAAATCAAATCATTGCTGGTAACACTGCCAATTGTGATTGAAGATCCACTAAACCCGGCGATGTCATTAACAATTAAGGTTCCATCGCAATAAACATCCGCGGTTGCGTTATTGTCAACAGTCGCGACATTATTTTCTTTTACCGTGCAGGTTGATGAGTTGGAGGGAGGCATCCCGGGCATATAAGCTTCAACAATATAAGTCCCCTGGACAACTTTAATATTAAATAAGCCATTCGTATCGGTTTGTGCTCCTCCGGCAGTCCCCATATCGCTATCCGCCATAAGAGAAGGCTTGGCCATCACAAAAACATTGCTAATGGCATTACCTGATCCATCAACTACTTTTCCTTTTATTTGATTCGTGGACGCGGTCAAAGTAAAACAAAGTTCATTCGCTTCACCGGCTCCACTTAAACAAAGATCGGGCACTCCAACATCAGTAACTTGCACTTCAACCGGTCTGGGCGACATAAAAGTAAAATCCGGGGGAGCGGGCGGAGAGCCCGGGTCTTTGGGCATCCAGGGACCAACGCCCACTTGCCAATTACCTCTCGCAAGAGGTAATTGAGCCGTACCGATGCCACTACCATTCAGAGTTACTTCTTTAACGGTAAAACCTCCGGGTCCTTGCCCGGGTCCCATTGTCATACCCATTGACGAGGAAAATCCAAAAACATCAAGTCTTGTTCCTGCCAACGCCACGCCACCACTGATATAAACATCTAAAAGATCTCCTTCGTCAACTTCTGTAAGAGGAAAATTTTCAGTTTTTGTTTGTCCGCCGGTAACATTAACATCGCGAAAAAAAGGTCCTCCCGTGAAATTACCGGATGAAATTGAAGGTATCTCCAAGTGATAAAAACCGTTTACCAGGGTCGTAAAGCTATAGTCGCCACTGGCATCTATTGTCTTGCAGTCAAACCCCATAGGACCACCCAAACAAACTTTTAGAGGATTAACTACGCCGTCCACGCCACCTTCTCCTCCGTCAAGCGTACCATCCAAATCAGTATCAACAAAAACTTTTCCCTGAATAGTATTTGTCCCGGGTAAAGCTATAAAAAACGGCATTGATGTTTTTGATTCAAGCAAAACATCTGAAGCATTGTAAGTTTTAATATCAACATTATAGCCGGAAGTAGAAAAATCTTTCGGCACAGTTGAATTGGTTATGCCTTGAATTTCAAAACGGACCATATCACCGACTTGAGTGGCTGTTGCGCCTAAAGTGATAGTAATAAGCCGCGACAGAGAGTCGCACGCGATTGAAGCAACTGTTACTGTTCCCGTAGCCGGACCATTAATATCGGCATTTTCAAAAGTATCTGTCGGCCAGGTATCGCAAGCGTCTGTGAAAGCAAAGCCGGACGGATAGGTCAAGGTAATTTTGCCTAGAGCCGTAATGACGGAATCCGCGGGAAATTCTATCTTATAGCGAGTAGTCACTCCGGCCATGGCGGATTTTGGAAAAACCGATACCGGTCTTGTTCCCATGCTGAAAAAATCCGGACCGCCAGCCATTCCTCCCGGACCAAGCATACCGCCCGTTTCTTCCGAACTTTCGACCGAACCGTTAGCTTGATTTGGCGCGCCCACTCCATTCTCTGACAAATCTTGAATGCTTGATGAAGCCGTAACCCTAAATCTCTGGCCCGGCGGCATAGCAAGACCATCTATCATTAATGTTTTAGTGTGTGGTTCATATCTTATTGATTTACCGTCAAGTAACTCTCCTGTCCCGGGATTGGTAAGCGGTGCCGTTGTCCAACTTGTGCCATCGGGCGATGTTTCTATCGTCCATAAACTTATATTGTTTACATCATTTGCTCCAACGCTGGACACTCCGGTGCTATTGGCTACTGAACCAAATTTTACCGCTTCGGTAAAAGTGATAAAAATTCCAAAATTATCAGCATTGGCAAACATAACCGTTGGCGCAGTATTATCATAATCCGCCGCTCCTTCGCCGTTTACATTGTCAGAAACAGTAAAAGCGCGGATAGAATCACTGACCATGGCATTGCCAACAATATCTTTTACCCCCGATTCTCCACTAATAGCCCTGACAAGAAACTTATCGGTTGGAGCTCCGTTGTTGCCCAAAATCGCGTTTGGAGAAAGATGTATTCCCCTGCCATCAGAATCCATGGCCACTGTCGTTCCGGTAATTTCAACATCTGTCCCATCAACAGCGCTGTCGCTATCATCGCAACCATTCGTCGCGTTACTATCAGTATCATTACAATATAATTTTACAGTGGATGATGACACCGTGGCTCTGCTTAACATTTCATTAAAAGAAAAAGAAAGATCAAAGCTCGCTCTGTCCACCCCCGTGGCTCCCGAATCGGGAAAACTACCAGTAACAGACGGCCCGGTATTATCAGCCGCTGTAGCGCGAAAATCAATAGAATAATCTCCTCCGACGGACAAGGGTAAATTATCTTCGCTTAAAACGCACGCCGCTTCCCCGCCACCACCGCAAGACGGACTGGCAGCATTCCAAGTCATGGGATTAAATCCCGTAACGCCCTTAATAATCAATCTATAGTTAGAATTTTCAACTAAGGCTGGTGGCGCGACAATAAGTCTTGTAAATCCATCGTCGCTTGACCAACCGGTCGTATCGGGAAATAGATTTGAACCGGTTGTCACCCCGGCCGCCGAGACAGCGAAAAGTTGAACATTATTGATATTTAAAATTGAACCATCTCCAGCAACCTTCATTTGTTTGGAAAATTCCACAATCATTTTGCCGTTTGTCGGAAGCACTCCGGCCTCTCTACTGGGCAAAGTAAAAAGAACAAACGGGGGAGGATTAAACGCTCCGCCGCCACCGAAACTGGAAGTTTTGAATTGAGAAGAAAAATTCGCGGCAAGAGCGTTTCCGGCGACATCAGTAACGCCGGTTGTTACCGTAAAAGTATACCAAGTCTCGCTTGCCAAAGAAGAATGCATGCAAATAACTCTGGTATTGCTATTTAAAACAGCGCTTGCGCAAAGATTGGGACTTCCGGAAGCGTCTCCCCCTAGAATATTTCCGGCATTTGCCTGAAGTTTAACATTAGTTGTTGTAACAGTGGCCGAAGCCAAATTTTCGCTAAATCCCCTATCAATCATAGCATCAACCGGAGGACCTATTTGTTCATCGGGCGGTCCCCCTTCACCTGTGGCGGCTGGAGCAACTGTGTCTGCTGTCAAGGCGTTTGCCGGTATTAAGGCAGTCGCATCAACATTTCCGTCGCTTAATATATAAGTCATAATCCCCGCTGGAACTGAAGCGTTAAATCCATCTCCATTTGAAATAGAGGCACTCGTTCTTACAGCGACAATAAAATTATAATCTCCTGTTACGGGAGAAATAATCGCGCCAGCAGTGGAGACTGTTGTCGGCACCCCTACATTAACAGTTGTCTCTGTTCCTACCAATGTATCAGTGCCATCAAGCTCGTCGTCTGTCGCGCCATTGTCGGCAAAAACATAAAGACCGGAAAAATCAGACGAGATCACCGTACCGGCTGTTTGATTTATTTGCAAAGCAACACTCTCTAAAGTTTCCGCCGCGTCTTGGGTCAAGCCAAAACCGAACAAGGCTACATAATTGCTTGACGCTTTGATTTTTTGTCCGGCAGTGATAAGTTCGGTCGCCGCAGTTGTTTCAGTAACAACTGCCAACGCCGTTTCCGGAACCAACAAAAAAATCCCCGATGACCATAAAATAGTAACAATGGCCGTGAGGATTGATAGGAATTTTTTTCCTCCTGTCATAATTTCTAATGTTAATAGTTATTGTAAATATTATGCAATGCAATGAAAAATCAAAAAATGTTTATGTGATATCTAGATATCCAAACTAGCTCGATTCTTGTGAGTTATCTAAAAAAGCTAATCTTATTTTATTGTACTACTACTTAAGTTATTTTAAAACAAATACCGCGGATAACTTAAAAAACCTCAAAGCATTTTCTGTTGTCTGTTTTTCCACTTCTTCGCAACTTATTCCTTTAACTTCCGCAACTTTTTCGGCAACATATTTTACATAAATAGGCTCGTTGCGCTCGCCTTTATGTGGAATTGGGGTCAAGTATGGGCAATCTGTTTCAAGAACAATATCTTCAAGCGCAACTTCTTTTATTAAACGATTAAAATCTGTTGTATATGTCATTACGCCATTCATACCTATTTTGTAGCCCAACTCAATAAACTTACGCGCCGTTTTGTAGCCACCGATAAAACTATGAATAACTCCTCTTTTTTCCACTAAATTACTTTTGAGTATTTCTAAAAGATCATCATACGCATCCCAACAATGGATCATAAGTGGTTTTCCAACATCATTTGCCAATCTTATACCCTCCAAAAAAGTATCTTTTTGCTGTTTTTTTAATTCTGAAATATTGTCCCCCTCCTCAAAATGATGATAATCTAATCCCATTTCGCCTATCGCTACTACTTTTGGATCTTTGGCCAGTTCTAGATATTTTTGATAATCAAAAACTTCACCGGCCGTTTGAAATTCGCTTTCTAGAAGTTCTGAATCATCTAGATTAATTTTTCTCTTTACCAAATGAATCGGATGTAATCCTACCGTTGCCCAAACACCATTTTCATAATTTTGAGCTATTTCTACTGCTCTTTTGCTGGTTGTATATTGCGAACCAACATTCGCCACAAAAACGCCCTCTTTTAGAGTGTGCTTTATCACTTCACCTACATCATCTTTATATGCGGCAAAATTTAAATGGGCGTGGGTGTCAAACAGCATAGATTATTAAACTGCTAAAATTTTATTTAAATATCCCCGGTAAAATAGGCAAAAATATCTTACCCGCCCGGATTAAATAATCAGCGACTTTGGAGTCTGAAATCAATCCGGAAAACCATTCTCCCAGCGGATATTTACCAACAAAAAATAAAGTAAGACCAAGGACTAAAACACCTTCTAAAAATCCAAAAAATGCTCCGAGCAAACGATTAATGGTTTTTAAAAATGGAATTGTCGGTAAAACTGAAAAAAGTTTATTGATAATCCAAAAAATCAAACCAACTAAGCGATCAATTATTATAAATAAAACCAAAAAACAAACAATGCGCGCCAAATTTTGATGATCGCCAAACAAAGAACTAAACCGAACGGCAACCGGCTCGTACCATCTTGCCGCAAAAAACGCGCCGGCGATTGTTCCGATCAAAGCTCCAAAGGAATGGATTAGTCCGAACCACAGTCCGGACATCACAAATCCGCCAACAATAAGCAAAAGAACGAAGTCAAAAATTGTCATAAGTTTATTTATTACTTACATCTTAAAATATTTGTCATTCCCGCGCAGGCGGAAATCTACTTTTTTGTAACGAGTGGATTCCCGCCTGCGCGGGAATGACAGTACGGCAAAACTATTCAACTCTCGGAAAGAGTCCCTCTCCCCTTTTTATAACCGTTCCGGTCTTTAGCCCTCCCCATTTTTTTGCTTCTTTGAAACTCTTTTCTTTTTCTTCTTTAAGATCTAATCCAAGTTGCTCAAAAATTTTATCGGCAGTTTCCGGCATAAAAGGAGTAATCATCCAGGCAATATGGCGGATTGTTTCAAGCAATATATAGATGACCTCCTCAAGTTTTTTTATGTCTATTTTTACTAATTTCCACGGCGCTTCTTCGTTGATAAATTTATCGCAGGAGGAAATCAAACCATTCACTTCGCCAATCGCCTTATGCATTGATAAAACTTTTATCGCCTCTTCATAATTTTCCCACTTTTTTTCAAGATCATTAATGTCCGAAACCGCCTCTGGCGCCTTGCCATCAAAATATTTTTCGCCCATTGCCAAAGTTCTTGCGACAAGATTACCAACACCGTTAGCCAAATCCGCGTTATATTTCTCTTTTAATATTTCCCAGTTTAGATCCGTATCCTCTCCAAAAACTCCGGAATTTAACAAAAGATATCGCGCCCCGTCAATTCCAAACTTTTCCACCATCTCCAATGGGCTGATGACATTTCCTAAGCTTTTGCTCATCTTTTGACCGCCGATATTAATAAACCCGTTAACAAAAATTTGCTTGGAGGCGGAGATTCCCACCGACATAAGCATCGCTTGCCACATTGCCGATTGCTGACGCAAATTATCCTTTCCGCAAAGCTGAACTACCGGCCACCATTTATTGAATTTTTCCATATCTTCCGGCCAACCGATAGCGGAAATATAATTGACCAGAGCGTCAAACCAGACATACATCACATGATCTTGATCGTCGGGAACGGGAACTCCCCAAGGCATTTTTTTCTTCAAGCGAGAAATGCTAAAATCATCAAGCCCACCCTCAACAAAACTTCTGATTTCATTCATTCTTTTTTGAGGCACAACAAATTCCGGATTATTTTTATAAAGTTCCAATAATTTATCTTGATATTTTGAAAAACGAAAAAAATAATTTTCTTCCTCAATCGCTTCCAAATCCATGTTTGGATGCAAGGGGCACTTCCCTTCAACTAATTCCGACTCCGTTTTCTCCAACTCGCAACCAACACAATATTTTATCTTATACATTTTTTTATAAATATTACCATTGGCAAGCGACCTCTTCCAAAACTCTTTTACCGCTTTTTTGTGTTCTTCGTCGGTTGTTCTTATAAAATTATCAAAACTTAAATTTAATTCTTCTTTCAGCTTTAAAAAAATTTTTGCTTTAAGGTCGCAATAAGCCTGCGTGTCTTGCCCTAATTCTTCCGCTTTTCTGTGTATTTTAAGGCCGTGTTCATCCGTGCCGGTATTAAAAAACACTTCATCGCCCAGTAAACGATAAAATCTCGCCAAAATATCCGCCTCCAAAATTTCCCGAGCAAACCCTATGTGCGGATCGGCATTCACATAGGGAAGAGTTGTGGTGATATAAAATTTATTTTTCATATTTTCTTAAATATTCAAACCCATTTTTGATCATTCTTTTCGCATTTGGCCAAACAAAATTATAGTCATCAACTTCGTCTTCGCTAATCCATGCCATTTGTACATGCTCATGACTCAATTTTATTTCATCATTATCATTTTTTATCAATCTTGCGATACCGCTTACGGGATGTCCTCCCCTTTTAGTAACCCATGTATCAAAATCAACTATTCCCAAAATTTCAAAATTATCCATATTCAATTCCTCTTTAAGTTCTCGCGCAAAAGCCTCATCACAATGTTCCCCAATATCCATTCTTCCTCCCGGAAATCCCCACTCACCTTTTGGCAATCCGTTGAATTCCAAAATCAAGCATTTATTATCTCTTATCAAGATCCCCACCTGACTTATCCAAAATTTCTCAAATTCTTTTGCCATAAAAATAAAATTAATACAAAATTATAACTATTTCCCCCCTTACCTTGTCTTTATTATTTTTAAAATATTCCAAAGTTTCATCCACGCTCCCCCGTACGACTTCTTCGAAAATCTTAGTGAGTTCGCGTCCTAAAACTATTTTTTTCTCGGGTAAAATTTCTTTTACTAATTCCAGATTTTTCAAAAGCCGATATGGTGATTCATAATATACTGCCGGGAAATCAAAACTTTTTATTTGCTCAAAAAATTTATTTTTTCCTTTTTTGTGGGGAGGAAATCCCAAAAAAATGAATTTATCCGTGGGAAGACCGGAAACGCTGACGATAGTGGCGAGAGCGGACGGCCCGGGAATGGGAATTATCTTAATTTCTTTTCCAAATTTTTCCAAAACCGCCTCCACCAGTTTTCCTCCCGGATCGGAAATCCCCGGCGTGCCGGCATCGGAAACTAAAGCGATATTCAAACCGTCTTCCAGTAATTTTATTATTTTCTCCACTTTTTCCGGACTGCTGTGGTGATGATAGCTTTCTGTTCTTGTTGGAATTTCATAATGAGAAAGGAGCTTTTTTGTTTGCCTTGTATCCTCGCACAAAATCAAATCAGCCTCTTTCAAGGTTTTAATGGCGCGAAAAGTAATATCTTCCAGATTGCCGATCGGTGTTGAAACAATATAAAGATTACCCATTAAAATAATATTAAATTAGCTTATACTGTAAGGATTAAACACTCTTTCATTATAGACCCAACCCCTCCTCTCGGCAACTCACCATCTCGTTTTTTTTAATTGTAGATAAAAACCCAGATTGTTGGCTAAAATATGAAGAAACGGACTGGCGGCAAGAATAATAATCGTTTCAAGGAGGGACGGGAAATAGACGGGTAAAATAAATATCAGGGATCCTAAAATAAAATCCATTTGATCAAAGGGAATCCACGGCGTTCCGGATTGAATCCTGAGTCTTCTTTTGAAAAAACTTTTTACGAGATCGCCGAAAAGAGCGCCGAAACCGAATAAAAATCCGCCAAGCCATAAATTTATTTCCGAGTAATTCATTAAGCTCCAATTTTCAAAAAAGGGAATCTTATACAAAAAATACTGAATCCAAATCATAAAAATGGCGACAACAATTCCCACCGCGAAACCTCGCCAAGTCTTATTTTCTCCGAAAACAGGTTCCCCTTTTATCTTTCTTCCTCCGTCAACCGGCTTGCTCAAAAATTTTAAAATACCTGCCCTTTGAGCAAAAATCGGCGCCATATTGGCGAGATACGCCGGCAACATAAAATAAAGGCATTTTATTAAAATCATATTGGCGCCCCCGTTTCTCTTTTGAGAATAACTTTAATAAATTTATAAAAATAAACTGAAAAAGAAAAAATAAGCGAACCGGCGGTTACAATAAAAAATATTGAGGGATAAAAATTCAAAATAGCGACGCAAATCATAATACTTTCAATAACCGCGTTTAGTTTTCCCCAAAAGATATGAGGCAAGGTGATTTTTTTATACTTAAAAACATAAAGCCAACCAAGAGCGATTACTATATGGTAAACAAAGGCAAGAATGAGTAGCCAGATAGGCAAATTATATTTTAAAAATAAAATCAAAAAAGCCAGAATCATCAAAAGCCTGTCCGCGGCCGGATCCAAAATTCTTCCCAAGACTGTCACTTGCCCGTTTTTTCTTGCCAAATATCCGTCTAAAATATCGGTGATGCCGGCTAATAAAAAAATCCCCAGAGCCGGGAATTTATAATACCTAAAAAGCAATATCGCAAAAATAAAAGCTAAAAATATTCTAGCTATACTCAAAATATTGGGAATATTTAAATCTTTGACCTGCATAATATTCTTTTAATATAGCAGATTTTGGCTGAAAACAACAGCTTTCTATTTGCTCAAATAATGTCTCAAGGTATATATCCAATCTTCGTCATTTTTTTCATTCTGCATTTTTGTGTTCAAAAGCCATTCCAAATATCCCCTGTCCGATTTTGCTACATCTTCAACTTTTTGGTCTTTATATTTTCCAAAATTAAAATATGAAAAAATGGACGGGACGCTTGAAACTTCTATCATCTTTTTAATAATTTCGTCATCGCCACCTAAAGACTCTTTCATTTTTAGAAACAATCTGTCAAAAATAGCGACTAAAACTTTTACATCGGTTTCCGCATTGTGCGGATCGCCGGTGACCTCAATATCCAAAAGATACCTAAGATATTGCAGATTATATTCCGGGATGGCGTTTCGGGGATCCAAATAACGAGCCATTCTCAAGGTGCAAATGAATTTATTTGTGGACAATCCTTCCGCCTCCAGCATAGAAATATCAAATTTAGCATTATGGGCAACCAAAATTCCGTCTTCCAGCAAATTTTTTAAATCATTATGCATCTCGCTACCGATAAACGGCTTTTTGTCTTGAATCATCTTGTTAGTTATATGCGTAATACTCATTGCTTTCACGGAAATGGGAACCGGCGGTTTAAAATATTCGTTTTTCATCACTGGGCCAACTTTATAGCAAACCTGACAAAGCCGATCCTTGCCGATTTCATTGCCGGTTGTTTCGGTGTCTAGAAAGATTAGATTCATATTTTAAATTTAAAAACTATTGTTTTTTAAATTTATCTTTTATTTTATCCCAGAGCAAAAAACGAATCCCTAACAACTCTAATCCTACAAAAATAAGCCAAGAGCCGGGCGTAAAGGGAGTAATAAGTGCAATCAATCCTATCAATAAAAATATCGCCCCAACTATCTTCTTAATTTTGGGATTGTTTTGAAATATTTTTTTAAAAAATGCCATAAGAATATTTTATCAAAAAATCGCCGAAATGGCGATTTCTATTTGTTCCATCTCGCGGGCTTTATTTTAGAAGGGACGATTTAGTCTAATTTTTTCTCTTGTTTATTAGCCCCACTGCGTAATAACTTTCGTCGCGAAATTTTCAGATTTTGAGTAAATTTTGTTATAAATTTTTGAGACAATATGGTTATATTGGCGAAAAGATTTAGGACAAAATTTACCGAAAGATGGAAATTACAGCAGAAAGGTTATTACGCAGTAGGGCTATTACACCAACAATACCGCCAACGACTGCGAGGACTCCCAGCAATTGTCCCCCGGGGCTGTCGTCATATTCGCCGTAGATAAACATAAATATCCCGAGCAGTATTGCAAGAATAGACAATGCTATTTTTATCTTTTTATTCATAAAATTATTTTCCCGATTTAGCTCTATTGCATTGTTTGCATAGCATCTGACAATTTTTTGAAATCGTTTTTCCTCCTTCGTGCCAAGGTTTTATGTGATCAGCCTCCATTTCCTCTATTTCAAATTTCTTTTTGCATTTTTTGCAAATTCCTTTTTGCCTTTCATACGCTTCTCTTTTTTGCTTATCCGTAAAAGCGCGGATGCTTAGATATTTTTCATTTCTCGTTAAAACATATTCATAAATACCGGATTTTTTGGTCACATCTTCATCTTGCATCAATTTGGTTATTTCTTTTTCCAATTTATTTGAATCAAATTCCTTGTCCTTAAATTCATTATAGAGAATTCCGAATGCAACCCCCTTCATTTCTTTACGATAATTTGGAAAAACCACTTTTATCCAATTCATAACATTTTGGAAATACAGCCACAGCTCGTTTGCGTTTGGTTTGTGTTGGTGCTCTGCCATATACTTTTCAATATTTCCTTTGCTAATCCAATCAATCGTAGTTTCTAAATAATCCTGGCGAATCGGCGAGCCGGTTAAATAATCACTGCCCATACTATAAGCCGGGCAACCGGATTTGCTAAAATATCTTTTGGCGTCAGTGAGCCAAGTTCCGGTATAAATGGCGTTTCTCAATTCCTGATCCATTAATTTTTCCCCGGCGATATTGATAATTTTAAACCAGTCCAATTTTTCTTTGTCGTTCCCTTCGCAAAAATATATCATCAATTTGTAATCAAGAATCTGGTTTTTTTCTGTTTCTTCGAGATTATGAAAATACTGAAAATTTAATGAAAAATTACCTGCCACATATTCGCAAAAACTTATTGTTCGCTGTTGACCGTCCATTACTTCAAAATCTCCTTCTTCATTTTTAACCCAATACATCACATTGAGAGGAAAATTTTTTCTAATGGTTTCAATCACGGCGTTTCTTTTATCATCTTTATAAACAAATTCGCGTTGATATTTTGGACGAATATTCAATTTTCCGCCATAGCCAACCACACCCTCTTCATTGTTGCTTTTTTTATATCCGTTCGTAACTTCTCTGATTGTAATTTCTTTAAGTTGTATTTTCATAAAATTATTTAGTTCTAATCTCAAAAATTTGCTTATTTGCTTCCTGCAAAATTTTAATAGTCGCTTGAACCGAAAGGTTGTCGCTGGCTAAAAGTATTAGCCTGCTTCCCAATAAATTAAGCAGGGGCGTTAAAAATTCATCGGCCCACGAAGGAGACAAAGTCAAAACTCCGGAAAAATCTATCTCCAGAATTTCTTCATTGGGAATTTTTTGCAGTGTCGATTGAAAGGCTTTAAAGGCCTCGCTGCCCAATTCTCTTGATATTAACATTGTGCCAAATTTTACTAATTCTAATTTCATATGTTTTTAAAAGTTAATTTTTGCTAAACAGCCTCTTACCAAATTTTGACCTCGCGTCACTTTAAATTCCTTATTTGAACCTTTTATCCTAACTTCGGCGTCGCCGCTGGTATAAAACAGGTCTATCGGGTTTGTCAGCACAACTTCACGGACCAACTTTAGCCCATTTCCTCTTTTCTCCGGCGCTCTACCCGAAACAAATTCGGTAAAAGCCACTCTCACCGCGCTTACATGATCGCTTAATTCCGGACGAACATGCCGCAATGTTTCCAATATTCCGAGTCCGCGATCGGCCAAAACAATTTCTTTTTTGTCTAAGTTATAGCCAAAAAATATTCCCGGGGCGTCCGGCCATTTTCCTAAATTATGGGCAAAAGAATTGTCGCCGATTTCGCCTGCCACGAGTACAATTAAAGAATATAACTTTTCAAAACCGGGTTTCTTTATCAATTCGTGTTCCATTCGGGAAAGTCTGGCGTTAAAAACAGAGCTTGTGGCGCAATAAAAACCAGCCGGGAATTCAGCGCCTTTTTCAATCCAAGCCGAGGCCAAACCCATTAAATCGCTGGAAAATATCTCTAAGTCTTTTTCGCGATAATAGCGGTGGGTGCCGCCGTCTTTTCTAATAGCGACCAATTTTCCGCTTTTATCCCAGCGGCGTAAAGTATCCAAAGAAACACCCAGGATTTTTGCCGCTTCTGCAATTGTTAGTAATTTTTCTTCCATATGTTTTATTCTATCACATCTTCTAAAACTATGCAAATATAGTGCAAAACTATACAAAAACACTATAATATATGCATTTTTAGTCAAAAGTACCTAATTCTCACCATTTACTCATCGCCAAATTCCGTCCCGAGCGCTCGGGATTAAAACCAGCAATTTGGGCGGATATCAAGTTTGCCGTTATAAGCCGTCACACCTTCTTCGTTGCTGTTTTTATATCCGTTCGTAACTTCTCTGATTGTAATTTCTTTAAGTTGTATTTTCATAAATTATTTTTTTAATTTATTAACATTTTTTGATTATATTTTTCCAACTCATCTCGGACTTTTTTCTCCATTTCCAAGCGCGAAACATCGCCGGCATTTTGCAAAGTTTCTTTATCATTTAAAATTAAGAAGCCATCCAATTTTTTAATCCAATCCTTCATATACATTGCTCTTTGCTCCACACTTTGCAATTCAGCAAAAGACAAAAATTGTTCTACTAATAAATTAAGCCGTTTTAACTCCAATTCTTCCAAGTAATTTTTGGCGATTTGCGCCTGTTCGCGAGTAATAATTTCGCCTTTCCAATTTGTCAGTCCCATATTTTCTTTTTGGCTGTCAATTCTAGCAGAAACAATTTCCGCCGCGGTTAAACCGGTAATAGCATAATGAAATTTATTTTGTACGGTGGCAAAAAATAATTGGGCATAATCTGTTTTAGGATTGTAGTCGGCGCTGGTGGCGAAAACATCGCGAACCTTTTGATAAAAATTGGCCTCTGAAGTCCTAATTTTCCTGATTCTTTCTTCCCATTCTTCAAAATATGTCTTTTTCACTCTGCCTTCCGCTAGTCGTTCATCGTCCATAGCAAAACCCTTGATAATATATTCTTTCAATTTTTGCGTTGCCCAAATACGAAATTGCGTGCCACGCAAAGAATTTATGCGATACCCTACGGAAATTATGGCGTCCAAGTTATAATGTTTTACAACATAATTTTTGCCATCAGAAGCAGTTACCGAGGATTCCTCGGCAACTGAATTTTCGCTTAATTCAGCCTCTTTAAAGACATTTCTCAAATGCAGACTAATATTATCAACACTACAATCAAAAAGCTCGGCCATTTGTTTCTGGCTTAGCCAAACAGTCTCGTCTTTCATCCGCACTTCAATCTTGGTCTCGCCGCCTTCGGTGTTGTAGATGATTATTTGATTGTTTTTATCCGGGTCTTTCACAAAATTATTTTTTCAACTTTTTGTTTTTAATAATAATTCTAACATAAATAGGTTTTCCGTCGATTTGCGATAAATATTTTCCCCTCGTTTCATTTGTTGGTCCATCCAAAATACTATACCTATTTAGACCGTCTATTATTTTAAATTGGTCCGGATTATATTTATTCAAAAATGTAATTGGAACACCTATAGCCCCACCATAATCATCAGGAATTTCTTTTGTTTTATCAACATTTATAGCATCATAATTATCATATTTAGGATATTTAACTTCATTTCCATAATATTTTTCATAAAGCGGAAAATCTTCGTGCCGTTTTTTATGATCTAAATTTGTAAACCAAATTGTGCTTGCCACAAAGGCATATTTAATTCCATTTTCAATTTTATGATATTTTTCATAATTATCCGGTATTCTAAACCAAATATTTCTACCATCAAGAGTGGCGCCTAACCAAATTTTATTATCTTTAATCAGTTTAAAAATTTCTTTATAGGTTATCGCGTTTATATTTCCAATTATTATAAATTTTTTCTTGTATTCCATTAATTGCGCGACATATTCCCTAAACAAAGAAAACGGCGGGTTGGTTACAATAATATCCGCTTCTTTCAAGATATCAATGCATTCGTCGCTTCTAAAATCGCCATTTTGTTTTAATCTGGTTTTAACAGTGTCTAATTTATTGATTTTTCCATCTTTGTTTATATCTTTTACGATTTCCAATTTATAGGATGGCTTTTCTTTTTCAAAATGAGTGGAAACCAATTTTTTTAATTCAAGAAATTCAAATTTCTCGGAAAAATACTTCCAAAAATGGCTTTCTTCCGGGTCATCGCAATTACAGAACACCACTTTATTTTTAAAGTGTTCTTTGTAGTTTCCAAGTTCTCTTTCAATATCCGGCAACTGCGTGTAAAATTCGTCATTCTTTGCCGAGTTTGCCTTGCGCAAATTTTTATTTGAAGATTTCTTTTCCATATTGATACATTTTCAAACCGTGACATTCTGCCACGGTTTCATTTCCGATTTTTAGTCTCCAGCGGAGTATTGCTCGTCTCTTCAAGAAAAGCATTTAAATCTGACTGCTTAATTCGCCAAACTCCAAGCTTAGATGCCTTAAGCCGACCTGATTCAATATAACGGTTTACTGTTCGAGGATGCACCCTTAATATTTTGGCAATTTCATCAATTGTAAAAAGTTTTTCAATCTCATTCATAAAAATACTTATTAATTTTTCCTTCCTTAATGATATTTTACTGTTTTTGATTTTTGTTGTCAAAATTATGCAATTTTGTCATACTACAATATTTTTTAATAGATCTACTGCGTAATAACTTTCGTTGCGAAATTTTCAGATTTTGAGAAAATTTTGTTATAAACTTTTGAGTCAATGTGGTTATATTGGCGAAAAAAATTAGAACAAAATTTACCGAAAGATGGAAATTACAGCAGAAAGGTTATTACGCAGTGGGGCTAATAACAAAAACACCCTTTGATGGGGTGTTTCAACTCAATAGTTTCCAAACCAAGCTCCGGGGGTGGGATTCGAACCCACGACCAATTGATTAACAGTCAACTGCTCTGCCACTGAGCTACCCCGGAGCTCGACCTGGAAAATATTTAGCTTTCTAATATTATCAATAATCCCGTAATTTTTCAATACCCTTGAATCCTTGTATCTTTTCCAGCGCTTTTTGCTCAATCTGCCTGATTCTTTCTCTTGTAACGCCAAACTCTTCGCCCACTTCTTCAAGAGTGTGAGATACTCCATCTTCAAGACCAAAACGCATCTCTAAAATTTTCTGTTCGCGAGGCAATAAATCTTTTATGGCGTCTTTTACATATTCTCGCAAAAGCTGAAGCGCAGCCGCGCGATCCGGAGAAATATTTTTGAAATCTTCTATAAAATCTTCCAAAACGCTATCTTCATCGTCATCGCCAACAGAAGTATCCAGAGAAACGGTATCTTGCGAATATTGAATAAAATCCTTTACCTTTTCCACATCTTCGCCCATTTCCGCGGCAATTTCTTCCGGCAACGGTTCGCGTCCCAAATCCTGGATTAATTGCCTCGCCACTTGCTGATAACGATTGATCGCCTCAACCATATGCACGGGAATTCTAATGGTTCTGGATTGATCGGCCAAAGCTCTCGTTACCGCTTGCCTTATCCACCAAGTCGCGTATGTGGAAAATTTATAACCTTTTCTGGCGTCAAACTTTTCCACCGCTCTCATTAAGCCGATATTGCCTTCTTGAATCAAATCGGCCAAAGAAAGATTTTTGCCGACAAATTTTTTGGCAATGGAAACAACCAAACGCAAATTGGCGACCATCAATCTTTGCGAGGCGGCCGCGTCTCCAATATCCTTTCTTCTAGCTAGGGACATTTCTTCTTCGGTCGTCAATAACGGCACTTTTCCGATTTCACGAAGATACATCTGGATAGAATCGGTGGAAATATCGCCCAAATCAAGTCTCTTTTTTTCTTTACTGACGCCGATATCAGACAATATTTTTCTTCTATCATCTTCTCTGCCCAGTATCCCTTGTTTTATTTCGGCAACACAGACGCCGGAGTCTTCCAGTAAATCAAGAAACTCCTCGTATTTTTTAAGATAATTTTCCAAATTGCAAAAAGTGAAAAGAATTTCCGAATCAGTTAAAAATCCTCTTGTTCTCCCTTTTTCAATCAGCTTTTTCATTTCTTCCTCGCTCGGAGGAAAAATTTTTGGCAACGGCAAAACAGCGTCCTTTTTTATCGGAGTTTTTTTGACGGCCGCCATTTTTTTCTTGGCCATCTTTTTAACTGCGTCCTTTTTTATTTTGCCGGACTTTTTTAAAGAAACCTTCTTTTTTATTTTGCTTCCTTTGATTTCTTTTTTTTCTTTTTTCTCCGGCTTCTTGTTTTTGACCGGAATATTTTTTTTCTTTTTTGCCATTTTAATTTTAAAAAAATATGAAAATTATTTTTATCGAAGACAATAGACAAACTTAATAGAGAGACCGCAAAACCGCCCCTCCTTGTTTCTATACTATAGACCTAAAACATTAGCCTATTCCAAAGCGACCGATTGGTCAAATTCGCTCATCAATTTCTTCATTGTTTCCTGGTCGCCTTTTTCTTCCGCTTTCCTCATCTCCGCTTCCAGCCTCTTTCTTTGGCTAAAAATATAGTTTGTTTTAAGAGCCTTAGCGCTTTTTACCACCTCTTCTTTTATCGCTTCTTCTTCAAAACCGTCAAAATCTCTTTCAGCTAAAAAATATAAACTATTGATGTAATTCTTAGTTTTGTCGTCCTTGGAGATGTTATCAACAACTGACTCGAGGCTCCCACTATCCACAGCCTTATTGTAAGATAAAATCAAATTTTTGTAAATTTCTCCAAACATTGGCTCTGGAAGCATAAACGGTTCAATATAGTCAATAGCGTAATTTAAGCAACTTGGATATTTCAAGAGCAAAGCTAAAAAAGTTTCAGCTAAAAGGACAGGCCGGCTTTTATCAGTAATTGAAAAACGCGATTTTTCCTCAAAATAATCCTCATTTTTGTAGAGCTTTTCCCTCGGCATTGATTCTCTCAAAATCTGTTCGGAAACACCCAAAATATTTCCCAGTTTCTCCAGATAATATGCTTGTTCAACCTTATCGGGAATTTTATTTAGCTCCGTTAACAAAAGTCTGGCCGCTTCTTTTTTATGCTCAATTTTTCTTAAATCAAGAGTGCTTAAAACTTTTTTTATGTAATAATCCATAAAAGGCATCGCGTTCGCGATCGCCTCTCGCCAAAGATTTACATCTTTTCTGATATAATCATCCGGATCTTTTCCGATATTCGGATCGAGCATTATTACTTTAACCGCCACTCCTTCGCGCAGAGCGACATCAATGCCGCGCATGGCCGCCACTCCGCCCGCGAGATCAGCGTCAAACGATATGGCTAGATTCGGCGAAAAACGTTTTAGAAGATTAACTTGCTCTACGGTCATCGCCGTGCCGGAAGAAGCAACCACATTTTTTATTCCCGCCTCGTGCGAAGCGATAACATCCATATTTCCCTCAACCATCACCGTTAAATTTTCTTTTTTGATATTTTGTTTGGCATCATTAAGACCGTAGATTACCTGGCTTTTATTATAAACCAACGTTTGCGGAGTATTGATATATTTTCCGCCCGCGTTTTCTTTTTTTTCCGCCTCGGGCAAGAGCCTCGCGGTGAATCCGACCACATGGCCATGGACATCTCGGATGGGAAACATTATTCTCCCGCGAAAACGATCGTAAAAACCGGAACCGCGCTCTTTTTTTATAGCGAGCCCGGAAAGAAAAATATCATTTTCATTATATTTTTTTTCACGCAAAAATTTTAAGAGACTGTCCCAAGAATCCAAAGAAAATCCCAGAGAAAAATCTTCCACTGTTTCTTTTTTAAGTTGCCTTTTTTCAAAAATATACTTTCTTGCTGTGCCTGCCTCGGCGGAATTGAGTAAAAGATTGTGATAAAACTTTGACGCTATTTCTAAGATATCCAGTATTTTTGTTTTCTGGTCCATGAGTCGCGGCTCTTCGTATTTTAAAATTACTCCCGCTTTTTTTGCTAAAATTTTTAATGCCTCCGGAAATTCTAAATTTTCAAACTTCATTACAAAAGTAAAAATATCGCCACCTTCCCCGCAACCGAAACAGTGCCAAATCTGTTTTTCTTTAGAGACCATAAAAGAAGGAGTCTTCTCATTGTGAAATGGACAAAGCCCCTTCCAATTTCCGCCGACCTGCTTCAAACTCGGAAGATATTCCTGGATAATCTCAACAACATCAAGGCGATTTTTTATTTCATCAACTTGAGAATCGGACATATGTAATTTCCTTATTTCTCCTTTATTCTGCTACACTTATAGTAGTCTAAAATAGGCTTAAAGTCAACGATTGATTTTTTCGTAAAATTGTGCTAAAACTATTCTAGTATGACTGAAATTATAAAAATAAACCCAAAAAAACCGGAAAAAAATAAGATAAAAAAAGCCGTCCAAATTCTAAAAAATGGCGGTTTGGTTGCTTTTCCAACAGAAACGGTTTACGGCTTGGGGGCTGATGCCCTGAACCCCGTGGCAATTAAAAAAATTTTTAAAGCAAAAAAGAGACCGCAGGATAATCCCCTGATTTTACATATCGCCAAGAAAGAAGATGTTTTTATATATACCGAGCCTGATAAAAAAAATCTGGAGCTCATAAAAAAATTAATCAATAAATTTTGGCCGGGACCGTTAACATTGATTATCAAAAAGAAAAAAATAGTTCCTAGTGAAATAACAGCCGGATTAAAAAATACATCGATAAGATTGCCGGATAATATTGTCGCGAGAGCCTTGATTAAAGAATTGGGGTCGCCGATCGCCGCCCCCTCGGCCAATCTTTCCGGAAGTCCCAGCCCGACTGACGCTTCTCATGTTTATAACGACCTTGCCGGAAGAATTGAGATGATTTTAGACGGGGGCGCGACAAAAATCGGCGTTGAATCCACAATTTTAGATTGCACTAAATCACCCTTTGTTCTTTTACGACCGGGGAAAATCATCGCCGAAGAATTGGAAAAAATCGTGGGAAAAATTAAAATGTATAAAGCTTCCCAAAAAATAAAAAATCCTCCTTCTCCGGGGTTAAAATACGCTCACTACGCGCCAAAAGCGAAATTAATTTTAATTGAGGGAAGAATTTATGATGTAAGAAAAAAAATCAACGAACTCGCTGAAAAATACAAATCAGATGAAAAAACGGTGGGCGTGTTAAACCTCGGAAATCGTTATAACTATAAAAATGCCGAAACAATTATTTCTTTGGGGGGAAATAATGAGGCGATCGCTAAAAATCTTTTTAGGTCTTTTCGGGAATTTGATAAAAAAAATATTGACATCATTTTAGCCGAAGGAATTCCGGAAAAAAATTTCGGCGTAGCGATAATGAATCGCTTGCGTAAAGCGGCTAAGGAAATTATAAAAATATAATTTTAGAAAACCCCCTCTCTGATCCGTACCCCAAAAAGTAGACACAAAAGTGTCTACTTTTTTGTATCTGGTAAAATATAATTAATTAACAAACAAACATATGAG
>Ga0208373_1001429_pt1 | contig 32191 bp, 31 predicted proteins | sample RifOxyC2_FD_184036 | JGI IMG/M metagenome (GOLD analysis project Ga0208373, IMG submission 184036) | Soil microbial communities from Rifle, Colorado - Rifle Oxygen_injection C2 (SPAdes) | ecosystem: Environmental > Terrestrial > Deep subsurface > Rock core/Sediment | place: Rifle, Colorado... | reverse complement strand
CGCCCGCCGCACCTTGTCTTCCAGCTCTTTTATTTCCGTCAAATCTTGAATTGAAAGCAAAGCGCCGATTTTTTTTCCTTGATCATCCAGCAACAGGGTTGAAGAGATGGCTACCGGGACAATCCCCCGCTCGCCGGAGCTGATCCCGGTTTCCATGTTCAGGCAGGTTTGTCCTCTCAAGGTATTGGCAATGGCGGCGGTAATTACCCCGCCTCCACCCCAAATCTCGGCACAACTTTTATTGATAACTTCTTCTAATTTCCTGCCGGTAATTTGTTCAGCCATAAAGTTAAATGTCACAATCCGGCTCTGAACATCTGTCGTCAGAACCCCATTGGTCATGCTTTGCAGGATCTCTTCATTGTAGTTTTTCATCGCCAGCACCTGGGCATACAACCGGGCATTATCCAACGCCACTGCCGCCTGGTTGGCTATGGTGGCCAGCAAAGCCAGATCTTCGGAGGTAAACATGTCGCCGGTCAATTTACTGCCCAGCGCAATAATGCCGGTCAATTCATCCTGGGAAATGATGGGGACCCAGACATGGCTCCCCAGGCGCTCCATTTCATTCCTGACATCCTGTTGGGCCGTCTCACCCAGCTCATCCAGTACCAGGATATCCCGATTGGCCAATAGCCAGTCGATAATGGGACTTTGTTTGTCGATCTCGATCCGTTTATAGCGTTTTACCTCCAGGGCTAAAGAATGATAATGGTCTTTTTCCGGTAATAAAAACGAGATTTCCGAAACCTGCAACGTGTCATTTAAGGCAGTGACTAATAATTTTGTCAACTCATCAAGCTTGATGACGGCGGCAATCTCGTGGCTTAAACGGTTAAGGGTTTGCTGGTAATCATATTTTCCCCGGAAAAACAGCTGGTCAGTCCACCGCTGTAAAAACATCACCAGCGGTTGGAAGGCCACAGCAATCAGAAAAGCGGCCAGGCCGGTCAGGACCAGGGATGAATAGCCAAATATCCCCCGCAGGTAAAGCTCTGAAACCAATACCGCTCCAGCATACAGGAGCATGATCAGTGAAGTGGCCAACAAGTAAACCAAGCTGCGTTGAATGACGACTTCAACGCTCATCAAGCGATGCCGGACAATTGCATAACTGATAAAACTGATATAAAAAATCGTAAAAAATGGCCCCAGCACTGCCAGGTTGGAATAACCAAACCAGGGCATGACCAGATTGGTCGCCGAAGCGGCTAAGATACTTAGGAAAAGGCCGAAAAAGACATAGCCAAGCTGGACTTTTTGCGTTCCGGTGGCATTGCGGTATTTCTTGGCCAATTGCGATAAGGCATATGTCATATAGCCGACAAAATATATCACAAAGATATTGTAGGCTGGCCCATAAATAGGGGTTAAGAGCCCAGCTTGAGAAACAACATCACGGACAATCAGGCCGGCCGGCACAAATGAAAGCATGATGATGGCCGGCAGTAATAAGGCAAACCATAAGCCGCTGGTAATGGGAAATTCTTTTCTTGGGAAGACCCAACAGAAATAGACAAAAGTTGGCAACAAAACCAGTGGGCCGGCAAAAACCCACCGCCCCCACAGCAATGTGTCAGATGTCACATTAAGTAAATATAGCGATAAGGCCCAAAAAGCCACGGCAAAAATCGATAAAGCAAAAGAGCGGTTAATAGAGCTGCGCAGATCGGAAAATAGGATAAATAAACCCAAACAGCAATTCAAGATCATGATATAGAGCAAATGAAGATATGCCATGTTTCCCAGCCAGAGACTGCTTAATGTGGCAACCGCCACGCTAGTCACTCCCAGAAAAATAGTCCCCAACGAGGTTAACCCCTCTACCCCCAGCAGCCTATGTCGCACCATGGCATAGGCCACCAGGCCAACCATTACCAGGGTAAAAGGCGGGCCAAAAACAAACAGGCTAGGGATGCCTAATATCGGAAAAACCAGGCTGGTAATAATCCCCAAAAAGATGGAGATGCCCATCCCCCACATTATGTAGGCAATTTGCAGTTTGGTCCTCTCCTCGCTCCGACGATATTTAAAGATTAAGATTAAAAAAGCCAGCAGAAAATAAAAAACCAGATAAAGGGCATAAGCTCGATAAGCCCAGCCAAAAATCGGCTGGGCGGTCAGATAATCCCCGCCTCTAATCGATATGGCCGCGACCAACCAATCGGTCACGACCGAAAGAAAGGAAAAAATAATTCCCGGGCCAAAGATCAGAAGTTTAATTTTTACCGATATCTCCGCCGTCTTTTGGGGGAAAATGAGGCAGAAATAGAGGAACATGCCGGCAATCAAGGCCGAGCCGATTGGCGTAGTCCGGCGCCAGAACAAGAGCCAATCAGGATCAGTGGCATTAAAGAAGAGCAAAAAAGAGAGCGTCCAGCCGGCAATAAAAAACATTATCAGGCTGAAAACCCGGTTGGCTTCGATATTTCGCCCTTTCAGGTACAGGTAGCCGGCCAAACCAAGGTTGATGGCCAGGGTGGCCAACAGCGAGGCATTGAGAAAAAAGTGAATTCCCATGCGGAAAAATTATAGCATTATTTAGAGAGTCTTTTAAAGAATATCTTCAAGACGCTCTTAAGGAATGAAAAAACATTTAAACGGAAGATAAAGATCCTGGCATCTTTTGGCCCCAAACCCTCCAGGGCATCTTTGACTTTCTCGCCAAGTCGGCCACCCCCCCTATAATCAGCAGTGTTACCAATCGCCTCTTCATACGCCCCTTCAACCACCCCGTCAATTTTGACTTGACATTTATAGTATTCGGCTATGGCCCGGCGGGCTTCCAATTCTTCCAAACCCAGTCTGACATATTTAACTCCAGAAAAGTATTTATGGAGAATAGCAACAACAATCGGGTTGCGGGTCCTCACTCCAATGTAAAATGGCTTGATCCAGCCGCCAGAAAATTTATAATGCAGCCAACGCCAGGCTAAGAGGGTGTAATTTAGGCGGACGGCCAAATCTTGCGCCTGGAAGGATGGATCAACTGCTGTCCCGACAAGCGGGACAACTTGTCCCTGGCGTCTTCTGCCATTAATTTGTGAATAGGCAAAGGGGAGCTCGTCAACCGAGGCAAAAGCTACCGGCCGCTCATCCTTAAAGGCCAAAGCCAAATCGTCAACAGAGACGGCATGGGCATACATATCTGCTCGATCGCGCCCCAGCCAGTTCAACTCGGTTAATAGTGCGTTAGAAATGCTGGTCGGCAATTTCGAGGGGTTTTCAACCCGACCGATTTCAAAACCATGATATGGCTGAAGGACCGAACGTCTAAAGACAAAGTCATAAACTTGACTGACCGGCTCATGTTTTTCTTTTCTTCTCGAGACCGGCCTTGGAGCTCGAACTAAATCCGCTAACATGGCAGCACGTTGTTGATGCTGGCGGACCCTGGTCCTTAAACGGGAGAGATTAAGGATCGTCCCATTGATCCTTTCGCCAAGAAACTGGTCAGTGATTGTCCCGGGCGAAAAGTCCAAGCCTTCAAGCTGGTTTGTTTGATCAAGGAGAAAAGTCGCAATGAATCTATCCATTTTAAGCGCTCGATCCAACAGGCCAAGCACACCCTGATAAGCCGGAGGGCTCAAATGAGTCATGATACGCATTGTTTGCGGGGAGCATTGCACCATTCTGGTAAGCAGGTCGCTCCTGACAACGTTTTGAGAGCGCTGCGTATGCATAAAGCGTAGAGTCATATTATGCCAACTTTTGGCTAAGGAGATATTCTTATTCATAAGCCCTTCAGCAGGTTATCGTCAGGCCATATTTATAATTTCAGCCGATTATGGGGTGGTAACCAGAAATTTTTTGTAGATCGTCGGTAATTGTCTTAAGTCGATCGCACTGCGCACTCGATTGTTTAGGCCAAGAGGGTAAACACAGGCATCCATTACCTTTCTCATGGCTTCATTACAGGCAAAAAGCTGGTCATAATCAATCAGGTTCAATTCTGCAGCCGAAGGCAAATCAAGCGGCAAAAGTTTAGTGTGATCAAAAGAATAAACTCTCTCCGCCCGGTCAATACAGCGAGCCAGCAACATCTTCACCCCTTCAAGTTTAGCTGCTTGCAATTTTTGCAGGATCCTCAAATTGGGGCCTAAAATATGACAGGACAAGCCAAGCTTGCCCATATCACCCTGTAAAACACCCTTTGGCGATAATAATGCGACACTGGTCATACAAGTTGCTAACATTGTCACTATCTATTTCGCCAGAAGAAAAAAATAATTTCAGGCTTTTTTTGGATCGCCACTTTCCCCAAAGTTGTTACCTTGATTCCCGGGGAGTTTTACAATATGAGGAATTGCCCATTTTATGAAATCATAGGCCGAGGTTATTAATTTAGACCCTTCCATATTCTTACCCGCCGACCACCCCACCCCTCAAAGCGTAAAAGAATAAAAGGACGAAGGTAAATTATTTGTCCTCGACGAGACGAACCGCGAAATAGTAGTTGCGAAAATCGGGATAGTCGTTGTTGCGCAAGCCGCTATCCAGGAGACAGAGAACAAATGTGCCTGGATACCTTTTATTCTGCGTTTCTGTCCATATCCAAAAATTCGTGCCAGATAATTGTTTCCCAACCAAATTATTTAACTTTATCAATTCCGGCTCGCTTGGAACCCTGAATTTCCTGCCGGGATTCTGTCTGTTTAATTCTTCGGCAAGAGCTCTGCCATCCAGCAAAGTGCAATATCCAACTCCCTTGGCGGCATTTGATTCATCAGCAATGGCAGCGTTAAGCCTATCTGCCTCACACCCTGTAATCATATATCCAGCTTTAACCAGCCAGGCAATTTGCCCGCCAGTGACCACGCCCCTGCTAACCTTAAAAGGCAGTCGGGGATCATCAATCATTTCTGGAACCTCTAGGGCTTTCACTTGAACTGCAGTAACAGTGGACATATTAATTAGTTCAATTTCTGTTTCCGTTGCCGGTTGGCGCAGCGCCTGGTAACCCGACAGAGCCTCTTGATTATCTCCCGCGCGAATCCTTGCGATCCCGGCAGGACCGCTCAATCTCTGCAATAGAATCCTTAATTGACCCTCCGCATTTAATCTCCTATCACTTGCTCGAAAGATTAAACCCTTAATGCTCACATTTAATGCCATTTTTAGTTTCTCCTATTTTACCTTACTCCGGATCTCCAACCCAACGTAATATTATCGATGGGTTATCCAGGATATTTCACTTTTTTTGGGATATATTTTTGGATCAGTGAATTTGTGAACGCCGGCTAAATCGCCGGGCGGCTGATTCAGCCAAAAACACCAGGTCAGAGATGATATTACGGAAACCGAGCAATTTATGGATGGCATATGCCAACAGAATTGTCGTATACAGGTGCATAACATTAAACATATAGTTGCCATTGACAAGTAGTTGCGCGACGTCAGCGCCAAGTTCTGTCAACATCTTGCCCAGTGTCCCCAGCGAAAACAGCGAAGAAGAAAGGCTAATGCGCGTCCGTTGACCATCTTTTGGGGTTCTGTTGAAGGGGATTTTTTTACCGGTGATTATCTGCCAAACGGTCGAGACCTGTCCCTTAAAATATGTTGGAGTCAGCAGAAGATTGCTCATTAATGCCAGTTGTGAATTCATAAAAGTAAAACCACGCTTTTTTATTGGGCGGAAATATGAAACAAAACCCGTTAAGAGGTAAAGATATATAAATGGATTTCCGGCAAATTGGCCAACTGAAGCCACCAAATTCAAGGCAATGACAATATTAATGCTGTAATAGACGTACCGGTAAAGACGGTTGAGCAGGACCTTGAGCGGGAGCTGTTTTGCAGAACGAAGCAGCATAATTAACAGCTTCAATGGGCCGTTGGCCCAGCGTTGCCGCTGGATCTCCAGTTCACCCCAATTTTTTGGATTTATCAAAATGCAAAGAGGGTGCTTGGCATAAACAGTCCTCGAAGCGGGAAAATTAGTTTTTATAAACAGATCAGTTTCATAATCTTCAATCACCGTGTCATCCCTGATCGTTTTTCGATATGGCGATTGCGGGTCGGTCGGCTGGTCCATGATTGCCCTCAAAACACTTCCCCGCAGCACACCATTTGATCCGGCCCAACAGGCATTATCCTGGACGGTGTGCCCTTTTTCCAAAAGTCCGGCCATATTCATCTCAAATGCTCCAATATGCTGGACAGGATTATCGGACGGCAGGCTCCAGGTCGGCGATTGGAAAATCGTAACATTTTGCGCGTCCTCCCTTTCCATGAATGGCACTGCCTCGGTCAAATAATTTGGAAATATGCGCGTATCGGCATCAATAATCATAAAATAATCATGTCGCCCAAAGTTTAAAACGCTTTTGTTACGCAAGGAATTTGCCTGCTCACTATCCGGGGCAACAATTAACTTTTTACCTTGTTCATCTGTCCCTACTACCCAGGCCTGTCCATCCAGAGATAGATAAGCATTAACATTGGTAGCCTTATTTTTTGTGCCCGGCAGATTGGCAAAGGCTTTTCTTTCGAATTGAGCAACCTGAACATCAAAGAAAACCAACAATTCTCTCCAAGCATCGGCTAACTTGTCTGCGGTCAATGGTTGATCCTTATAAGCCTGTGCCAAGGCCTTAAAATGCTCCGCCCGCTTTAGAAAGACCCGGTCACGCGAATACTGGTCGGTCAAATCTTCGTCGGCACCAAGCTGCTTGTTTATACTTAACAAACGATTGGCAATGTAGTCAGCGGCCAGGCTGATCTCCTGCGGTGATTCATGATAAATTTTGGCAACGGTCTCTTTGCCTTTATCAAACAGCGCGTTGATTTCCGCGATCAACCCGTTGATTTGTTCAGTCTCTCTAGCCTGCGCGGCAACCTTTGGGTCATTATCATTCAACAGTACAACGTCGCGTTTGGCATAATCCAGCAGGGCGGCCGAGAGAATGGTTTTTTTCAGTACGTGGGGAGGTTCAGCATAAGCCGGGATCAGGACAGCAACCGACGGGGCGCTTGGAGAATGCGCCAATTTTTTCTCATTGTCAGTCAAAGGTAAAAATTGTTTGTCATACTTCATTTCGCTTAAACGTGCAGATTGGTAAAGAAAATTTACCAGGGTCATCAACCCAAACAAAACCAAGGCGCCGGGCCCCATGGTTGAAGTTGCTATCCCCCAGATCAAGCAACCGACAGCCGAAGCAACAGTCAAGCCGGCCCACAAGCTGGTTTCACGGTTACTGATCGATTTTTGATAGGTATACTCATGATTCTTGATGGCTGGTTTTGTAATCGTGCCTGGGGCGTTGACTTGTAAATCAATCGGGACAGTTTCAATCTGTATCCCCGCCCGAAAGCAAGCTTCAAGCCTCGGGATAACAGAGGGGCGTAAAGCGTGTAAGCCTATTTGGGCAGTTCTGGCAGCATGAATTGGTTTCCCGCATCTTACAGGTGTCCAAAAAATGGGGGCTTGGCTAAATTTGGCAGCAACAGGCCTAAATATTTCCATTGATACGTTCCTTTATAGGAATCTCTCTATGGATATATCGTTAAATTTGGAAGAGGATTTCAGATATTTTATGGGGGCCCTGGATTACTTTTTTGCAGCCGCCAGGTAGTTATTTTCCATGGCCAGAAGCTCATCTTTTGTATTTATCCCCAACGTCTCCGCCGGGTTGTCAGTTGTATAAGCCAGCACGGGCAGTTGCTGGGCCCGCAACAGGGCGATAGTATCAGTCAAATAATATTCTTTTTGGGCATTGTCAGGCTTGAGTTGCCGTAAAGTTTTAAAAAGAGCCGGAGCGGCAAAACAAAAAGTGCCGGTATTGATTTCCCGGATAGCCAGTTCCGCGGGAGAAGCATCTTTTTTTTCCACAATCTTGAGGATTTCCCCATCCCCCCCCCTGACAACCCGCCCATAGCTGCCAGCATCGGCCAAAACAGCGGTCAGGTCGGTGGCCGCGGCCTGGTGTGATTCGTGGAATTGAACCAGCTGTTGCAATGTCTTTTCCGAAATCAACGGGACATCGCCTGCTAAAACCAGGACATTCCCTTGAAATCCCTGCAGGGCTGGCTCGGCCATCATGACGGCATGGCCGGTACCCAGCTGTTCAGTTTGGGTAATAAAATCCACTGGCCAATCGCGATAATAATCCATGATCAACTCTTTTTTATGGCCAACAACGACCAAAATCTTTGCGGGCTTGAGTTTTTGCACAGTTTCAATTACATAGGAAAGCAAGGGCTTACCAGACAAGAGATGAAAGACCTTCGGCAGGTCCGATTGCATCCGAACTCCTTTGCCGGCCGCCAGAATAACCGCTGCTAATTCTTTCATATGTAATTGCATTCTATCAGCCGCTAGTTTTATTGACAAGCCAGCGGCATTTTTGGTATCCTAAAGCAAGCGTGCTCAAGCGACAGGAAATCGTAAAACGGCTTAAAGAAACCCTCGAGGAAGATCGTTTCAGGCATACGTTAAGAGTCGAAAAAATCGCCCTGTCCCTGGCTAAAAAATATGGCCTCGATGAGTCCAAGGTCAGCCTGGCAGCGCTCTTACATGATTGCGCACGCCGTTACCACCGGCATGAATTGCTAGTTGAAGCCAAAAGACTGGGTTTATCCATTGATCCGATCCAGGAATTCGAGCCCAAATTATTGCATGCTGAAATCAGCGCCCATTTAGCCAGAACAGAATTCAAGGTCCGGTCCAAAGAGGTCCTGCACGCCATTAATCGACATACGGTGGGCGCCCCCAAGATGTCGCTGCTGGACAAGGTCATTTATCTGGCAGACCATATCGAAGAAGGACGCGCTTTTCCAGGAGTAAAAAGGATCCGCGCCTTGGCATTCCGTGACTTGGACAGGGCGATTGTTGAATCGGTGACCAGGACCCTGCTCTATCTGCTGGAAAATGATTTGCCGGTTTTTCATAAGACCATTGAAACAAGAAACCGTTTCTTACTAGGCATATGAGTTTAAAAAGAGCTGTCATTATTGCCCTGATAATCACAGTCAGTTTTGCAGCTGTGACCGGGTTCTTTATTGGCGTCGCCATGCGACTGGCTTTGCTGGATGTCTTCCTGACCCTGACCCCCACCGCCCCCATCCTCAAAGAAGCAAACATCCTGATTTTGGGGTTGGATCGCGGACAACAAATTCACCGTTCTGACACGATCATGGTCTTGCATGTCAATCCGGAAAAAAAACAGGCCTCCCTGGTCGCCATCCCGCGGGATACTTTGGTAATTATTCCTGGCAAGGGATTAGACAAGGTCAACCATGCCTTCGCTTATGGCGGGGTTGAACTGACCCAAAAAACCATTGAAGATTTCCTGCACGTCAAGATCCCCTATTACGTCATGGTCGACCTTAAGGGGATTGAAAGATTGATTGATGAACTAGGCGGCATTTGGGTAAACGTCGAAAAACGGATGTATTACGTCGACTACGCCGGTGACCTGCACATCGACTTGCAGCCGGGCTATCAAAAGCTGAATGGGCACCAGGCTATGGGTTACCTGCGCTTCCGCCACACCGATAACGATTTTGCCCGCATTAATCGCCAACAGAATTTTATCAACTCCATCACCGCCCAACTGATGAAGCGGGAAAATGTCTTCCGATCGCCGCAAGTCTTCCTCTCCCTGCTGAATTGCGTCGAATCCAATCTTAATTCCCGGGAAATCCTGGGGTTGTCCTTAACCTTGCGGGCGGCTTATGAGACCAGCCGTTATCAAATGACCACTATCCCCGGTTCAGATTTTATGGTCGACGGCATTTATTATTGGCGGCCGGATGAGGTCGCCGTCCAAAAACTGGTCGGAAGCTATCGCCTGGGTGGCTCGGAATTATCGGCTTCCACCAGCAAGAACCTTGAGAACTAAGGTTAGTACAGAAAAAATTGTCGAAGCAGTCATTGCGGCTGCCGAAGCCAAGCAGGCTGTTGACCTGGTCATGGTCGATGTGCGTAAAAATTCCGCCGTCACTGATTATATTGTCATTTGCAGCGGGGAGAGTACCCCGCAAATCAGGGCCATTGAAAAGGCTGTCGATGACGAGTTGCGCAAAAAAAATATTAAGCAATTTCGTTGGGAGGGGGTGACCGGTTCCGGCTGGGTAATTTTGGACCTGGGTTCAATTGTGGTTCATGTGATGGACGAAAGCGAAAGAAAATACTATAATCTAGAAGGCCTCTGGGGTAAAGATGCCATCATTTATCACTATTAGTTGTTAATTAATGGGGCCGTAGTTCAGTTGGGAGAACGCTTGACTGGCAGTCAAGAGGTCAGGGGTTCAACTCCCCTCGGCTCCATTTTCATTTTGCACGCGACAAGAGACAGGCGTCAAATATAGAAGGGGGAAAAGTAAAATGGCTAAGAGTTCCAAGGGTTCCAAGGAAAAGAAGTACGTTTACAGTTTCGGGGGCAAGAAAGCTGACGGAAAGGCCGACATGAAAAATCTGTTGGGGGGCAAAGGAGCCAACCTGGCAGAAATGACCAATTTAGGGATCCCAGTCCCGGCCGGGTTCACAATAACCACGGAAATGTGCACGGTTTATTACAAAATGAACCGCAATTATCCCAAAGCCCTGGACAAACAGATCCGCAATGGCATGGTCCACGTGGAAAAAGTCATGGGGGCCAAGTTCGGCGATGAAAAGAACCCCTTGCTCGTGTCAGTCCGTTCCGGCGCCCGCATCTCCATGCCCGGAATGATGGATACCGTGCTCAATCTCGGCCTCAATGACAGAACCATCAAGGGACTGATCGCCAACTCCAAAAATGAAAGATTTGCTTGGGATGCTTATCGCCGTTTTGTCCAGATGTACGGCGATGTCGTGCTGGGGCTCAAGCCGCAGACCAAAACCGACATCGACCCGTTCGAAGAGATCATGGATGAACTTAAGCACGCCAAAGGGGTTAAACTTGACGTCGAATTGGGAATCGAAGATCTCAAGGAGCTGGTCAAACGCTTCAAAGCCATCATCAAAGAAAGAAAAGGGATAAACTTTCCGGAAGATCCCTGGCAGCAGCTTTGGGGAGCCATCGAAGCTGTGTTTGGTTCCTGGAACGGCGACCGGGCCATCAAATACCGGGTCATCAACAAAATTCCTCACGATTGGGGGACCGCCGTTAACGTTCAAGCCATGGTTTTCGGCAATATGGGAGATGATTCCGGTACTGGCGTCGCCTTTACCCGTAACCCGTCAACCGGCGACCGGCGCTTTTATGGTGAATACCTGATCAATGCCCAAGGCGAAGACGTAGTCGCCGGCATCCGCACGCCGCAACCGATTAATTCCTCAACCAAATCATCTGCCGACCAGCAAACACTGGAAGAGGTTATGCCAATCGCTTATAAAACCCTGGTTGACATCTATAAGAAATTGGAAAAACACTATCGCGACATGCAGGACATCGAATTTACTATTCAAAAAGGTAAATTATGGATGCTGCAGACCCGCAACGGGAAACGGACGGCTGCCGCTGCTTTAAAAATTGCCTGCGACATGGTGGACGAAAAGTTAATTGATGAAAAGATCGCCGTTCTGCGGGTTTCTCCGGAACAGCTCGATCAATTATTACATCCCATGTTTGACCCCAAGGCAAAAAAAGAAGTTATCGCCAAGGGGTTGCCCGCCTCCCCTGGCGCCGCTACCGGCCAGGTGGTTTTCCACGCTGACGAGGCCGAAGAATGGGCCAAGGCCGGGAAAAAAGTCATTCTGGTCAGGATTGAGACCTCGCCGGAAGATATTGGCGGCATGAACGTCGCCGAAGGGATCCTGACCGCCCGCGGCGGGATGACCTCTCACGCTGCCGTAGTCGCCAGAGGCATGGGAAAATGCTGCGTGGCCGGTTGTGGAGCAATCAATATTGACTATAAGACAAAGCTCTTTACGGTCAACGGCACGGTGATCAAAGAAGGGGATTGGATATCGATTGACGGCAGTTCCGGACAGGTAATGAAGGGCAAAGTAGCAACGATTAAGCCGGAAATTTCCGGTGACTTCGGGCGCCTAATGAAATGGGCGGACAAGTTTCGCCGCCTCAATGTCCGGACCAACGCCGATACTCCACATGATTCCAAAGTCGCCCGTGAGTTCGGTGCCGAGGGGATCGGCCTTTGCCGGACAGAGCATATGTTTTTTGAAGGGGATAGGATCAAAGCAGTCCGTGAAATGATCCTGGCCGATGATCTGGCTGGGCGGAAAAAGGCCTTGGCCAAACTATTACCCATGCAAAAGGGAGATTTTATCGGGATTTTCGAAGCCATGACCGGCCTGCCGGTAACCATCCGCTTGCTGGATCCCCCACTCCATGAATTTGTGCCACACGAGACGCCGCAACAACAGGAAATTGCCGATGAAATGGGGATCTCCCTGGAAAAGGTCAAGCAAAAGATCGATTCCCTGCATGAGTTCAATCCGATGTTGGGCCACCGGGGCTGCCGTCTGGGAATAATTTATCCAGAAATCACCGAAATGCAGGCCAGGGCAATTATGGAAGCAGCCTGCGAGTTAAAAAAGAAAGGGGTCGCCGTCAAACCGGAAATCATGGTCCCCTTAGTCAGCGACGTGACCGAGTTCCGCAACCAGGCAGAGATTATCCGCCGGGTAGCCAGCGAAGCCCTGAAAAAATACGGGGTCAAGGTTGAATATACGGTCGGCACCATGATCGAAATTCCCCGTGCCGCCCTGACAGCTGATAAGATCGCCCTGGAAGCGGAGTTTTTCTCCTGCGGGACCAATGACCTGACGCAAATGACCCTGGGGCTATCCCGCGATGACGCCGGCAAATTTTTGCCGACCTACGTCGAAATGGGGCTCTATAAGGATGACCCGTTCCAGGCGCTTGATCAGGAAGGGGTTGGCCAATTAATTGAAATGGCGGTCAAGAAAGGCCGCTCAACCCGCAAAGACCTTAAGGTCGGGATCTGCGGAGAACATGGAGGGGAACCTTCCTCAGTAGAATTCTGTCATCGGGTCGGTCTCAATTACGTCAGCTGCTCACCTTATCGCGTACCGATCGCTCGCCTGGCCGCAGCACAAGCTGTTGTCAAAGAGAAATTCAAGATTTCCTACAGCACAAAATAGGTTGGGTGATATAACTTAGTGTTAATCCGGGAAGAATTGGAAGGGAGGGAGAAACAATTTCTCTCTCCCTTTGCTGCCTTATCTGCCAACAGCCGCGGCAGGAAGAAAAAAGAGGAAGAAAGCCCCTACCGTACTGGCTATCAACGGGACCGGGACAGGATTATCCATTGCAAATCATTTCGTCGGCTAAAACATAAAACTCAAGTTTTTATCTCTCCCGTCGAGGACCATTACCGGACCAGGTTGACCCATACGCTGGAAGTTTCGCAAATTGCCCGCACGATTGCGCGCGCCTTGTTTCTCAATGAAGATTTGGCCGAAGCCATTGCCCTCGCCCACGACCTGGGTCATACCCCCTTCGGCCATGCCGGGGAATATGTGCTGGACGAGATTTTGTCGACCAATTATGGGCGGAATTTCTTGCACAACGAACAGAGTGTCCGGGTGGTCGAACATCTCGAACGGGAAGGAGAAGGGTTAAATCTCTCCTGGGAGGTTATTGACGGCATACGCAACCACACCCCCGACGATCCCCAGCCGGCGACACTCGAGGGGCAAATTGTCCGTCTGGCCGACCGTTTTGCTTATCTCCGGCATGACATCGAGGATTCTATTTCTGCCGGCGTCTTGACCAAGGACCATCTCCCGAACAAGCACATGGCAGTCTTGGGCAATAATATCCTCAATCGCCTGGTTGGCAGCTTGATCGAAACCAGCCGCAATCAGAACTATATCCGGCTTGAGCCAGAGGTGGAAAAAGCCATGGACGGGCTTTATGATTTTATGTACAAAAATGTTTACACTAACCCGGTCGCCAAGGCCGAAGAGGCAAAAGTTCCGGAAATGATCAGGCTGTTGTTCCGCCATTACCATTACGATGAGAGTTTTCAAAATGGCATCAAGCCACAAGACCAGCTGCAGCATACCATCGATTTTATCGCCGGCATGACCGACCGCTACGCTATCAATAAGTTCACCACGCTTTTTGTCCCTGGCGAATGGAGGACTGCTGGTTGATCCCCAAAGAGAAAGTTGAAGAGATCCGCAGCCGGGCTGACATTGTCAGCGTCATTTCCGAATATGTCCCTTTGAAAAAACGGGGCAAAAACTATCTGGGGCTCTGCCCTTTCCACTCGGAAAAAGATGCGTCATTCACCGTCTCACCCGACAAGCAACTCTTCCATTGTTTTGGTTGCGGCGAAGGCGGAAACGCCATCGCTTTTTTGATGAAAATAGAAAATATCAGTTTTGTTGAAGCGGTTGCCGAACTGGGAAACAAAGTCGGTTTGCCAATTGACCCGGGACAAACCTTGGCCGCCAAAGGCGATAAGGAAAAACTTTATGATGTCATGAGGATGGCCAGCCACTATTACCAAGAACAATTAACTGCCGTCGCAGGGGATTATTTGGTCCAGCGCCAAATTAATCAGGACACGGCCAAATTGTTTGGCTTGGGAGGCGCAGCGGACAATTGGGATGGCCTTTTTCGGCAGTTGATTACCCGGGGTGTCGCCCCGGCTGTCATGGAACGGGCCGGGCTGGTTTTACCGCGCGAAAGTAAAGATAGTTTTTATGACCGTTTTCGCTTCCGCCTGTTATTTCCGGTCCAGGATATCCGTGGGCGGACCATTGCCTTTTCCGGCCGTTCTTTGGACGGAAAAGAACCAAAATACCTTAACTCGCCTGATACGCCGATTTATCGAAAAAGTGATTCGCTTTTCGGCTTGGCGATCACAAAGGACTTCATTAAGCAGGCAAAAACCGCCGTCTTAGTAGAAGGAAATGTAGACGTCTTGACCTTGTTCCAAGCTGGGGTCAAAAACGTCGTCGCGCCGCTGGGTACCGCCCTGACTGCCGAGCAATGCAAGCTTTTGGCCAGGTTCTGCGATAAAATTATAGTTGCCTTTGATAGTGATGCCGCCGGCTTGCTGGCCACGGAACGTTCAGCCGAATTGTTGCGCAGCCAGGGGCTGCTTGTTAAAGTCATAGAATTTTCTGGCGCCAAAGATCCTGATGAACTGATCAAGCAGGCCGGGATAACCGCGTTTAACCAAGCGCTGGATCGGGCTCTCCCCTTCATTGAGTTCAAGATCAAACGGGCAATCGGCCGCTTTAATTTGGCCGAGATTGAAGAAAAAAGCAAAGCCATGCGCCAGGTGGCAACAATCCTTGGCCAGGAGCAAGACAGTTTTGCCCAAAAGGAGTATGCCAAATTGGCCGCCGCAGCTTTGCAGGTAGACACTGAAACGCTGCTGGCAGAGATCAAAAGGGATGTCTTTTACCAAAAACAGGGGAAAGGCGACCCCCGCCGCCAGACCGAAAAACCTGTCACCCGATTGGCAGAGGCGGAAAAACATTTATTGGCGACAGCCATAGAAGACCAGGCTGCCCGCCAGACCCTGCTGGCTACGCTCACCGAGAAAGATTTTTCCGGCAGCGAAGCAAAAGCAATTATGGGACAGCTTATCGCCCGGCCAGCGGCTGATCAGCACCAATTGCTGGATAGTCTTGAAGGAGAGGCTGCCCGCAGCTATTTTACCCGCCTGCTGATCGATGAAAAACCGGCTGAGTCAGCCGAAGTTTTTGCCGATTGTCTGGCGGTTATCAAAGCCGAAGCGAGCCGGGCTAGGGTCGCCACGATCAAGTCAGCGATTAACGTGGCCGAGCGGGCGGGAGAGACGGCGCAGGTAGCAAATTTATTGGGCCAGTTAAAAAGTGAAATTTCTGCCGACAGTGTCCGATAACAAATAACGGAGGATCATGCATGTTTGGAAAACGAGACGATATCGAATTATTAAGAGCGGCTGCGTCAAAAAAAGGCTTTTTGACACCCGAAGAAATTCTGGCAGTCTATCCGGAACCGGAAAAGAATCTCGATGATATTGAACAGCTGCTGGAGCTGGGAATCGAGGTAGCCGAAAAGAAAGAAAAGGTTGAAGAAATTCACGCCAAGCCGGAAGATGTGCACCACGAGCTGGCTGACATCAAAGGCATAGGCGTCGATGACACCGTCCGCATGTACCTGCGCGAGATCGGCAAATTCCCGCTACTGACCTCGGAAGAAGAAATTGTCCTGGCCAAGCGGATGAAAACCGGCGACATGCGGGCCAAGCACAAACTGGTCAATTCCAATCTCCGTCTGGTCGTTTCTATCGCCAAAAAATATACCGGCCGGGGCATGCTCTTTTTGGACCTGGTCCAGGAAGGGAATCTTGGGTTGATCCGGGCAGTGGAAAAATTTGATTACCGCAAAGGTTACAAGTTTTCCACCTACGCCACCTGGTGGATCCGCCAAGCCATTACCAGGGCGATCGCCGACCAAGCCAGGACCATCCGCATCCCGGTCCACATGATCGAAACAATCAACCGGCTGCGTAAAACCAGCCGCATCCTGTTGCAACAGCTGGGCCACAAACCGACGGAAAAAGAGATTGCCCAGCGGGCCAGAATGTCGGTTGATAAAGTGCGGGAAATCCTGCGCATCTCACAGGTCCCCCTATCACTGGAAACCCCGGTCGGCGACGAAGATAGTTCCCGCCTGGGAGATTTTGTTGAGGACGGGACTATTCAAGCCCCGGATGAAGTGGTCATGCACGGCTTACTGCGTGATGACCTGGAAGAGGTCATGAACACCCTGTCAGAGCGGGAAAGGACTGTCCTGAAACTCCGGTTCGGTTTGGATGATGGTCATCCACGGACACTGGAAGAGGTCGGGCGGGTTTTTGCGGTCACTCGCGAGCGCATCCGGCAGATTGAAGCCAAAGCTCTGCGCAAACTTAAACACCCTACTCGGGCCAAAAAACTGCGGGAATACCTTAAGTAGTTATTCTTTTGGCCACTTACTGAAGTCGTCGCCGTATTTAGCCCGGTTGTCGGACAGCTTTTTCTTTAGCTTGTCGACATTAGCCTGCAAGCCGGCGATCGTTCTTTCGAACTCCTCTATTTGCTTGATCAGATCAGCGACATTTTTAGGTTTGTTTTCTTCTGCCATTGCATTTCCTCCTTTTTTTTCGAATGGGCGCGAGAGGGATTGAACCTCTGACCTCTTCCGTGTGAAGGAAGCGTTCTACCACTAAACTACGCGCCCGCTAGCTTAATCTGGGCCCTATAGGACTCGAACCTATAACCAATCGATTATGAGTCGATTGCTCTAACCATTGAGCTAAGGGCCCTTGGGTGGATATCCAGTTTAGCCCAACTTGCCGCCGACAGTCAAGGAATGGTAAACTGGTGTTTCCGGGGCAGTTAGTTCAGCTGGTTAGAATGCCTCGCTTACACCGAGGAGGTCGCTGGTTCGAGTCCAGCACTGCCCATTTGCTATCCCGAGCCGTTGAGGATATCCGCTCTGACCTGATCTAATAACCGCATAAAAAATCTTAAATTATGAATCGTCAACAAATGCATCGCCGTAATTTCCCGGGCCCAAAAAAGATGGCGGATATAGGCCTTGCTGAAATTCTGGCAGGCATAACAGTCGCATTTGGCATCAATCGGCGTAAAATCCTTCTCAAATTCAGCCAGGCGAATATTGGTTTTCCCCTCCAGGGTTAAAAACGAGCCATGCCGGGCCAGCCTGGTTGGAATGACACAGTCAAAAATATCCGCCCCCAACTTGATCGCACCCAAAATGTCCGGAGCATACCCTACCCCCATTAAATGCCGCGGAGCTGCTTCAGGCAGGATATCGGTTACGGCATCCAACATTTCAAACATCTCGTTTTGCGGCTCCCCGACAGACAACCCCCCGATCCCATAACCGGGAAAACCAATTTCTGCCAACTCCAGCGCCGATCTGACCCGTAAATCCTTAAAAGTCGAGCCTTGCACAATACCAAACAATGTTGGGACTGGATATTGGCCATTGGTAATTGTTTGGAGCTTGTCGCCGGCAATATAGTGCTTACTCTCCGCTGCCCAGCGGGTGGTTCTGACCAGCGCCCTTTCCGCCTCCTGCTTGGAACAGGGATAGGCAACACATTCGTCCAACGGCATCATTATGTCAGAGCCAAAAGTAGTTTGAATTTCCAAGACTTTTTCGGGGGTGAAAAAATGTTTGACTCCGTCCAGGTGCGAGGTGAATTCTACGCCTTGTTCAGTCACTTTTCGCATGTGGGCCAGCGAAAATACTTGAAAGCCGCCCGAATCGGTCAAGATCGGCTTGTTCCAGCTCATGAATTTATGCAACCCGCCAGCTTCTCTGATCAACTGATGTCCGGGACGCAGGAACAGGTGATATGTGTTGGAGAGAATCATTTCTGCTGCAATTTCATGCAATTCTCTGGGGGACATTGTCTTGACCGCTCCCAGCGTCCCGATCGGCATAAAAGCAGGCGTATTAACAACACCATGGGGAGTATAAATTCTGCCAACGCGGGCTTTAGAATTATTACTCTTTTTAATTAGCTCAAATTTGAAAGTCATTTTAATGTCCAGAGAAGATTATATTCCGCCAGAAACCCTTCCAGGGATTGCGTCCCTGCAAGAGCGATCCCCATTTTTTGCGTATCAGCCCACATCTCCGCCGTTCCCGCGTAAGGGATCCAGGATTCCAGGGTCGAGGCACTGCTGATAACCCAGCCGCTTTTGCCTGAAGCCTGACAAATTGCCATTAGCGTTACTTGTGAAGGGGCATCAAAATAGCCATAAGCTGGAATGGCCCGGGCAACGAGCGGCCCAGTCCATTTATCCAGCTCGATTTCCCAAAAATTATCTTTAGTATATCCAAGCAGCGTCCCTGCTTCAACTGTCTGACCCAGGGATAAAGCGGACATATTACCGACGTATTCGTGCTTGATGACGTAATTGCGGCCATAGCGAATCCCAATCTCATCACTCCCCAGATAAACAATCGTCCCGCAAGTATAGCTGTAAATCGGCCAGCCATTGCTATACAAATACATCTCCATTTCTGAAGCCGGTTCGCAACCAGCCTTAAAATCACTCGTCCCGGATCCCTCCCATACCCCAAATTGCCCCACCCCGGCGACTTCTGCAGTATTTAAGCCTTCTTTATTTACTCCCCAATAGAGAGTCAAAACCGGGGCTTCTTCGGTATCAGGATAAACCGTATAGAGTAGATCAGAATTTGTTGTTGTGGTTACCTCTCCCGAACCGGCAGCACCACAACCAATGGACAGGATAAAGGCCGAAGCGAATAACAATACAAGCATTATTAAAGCAGTAAATATCTGAAGCTGAAGGTCGCGGTTACTAAAACTCATAAGATAAGCATAGCATCTTCAAACAGGAAAAAGCGACAATTATGGTTGGCATTATAAATGCTATAATTAATTATGATCTACAAGGATGTCTTTCGCGCTTTGGCCAAAAAAAAGGTCAGATACCTAGTTATTGGCGGAGTCGCAGTAAATCTATACGGTTTTGCCAGAACAACCCTTGATCTCGATTTGGTTATCGCCTTGGACCAAAACAACAGAACACAATTTTATCAGACTATGAGAACCTTGGGGTTTAAATCAAAAAAACCAGCTCTAGCCAAAAAACTGGTATGCGGAGAGATTTCACCAGGTAAAACCAGAGTTGTCTCTTTTTACCGCGATGAGTTTGAGCTTATTGATGTTTTTATTCAAAGCCCGCTTAATTTTGAAAAGGCATTTAATACGAGAAAGACTTTCAGATCGGAGGGGCTGTCAATCCCGACGGTTTCCTACACCGAATTATTAGCCATGAAAAAAGCCTCAGGTCGGGATCAAGACTTAATTGATATTGGTTATCTCAAAAAAATATATTTAGGCAATAAAAATGAAAAATAATGGCCTACATCATGATTATGGCGAGAAAACAAAGATATCTACGATGGGCAAATGGTCTACCACGCAACGTTTGCGTTGGCTGGAATTGGCCAAGGAATTTGCCATTAAAACCACCCCGAAATCTTCATTAAGAACTTATTTAAAGATTAAAGCCGACCCTAGATAATCAGCATAGCATCACCGAACGAGAAAAAGCGGTATTTTTGATCAATGGCCTCCTGGTAAGCCCGCATAATAAATTCCCGCCCGGCAAAGGCGCTAACCAGCATTATCAGCGAAGTTTTTGGCCAATGAAAGTTTGTCACCATCACCTCAGCCGTATTAAATCTGTAGCCAGGATAAATAAATAGGTTTGTTGACCCTTTGTAGCTTTCGTGCCTTTGTGCCTTTGGGGTAATAAGATCGGCCACTGATTCCAGAGTACGGACCGAAGTCGTACCAACCGCCACCACCCTTTTAGCTTTAGTTAAGGCAGCAAAGGTCTCTGCCGGCACCTCATATTCTTCAAAATACATCTTATGGTCCTCGACATTCTCGGCATAGACCGGTTTAAATGTCGCTAAACCGGTATGGAGAGTGACCCGGGCAATTTCGATCCCCTTCGCCTGTGCATTTTTTAGCAACTCTGGGGTAAAATGCAGACCGGCTGTCGGCGCGGCAGAAGCCCCCTCCCTATCAGCATAGACCGTCTGATATCTCATTTTCAGATTAGATGCTGAATTATTACCTTCATTTGACATTGGGAATTGGCCAGTGGAAATTTTAATGTACGGCGGCAAAGGTATCTCCCCCGCCCGGTGCATATATGAATCAAGATCACCAGAAAACTCAATTATTTGTTCACCGCTTTCAGTTTTTTCTAAAACGGTGCCGGTTACTTCGCTGTCACCAAAGATAATCCTTGATCCCACGCTCAACCTTTTGCCCGGCTTGACCAAACACTCCCAGACCTCGTGATCGCTGGCTGGCCTGGGCCGTCTGCTTACCAACAGGACCTCAACTTTTCCCCCTCCATCAGACTTTCGGCCGACCAGATTGGCCGGCATCACCTTGGTATCATTTATCACCAGCAAGTCGCCGGGAATGAAATATTCGATGATGTCATAGAAATGTTTATGTTCTATAGTCTGCTTCGCCCGGTTGAGGACCATCAAGCGGGATTGGTCGCGCCGGGCTGCCGGCTCATGCGCGATTAATTCTGGTGGTACGACAAAATCAAAATCTGAAGTTTTCATGATGTAAAAAATCGGGGCGGCGGGATTTGAACCCACGATCTCTACCACCCCAAGGTAGCGCCTTAGACCAAGCTGGGCCACGCCCCGATATTTATCTTCGCCAAATAATATTTAACAGCAGGGTCAAAATCAGGGAAACAATAATCATTGTCGCGATGGGGAAATAAATCTTCAACCCTTCGCGTTCATAAACAATATCACCGGGCAACTTGCCGAACCAGGGGACCTTGGCGACCAAAACAAAAAATCCACCGATCAGCACCGTAATAATCCCGATGTAAATCAATAACCGGCCAAGCGATTCAGAGGCCATGCTATTTCACCTCAAATTTAATCGGCACTTCATACCAACACGCCAGCGGAATCCCGCCTTGGGTAGCGGCAACAAACTGCCAGCCCTTCATCGCTTCGACAGCCGCCTTATCCAGTTCGGCCGAACCGGACGAGAGTTTGACTTCTACTTGCCCGACTTGGCCGGTTGTCCCCACATAGGCGGATAAAATTGTTGTCCCGGCCAGCTCTGCTTGCAAGCTACCCAGGGGAAAAGTTGGCAAAATCTGCTTGATCAGTTTTGGAGGAATAATTGGCAAAGGGACAGGCACACTGTTAGGAGTAATTGGGGCAACCGCTTTGGTAATCCCCTTCTGGACCACTACCTCTTCGGCAATAAACGTCAACGGGGCAGCTTTGGGCGCCGGCAACGTCCTCCAGATAACCACCGGGGCCAGAACGGCTATGAGTAATATATTTACGGCAACCAGTTGATTATTTTTTGTCATCATTTTTCTCTCCTGTTCCTAATTATAACAGAATCTTGAGCCCAACCGAATAGTTGCGGCCCGGCATGGGGTATTTCCGCGCTGCCCAGGTAACTGGATCATTTCCAATCGCTTCACTGTAAACAGTATCAAAAAGGTTGCGGATGGCCAACTCAATTTCTACTTTGGCCAGTTTCTTGGCATAATGCAAATCAACCACCGTGAACGCCGGCATCACCACAGTATTGTATTGGTCGGCATATGATTCCCCGACATGCCGCAGGGTCAGGCTGCTTTCATTATAAACCAACCCGGCATTGTATTTGGTTTGTGGCGTGAAACGGAGACGTTTGCCGACAGCCAGGGGGTCGATATCTTCCTTATCGATGGCATTTTGGTAAGCATAATTGATAAAAGCTTTTCCCTGCCGGCCCAATTGCTTAACCCACTCAAACTCGACCCCTTCTATATAAGCCGCGCCCACATTTTTTGCCCTGGCCTCGATAGTTGAGGAACGCCAATCCCATAAGATCAGATCGGTCGTATTTGTCACATAATAACTGACCTTAGCAATAGTGTTTTCCCCAAGTTGTCTTTCCAGACCGATTTCATAAGAGAGTGATTTTTCCGGCCGCAGGCTGGCATCGCCAAACATATACCCGTCGTTCCAGTATAATTCGTTGAGGGTCGGGGCCCGGAAGGCAGTCCCGGCCGATAATTTTAGTGTCAAACCCTGATTGAGCTGGCGGACCAGGCCCAGGCGGGGATTGAGCGAAATCCCGGCGGTAGAATGCTTATCTCCCCGTAAGCCTAAAGTCAGATTACCGATTTCTTCTTGGACAAAGGCGCCATAATTATTGATTGCGTGCTCGCCAGACATGGTCCCCTTCCCTTTATCTTCACGATAATCAAGGCCAAACAAAGCTTGCCCAAAACCCTGGTTAACAGTCTGCTGCCATTCCAGGCCATTTTGCCAGGTTTGATTGGTGCTCGCCCCCCAAATATAGGGGTCAAGCCGCTGGTCCAAAACATTTTGGAAGGCCGCAAGCCGATAATTCTCCGACGCCAGGCTTAGTCCAAAACGGGTATTGCGGTCTTTTTGACGATCGTTGGGCTCCGTTGCCGAGGCTGGGTCAGCTTCCGAAGTGGGGACGCCTGGGACCCCTTTATTTGCATCATAGTATTTATATTGGGCAATTAAATTACCCAGTGGAGTGGCCCATTGCCACTGCGTAAACCAGTTTTGTGCCGCCAGGTCTCCGTTGCGGCGAAAGCCCGTAGAATTAAGCGTCCCGCCGCCCAGATAGAAATTGGGATTACTTATGTTAAATTTATTTTCAATTGTGTTAAAAGACCCGGTCGCGGAGCTAACATAGCCGCTGGTCTGTTCAGGGGTTTTAGTAATGACATTTATCGCTCCGGAGATCGCGTCAGAGCCATAAACCGCCGAAAGCGGGGCTCGCACTACCTCAACGGCCTGAACGTCATCAAGATAAATGTCCCCACAATCATACATCCCCAGCAGCGGAGAATTGAGCCGCTGTCCGTTTAGCAGAACCAACACCTGTGACGCACCAGTCCCCCGTAACCTGATCGAGTTAAGCGCCCCATAATAACCATAAGACTGTAAATCGATCCCGGTAGTAGTCTGGAGCGCCTCGCTCAAGGTTGTTTTGCCGGCAAGCTCTTTTTCCGTCAGGCGGGTAACATTCCAGGGGAGTTGTCGGGCTGGCTTAGGCAGCTTGGTGGCAGTAACAATTAGCTCTTCACCGTAAAACTTGGGAATATCCGCAGCAAATGACAAGTGACAAATGACAAACGACAAATACAGACTCAATAAAACTGATAACCTGATAGTCCGATTTCCTGATAGCCTGATTCTCTGCAGCATCTCCATACCTCCATGAAGTACGGAGTTCGCGGGACAACCCCTTGAATATTAACCCCAAGGTGGAAATAGAATCCACATCTTCACTAAGACTCTCCCGTTGAGCTGCTTGGGTCCCAATTAATTTATCACAATCCTTCTGCGGGGGCAACAACAATTACAAATTCACCTTTGGCTTTTATCTTGGGGATAACCTCGGACACCAGGCCTCGCACGGTTTCTTCAAATTTTTTTGTCAGTTCGCGGCAGACAGCGACCCGACGCTCACCCATGACCTGGCGGATCTCTTCAAGTGTTTTAATAACCCTAAAAGGTGATTCATAAATAATTATTGTCTGGGGCAAAGCCTTCAAAAGCTCCAGACGTTTTCTTTTTTTCCCGGGTTTTCTGGGAAGAAAGCCTTCAAAAACAAAACTATCGGTCGGCAGGCCGGAAACAGCCAGGGCGGCTAGCGAAGCCGAAGCTCCTGGGATAACCTCAACCGGGATTCCCCGCTCGACTGAATCCCTGATAACCTGATACCCCGGGTCAGAAATCCCTGGAGTACCTGAATCGGAGACCAAAGCCAGGTTTTTCCCTTGTTGCAACAATTCTATTAGGTAGTCGGTTTTTCCCTTGAGGTTAAATTTATGATACGAAGTCAGTGGTTTATGAATATCATATTTATCGAGCAGTATTTTTGTGTGCCGAGTGTCTTCAGCCGCGATTACATCGACTTCCTGGAGGATGCGGACCGCACGAAATGTAATATCTTCCAGATTGCCGATCGGCGTGGCAACAACGTAGAGCTTGCCGTTCATTTAGAATTCTGGGGTGCTGGGCTGTTCGGCGTTGACAGAAACCCGGCCTTGATAGGTTGACCCTTCTTCAATGACAATCTTGCCGCCGGAAAGGTCGCCATGGACACGTCCGGATTTAGCCAGCTCCAAAGTCTGCTTAGCCTGGATATTACCATCTACCCGTCCGGAGATAAAAACATTCCCCCCGACAATCTCTCCGGTAACCTTACCGGTTTGGGAAATAATCACATCTCCTTCAGCGCTGACCTTCCCTTCATACTCACCGTTAATGCTTATTGATGATTGGCTATGCAGTTCCCCTTTGAAGCGGGCATTTTCACCAATTATTGATTCCACCCCACCAAGCAGTACCGGTCGATTTGGATTGTGAGCAAACGCGTCAAAAAGTCCCATTGATTACCTCCATAAGCGGCTGGCTGTCTTCAGGTCAGTGGCCAGGAAAGCTACCGGATTGACCGGCACTCCCCAACGACGAACTTCGTAATGCAGATGCGGACCGGTCGTCCAACCGGTTGAGCCGACATAGGCGACGATGGTTCCTTTGGTCACCTTTTGTCCCAATTTGACCGCGTAATCTGAATTGTGGGCATAAAGAGTGGAAACTCCGTCGCCATGCCCGATCTCCACTGTTTTACCATAACCGTGCCGCCAGCTGGCATAAATAACTGTCCCGTCAGCGGTCGCCTTTACGGGAGTCCCTCTATCGACGTCTATATCAATTCCAAGGTGTAATCCCCGCCAGGGATGAATTCTAAACCCGTAACCAGAAACAATCTTGCCGTTGACCGGCCAGATCGAAGGTGTTTGGGCAAATTTAGCCCGGACCGTTCCCACCCACTCTTTTAATTCGTTTAAGCTGGCTTTGTTTTCGGCAATGCGCAGATTAATAGTCTTTAATTCCTTGGTCAGTTTTTGCGATTTAGCTTCGGCCGAAGGAAGATCGGTCGAAAGCTTTATTTTACTCTGCCAACTTTTCAAACCAAGCAGCCGTCGGAGCTCGTTGTCCCGCTGCGCCAGCTCATCAAGCATCTGGTTGACCTGGCTGGTCTTCCGACCCAGGATATTTAAGGTCTGTTGCTGCTCCTGACTTTTTACCAGAGTGTCAGTATAAGTGACCAGTTTGCGGGAAATCAAAGATGAATAAACCAATGAAGAAGCGGTCAAAACAAAAGAAAAACCGACCACGAAAAGGGTTAAATAGACTCCCCAGGCAGGGAGTTTAAGACTGATCGGCCTCCCCTGGGCATCATGGGGAACGATCATAATGGAATAATATCTCTGTTTTTTGGCTTGTTTATCCATAATATAATTTTACCTGCTCCCCCCTAGATAGTCAACCAGCGAGTATGCTAAAATGACAGATCTCCGGGGTGTAGCTTAGCTTGGTAGAGCGCACGGTTCGGGACCGTGAGGTCGGAGGTTCAAATCCTCTCACCCCGATATCGCTTGACATTAGTAACCAGCATTCTATAATTCTCTTCATAGGAGCGTGAATCTTATGAAGAAATTGCTTGTATGTTTGTTTGCCTCAGTTTTGTTGTTTGCTCTGTCCACCGCCTCTTTTGCCGCCGCAGGGAAAATTACTTTTTATGATCAAAATGGCGACAACACGGTTTTTAATTCGGCTGATGTGCAAACTCTCGGGATAAAGGTTAAATTACCAAAACCCTTGAGTTCCTACAAATATGATTATATTTCGGTTTTAATTTTTCCCTCCTATAATCCAAAACTTAAATGGGAAAATGGCTGGAAAGCAGATGATTTAGAAGAGGATGAATTGCTAGATTTTGCTTTAATGCCTGAAAGCCACCTAGATGCCGCGCATGGCAAGGGAATAGTTCAAGGCACAATTCTTGACAGGCCAAAAACACAGGCAATACCAACAATGGACTTAACAGCGCAAGTGTACATCTATAAGAAAACCGGGCAAAAACAGGAAACCAAATGGGATGATGTCTATAAAAAGTGGGTCACACAAAACATCGATATCTGGGATAATGGGAAGGTCATAGCCACTGGCAAGGCTACCTTTAATGTCCCCCAAATGACCGCCGCTGAACAGCAGGAAAACGAAGCAGCCAAGGCCGAAAGTTTACGGCAAATCAACGAAATCAGGAAAAAAATGGGCAAACCGCCATTGACTGAACTGCCAAAAAACACCAAAGGCATGCTTAGGTAAAGCCCGAAGATAGTCTCAAAATAAATCCGGCTTAGCTCAACAGTTAAGCCGGATTTTTATTTTTTAATTTATCAATTGCTTCCGCAATTGTCAGTTCCTGCCCGGCAAAAAAAGCCCCTAGGTTTTCCCGGTGAGCATAAAGGCCTAAAAGAGCATTAATTAAGGCAAACAGAATATACTCACCATGCCAGGAACCGATCCACATCAATACCGGCAGGAAACAAAATATTATCATCGTACTGGGGATAAAGTAGCGCACCACTAACATCGTCAGGACCCAAAGACATAATGTGATCAAAGTGAAGATAGGGTCAAGTGCCAAGAGGATCCCGCCAGTCGTGGCCACCCCCTTGCCCCCTTTAAAACCCAGAAAGATGGAAAAATCATGCCCAATGACTGCCAAGATTGCCACCAAAGCAACTAAACTGTCTGGTGAATCAAAGTAGCGGGCCAGAATGACGGCCAAATACCCCTTGGCCACATCACCAATTAAGGCCAGCAATCCCACCAAGGGACCACCTACCACCAGGGCATTTGTCGCCCCGACATTTTTAGTCCCAGCCAGCCGGACATCCCGGTTTTTTATTTTTTTGGGGAAAAGATGGCTAAAAGGAATTGACCCAAGCAGGTAGCTGACAACTAATAAAAAGAGCGCTTTAAGCAACTTTTTCCAGGCCAAAGGCCTTGTGCAGCATTTGGACCGCTTTTTTACCCTGTTCAGCCTTGACCACGCAGGATATCTTGATCTCTGAAGTCGTAATAAGTTGAATATTTATCCCGGCGTCAGACAGGGTTTCAAACATTTTTGCGGCTGTCCCCGGCTGGCTGACCATGCCAATGCCCACCAGCGAAACCTTGCTGACGTCAGAATCGGCAACCACGCCGGCGGCCTGTAATTCTTTGGCGACCCGTTCAGCAATCTCAACCGCTTTTTTCAGTTCCGGCCGATCAACGGTAAAAGCCAGGTCAGCTTGTGTCCCTTGTGAGTGGATCGATTGGACAATCATGTCAACATTGATCTTTTCCTTGGCCAAAGTGCCAAATATTTTTGCCGCCGTACCTGGCCGGTCCGGCACATTAAGAATCCCCAATTTGGCAATATTTTCGTCCAGGGCAATCCCCCGGACAGCTTCTTTTTTTTCCATTTTTCCACCCTCCTTGTCTCGAGCAGCGTCGAGAGAATCTAAAATCCGCTCTGGAGACATAATATACGTCCCCTCAATATCTTTTTGCGCGTGCCGGAGATGAATGACCATATTATAAATACTGGCACATTCCACCGAACGGGGATGCAAAACCTGCGCCCCCAGCGAAGCCAATTCCAGCATCTCTTCATAGGAAATATATCTTAATTTTCTGGCTTCCGGTACAATTCTTGGATCAGTGGTATAAACCCCATCGACATCGGTGAAAATTTCGCAGACTTGCGCTTTTAGGGCGGCCGCTATCGCCACCGCCGAAGTATCAGATCCACCACGACCGATAGTAATGATGTCTCCGTGGCTATCCACCCCCTGGAAACCGGTAATGACCACAACTTTGCCCGACTTCAATTCTTTTTTTAGGCGGTCGAGTTTGATTTCTTTTATTCTGGCTTTCTTATAGATATCTTCGGTCACCACCCCAGCTTGCCCTCCGGTCAGGGAGACAGCCGGACAACCCATCGCCTGCAAAGCCATAGCCAACAAGGCGGCCGAAACCTGTTCGCCGGTGGAAACCAGCATGTCATATTCACGGGGATCGGGGGAATCCGTTACCTTCTGCATCAGGTCAATTAACTCGTCGGTGGTGTGCCCCATAGCCGAGACAACCACAACGACTTCAAAGCCCGCCTCCCTGACCTTTTTGATCCTCTGGGCGACAGATTTGATCTTTTCCGGTGTCCCGACCGAAGTCCCGCCGTATTTATGAACAATGATTTCCATTGGCCTGATTATACCAAAAAAGCCCTGACTAATAAAACAAATCAATTGAAATCCTAAGGCAATTGCTCCGATGAAGATTTGCCATGAGCACCACCTTATCATCAGTTCGCTCAATCATTACCAACCCGCGCCATCAAGTTTTTTTTATTGACAACTTTGGGGTGCTTAAAACTGCGGATGGGCCAATCAAGGGGACAGCCCAAACTATGGCCGAAATCCGGCGTTTGGGCAAAACAGCCGTTATCGTTTCCAATTCGGCTAATTATTCGGTCCAGCAGCTTCAGCAGGAACTGGCCATTAACGGCATTGATTTGCCGCAGAAGCACATTGTTACTTCCGGCTCTCTTTTGGCAGAATATTACAGCACCAGAAACTTACAAGGCGCCAGGTCATTGGTCCTGGGCAACGATGTCACAAAAGAATATGTTATTTCTGCTGGCGGAGTCGTAATGGATAACCGTGAAGCTTTAAGACATCACCAGGACATTCAAGCGGTGGTCATTGGCTGGTTCGCTGTGCCTGACAAAAGGGAATTCCCTGATCTCCCTGCCACCCTCTTCAGCCGCCTTGGCTTACTTGATGGCCGATTACTCAATGCTGCTTTTATGGCCCTTGCCAGGGGGGTGCCAGGGGTGATTGCCAACCCTGATCGAACCATCCCGACACAAGATGGCCTTATTATTGGTATTGCCCCATACGCAGAAATGCTTGAGACACTTACCGGTCGCACTCTAACCCGGTTAGGTAAACCAACCAGCTCAATTTTTGTCGAGGCCCTTCGCCGCTCGGGAGCCGGCACCAGAGAGGGGATAGTAATGGTTGGGGATACGATAGAGACCGATATCCTCGGAGCAAGAAATTTTGGTATCAGAAGCCTGCTGGTTCTTTCCGGGAATACCAGTCAAGCTGACGCTGAAGCCGCAAAGATAAAACCTGACTTTATCGCCCCGTCATTTGCCCTGGACTAAGCCTGTAATTAATCTTTGGGCGTCAAGGCAACCCTGGTCCCAACCTGAATAACATAGCCGTCTAACGGCAGTTCAATGTTGTCCGTCGACTTTATTGCTGTCCTTTGATACAAAGCGGCCGCATATAGGGTGGCCGCCGGCCCATACATCATTTCCATCCCTAAACCGCCAGCAACACCCAAGCCAGAGAAAGAAGCCGGGGACCCAGACAAGAATTCTTCCTGCTTGTTGGCTGAAAAAGCGTTCCCCTCAATATCCAGATAGAAATTTGCCAGCCCATGGTCGGTCTTGCCAACGTTCCATGAGGCTAAATATATCCGCCCCGTCAAACCACATTTTAAAATGCCATAACCGGCGTCATAAGTCGCGGTTTTAGGCCGATAGCTCAAGTATCCCAGCGTTACCCCAATATCAAGATTTTCATTGACCTTCGTATCGTAATCAATATTAAGGCCAATGGTTGAATTCCTGGTGACCAGGATATCAGAAGTTGGCGAGAGGACCGCCAGTCCCACGCCGATCCTATGATTCCGCTTAGCCGCCACAACCATTGAAGAAAACAAGATCAATATAATGATCAAAACAAAAGTAATTTTTTTCATTTGCTCCTCCTATATGCGGACAATTATAGGTCTTCAGGTAAATTATGCAAGCGAATTTAGATATTCATATTGCCCAGGTTGCAGCCGGCCAAGCTTGATTTTGCCTATCCTTAACCGCAAAATATTTTTGACCCGGTTTCCCACCGCTTCCACCATCCGCCTGATCTGCCGGTTTTTCCCCTCTTTGAGGATGATCCTGAACTGGCGCTCGGATTCCAGAAACACCTTGGCTGGCAAGGTTTTTTCCCCATCCAGAATCACCCCTGCTTCCCAACGCTCTAATTGTTCAGCCGTTAATGGCCGAGTTACATCTATCAGGTACTCCTTTTCATGTTCATAGCGGGGATGCATTAATTGGTTGGCCAATTCTCCATCATTTGTCATCAACAACAAACCTTCTGAATCCTTATCCAGCCGTCCTACCGGGAAAAGCCGCTCTTTGATCCCTTTGAGCAGCCGGACAACCGTCTCTTCGCCTCTTTGGCTGACACAGGAAGAGACAACCCCGCGCGGTTTATACAATTTGATATATATTTTTTTCGCCAGCGACCCAGCCACCGGTTTGCCATCAACAAAGACCTTATCCTTTTCGATATCAATTCGTGACCCCAGATTTGTCACCGGTATTCCATTGATTGAAACCCGCCCCTGGCGGACCAGTTCATCGGCCTTACGCCGGGAGGCTACCCCGCTATCGGCTAAATATTTGTTTAAACGAATGATCATATCCTGAAATTATACCCTAATAATGACGATAAATACCTGATGATTATTGCCGCACCACAATCAACCGCCGGCTTCCGGCCTTATGCCGGCTCGGCCCTGTTTCACCAGACCTATCAGCCAAACCCCGCCACGGGACGACTGGTCAATATCCATTCTTTGCCGTCATCGCCTGAATTTACGCGCACCCCGCTAATTATCGGGGGGCTTGAAGATTGTTCGGAAGAGGCGCTCCGTCGTGGAGACCAAAACCTATTGCTTGATGTTGCCGGTGTCCCAACCTACCTGTTTACCTACCATAGCGGGACAGCCTACGCCGCAACAGAGGCCCTCGCTTTTGGCCGGCTGGTCAAGGGGGCAACACTTTTTCATTTCGATGCCCATCCGGATATGGACTCGAATCACCTCGGCATTGATGAGGGCCTGGCAAAAGCCTATAAATATTTTCATGATAAATTCCAGGAAGGGAGCTGGCTCTGGCCGCTGGTCGCCTCGGGACAGGTAAGTGAAATATTTTGGTTCTCCGCCTCCCCCGGCCCCGGATTCCTTAATGGGAATACCATGGAAATCAGAAGGGCTTTTCCCGCCTTAAAGATTACCGAAGTAAAAGAGGCCGATTTGCCGGGTTTTGACCGCTCAATAATCTCCGCGCTCCCCCGGGAAAAAATGCTCTTATCTCTTGACCTGGATTACTTTGCTTTTCCAGAGATTGATTATCTTTTTGACTCAACGGGCCTAATAAGAAGTATGTGGCCGCAGGCAGGAGTTGTCAGCTTGGCTTTGAGTCCGGATTATATAAAAAAACGGCTGGCGATCCGTCTGGCCCGGGGTTTGATGGCTACCGTCGGATCAGCCGGCTGACCTCATCAAGGTCCTTGTCTCCCCGGCCAGAAAGATTGACAATTACCGTCTGGTCGGGAGAGGCCAATTTAGCCAGTTTTTTTAAATAGGCAATGGCATGGGAAGATTCCAGGGCAGGAATAATCCCCTCTATTTTCGCCAGCAGCTTAAACCCATCAAGGGCCTCTTTATCATTGGCGGTTACGTACTCGACCCGGCCAAGCTCTTTCAAATAACTATGCTCCGGGCCGGAACCGGAATAATCAAGCCCGGCCGAGATAGAGTGGGTATTCAAAATTTGTCCGCTTTTGGTCTGGAGCAAATATTCCTGTGCCCCATGAAGGACGCCAACCGAGCCTTTGGAGAGCGATGCCGCCCCAGCCGCTTCTACCCCAACCATTTTTACAGAAGCTTCTTCAAGAAAAGGAAAGAAAAGGCCGATGGCATTA
>Ga0208373_1001428_pt1 | contig 32202 bp, 34 predicted proteins | sample RifOxyC2_FD_184036 | JGI IMG/M metagenome (GOLD analysis project Ga0208373, IMG submission 184036) | Soil microbial communities from Rifle, Colorado - Rifle Oxygen_injection C2 (SPAdes) | ecosystem: Environmental > Terrestrial > Deep subsurface > Rock core/Sediment | place: Rifle, Colorado... | reverse complement strand
CTATTTTTGGTAAATCCTTATCCGAAATAGGGTTTTTGAAATCAAAATCGTAGTAAAAACCGTCTTCTATTGAAGGGCCTATGGTATTTTTTGTGTCAGGATACAAGTCCAAAACAGCTGCCGCCAGAAGATGGGCTAAAGAGTGTCTTAAATTGTGTAGTTTTTCTGTGCTTGTCATGCACCCTTATAATATCATATTTTATTTTTTTTACTATTACGACGGTTTTGCTTTTTATAGTTTATATGTTAGTATGAAAACTATTATGGTAGTTCGAATGAGGCATACAAAATCGCATACTAAGAATAGGCGTTCTCACCATACGCTGGCAAGTACGAGTTTCTCTAAGTGCGAACACTGCAAAGAATTGAAAAAACACCACACTGTTTGCGTTTCTTGCGGATTTTACCGCGGGATGAAAGTCTTGGATTTGGTTAAGAAAATGGAAAAGAAACAAAAGAAAGAAAAAGCAAAAAAGGCACAAAATTAGTTACTAGGGGCTAGTGGATAGGTACTAGAACCTAGAACCTAGAAACTAGAACCTAGAAACTAGAACCTAATTTTTTATGGCTAACCGGCACCTTTCAAGATCAATAGTACTACAGACACTTTTTGAATGGGATTTTGTATCTGCCTCTAAAAAGGGCAATTGGACCAAGGATAAAATAAAAGAGGTTTTGAACAAAAATCTTAGAGAGTTCGCTCCCGGACTTGAAGATGATGCTTTTGTTTTTTCTTTGACGGAAGAAGTGTTAAATAGATGTGGAGCGGTAGATGAGATAATAGAAAAAGCCGCACCAGATTGGCCATTGGATAAAATTTCTATTGTGGATAGAAATATTTTAAGAATAGGTCTGACCGAACTTCTTTTTGGCGACAGAAATGAGGTGCCTCCGAAAGTGGCCATTAACGAATCGATAGAACTGGCTAAAACTTTTGGCGGAGAAAACTCCAGCAAATTTGTGAACGGAGTGCTTGGGGCGGTTTATAAGGAAATCGGCGAGCCCGGCAAAGAACAGGTAAGTAAAAAGAAAAAAATTAACGAACCGGTGGACATAGGGAAATTACCGATTGAAAAATTAGGGGGAGCACTAGTGTATGCAAAAAAAGACAGGAACGTGCTGTTTGCGCTGGTACACGACGTTTTTGGTTACTGGACTTTGTCAAAGGGTAAAATGGAAGAAAATGAAAACGTTCAAGAAGGGACCATTAGAAAAATAAAGGAAGAAATCGGACTTGATATATCCATAAAGCAAAAAATCGGGGAAAATGAATATGTGGCTAGCCATCCAGAAAAAGGGAAAACTCTGAAAAAAGTGACCTATTTTTTGGCGGAAAGCGAATATAAAGAGTTGCAACTTGAAAATTCCGGCGGACTAGACGGAGCCAGATGGTTTCAGCTTTCAGAGATTCCGGAGCTTAGAATATATAACGATATTATTCCGCTTATCACCAAGGCAGTCGAAATTATCAGCAAGCCTCGCCCGTAAGTCTATGGCCGAGGAAAATAATTTTCCAAATACCATGATTCAATTTTCTAATTTTGAAAAAAGCACCAAGATAGTTTTTAAAGACAAGAGTTTGCTGAAACAAGCTTTCACTCATCGTTCCTATATAAACGAAAATCCAGGCGCCGGACTTTCCCACAATGAGCGCCTGGAATTTTTGGGCGACGCCGTACTTGAATTGATTGTCACTGATTTTTTATACCGGAAATATCCAAGTTATACTGAAGGGGAATTGACCGCCATAAGATCAGCTTTGGTAAATGCAGTTATAATTTCTGAAGTTGCTTTTAAAATTGACATGAATGATTATCTGCTTTTGTCCAAAGGCGAGGCTAAAGACAATGGCAAAGCCAGACAATATATTTTGGCTAATACCTACGAAGCATATATTGGAGCAATTTACCTAGATAGAGGGTATAATGTTGCCAAAAAGTTTGTAATTATTTCTCTTTTGCCTAATACGGAAAAAATTATTTCCAAAAAACTTTGGCGCGACGCTAAAAGTTTGGTTCAGGAAAAAGCGCAGGAATTTGTGAATGTAACTCCTGTTTATAAAGTTCTATCTCAATCGGGTCCGGATCATGACAAGCACTTTACGGTTGGAATTTTCTTTGGATCAAATTTAATTGCTGAAGGTAAAGGTAAGTCAAAACAGGAAGCAGAACAAAAAGCGGCAGAGATGGCGTTAAAAATAAGAAATTGGATGGAATAAGGATAATATTTTTCCCGTTAAAAATTAAGCATACGGGAATTAAGTATGAAAGTTATTATTAAAATTTTTTAATGGGATGCGACTAAAAAATCTTGAAATAAACGGTTTTAAATCTTTTTCTAAAAAAACAGTTTTAGAGTTTCAGAATCCCATTATTTCCATTGTCGGACCGAACGGTTCCGGCAAATCAAACGTGGTGGAAGCAATCCGTTTTGTTTTAGGTGAACAATCAATAAAATCAATGCGCGGGTCGTTGGGTTCTGATTTGATTTTTAAAGGTTCAAAGAACCTGCCTAAAAGTTCTCGTGCGTATGTCACCATATATTTTGATAATTCCGACAAAACTTTCAAGTTCTCAAATGAATCAGGAAAGGATATCAATTTAAATTATGATGTCGTTTCTATTTCCCGTGAAGTTTACCCCGATGGTGTAAATAAATATATTTTAAATAATGCGGAAGTAAGATTAAAAGATATAAGTAATCTTTTGACTTCGGTCAACATTGGTTCTTCCGGGCACCATATTATTTCTCAAGGCGAAGCGGACAGAGTTCTAAATGCGAGCCCTAAAGACAGAAGGGAAATGGTGGAAGATGCTCTTGGACTTAAAATTTATCAATATAAGATAAAAGAATCACAACGCAAACTGGAAAGGACTGCCAATAATATGAAGGAAGTTTCTCTTCTGCGCAGAGAAAATGTTCCGCACTTGAATTTTTTGAAGAAACAAATGGATAAATTCGAAAAGGCAAAAGAAATGCAGATCTCGCTGTTGTCTTTATATAGAGAATATTTGAAAAAAGAAAGTGTTTATCTTAAAAAGGAACAGTCTGATTTATCTACAGAAAAAAGAAAAATTTCAGAGGAAATAAAAGACATCAAGCAAAAACTTGCTGAGATTCAAGAAATAGACAAAAAAGAAAAAACTGGAAAAGAAGAAGAGCTTAGAGCGCTTGAGATGAAGAGTAGCCAGATTCGCAGTATCAAAAGCGAAATAGAACGCAAATTAGGCAGGATTGAGGGAATGATAGAGATGAAAGAACGCAGAATGGAAAAATCTTCGGAAGTTGCCATAAAAAACCCTGAGGAAATAAAAAAAATATTTGATGAAATTAATTCCGAGATAGAAGAAGCTATTGTTGAGGAAAATATAGCGGAAATCAAGTTAATTCTTTTGAGGATTCAAGATATTTTAAAAAAATTTAATCAGCAGAAAGATAATTCAGGAGCCACATTTCCGGAAAATTTTGAATTAAAAGAGAGCCAGCAAGAAGTTTTGACCGAGATGCAAAATATTGAAAACGAAGAGAAAAAGATTCTAAGTAAAATAGAAATACTGAAAGAAGAAATAAATCAGGAAAATAAAGTTTTACATGAGAAAGAAAAAGAAAAATTTGATCTGAGGGTTAAACACCAAGAACTAGTTTCTTTTTTAGGAATTATCTCTGTGAAAGAAGAGAATCTTATTAAAGAATCGGAAGCTTTCAAGAATGAGATAAAAGAAGGGTCAGCGCTTATTGGTGATGAAATTTTATCTTATGAGGATTTTCAAATAAACGAGTCTACAAACAGAGACGCGCAAGAAGAATTAAAACGAAAAATTGAACGAATAAAAATAAAGTTGGAAGATGTCGGTTTAGGTGGAAGTCCTGAAGTTGTTAAAGAATTTGAAGAGGTATCCCAAAGAGATAATTTTTTGGCGAAAGAAATGGAAGATCTGACTGCGAGTATTGAATCTCTTCGTAAATTGATAACAGACTTGAAAGAGAAGATAGATTTGGAATTTAAGGAGGGAATTAAAAGAATAAACATACAATTTGATAAATTTTTCTCGTTAATGTTTGACGGAGGTACTGGTTTTCTCTCTATTGTGACCGAGAATAAAAGGAAGCCCCTCTCTGCGGAAATCTCGGAAGATAATGATAATGAGGAAGAAGAAGATGCGGTTCCCGAGCAAGGTATTGAAATCAATGTCTCTCTTCCACATAAGAAAGTAAAAGAACTGAACGCTCTATCGGGGGGAGAAAGATCGCTTACTTCCATTGCTCTTCTATTTGCTATGTCCCAAGTCAATCCCCCGCCATTTTTGGTGCTTGATGAGACGGATGCAGCTTTAGATGAAGCCAATTCCCGGAAATATGGAGATATGCTGGAAAAGTTATCCCATCACTCCCAGCTCATTGTCGTTACTCACAACAGGGAAACGATGTCTCGTGCCGGTATTTTGTATGGGGTCACCATAGGCGCCGATGGCGCTTCAAAACTGCTTTCCGTCAAACTGGACGAAGCCGCCACTATCGCGAAATAGTTTATTACAGTCGTTAAATTGCAAATATGTATATATACGTCATGGCGTATATGTGTAATTATGTTCCAATTTATATTGGAATAGACTAAGTGAACGAGTTACTTGCCTGGACATTGAATAAATGCGCCAGGCTTGTTTTATTTCCCTCTGACAAGGGGGATTAAGGGGGTTATTAGAATTTTATTTTTTCTTCTTTTCCTATAATCACTTTATCCGGCTGGAAAGATTTGTTTAATTTTACAATATTTTTCTTTACAGACATGTTTCCATCTCTCCATAATTTAATCTCAAGTAACATTCCTTGCATTGTATTTTCAGAAAATCCTTGGTCAAAGATGAAATTGCCCAGCGAATAAGCGATGAAACCATTTTTATAAACCTCCGTGTCCTCTACTACATGAGGATGGGTACCTATTATTATTTTTGCTCCGGCATCTATCGCTCTGTGCGCCAAGTATTCCTGTCTGGCATTATACTTGGTTTGGTATTCTTCTCCAAAATGGAATGATACTACCAGATAGTCAACCAGTTTTGAAGCCTTTCCTATTATTTCGTCAAAACGCGGATTATTGGCTAAAAGCAGTCCGGCTTTATCTTCGCTTGCTTTCATCCATTCAGGTCCAACATCGGAAAATCCTAAATATCCTATTTTTATTCCATATTTTTCAATGACAGTGGGTTGCTCGGCTTCTTGCATATCTGTACCTCCTCCCGTATATAAAATTTCATTTTCCCTTAAATGCGCCAAAGTATCAATATAAGCTTCACGTCCCCAATCCCCAACATGGTTATTGGCAACCGATAGCACGCTGAAGCCCGCGCCTTTTAACGCCGGCGCTACCGATGGGTTCATTCTGAAAGAGTACAAATTACCTCTGTCTTTGCCTGTATCAGACACCGGACCTTCTAAATTAGCAAAAACTATATCGGATTTCTTTAAAATTTCTAATTTTTCAAAGAGCGCCGAATAATCACCATTGAAATTTTTATTTACAGAATTTTTGACTCCGCGGTCTAACATTATATCTCCGCCGAAAGCGAGAGTTACGAAATCCGGATCTTTAATTTCAGGCATGCCTTCTTTTTCTTTAACCCAAGCCGTGCCGGCGTCGGCCTCTCCCCCATAATATATGTTTTTATTTAGATATTTTAAAATGCTCTCTACATCTTTATAGCGATCTTTGCTCTGCAAGAGTGAAATAACTACTCGGCGTGTTCCAATTTCCGACAAGGGAACGGAAAAGAGAGAAACAACCGTTTGCCCGGCAGTGTCGGTATACCCGCTTTTACCTCCCAGATAACCGTCTTGGCGTAGAAATTGATTGTTGCTGGACCAATTGTGTTTTCCGTCAGAATAGCTTCGTTTGGTTGTGATTTGAAGCAAATTTGGTTTTTTTTGATTTAAGTATGCCGATAGTTTAAATATATCAAAGACAGTTGATTCGTTTTTTTCTGAAAGTCCGCTTGGGTCGCTAAAAGAGGTTTTAGACAGTTCCAATTTTTCAGCCGCCTGATTCATTTTTCTCAAAAAAGTGTCTCTGTCAAAGAATTCGGCTATAATTTCTGCTGCATCATTGCTTGATTCTAAAAGTAGGGGATATATCAGATCCGAAACTTTTATTTTTTCTCCAATCTTAAAACTGCCGTTTTCTCCGTAGGTGGTCAGAGCTTTTTGGGAAACCTTAGCTATGTCATTTTCTTTCATTAATTCAGTAGCGACATAGGCGGTCATTAATTTGGAAACCGAAGCGATTGGCGATTTCTGTTCCCGGTTCTTCGCTAGGATGATTTCTCCGGTGTCCAAGTCGCCGACCAAATAAGCCTGAGCCGAGACTTTCAGCTTTTGCTTCAAGTCTTTGATAAAATAAAAGTATTGAGGTTCTATTTGGTTTTCAGCTAAAGATTCCACTGCCGTCGCCGTGCCGTCGCGAGGTTGGATGTTTTTTCCGTAACCCACGCCTTCTAAAATTAGAGAAGCGAAAGAGATGCCCATTATTATAAAGAATATTATCCAGATAAATTTAAATTTTGAATTAAAAACATGTTTCATATTAACGCGTAATCTATGGTTTTTCTTTCTAAATCGGCCCCTTTCACTTTTATTTTAACACGATCTCCCAGCCCATACGCTTTCTTTTTTTTCTGTCCAATCAATTCCGACTTTTTAACATTAAAAATGTAAAAATCATCTCTGATGCTTCGTATTCGCACTAAACCCTCGCATTTTGTTTCTATTTCTTCCACATAAATACCCCATTCTGTCACCCCGCTTATTACTCCTGTGAATATGTTTCCAATGCGGGAGGACATGTATTGGATTTGTTTGTATCTTATAGAGGCCCGTTCAGCGTCTGAAGCTTTTTTTTCTTGCTCTGATGATTTTTTAGAGATTTTTTCATATATATCTAATTTTTTATCGTTTATTTTAATGCCTTTTTCATAATCAGTCAGAAATCTATGAACCACTATATCTGGATAGCGCCTGATGGGAGAAGTAAAGTGAGTATAATATTCAAACGCCAAGCCGTAATGGCCGATATTCTTTGTGGAATAAATTGCTTTGGCCATTGAACGAATAACCGCTCGGTGTACCGTGTCTTTCTCATCTTTGCCGTAGAGATTTTCCAGTAATTTATTTATCTCATGAGTTGGTATCTTGCCGTTTATTAGAGGCAATTTATATCCCAGACTTTTCAAGAAGAATGCCAGTTCAGTTGTTTTTTCTTTGTTGGGTGTATCATGAACCCGATAAACAAATATTCCTCTCTCTTTTTTTACGCCTTTTGAAAATTTTTCCGCCACTTTTTTATTTGCTAAAAGCATAAATTCTTCAATTAATCTATTGGAGTCGCCTCTTTCTTTTTTTATTATTTTTATTGGTATTCCTTTTCTGTCCAAAATAAATTTCACTTCTTCTTGGTCAAGCGATATTGCGCCATTGGCGAATCTTTCCCCGGTTAATTTCTTTGCCAGATTATTTAAAATAAAAAGCTCCTTGTGAAACGGAGAATTTTTATCTTTTATTGTTTCTTCCGCTTCTTGGTAAGTAAATCTTTTCTGTGAATGTATTACCGTACGTCCGAACCATTCCTCTTTTACCCTTGCCTCTTTATCTATAACAAAGACCGCGCTTAACGCCAGCCTATCTTTGTTGGGCATTAGAGAACACAAATCGTTGGAAAGCGCTTCCGGAAGCATTGGTATCGTTCTGTCCACCAGATATACAGATGTTCCTCTATTTTGTGCCTCGCGGTCAAGCTCGCTTCCGATTTTTACATAATGAGATACATCAGCTATGTGTATGCCTATTTCATACAGTTCCCCTTCTTTTTTAGGAGAGGCGCTAGCAATTTCTAGGGAGGGGAGAATTCTAAAAGAGATAGCATCGTCAAAATCTTTCGCGTCCTCCGGGTCAATAGTAAAAGTTAGTGTTTTTCTAAAATCGCGTCTATTTATAAAATCATCTTTTTTTATCCCGGCTTCCTTTATTCTTTTTGCTTCCTCTTCCACCTTTTTAGGAAAAGTATTGTCAAACCCTTTTTCTATAGCGATTGCGTGCATCTCTGCATCATTATCCCCGGGTCGGCCCAAAATTTTTGCTATTTTGCCTTCGGGCGCTTTTAGAGGGTCTTTCCAGAATATTATTTCCGCGTAAACTTTTTGTCCGGCTTTTGCCCCATTTAACATCTTTTTTGGTATTAGAATGTCCGTGTACATTTTTGTGTCGTCTGGTTTTAAAAAGAATACGGAGGACTTTCCTCCGCCAGCTGGCGGAGGAAAGTCCTCCGTATCTAGAACTCCAGAAAAACCGATTTTTGCCCGCGAGATTATTTTTGATACCTCTGCCATAAGCCTCCCATGTCCTTTGGCATGCAGGACAATTTCAACCGTATCACCGTGCAGAGCTGTATTTAGGTGCCTAAAATCAATTTCTATGTCTTTCCCGATTCCTGTCGGAATCCCGATTTTGGTCAGGACTTCATCTGAAACTTTTACATACCCAACACCTTTGGCAGAGATAGATATAATACCCTCAGCCACAGACCTACAGACAAGGCTCTGTATTATCTTCTGGATTTTCTTTTTTTCTTTTTTCACTCTTTTAATATAACATGTTTGCGTAGCATTTAGTAAATTGATAGAATTAAACCGATGGAAAAAATAACACACCAAGGAAAGATATTTGAATTTGCCTGCCGTTCTCCAGGTACGCATTTGATTATTCTTAAAGGGGATAGTTGGTCCAAATACTCTAGCCAGCTCGTAAATTTGGTATAATGCTCTTATGAGCTTTGCTGTCCAAACAAAAGCAAAAACGGAGGAAGCCGCTGTATTTTTAGCTTCTTCTATTTTAAAACAGCTAAATTCTGGTAAGCAGGTTTTATTTTTTGTGACAGGAGGCTCGTCTATGGCGGTTGCCGTAAGAACGGCGGAACTTTTAAGAGAGCATCCGCATCAAAATCTGACTGTCACTCTTACAGACGAAAGATACGGACCGATAGACCATTTCAATTCAAATTATTTTCAGCTTATGGAAAAGGGTTTTGATCTTCCGCAGGCGAAAATGATACCGATCCTAATTGACGACGACCAGAACATCACCACCGAAAAATTTAATACGGTTCTTCGGGAAGAACTTGGAAAAAGGGAGTATAAAATAGGATTGTTCGGTATCGGGACAGACGGGCATATCGCCGGTATTTTACCGGAATCCGCCGCAATGAATTCAGAAAATTTTGCCTGCGCTTACGATACTCCCGTTTTTTCTCGGATTACCATAACGCCCAAAGTGATAGAACAGCTGGACGAAGCGGTGGCGTATGCCAAGGGCGAAGAAAAGCAAGAGGCACTGAAAAATCTTGAAAAAGATATTGAAGCGAGCAAGCAACCGGCGCAAATCCTGAAGAAAATTCCATTATTAACAATTTTTACTGATATGTAATTTACGAAATTTTTACTTGGCATACTTTTTATAAAAATGTTTTCTAAAAAGTATGCCTGCGACAAATTTCGCAAATTTAAAAATATGAAAACAAAAATAGCAATCGCCGGTTTGGGTAAAATGGGAACACAAATTGCCAAAAAACTTTTTGAAGACGAGTTTGATGTTATTGTCCATAATAGAAGCGCAGAGCCGATAGGCGGGATGAAATCTTTGGGAATGGTGCCTGCTTATGACAAAGGAAAAGTTGTATCGTATTTTGATAAAAAACCAGTGATCATCTGGCTGATGATACCTTCAAATGCCATTGATAAAGAATTGGACGAGTGGTTACGGATAATACCTGCTAAAAGTATTCTGATTGACGGGGGAAATTCCGATTTTCGGATTACTAAGACGCGCGCCAAAAAGGTGTCTGAAAGAGGATCTGTTTTGATAGACGTCGGAACCAGTGGCGGAGTGTGGGGCTATAAAAATGGGTTTTCTATGATGGCGGGAGGCGACAAGGAAGCATTTAAAATAATTGAACCGATCCTAAAAACTTTGGCCAAGCCGTCCGGCGGGTATTTTCATTTTGGGGAAAATGGCGCCGGGCATTATGTGAAGATGGTTCATAATGCTATTGAATATGGTATGATGCAGAGTTTAGCGGAAGGATACAGGCTTCTTAAAGAAGGTCCGTATAGAAACCTTGATTTGATTTCCGCGGGCGAAGTGTGGCAGCATAAAAGCGTGATAACTTCTTGGTTGAATGAGCTTGCTATGAATGCCTTAAAAAAAAATCCAGAACTAAAAAATATCAATGGTTATATTTCCGAATCCGGCGAAGCGCGCTGGGCCCTGGAAGTGGCAAAAGATTTCGGGATAGAAATGCCTTCCATACTATCCGCTTTTAATGTCAGAATAGAATCACAGAAGGGAAATATAAATTTTGCCACCAAGCTTTTAGCGGCTATGCGCAATGCTTTCGGGGGACATAAATTAAATGGATAGGAATAAACCGACAATTCTCATTATTTTCGGAGTATCCGGCGATTTAGCCAGGCGATATTTACTGCCGGCAATCAGGGCTATCGCCGGCGCCGGCATGATGCCTCCGCAATTTCATATTGTAGGGGTTACTCGCCAGCCAAGCTTGAAGATAGATGCTTTATTGGAAAAAACTTCCAACACCGAATATCTGCGCGAGCATATAAGTCTGCATCAAATGAATGTTCTATCCATTGACAGCTATAAAGAATTAGGAAAATATCTAGAAGAAATTGAAAAAAAGTTCAACCTTCCGGCCCAGCGCCTGTTTTATTTGTCGGTACCGCCTCAAGCTTCCAAGTCCATCATTGAATTTTTAGGAATGTCGGGCTTGTCTAAAATAGAGGAGACGAGATTGTTGCTGGAAAAACCGTTCGGTACTGATTTGGAAAATGCCAAGGAACTAGCCAAAGACATTGATAAATATTTTTTGCCCTTGCAGGTTTATCGGGTAGATCACTATTTGGCCAAGGAAACCGCCCAAAATATTATCGTATTTCGCGACGGCAATTCGCTTTTTAAAAAAACATGGAATAAAGATTTTATTGAAAGTATAGAAATTACCGCCAGCGAAGAGATAGATATAGAAGGGCGCGCTAATTTTTATGAACAAACAGGAGCGCTTCGCGATTATGTGCAGAGCCATCTTTTGCAATTACTGGCTTTAATTCTCATGAGATTGCCAGAGGACGACAATCTTGAGAAGGTGCCGGGTTTGCGTTTGGCAGCGCTAAAGCATCTGAAAGTTTCAAAGGCCAAACGGGGACAGTATGAAGAATACAAAAACGAAGTTGGCAATCCTAAAAGCCAGGTTGAAACCTTCGTATCCATAACTCTAGAATCCAGCGAAGAAAGATGGAAAGGCGTGCCCATCACCTTGATTACAGGCAAGGCCCTGAAAAATAAATTTACCGAGATCAGAATTCTATATAAAAAAGATAAAGACAATGAATCAAATGAATTATTGCTCCGCCTGCAGCCGCAGGAGGGAATCCAATTCAATATGTGGGCTAAGCGCCCGGGTTATGAACGCCGGGTGAATCCGCACTATCTCGGTTTTAAATTTGAAGAATTTTATGATGTTTTGCCGGAAGCGTACGAGCAAGTGCTGTTTAATGCTGTAAATTCCGACCATACTTTGTTTACTTCTGGCGATGAAATACTTGAAACTTGGCGGATTTTGGATGTTTTGCAGAAAAAGTGGGGAAAATCGGGAGATGATTTGATAATTTATAAAAAAGGAAGCACTGTAGACGAAATTATAAATAATAAAATTGCCCTGAATGAACGATAAATCCGATTCTAAAAAGAGGAGTATTCTTGGGGGTGCTTGTTTTTGGCTTTTTGTTATTTTATTTTTTTCGCTGGTTTTATTTTTTGCCGCCTCAGAACTTTTCAGCGTGAAGATATCAAATGAGATGGAAAATCTGGCGACGAAGCCCGAAAATAATAAAATTTCCGTTCTCCCGCCTTTAGATACTGCAACTTATGATAAAAAACTGAATGAACTGGCCAATAATCCGCCGGACCCTATAGTTTATGAAACCGTCAATGTCCCTCTCTCGCCTCAGCCGAAAATAGCGCATCTCTGGCCGGTGAAAACTGTCTATCCCAATGCCGGAGCCATTCTGCCTTTTAACCGCATTGTCGCTTACTACGGCAATTTGTATTCAAAAAATATGGGAGCGCTCGGACAATATGACGAAGAAGAAATGTTTCGGAGACTGGATGTTGAAATTAAAAAATGGAAAACTGCCGACCCTGCCACTCCGGTCATCCCTGCCCTTCACTACATTGCTGTAGTAGCGCAGGGAAGTGCGGGGGAAGATAAAAAATATAGAGCCAGAATGCCCGATTCTGAAATAGCCAAAGTTCTTAAAATGGCGGAAAAAATAGACGCTTTGGTTTTTTTGGATATCCAAGTCGGTTTAAGTGATTTGCGAACCGAAGTGCCGTTGCTTGAAAAGTATTTTAAAATGCCGAGAGTGCATTTGGGCATTGATCCAGAATTTTCCATGAAAAATGGCATCAGTCCCGGAAAAATAGTGGGCACTTTTGACGCAAGCGATATAAATTTTACGGTGAATTATTTAACGAAAATTGTGAAAGAAAATAATCTTACCCCTAAAATACTGGTGGTGCATCGCTATACCCAGAAAATGGTTACTAATTATAAAGAAATAAAACCGTTGCCGGAGGTACAAGTTGTGATGCATATGGATGGCTGGGGCGAGAGAGCAAAAAAGATAAACACCTATAAGCAGTTCATTTTTAAAGAGCCTGTCCAATTTACCGGTTTCAAATTGTTTTATAAAAACGATACTTTGACGGATGGCACTGTTTTGATGACGCCGAATGATTTATTGAAATTAAGTCCTAAACCTATTTATATTCAGTATCAGTAGTTAATAAATAATTTTGGAAACAAAATTATTTATGTTATTATATTGAAATGTTTGCAAATTATTTAACTACTAGCGCGCATGGTTTTCTGCCGGTAATTATGGTTTCAGCATTAATAGACAGCATTAATCCCTGCGCCATATCTGTTTTGTTTCTAACAATTGCCTTTCTGCTCAGTCTTGGAAAAGATAGAAAATTTGTTTTATTGTCGGGAGGCGTATATATTCTAGCCATTGCCATCATTTACACACTAATAGGGTTAGGAACTTTTCAGGCGCTCACTTTTTTTAATATTCCGAATATAATGGCAAAAGTGGGAGCGTCTATTTTATTGCTTTATAGTATTATTGGTTTGATAAACGAATTTTTCCCTAATTTTCCAATTAAATTGAAAATACCGGAAAGCGCGCATTCAACTCTTGCAAAAGTGATAAATAAAGGTTCCATTCCGGCCTTTTTTTTATTGGGTTCCTTGGTCGCCTTATTTGAATTTCCGTGCACCGGAGGGCCTTATCTTTTTGTATTAACTTTGCTTCATGATTATGCAAATTTCTGGAAAGGTTTTTGGTATTTAATTATATATAATTTTGTTTTTGTATTACCGCTTATTCTTATACTTGCATTTGCCACCAACAAGATTATGATAGAAAAGATAGACAAGTTGCGCAGACTAGAAACAAAAAAGGCCCGGGTAGTATTGCTTCTTGTCCTTGTCGCGTTCGGTATTTTGATATTTTCGTTATAAATTATTAATGAAGGATTTTTAGTAAAAAATTTTTGAGCCTTCGCCCTTGGAGTCATAAGGACAGAGGACCCACGACTCTTGAAATTCTTTACAAAAAATCCTTAAGATAAACAAAAATGACAACTGATCCAAAATTAATGAGTTTTGAGGAACTTCAAAAGAAAATAGCTTCTTTAAAAGAAAACAGGGGAGTTGATTTATCGACGGAAGAAGATTTAAGTGTCGCTGTTATGAATTTGATAAGTCTGGAAGAACATTTCTTTTTTTCCGGAACTAAGACAGGCAAAGACGAGTATTTCAATATGCTGAACGAGGCGCGAGAAATGAGAAAAACCCTTTTGGCCCGGATGATAGATAAAACAGAAGGGGAAAGCTGGTGCATTTCCAAACACCTGCTGGCGACTACCATGCGGTTGATGGAGGTGGGCACCAAATTGCAAGGAGACAGCAAAACGGAAGAAGCGAAACAGATGTTTAATTTCGCCTATAAAGTTTACAATTTGTTTTTTGCGCTTAGATTAAAAATTATTAATACCTCAGATGTAAAAGATAGTCTAGAAAAGGAAAAGCCAATGACTTTTGACGATATTATGGCCAAACTAGTGGATTGTTGCAAGGAGTAGTGATTATGACTAGAAAAAATATTTTTTTGTTGATAATAGTAATTTTAATTCTGGGCACATTGGGGACGATAATGCTACGGGAAAATGGAGGGGGTGTTTTTCCGGGTAAATATGATGCTTTTGCCCAATGCCTCGCCTCAAAAAAGTTCACTATGTATGGGACGGCGTGGTGCTCACATTGCAAGGCAGAAAAAGCGCGTTTCGGAGGATCTTTTAAATATGTGCCCTATGTTGAATGCACGAAAGACCCCGATAAATGTCTTTCAAGTGGCGTTGAGGGTTATCCAACTTGGGTAGATGAAAATGGGACAAAATATCTGGGAGAACAGGGATTGGAAAAATTGTCAGAAATAAGCGGTTGTGCACTGCCGATTGAATAGTATATAATTATACTCACTTATGAAACAAGCGCGATTAGACCAATTAGCTGATGGCATATTTGCCATAGTTATGACTATCCTGGTTTTTGAGATACGGATACCCGATTCTATCGGCATGGCAAGCGAAAATATTTTATTTCAATCCTTGATGAGCATGTTCCCGGTTTTTTTGAGTTATCTTTTAAGTTTTTCTCTCCTTTTTACTTACTGGCGGTCGCATCATTTTATTGAATCAGTATTGGCAAAAAATATTGACACCAGGTTTTCTAATATCAATGCAGTATTCTTCTTTTTTGTGGCGTTAGTGCCGTTTTCTTCTCATTTTCTCGGCAAATATAGTTATTCGAAAACCGCTATAATATTTTTTGCTCTGAATATTATTTTCATAGGAATAACTTTGTTTGTAATGCGTCAATATGCTATCAAGTCTTCAACCATAGAGAATATTCCATTTACCAGGACGGAAAATGAACATGCAAATATGCGCATCTTGTTTCCTGTTGGTGCCTCCGTCGTAGCCATTCTGATAGCATTTTTCAGCAGCACTTTAGCAATTTTATTGTTTACTCTTGCCATTTTATTTAATTTGTTGGAAAAAAGCACTAAGCACACTTTTTTTCTTATTGACCTTTTTCGCAAGAAAAAGCAGAAAACTTATTAGTATTAAAAACAATTTTTGTAAAATTTTATGAAAAAGACATATATCATCATATTAGTTTTAATTCTGGTTGTATTGGGAGTTATATTTTTTACTGGCAAAGGCACAAAATTAGAGGCTCCGGTTTTAACCGATACTGAAACAGTTCCAACAACCAGTGTCGCGGGCGAAAAAGAATTTACCATTTCAGGCCAGAATTTTTCTTTTACACCCAATTTTATTACAGTTAAAAAAGGAGAGAAGGTTAAAATAACTTTCAAAAATAGTGATGGATTCCACGATTTTAAAATTGATGAATTCGGTGTTGCCACTAAAACTATAAAAGGCGGAGAAGAGGAATTGGTAGAATTTGTGGCTGATAAAGTAGGAAGTTTTGAGTATTATTGCTCAATCGGTACCCATAGGGCTATGGGTATGTGGGGAACTTTAAGGATAGAATAAAAATGGAATATGAACTCCAAAAAGGAAATAAGAGCTTGGCATAAAGTGAAAGTTAGTGAGCGTTTTTTGAATGCTTTCAGGGGCATGCGTGTTTTCCTAAAAACTGCCAGGCATCTCCCAATACTGATATCGGCCATAGTAATAGTAATAATCTTAGGATTTTACTTGAAGGTTTCCGGTCTTGAGTGGATTGCTTTAATTTTTTCTATTGGTTTTGTTTTGGTTTCCGAGACTTTTAACACAGCCATAGAAATAGATATAGATTTAACTTCTCCGGAGTATCATCCTTTTGCCCGCGATACCAAAGATGTGGCCGCGGCCGCGGTTCTTTTGTCTATATTTACCGCGGCTGTTATTGGACTGGTTGTTTTCCTGCCAAAAATTTTTCAATATGTTAATATATAAAAATGAGCAATAAAAATATTTTTTTCCTAATAATCTGTCTTTTGATTTTGGGGACAGTGGCAACCGTTATCTTAAGGTCTGACAATACATCCGCCGCGCCCGGCAAGTACGATACTTTCGCGCAATGTTTAAAAGATAAGGGCGCAATCTTTTACGGCGCTTTTTGGTGTCCGCACTGCCAGGCGCAGAAAAAGATGTTTGGCTCCTCCGTCAAATTACTGCCCTACGTTGAATGCTCCACCCCCGACGGGTCTGCCCAGACAAAAGAATGCAAGGAAAAGGGGATAGATGGTTATCCAACTTGGGAATTTTCCGACGGTAGCCGCTTATCGGGCGAGATTCCGCTTGAACAGCTGGCTGAAAAAACCTCTTGTCCTTTGCCACTTTGATATTATGAATACGGAAACTATGCATTATCTGAATATTTTTCTTGGATTTGGAGCGATTTTGCTTCAGGTTTTTTCAGTAATTATTCTTCTGATTCTTTTGTTTCGCCCTAAAGAAAACAAAAAAAATATATTATTGGATTTTGTTCATAAGCATTTTTTAGCGATCAGTTTTTTAATTTCTTTGTTCGCTACCCTGTTTTCTTTGGTTTATTCCGAAATAATAAATTTTCCTGCTTGTTCTCTGTGTTGGTTTCAAAGGATCTTTATGTATCCATTGGTTTTTATGTTTGGTGTTGCCTTTTGGGACAGGGACAAAAAAGTGGTCCGTTATGCCTTGCCCCTTCTGTGCGCCGGTTTTCTTATTTCTATTTATCAGAATTTTGTGTACTACTTCGGAGACAGTTCCAATGCACCATGCGATGCGTCCGGCATATCTTGCTACAAACAATATATTTCGGAATTCGGGGGCTATATATCCATTCCTATACTGGCCCTAACGGCATTTTTTTCCCTTTTGGTTCTCGTTTTGGTTGCTCATTTTTATCATAAAGAAGATTAAAACCCACTATGGAAGAAAATTTGCAAAAGAAAATAGAAGAACAAGGATTGAAAATAGAGGCGATTTATAAATCAGTGGAAAAAACTAGAAAATATTTTTTGGTTATAATTTGGATTACTATTATCGCCGTCGTATTGCCACTCCTAGGTTTGTTTTTTGTTTTGCCGTCATTTTTGAGCAATTATACAAGCGTCTTGGATGGCAGTTTCTAAAAGCAGATGAACCAAAAAATTTACGCCTAAAATACCTTGAAAAATAAGGCTCCGTGAAGGACTGTCCTTCACAGATGTGGTAGAATTAAGAGATGTTGAAATTTACTAAAAAGGAAAAAATGCTAATGCAAAAATTAAACACACCGGCGAAAGTGCAGGATTTTTTGAATGGGTTGAAATTCAATTTTGAGAAAAAGGGGGAAACACTGAAATCCCCGATTTTAGCTCTAAGAGCGCGAAAGGCGCATTGTATGGAAGGAGCATTGCTCGGCGCGCATGTTCTTTCTTTGCATGGCTTCCGGCCACTTATTTTGCATCTTCAAACAACGAAAGATGATTTTGGCCATGTTATTGTTCCGTTCAAACAGTACGGTCTTTGGGGGGCTTTATCTAAAACTAATCACGCGGTTTTGAGATACCGCGAACCAGTTTATAAAAATATCCGCGAGTTGGTGATGTCTTACTTTCACGAATATTTTTTGAATAAAAATGGCAAAAAAACTTTACGCAGATATTCCAGGCCGCTTGATTTAAGTATCTTTGGCAAAAACTGGGCAGTGGCGGAGAATGATCCCTGGTACATAGACAATAAATTGGATAAGATAAAACATTACGATATTATGCCTAAGGTTATTTCCCAGAATCTTAGGAAAGCGGAGAAAATAGAAATAGAAGCAGGAAAAATCGTGGAATATATTAAGTGATTTTAAAAGTTTCCAAAAATTTCATTTAATAATTTTCTGAACCACCCTATTTTCTTCGTTCCCGCGTCGCTTTCACCCAGAGAATTGATTATTGTTGCTGTGTTCTGTTTTGCCGAGTTTTTCATTTTTTCTGTTTCATTTTTTCCCTCTAAAGTTCTTGTTGTTTCTGTATTTGATGCGATATTTTTTGCCGCAGCAAGTTTTAGCGTTTTATTTTCTGTTGTCTTTTTCTCTTCCAAGAGAGCTAAAATCTTTTCCAACTTTTCTTCCAATTGCTCTCTTTTTTCTAAAGTTATTTCTTCTTTAGGCTTTTCAAATTTTTGCATTATTTGATTCCATGTTTTGCCAGAAAAGGCAGTTAAGGCATAAGCTGTCTCCCAAATTTTGTTTTGCGCATTATCGTTTTTTATCCCTCCGTCACTACCCTGATTTTTCGCAAAGTAGTCCAAGGGAGTGTTGTCATCTTTCTCCCAATCTTCCGGTTTTTCGGATAAGGCAAGGATGCCTCCTATGACCCAGGCAGTAGAAGACACATTACCCCAACCGCCGTTATCTTCTTGATTATCTTTCAAAAATTCTTTTGCTTTTGCTAGCTCATTTTCTATATTCTCCCCGGCGGTGGCGATGATAGCTTGTATCGCGGCGCTCGTCATATCTACGCTTTCGTCCCAGGAGCCGTTCTCTTTTTGTTTGCTCAAGATGAAGGCTATATCGTCTATTATCATCTTGTCGGTTTGTGTAAATCCGGCATTTTGCAAAACAATCAAAGCAAAAATATCATCATTATCTTCTTGCACATTGCCGAATTGCTTTCCGTCGAAGCTATCCGTTATTTTTTTGATATAATTTTCATAGTTTGTGTTATATGGATTAAGTCCCATAGCCATTAATGCCATAGCCCTTCTTTCGTAATCGGTTAAAAACCCGCCCGAAACTTCGTTTTCCGACAAATATTTTGTAAGTTTTATAATTGATTCCGTTTTCTGGTTTTTCAGGGAAGCTAGAGAAACAGCGGTCCAATCAGTATAGATATCTTCGTCCCAGGAGCCGTTCTCTTTTTGTCTTGAATATAAAAATGAAACAGCTTCATCGGTATCAAAAGTAATTTTTTTTCTGCTTGAGCCGGATCCTCCTCCACCCGAAGAAGGATTTTCTGCTGGCGGAATATCTTCAGGTGGTGTTTCACCTACGGGATCTACGAAATCGAGTGATATCAAATCACCGGCTCCCAGTTCATACTCGTTTAAGCTGGTTTCCGCGTAACTTGAGTTCAAAGACCAGCTCCAATAATGATAAACATCGTTTCCGTTTTCATCTTGGCTTGTGTAGCCGGAAATGTCATTGATGGAAGTGATAAACGCTCCCGGAGCCCAGCTCCAGTCCCATACGCTTTCCACTCCCGATTGCAAGATCGCGCAGTAGGGCGTCACTTTTAAATCTTCCGTGCTGGAATTGTCGCTGTTGCATGCCTCTACATCCATATCTGTGTCATATATGGTTTGCGTACTAGTGTTGATAGTCAAGTGAATGCTGACTGTCCCATTAGTTGCTTCCCCCACAGGAGGAATTTCTTCCGCATAAACTGCTCTTGCCACCAGGGTTGATAAAATTATCGCTGCCAATAAGGTTTTTTTTAGTTTCAGCTCATTATAAATTTTAAAATTCATTTTTTTTCTTCTTGTCTCCTATTGGTGAATTTCTAACGGGACAAGTATTTTTTTTACTAATAATTCTTTTCATATTTCCAGGATACGACGTCTCCCGGTTTTATCTTATAATTGGATACCCCGATTTGTGCTTTTTGGTTGTTAACGTAATAAATCCAATTTTTATCTCCGCTATTTTTTACTCCGTTTATCTCTTCAATTAACTTTCCCATCCCTGTATAAGTTTTGTCTTTAAAGTTTATTTTATTTTCATTCTGCAGTTTGACCATAAAATTATAGATACTTTCTTTTTCTGTTATTGTTGTTTTTATCTTTTCCCCGTCAATTTCCAGGAATGCCTGAGTTGTTTTTTGGGTTATTTTTTCGGTTTTGATTTGGATAATTAATGGGGGAGAAACAGGACTTGTTTCTTGACCCATATCTTTAGTAAAAATAAAAATAGAAAAGAAAAAAAGCGATACAATAAGACCTAGCCATATTATTTTTTTATTATTTTTTTCCATCCCAGTACTAAAATTTTAAATAATAATCTTTATCTTTATATCCCGTAATCAAAAATTTAGTACGGGACAGGTAAAACGAAAAAAATCCTGCCGTGCAGAATTTTGGGACCTTCAAAAAATAAGAAGGGATATCCTGCTCGGGAAAATTAAAATGATTGATAATCGGACTTGTTCCCAACACCTGTTGATGTTTGGGACTTACCGTAGCGGCACTGTACTGGAATCTAACCAGTTTCCCCAACCATTTCTTTTTAATTTTTTAAAAAGGAACTTAATTAGTATATACTTAGCTTAAGAGATGTCAAAAAAAACTGTGGAAAAGATAATCTATCGGAAACGGACAAAAATAATGGTCTTTGGAACTTTTGACGGGTTGCACAAAGGACATTTTAACTTTTTCCAGCAAGCCAGAAAACTGGCCAAAGATTCTTTCCTTATTGTTTCTATCGCTCGAGATAGGAATGTGAATAAAATAAAAGGAAAATCTCCGTTTTTAAACGAAAAAGAAAGGATAATTTTAGTAAAAAAATGCAAATTGGCTGATAAAGTGGTTATTTCTGGTATAAAAAATCATATTCCGCATATTGTGAAAGAAAAACCCGATATTATTGCTCTTGGTTATGACCAGAAATTTTATGTTAAAAATCTAAAAAAATACTTGAAAAATAACGGTATTTTGGTAAAAATTGCACGTTTAAAACCTTACAATAAGAAAATATATAAAAATCACTTGCTTAATAAAAAAAGATAGATATAATTCTATATTATCAATAATTCTGTTAAGTTATATGCAAGATTTAAATATCATAAAAATTATAAAAAAAATATTTTTAAATAAAAACTTTATTTATGTATTTTTTGTTAGTCTTATTTCTTTGATTATTATTTTAGCAGTTGGTTGGGGGATTGTTTGGCGTTATCGCGCAAATGTTTTTGATTATTTTGCCAAAGAATATTTACAAGAGTTGCAGAATCCGAATAATAGTTTGGGAAATGGTGGAAAATTAACCGCTGAAAAAATTGCAGAAAAACAATCCATCTTTTCTCAGGAATCTTTTGTCATTGATGCTGTTAAAAAAACCAACCCGGCTGTCATTTCTATAGTTATCAGCAAGAATGTTCCCAAATACGAAACTTATGTTGACCCAAATCAACAGCAAAATCCATTTGGCGATTTATTTCCCAATTTTTTCTTTAATGTTCCGCAATATCGTCAAAATGGCACAGAGAAAAAGGATATTGGCGGAGGTTCCGGATTTTTTGTATCAAGCGATGGGCTGATTGTTACTAACAAGCATGTTGTTGACCAAAAAGATGTTGAATACACGGTTTTTACCAATGACGGCAAAAAACATACAGCGAAAGTCATAGCTCGCGACCCAGTGCTTGATATTGCCCTTATTAAAATTGATCCGCCAGCTGGCGGAGGTTTTCCTTATCTTTCATTAGGAAACTCTGATTCTTTGCAAATTGGACAGAGTGTTATTGCCATAGGTAATGCGTTGGGTGAATACAGAAATACAGTTTCTGTCGGCGTGATTTCAGGGCTTGCCCGTTCCGTTGTTGCAGGGGATTCTTCCGGTAAAACAGAATTGTTGGACCATGTTATTCAAACAGATGCGGCAATTAACCTTGGAAATTCCGGTGGGCCTTTGCTTGACCTGTCAGGAAATGTAATTGGTGTTAATGTTGCTATAGCACAAGGGTCCCAAAATATCGGTTTTGCCCTTCCGATCAATAGCGTCAAAAGCGCCATTCAATCAGTAAAAACTACCGGGAGAATAATAAGGCCGTATTTGGGCATCAGATATATTACCATCAACCCTGAAATGAAAGATAAGAATAATTTGTCGGTGGATTATGGCGCGCTTGTTAAAGCGGGGCAAAATGCTAATGAGCTTGCTGTTATTCCGGGAAGTCCGGCAGACAAAGCAGGAATAGTGCAGAACGATATAATTCTTGAAATTGACGGTGTGAAATTGGACGATGCCAATACCTTGGCTTCTCTTATCAGACAAAAAAATGTTGGCAGCGCAATCATTCTAAAAATTCTGCATAGAGGAGCTGAAAAAACTGTGCAGATAACCCTAGAAGCAGCCAAAGATAACTAAAATTCAGACGGACGCCCAGGCGTCCATCTGTTAAATCTAGTATAATATCAAATATGCCTACTAGAGAGACTAATTTTACAGAAGGGGAATATTATCATTTATATAGTAGAGGTAATAGTAAACAAAAAATTTTCTTAGATGACAGAGATCGAAAAAGATTTTTGAAACTTCTGTATCTTTGTAATTCAAAGGAAAGGATTGATTTTAGAAATGATATTGTGAAAAGAAAAATAGATGCTTGGGATTTTGAGAGGAGCAAATCTATAGTTGATATAGGTGCTTGGGTCTTAATGCCAAATCACTTTCATTTATATATTACACCAAAAACAGACGCCTGGCGTCCGTCTGATAATGCTGTTACTTATTTTATGCACAGAGTTTTAACTGCCTATTCAAAATACTTTAATGCAAGATATAAAAGAGTTGGGTCTTTATTTGAAGGTAAATTTAAATCTATACACATAAATAAAAACACACAAGCAAAATATTTATTTTCATATATTCATCTAAATCCTTTGAAATTAGTTGATTCTAAATGGAAAAAACAAAAAATAGATAATTCCAAAAAATTCTTAAAATTCTTAGATTCTTACAAATGGAGTAGTTATATTGATTATCTTGGAATCATTCGCCTAGAAAATAAGATTATTAATAGAATTAATTTTCTAGATTATTTTGAAAGTAGAAAATCTTTTCAAAAAGAAATTTTTGAATGGATAAGAATCAAAATAGAAGAATAACAGACGAACGCCAGGCGTCCGTCTAGTGTCTACTTTAAAAATTTGATATAATAGAAATATGATTAATTATAATGTTCCGTTTTATTCAAATACACCTGAAGGAACTCATTGTTTCCAAGCTGTATTGAAAATGGTTTTAAAATATTTCTTGTCTCAAGAGGAATATTCTTTTGAAGAGCTTGATAAAAAAACTGCAAAAGTAAAAGGACTTTGGACATGGAAAATGGCAGGTCTTTTGTGGTTAAAGAAAAAGGGTTTTAAGATTGAGAATATAGGAATGTTTGATTATAAGAGATTTAGCGAAGAAGGTGAAAAGTATTTGATTGATTTTTATGGGGAAGAAATTGGAGAAGCACAAATTACTCACTGTAAGGTGTCTCAAGAAATGGATAATGCTAAAAAATTTGTAGAAGAAATCCAGTCAGAGAAAAGGGTTCCAGAAATAAAAGAAATAATTAATTTTTTAAATAATGAATATTTAGTTGTATGTGTTGTAAATTCTAGGGCGTTAAATAATATATCTGGTTATTCTGGACATTTTATCCTTATTAAAGGTTATGAAAATAATTCTTTTATTGTTCATGATCCTGGTTTACCAAGACAGGAAAATAGAAAAGTAGATTTTGATTTATTTGAAGAAAGTTGGGGATATCCAAACCAAAATGCTAAGAATATTATATCTCTAAAAATTTGACATAAATAAAACCAGATGCGTGACGTCCTCGTTTTTGAAGATAACTAAATTTATTTCACATCTTTTAGTCGTAGAGTAATAAAAAGTCCGATGAGTAGGACCGCGCCCAAAATAAAGAAGAGATATTCAAAGGATGGAATTAAAAACAAAATGGGAAAAGCGATAAGTGGAGCAATGATATAGGAAATAGAAGGCGCATTGCGGAAAAAACTTATTTCATCGGCGTTTTTTTCATTTATTTCTTTGAAAAAATAACTTTCATTCATAACTTCTATGGTGGCGGCTCCGACTCGTGTGAGGAAAAGCATCAGGGCCCATATCCAAATTACGGATTCTTTAATGAAGGGAATCGCTAAGACGGACAATACAATAATGGAAAAACCCATGATCAGCATTTTTTTCTCGCCAATTTTATCTGAGAGCTTGCCCAGGGGAAAATCCAATATGACAAACGGGATAAGCATAATGGAAAAAATGATGCCGATTTTATCCCAACCGAAACCCATATACTCGTGCAAATATATCGGCATGTAAATTATCATCCAGGCATAGAAAAATTGCAAAATCAAATGCGAGAGATATATTTTTGAGACATACCTGTTGTGCCAGAAAGACTTAATAGTTTTCCAAACAGGAACCTTGATATAGTTAGGGTCTTTAAAATCGCGCAAACATAAAGTAAAAATAATTCCCACTAAAATCATAAAACTCGCGGCCAGAAGATAGAGACCCGAAAAAGAACTTTTGTTTATAACCGACCCAGAAATTAACTGAGCTATAATCCAAGCCGAGTTTATAATCATCAGATAAAATCCGCGGAGTGTCCCGATTCTGGATTTTCCAGAAAAATCTTCAATAAAGATATCTAACGAAGCAATAACAAAATTTATAGACACGAAATAAAGGATAAAAGCAGGTATTACTATGAAACCTGTATTTCCAAGCGCAAGCAAGAGAAGAGAAAGAAAAATGAAAAAACAAAATAAAAGAATTGTTTTTCGATTGCCTATCCGGGTCAAAATTTTAGGCATTCTGAGTAAACCAAGGATAGTGATGACTGAAGCTATAACGTATATTATGCCTATATAATTTTTGCCCGCATAAATTTCCAAGAAACTTGAATTTATGTAAGAAGTAAGGGCAATGGATACAGAAAAAAGAAAGCCCGCCAAATATATTATTTTTCTGTTATGTTTTATCACCTTTGAAAATTTTGATGCTTCGGTTATTTTTAAGCGCTTAATATTACCGGTATGACTAAGGGTCTTTTGGCGGTTTTTTGATAAAGAAATTTTGAAACGTTTTCACCCAGACCCGCCTTGATGTAGTCAAAATCAATCGGTTTCATTTTTGAGGTTCTGTCTTCTATTGATTTTCTGATTACCATTCGCGCTTGACGCAAGAGCTCCTGATTCTCTTTTAAATATACGAATCCTCGGGAAATCAAATCGGGAGATTTTTTTAATTTTCCGGTCTTTGGGTCCACCAGCGCTATGATTACAAACATTCCATCTTGAGCAAGCATTACGCGGTCACGGATAACAACGTCTTGGGTATCACTGATAGATACGCCATCTACCATCATAATGCCACTTGGCGCTTTTTCTTTGCGTAATACAATTTTTTGTCCGTCAGCAGAAATTTCGATGATTGAACCGTTATCCGGTACTATGATATTTTCTTCCGACATTCCAAGCTCCATTGCCAGCTCTTTATGCCGCACGAGCATCGAGTGCCAGCCGTGAATCGGTACAAAAAATTTTGGGTGAGTTTTTCTATGCAGCCATTTTATGTCTTCTTGATTGCCGTGGCCCGTGGCATGGACAAAGTCCTCACCAGCCGTGCGATAGCTTATAATACGCACACCTTGCCTGGTCAAACCGTCCTTCATTTTCTGGACCTGAAGTTCATTTCCGGGAACGATAGAGGAGGATAGTATTATTGTGTCTCCCTTATGCAGGGAAAATTTCGCGTTGGATTTATTGGCGGCGCGATTCAGAGCGGCGAATTCTTCGCCTTGAGCCCCGGTCATCAAAACAACCACTTTATTCGGAGGATAGTTGTTCGCCTCTTCTATCGGTATAATGGTGTCTTTTTTAGGTTTAAATAATTTTGCCTCAATTGCCACTTCAATATTTGTTTTCATTGAACGTCCGTCAATAGCTATTTTTTTTCCTAAAATTTCAGCAAACTTTACTATATAGGCAAGACGGGTAATGTGAGAAGCAAAGGCAGCAATGATTATCCGACCGTTTATTTTTCTAATCAAATTTTCAAGACCCCTGTATACTTTTTCCTCAGGCAAAGAGAAACCCTCGTTTTCAATGTTGGTAGAGTCAGTCATTAAGAGTAAAACTTTTGCTTCGTCAAAAATGGAATACTCTTTTTCTTCAGTTTCCGATACAATTCCGTCCACTTGATCTAATTTGTAATCTCCCGGAGTAACAATCCACCCATGTTTGGTTTCTATAATAATGCCCATTGAATCTGGAACAGTATGGGTCACTCCGAAGAATCTCATTTTTATTTTGCCGCAGGTGATTGTATCGTCTTTTTCAACAATATGTTCTTTCATAGCCGGCAATTGCGGAAATTCAGCCTGGCGCTTTCTCATCAGAAGTATTGAAAGATTGCGGGAATACACCGGCGGATTACCTATACGCGAAAGAACCAATGGAACGCCTCCAATGTGATCCAAATGTCCGTGCGTTATTATCAGCGCCTTTATTTTTTCTTTACGTTCTTCAAGGTAAGTTGTATTCGGTATGACATAATCAACCCCTGGCGTTTCTTCGTTTGAAAAATGCATGCCTGCGTCAATCACAACAATATCATCGTCAATTTCTATGGCGGTCATATTCTTGCCTATTTCCTCCACTCCTCCCAAGGGGATAATGCGAACTACCCCCTTTTCCGGCGGTGGAATTTTATTTTCATTGACGTTTTTATATTTATTTTTTCCGTCAAACGAACGATTGTTGTTTCGGGATTGTCCATATTTTTTTTGAGCATATTGATAGGTGGAACCTTTTTTCCTTCTCTGGTTTTTATTTTCCTTGCCTGTATTTATTGCGCCGTAAGAAGAATTGCGGGCAAGCATTTCACTTTCTTTATTTGAATGAAATTCGTTTGAGGCAGGTTCTTTGTTCTCAATGCTGACCGAACTGAAAGATAGTCTGTTTTTTTTCATAATTTTTTACTTGCTTTTTTATAAGTAGTTTTATTTAGAAAATATTTTCCAAATGCTGTCCGTTTTAGTATACCATAAATACGAATTTGAAAATCTATCCGGGGAAGAGATAATGTGATCCATAGAGAATCCTTTCAGTTCCTTTGATACTATATATATGAAATCGGGAGAATATAAAAAAACCGCCGGCATATCCTTTCTTATTTCCTCCTCAAGTTGGATATATTTCTTGATTCTGGATTGTCTATCAACAGTGATAAACGCGTCTTCTAGGATTTTATCCACTTTAGTATTGGTATACATGGCAACATTTAATCCCGGATCGTTTCTCTGTGATGAATGCCAAAAAGAGTACAGAGCGGATTCACGGTCAACTGCCTGGCCAAATAGCAGGACATCATATTTTCTTGGACGAATTACCAGCTGATTTAAATTGCCGGTTTCAAAAGTTTTTATATCAACTTTCATGCCCATGGATTGCAAGTTTTCCCTTATTAATTCGGCGGATTTTGTCAGATCCGGGGTATTTCCCGTTGAGATAGAAAACTCTAAAACTGTGGAAGTCTTCTTTTTATTTTTAGTGACAGATTTTTCCAGAAAGCCACTTGGTCCTTTTTCCCAACCGCCTTTTTTCAAAATTTCTTCCGCTTTCCATTTTTTTTCTTCTAATGAAAGATTGTTTTCCTTTCCCAACGTTTCATAGGCGATAATATTAGGCGGTATGGGATTATCAATAACCACGCCATAACCTTGAAGCACTTTGCTTATAATTTCTTTTTTATCTATCGCCAGGTTTATGGCATTGGCAATATTTTTATCGGTAAAAATTTGATTTTGGTTTTGGTTAAAAAAGAGCCCGAATACTCTTGGCAATGCCGAGGATTCAATTTTGTAGCCTTCTTCCTTTAATTTATCGGCCCTTTCAGGAGTAATGAAACTTACTTGGTCAACCTCTCCTGTTTCAAGAGCAGATATCAAATCGTCCTCGTTCAAATAAAAACGCAAGGTCAAATTTGCGATATATGGCCTGCCTAAAATGAATTTTTTGAAAGATTTTAAATCATAGAAATCTATTATCCCCGATGATTGCTTGCTTACCTTGCTGACTTCATAAGGTCCTGAGCCGACTGGATTTGTGTTCGCATCATTCAATTCAATGGGCGAACCGTCCCATATATGGGACGGCATAATGCCGACGGTTGTATTTTCCAAGAATAATGCGAAAGGCTGTTTCAAAACAAATTTGACGGTTTTTTCATCTACTTTTTCAACACTAACGCCGTCCCAGTTCACTTTCTTTGGGCTTTTTATAATCGGGTCCTTTATCTGATTTATAGTGAAAATGATGTCCTCAGCCGTAACAGGTTTTCCATCATGGAAATATATTTTGTCTTTTAAGGTAAAGGTATAGGTAAGGGCGTCTTTTGAAACTTCGTATTTTTCCGCCAAATCCGGGATAAAATTTCCGTCAGAATTTTTCCTCATCAATCCGGAATAGACTAGCGATACTAAATCTTGCTCAGTATTTGTTCTTGCCAGTGCTGGGTTTATGAAACGCGGAGAACCAACGATGCCTTCGGTTATGGAGCCTCCCTGGGTTGGTATATCCACTATCAAAGACCTGTTGATTTTTTGCAGTATCGCTAAAGTGCTTAGGCAAAGAATAATTACCAGGCCCCAAAAAACAAAATACTCTCTTTTCGAAAAATGAGAGATAGTTTTTTTTATTTCATTTTTTGACGGCAATGAGTTAAATATGCGAGTGTAAAGATTTTCCATGGAACTTGAAACTTAAGGCGAGATTCTCTAGGATTGTTCTAAGCTGGTTTTATTATTATAACTAGAAAAGCCGATAAAGCAAAAAGAATTCCGCAAACAATTGATAAAATAAAAAGAAACTGTTCAAAGCCTCGGCGGGTGTGGTGGAAGGATTCGTTATCGCTTCCTCCCAAGGCGCCCCCCAGCCCAGCGCTTGACTGCTGGAGCAGTATGGCCGACACTAATATCACAGAAAGTATTATCTGTGCATAAGGCAGCATTGTAGCCACTAATTGCATGAGGGTATTATTGCATAAGTTAAGACAAAAGGCAATATATTCCTATATGTAGCTATTTTTGTTTTTACTAATAATAGACGATGTGATATGATAATACTAAATAATAAGTACCGTACTTTATAATAAAAAAGGAGAAAAAGCGAGTATGGCTAATAGGAAAAAATATTAAGTTAGAAGTTAAAAAGTGGGGGTGGGGGACTAGTTTATTAGTTCCCCTTTTTATTTTTCACCAATCGCCTTGTATTTTTTACTAATAACTTAGTATAATATATGAATGAAAAAAGAAACTACAATACTAGGTTTATTTCAAAAGTTGTTTTTTAATTTCAATTCCCGTCAGATGAAGGATGCCACTTTGGCTTTTAAGAAGCATTTAGATGAGGGGGGCAAAATGCTCGTTGCGATGGGCGGAGCAATGTCTTCAGCTCAGATAGGTATTACTCTTGCGCCAATGATTAAAGAAGGGAAAATTCATGCTATTTCTTGCACTGGTGCTAATTTAGAAGAATCAGTTTTCAGATTAGTAGCGCATAATAGTTATAAAGATTATCCAGACTATAGATATTTTACCAAAGAAGATGATGAGAAAATTTTTAATAGGGGAGAGCGAAGAGTGACAGACACTTCTATTCCGGAAGAAGAGGCTTTCAGGGTGATAGAACCGATTATTTTGAAAAAGTGGAAAGAAGCGGAAAAAAACGGCGAGCGTTTTTTTCCGCATGAATATTTTTATCAAATTTTATTGTCGGATGAATTGAAGGGCAAATTTGAAGGCGACCCGAAGCATTGCTGGCTCCTCGAAGCCACCAAGAATAATCTGCCGATAGTGGTGCCGGGCTGGGAAGATTCAACACTCGGGAATATTTTTGCTGGATACTGTAAAGAGGGGGTTGTAAGTCCTAAAATTATGAAGACAGGGGTGGAATATATGACCCAACTTTATGATTGGTATAGAGAACTTTCCCAGGGTGGACCAGGCTTGGGATTTTATCAGATAGGTGGAGGAATTTCCGGAGATTTTCCTATCTGTGTGGTTCCTTCCATAAAATATGATTTGAAAAAACCTGTTCGCCCGTGGGGATACTTCTGTCAAATTTCTGATAGCACCACTTCCTACGGTTCCTACTCTGGCGCTACTCCGAACGAGAAAATAACTTGGGACAAGCTCACAAAGCATACTCCTATGTTTGTGATTGAGTCTGATGCCACTATCGTCGTGCCCTTAATGTTTGAAGCTATTTTAGACAGATATAACATAGTTGAAAAATAGATTTATTTTTAAAATATGTTAATATTAACGTATGAATAAAGTAGATAAAAAATTTCAATTTAATGTAGTTTTTAAACCTGAAAAAGAAGGAGGTTTTACTGTATTAGTGCCTCTTTTGCCAGGTTGTGTAAGTTATAGGGAAACTCTAGAAGAAGCAAAAAAAATGATTGTCGATGCGATTGATGGATATATTTTTTCTATGAAAAAAAGAGGAGAGATTATTGAAACAGATGCAGATAGTTTTATTAGCACTTTAAGTGTTAGTGGAATGAAATATGCCTAGATTGCCTGTTTTAACCTCTAAAAAACTTTTAAAAATTTTTCTGCAAGAAGGTTTTGTTGTTGTGAATAGAAAAATAGATAATATTACAAAAACTCTAGATTCACATACAGAAATGATAGGTGTTTTAATGGAAGATACTTCTGAATTAAAATCAGACATGATAACAGTCAAAGAAGATCTTTCTACCGGCAAGGAGACAACTTATTTTGGCGAAGCTACGCTTTCAGCCCTTAAAGCATTTCAGATTTCCAATCAACTTACAGCCGACGGAATTCTTGGAGCCAACACTCGCGCAGTCTTGGAAAAATAAAATTTGTTTTATTTTATAGTGAACAGAGTCGGTAAAAGGTCATTCAAATTAAGGTCGTTCCAGACTATCAATTTCCATTCGTTTTTTTTGAACCAATGAGTAGTACAAGAACATATGGCCATACTGGCATTATTTATAGGATTGAAATAATTTAGTGTATTATATTCGGACGCCGTAAGATTGTCTCTATGAATCATATAGGACACGACCATTTTCAGAAAATTGCCGTGAGTAACCATGATTATTCTTTTCTCCAATCTCCGCGCGATGAAAGCCAATAATTTTTTGGCGCGTTTTTTCAGGTCTATAAAATTTTCTTCATCCGAATATCGCAGGTCATCAGGATGATAGCTTTTATCAATACGGTCTATGATTTGTCGGACTTGTTTTTCCTGTCCATAATGTCCGATTATTTCAGAAGGATTTTTTCTTTCCACTAAGAGGTCGGAATATTCCAGCGGTATTTTTAATTCCTCAGCGATAATTTCCGCTGTTTCTTTGGTGCGCTGATACGGACTTGAGATAATAATTTGAGGACACCCTTTCTCTTTGGGAAATCTCAGGGCTGTAGCTTTTGCCTGGTTTCTGCCTTTTTCTGTCAGAGACCCGCTCGGTCCTTGTCTTATATCTTTAGCGTTAAATTCAGTTTCTCCGTGCCGTATGAAATATATTAATTTTGTTTCCATACTGAACGTTATTTTACCATAAATTTTAGCTTGACACTACTTTTTAGTTGGTATATACTTTTCTCCGAGCGTTCAATCCGCCTTGGATAGAACGTTTTTGTTTCGCTGTATTTTGACAATTAAAACGATAAGAGAATTTATGCAAGTTTCCGAGCAAAGAGTCAAATTGCTGTTTTTTGTTTTGTTTCGTTCTAAATTTTGCTTTGCAAAATTTATCCTGAGTCTGTCGAAGGATGCATAATCCCTCGGCTTTGCTCGGGATTAAAATTGCTTTGCAATTTTAACTTTTAGTTAGAGTTTGATCCTAGCTCAGGATGAACGCTGGCGGCGTGGATAAGGCATGCAAGTCGAACGAATCAGTCCTATGAATGTCTGATAGACTTCAAGTAGCAATACAAGAAGAATTGATTACAGGATTGGGTTTGCTGATTAGTGGCGAACGAGGTAGTAATACATAGGAACTTCCCCCAAAGTCGTGAATAATTCGTCGAAAGACGGACTAATACACGATGGTCTCGCAAGAGTAAAGTTTTAACGCTTTGGGAAAGGCCTATGCGATATCAGCTAGTTGGCAGTGTAATGGACTACCAAGGCTATGACGTCTAGGGGAGGTGAGAGCCTGACCCCCACCGATGGTACTGAGACACGGACCATACACCTACGGGTGGCTGCAGT
>Ga0208373_1001424_pt1 | contig 32280 bp, 22 predicted proteins | sample RifOxyC2_FD_184036 | JGI IMG/M metagenome (GOLD analysis project Ga0208373, IMG submission 184036) | Soil microbial communities from Rifle, Colorado - Rifle Oxygen_injection C2 (SPAdes) | ecosystem: Environmental > Terrestrial > Deep subsurface > Rock core/Sediment | place: Rifle, Colorado... | reverse complement strand
TTACATAATTATATATTCTAACAGGTAGAAAGCGATGGTGTCATCAACAGTGGATCCCCCATCTGGTGTGACTTGCCCAAATGAGGGATTTTTTATTAAGTACAAGTGAAGTGACCGTGCGTTCATTTCCAGCATGAAGGAAAAAGTATGACGAACAAGCTTGAAAATGTCAGAAACATAGGAATCAGCGCCCACATCGACTCGGGGAAAACCACACTAACCGAGCGGATACTCTTTTATACCAAGCGCATTCACGCCATCCACGACGTCAAGGGAAAAGACGGCGTCGGCGCCACGATGGATTCCATGGAGTTAGAGAGGGAGCGCGGCATCACCATCGCTTCGGCAGCCACATTCTGCGAATGGCAGGAACATGAAATCAACATCATCGACACCCCCGGGCATGTGGATTTTACCATCGAAGTCGAACGGTCCCTCCGGGTGCTGGACGGCGCCGTTCTTGTCCTCTGTTCTGTCGGCGGTGTCCAGTCGCAATCCATTACCGTCGATCTGCAGATGAAACGCTATAAGGTCCCCTGCATCGCATTCATCAACAAATGCGATCGGAACGGCGCCGATCCCTACCGTGTGATCGGTCAGCTTCGCACCAAATTGGGTCACAACGCCGTCGCCCTGCAGATCCCGATCGGGCTGGAAACAGACTTCAACGGTGTAATCGATCTTCTGACCATGAAGGCAGTCTATTTCGATGGAGACAATGGCGAGCGTGTCCGGATCGAGGATATTCCGCCGGATTTGCTGGCAGAGGCTCGCAAGAAACGCGAAGAGATGATCGAAGCCGCAACGATGTTTTCCGACGAATTGATGGAGATCGTCCTGGCGGAGAAGGCGATTCCGGATTCCCTGATCATCGAGGCGATTCGCCGAGGTACCCTGGAGAGGAAGCTGACACCCGTTTTGGTCGGATCGGCATATAAGAACAAGGGCGTCCAGCCGCTTTTGGATGCGGTGACCCGCTATCTTCCCTGTCCTTCGGATGTTGAAAACACCGCGCTTGACATCGATAACAACGAGGCCAGAATTGTCCTTGAGGCCGATCCCTCAAAACCGATCGCGGCCCTTGCCTTTAAACTGGAAGACGGTCATTACGGTCAACTCACTTATGTGCGAGTGTATCAGGGAACATTGGCTAAAGGATCTGTGATCGTCAACTCCAGAACCGGAAAAAAAGTGAAGGTGGGACGCGTGGTCCGCATGCATGCCGATCAGATGGAGGATATCGAGGCGATATCCTCCGGTTATATAGGGGCGCTGTTTGGAATCGAGTGCGCCTCAGGCGACACCTTTGTTTCCCCTGGTAGAAATCTGACCATGACCTCGATGTTCGTCCCGGAACCGGTCATCTCGCTCGCCATCTTCCCCAAGGACAACAAGTCGCAGATCAACATGTCCAAAGCCCTGAACCGTTTCACGAAGGAGGACCCCACGTTCCGCACCCATGTGGATGATGAGACAAGTGAAACGATCATAGAGGGGATGGGTGAGCTCCATCTGGAAATCTATGTCGAACGGATGAAACGCGAATACAGCGCAGAAGTGGAGACGGGGAAGCCACGGGTAGCCTATCGAGAAACAATCACGCAGAAGGCGGAATTCAACTATACCCATAAGAAACAAACCGGAGGGTCCGGTCAATACGGGCGCGTGGCCGGCTATATGGAACCGATCACAGAAGAACCGGAGGACTTCCTGTTCATTAACGAGGTCAGAGGGGGATCCATTCCCACCCAATTTATCGCCGCCTGTGAAAAGGGCTTCCGGCAGAGCATTGTCAAGGGTCCTAAAATGGAGTTTCCGGTGACCGGGGTAAAGGTCGTCATCAACGACGGCGCTTCGCATGCCGTGGATTCCTCCGATATGGCTTTTCAGGCTGCCGCACGAGGGGCATTTCGTGAGGGATACGCCAAGGCCAAGCCGGTGGTCCATGAACCGATCATGAAGGTGGTAGTAGAGTCTCCGACCGAATTTCAGGGGTCGGTGATGGGACTTCTCAATCAGCGACGGGGGATGATCGTCGGGGCACAGGATGAAGGAGCGATGACCGTCGTCGAAGCACAAGTTCCCCTGGGCGAGATGTTCGGTTTTTCAACGGTATTGAGATCCGCCACCCAGGGAAAGGCCCAGTACACCATGGAATTTGCCCTTTACAGGCAGGTGCCGCAGTCGATCGCGGAGCAGATTGCGGAAGAGGTGGCGTTGAGGAAAAGAAGCGCAGCATGAGCTCCGGGGCATCCGTCCTTGTCATTCCCTGGCCTGCCGGGCGGACAATCAAACTCAAAGACAGGAATATCGATATGATAAAACAAGAATTGATTCTTCGTAATCCGCTTGGGTATCTGGGTTTTGAAACGGAAGACATCCTCCCCGCCGGAAAATTCGGCGCCGTTCTTGCCCATGCGGGTGTCGGAAAAACGGCACTTCTGGTCCAACTCGCCCTGAACAGTATGCTCAGGAGCAGGAACGTTCTCCATGTCAGCCTGCAAGACCCGGTAAACAAAGTCACCCTCTGGTATGGGGAACTCTTCAATCATCTCGCAAGTCAATTTGAAGGGGCACAGATCAACAAACTCTGGGATGCCATTTTGCCCCATCGGTTCATCATGACTTTCCGTGTAGAGAGCTTCACTGTTCCAAAGCTCGAAGAAAGGCTTAACGACATCACCGAGCAGGGTATATTCAAACCGGAGATGATCATCGTCGACGGGTTTCACTTTGATTCTCCCATGCGGCCCGCCTTGGTCGCCCTGAAGACACTTGCAGGGAAGAACGGAATGCATGTCTGGTTTACCGTCCATACACACAGTAATGAAAAACCGGGCCTGGACGGACTTCCCCCATCATTTCTGCCGCTGGCCGACCTGTTTGATCTCATTTTGGAGCTGCAGACCGAACATGCGAATGTCCATATCAAACTGATCAGGGGTCTTTCTTCCGCCTCTCCTACGGCCAATTTGCTTCTCGATCCGTCGACCATGCTGATCAAAAATCCTTCATAATCTATCGCGCTGAAGATCAAGATCCGGTTTTCGACACATGAGTTTCAGCGTCTGGACCATCTCATAGGTGAGAGAGTCGTTCCGGCAGGGAAGAAGGGTATTGTTCTGGAATAGAAGCTCCTCCGTGATAGGGTAGGGCGAGGCATCCATGGCCTCCTTCCAGAGCCCGGTTCCCGGAACAGGGGAATATTCGGCAATGATCGGACGCGCCCCGCAGGATAGAACAAAAAGGATACTTTCCTTCACCTCTTCGGCCGATTGTCCTGGCAGACCGCAAAGAAGATACACTCCAATTTCATCACCGCGGTAACCGGCGCGTTTCAGGCAAACAACAGCTTCTATCAATTCCCGATTATCGACCTTGCCGCCGGTTGATCTCTGGCGCAGGTCATCGGACGTCTCAAACCCGAAACGGATCGTCTTGAAACCCGCCTTAAACATGAGATTGCTGAGCTCAGGGGTGATATCCCGCAGATGAAGCCCGTTGGGACAATGAAATCGAGTCGGCAGGTTCCTTCGAATCAACTCCTTTAAAAGCGGAATTGCCATGCCGGGAGGATCAATGAGAAGGGCATCGTCATAGAATGAAAAATGTCTGATCCCCAGACGCGAGTGCCAGTGTTCTATTTCATCGGCTACCCGGATGGGATCTCGTCTCCGAAATTGGTTGTTGATCAGGTGAGAGGCACAATAGCTGCACCGGTATGGACAGCCTCGAGAGGCCATGATTGGAACCTGATCGGGATGACGGATAAGATCGAAAGCAGGGTAGGGGTGCGAATCCAGATTATTATGGTCCGGGAGAAAACGCATGTCCTGATGAAAAAGATTTTTCATTAAAGCGGGTATCGTAAGTTCAGCGGGTCCGGGCAAAACATATTCCGCTCCAGATTTTGAAGCGTGTTCCGGACAGAGCGTGACATAATTCCCACCCAGAACAACAGGTACACCGGGAAATGCCTGATGGACAAGACGAACCGTTGCAAAAACAGCCGGATACCAATATGTCATCATCGATGTCATCATCACGATATCCGGGACGGGTATCGACTTCAATGATCTCAAAAAATGATACGGTGTCATCCCGTAGGAGTAAAAATGTCTTCGAACATCTTTTAAGCAATCGGGTTTTTGGATGAGATGTCGAAGATATGTCCCTTCACCGGTTGGTTTCCTTTTTGGCTTCAAGTTCTCTTGCCCATTGTGGAAATCAACCGGATAAGGATCCAGGCAATCGATAAAAAACAGATCGGCGCCGTTCATTCTCAGAAGAGAAGCCAAATAGAGAAGGCCAATCGGTTTATTCCAGAAGTCATAGGCGGAAAAATCATATATCCAGGGATTGATAAGAAGGACTTTGCTCATCATACATGATCAATAGCACATATTCACCGGCCTGACAATCATCACGGCAACTCCAGTCATAAACATTATGTAATACATTATATTGTACTGTATATCATTATGTTTTATAGATTATATTTAATAATGTATAAGTTATTCCAACAAACATGTATTAGACAGTATAAGCCACTCTTGACAATTGTATTTATACAGTATATACAAAACAGAGTGCCGTCAATACGCGGGAGGACATCCGGACAGTCTCTGCAAGGGGGGGATAAAATGGGGGAAAAAGGGGAAAAGCAGATCAGCAGTGTTGAAATTATAAATAAATCAGGTGTATCGCGTGCAACACTCAACAATTACATCAAAATGGGAATTCTTCCGCACCCCCTCGTGAAAAGACCGGAGGATAGTACGATCAGCAAGGCAAAACAGATAGGATATTTCCCTCATTCGGTCCTGGACACATTAGACAGAGTCAGTCAATATAAGAAAGAGGGACGCCGGATGTTGGAGATATCCCGGCTTTTGGCAGAGACAGCAATCGGCCCATCCGAAGGCGTTCAATATAACGAACCGCCCAATGATACAGGGATGACGTTTTTTCAGAAGCCAGTATCTGATTATGGAAATGAGAGCGAAGAATTATTTCCTTTCTATGAAACACACGCCGGAGTTGTCGCTTCAGACCCGGTAACAAAGAGAGATATCAGAGTACAGCTCAAACAAGGTTCTCTAAACCTTTTTCATTTTTCGGTTCTTGTCGCGGAGATACAAAACACAACAAAAATGTGCGCAGAGCTGCCCCCGGATGAGTATATCGGCCTGATGAGGCAAATCTGGAAATTGATGACCCTTTTGTTCAAGAAATACTTTGGCGTTTATGGGAGACACCCCGGTAATGGAATCGTATTTTATTTTCTCAAAGATCGCGGTTCGTCTTATCTCATGGATGCCGTCGTCTGTGCGCTCGAATTGAGAGAAACAATAAAAATGATGAATCAGAAAAGGAAAACGAACAAAGAATACTTTGACGAGCTTTATTTGAACATTGGAATCAGCGAAGGCCTTGAGTTTATAGGATCAATCCCTGCTGCGCCGGCGATAGAATACATATCTTTGGGTGATGCTTTCAATACGGCCCGCCGACTGTCCGATTTGGCTCACTCGGGATCCGTTTGGACGACAAAAAATCTTTTGAATCTTTTGGACGAAAAGAATAGAAGAAAAATTCGTTACGGCATCTACCGAAGAGAACAGAATCGAGATGTCCTGATCGAAAATATTTTTTCAAGGGTGATGGATCTGGTCCCGCAGGACGATCCCAAATTCAGTAACTATATGGATATCTGGACCTTGCCTGTGACGGAGATCCAAAATCTCCGCTGAACCTTTTCATTTTTCCCGATTGTTTTAGAACGGGTAAGAGAATAGTGCTTGAAGCAAAAGGTGTTTATTGCTAACATGCTTCCTTATAATGACTCACTCGAATGACCATAATGAGATTTTGATCGATAGGGAAGGCATCTGGTATTTCTGCGGTGCTGAAATGAAACGGATAGATATCGTTCAACATTTCTACAAATATCTGAAAAGAGATCTCGATGGTCATTATTCGATTGAGATAGAAGATGACCGCTGTAGCGTTCGGGTTGAAGATACACCCTATGTCATCAGGAGTATTGTCGTTGGTTTTTCCCCCAACTCCGGTCAGCCCACCATTGATTTATCGCTTAATGATGGTAGCAATGAGAGGCTGAGCCTTGACGCCCCCCTCCGGATCGGTGAAGATAATGTATTGTATTGCATGGTGAAAAATGGCGAATACGAGGCGCGATTTTCCAGGCCCGCCTATTATCAGTTTTGTGAACATATCGATTATGATTCTCGGAATGGCGAATACCGACTTGTTCTGGACCACATTCCATACCCTTTGGTGTTGACGAAGGGATGCAAACGGCAAGACTCGCCCGATGTGCGGTGAGCTTCCCAAACCTACCTTAAGCGGAGGATTCAATGTTAGAAGATCATGTTGTGGAATCGTTGACTTTTGATGACTTGCTTCTGGTTCCGGCAGAGTCCAATATACTTCCGAGAGATGTGGATACCACCACGCTGTTGACCAACAATATCGCTCTCAATATCCCTATTATCAGCTCGGCCATGGATACGGTAACCGAGTCCCGAACCGCCATCTGCCTTGCACAGGAAGGCGGCATCGGGATCATCCATCGGAACATGAGCATCGAGCGGCAGGCCACGGAAGTAGACAAGGTAAAAAAATCGGAAAGCGGTATGATAGTCGATCCCATTACCATAGAACCGGAGCAGAAAGTGCATGAAGCCCTCGAGCTGATGAATCGCTACCGTATTTCAGGTGTTCCTGTCGTGAAAAATAAAAGGCTGGTCGGTATTCTGACGAACCGGGATCTCCGTTTTGAAACCGACCTTGAACAGCCTGTTGCCAATGTGATGACGCATGAAAATCTGATTACGGTTTCCTCGACAGATATTTCACTCGAGGATTCGAAAAAATTACTCCATAAACACCGGATTGAAAAGCTTCTCGTCGTTGATGATAACTATCATCTTACCGGTCTGATCACAATAAAAGACATTGAGAAGATTAAGAAATATCCTCTCGCTTGTAAGGATTCCATGGGAAGGCTGAGGGTAGGCGCCGCTGTAGGAATTGTCGACAGGGAAGCGAGGGTCAATGCGTTACTCGAGGCGGGCGCTGATGCGATCGTTATTGATACATCTCATGGACATTCTTCCGGGGTGCTGGATGCCGTTCGCAAAACGAAAGCCGATTTTCCCAACTGCGAATTGATCGCCGGAAATGTGGCGACATCCGAAGGGGCAAGGGCTTTGATAGAGGCAGGGGTCGACGCCGTCAAAGTGGGCGTCGGGCCGGGTTCCATATGCACCACAAGAATTATTGCCGGGGTTGGCGTCCCGCAGATGAGCGCCATTCGTGATGCATTTAAAGTCGGTGCTAAGTATCATATTCCTATCATCGCCGACGGCGGGATCAAATATTCTGGAGATATAGTGAAGGCTTTGGCCGCAGGCGCCCATACAGTCATGATCGGTGGTCTTTTTGCAGGAACGGAGGAAAGTCCGGGAGAAACCATACTCTTTCAGGGAAGAACCTATAAGGTCTATCGGGGGATGGGGTCTTTGGAAGCCATGAAGCTTGGAAGTAAAGATCGTTATTATCAGGATGATATAGAAACTAACCTTAAACTTGTTCCTGAGGGAATAGAGGGAAGGGTTCCTTACAGGGGTTCTTTGTCGGGAAGCATCCACCAGCTCCTGGGCGGTCTCAAGGCCGGCATGGGGTATGTCGGCTGCAGGACTACGGCGGAACTCAGAGACAAGGCCTGTTTTATCAAGATTACCTCTGCGGGGCTCCGGGAGAGCCATGTTCATGATGTGATTATTACCAAAGAAGCACCGAACTACTGGCTGGATTAAGGACATCTTCGATGGCACACTCTGATTTTGTTCATCTTCACCTTCACACCCAGTACAGTCTCCTCGATGGCACGATCCGTCTCGACGACCTTTTTCGGAAAGCAAAAGAATATCAGATGCCCGCTGTTGCGATGACCGATCATGGCAATCTCTATGGAGCGATCGATTTCTATAAACATGCTTATAAGTACGGGATCAAACCGATCATCGGCTGCGAACTGTACGTCGCGCCGAAAAGCCGTTTTGACAAGACGGGCCATGGAAGCTCTGAGACGGCAAATCATATCGTCGTCCTTGCCAGGAACATGCAGGGATATAAGAACCTCATGCGATTGTCGACCGCCGGTTTTCTGGACGGATTTTACTATCGGCCCCGGATCGACAAGGAAATGCTGACCGAGTACAGCGAGGGACTGATCGGTATGAGCGCCTGTCTCCATGGGGAAATCGCGGCACATCTGCTCAGGGGAAATTCCGAAGAAGCGCTTGCTGCCGCTAAACAATACCGGGAAATCTTTGGCGAGGGGAATTTCTTCATCGAAATTATGGAGAATGGCCTTTCGGAGCAGAAGACGGTCAATCGTGGATTGATCGAACTCGCGAAGAACCATGGATTCCCGCTGGTGGCAACCAACGACTGTCATTATCTTAATCAAAGCGATGAAGAGGCCCACGAGGTTCTGCTCTGTATACAAACAGGCAAAACGATGGATGACAAAGAGCGGATGAAGTTCGGAAGCGATCAGTTCTATTTCCGGTCGCCCGGGGAAATGAAGAGCCTGTTTTCTTATTGCCCCGAAGCCGTAGAAAACACTATCAATATCGCCGAAAAATGTAATCTTTCCTTTACATTCGGAAGCTTTTACCTTCCTCATTTTGAGGTCGATCCCGATGAAACACTCGATGAAAGACTAAAAAGGATCGCAAAAGAAGGCCTCTCGATTATATTACAAAGAATGACCACTGGTCAAAATGATACCCTCCGGGAGCAATACGAAACAAGGCTTCAGCACGAACTGGAAATCATCCGTTCGATGGGGTTTGCAAGCTATTTCCTCATCGTTTCTGATTTCATCAATTATGCCAGGGAGAAGAACATACCGGTGGGTCCGGGGAGAGGTTCTGCCGCGGGGAGCCTGGTGGCCTATGCCATTGGGATTACCGGTATCGATCCCATACGATACAATCTTTTTTTTGAACGATTTCTCAATCCGGATCGTATCTCCATGCCCGATATCGACACCGACTTCTGTCCGGAGGGGAGAGAGGAAATCATCCGCTATGTCATGGAAAAATATGGGAGCGATAAGGTATCCCAGATCATCACATTCGGCAAGATGCAGGCGCGGGCGGTTATACGCGATGTCGGTCGTGCGCTGAATATTTCATACGGCGAAGTGGATCGTATCGCAAAATTGATTCCCAATGTACTTAACATACGACTCGACGACGCCATTAAAAAAGAAAACAGACTTCAGGAAGAGGCGAAAAACAGCCCCCGGATCAAGAAACTGCTCGACCTTTCTCGGGCGCTGGAAGGCCTTAACCGCCACTCATCCACCCATGCCGCGGGGGTTGTTATTTCTGATCTTCCTCTGGTAGAGCGGGTTCCCTTATGCAAAAGTCCAAAGGATGATGTCGTCACACAGTTCTCGATGAACGACATCTCCGATGTAGGACTGACCAAGTTCGATTTTCTTGGCCTCAAAACGTTGACCGTGATCAAGAATGCCCTCAAATTCATCCTTGATGGCCGGGGGAAAGCAGTGGATATCGACAACCTTCCCCTCGATGACAGGTTGACCTATCAGTTGCTCATGCGGGGCGATACCGACGGAGTATTCCAGCTGGAAAGTTCGGGCATGAAGGATATCTTGGTGCGAATGAAACCGGATTGCATCGAGGATATCATCGCCCTCATTGCGCTTTATCGCCCCGGACCGATGGATAATATTCCCGAATTCATTGCAAGAAAACAGGGAAAAACCAAGGTGGTCTACGAAGTCCCCGAATTAGAAGCAATCCTGAAGGAAACATACGGGGTCATCGTCTATCAGGAGCAGGTGATGCAGATCGCCGTCGCTATAGGCGGTTATTCACTGTCGGAAGCCGATACGCTTCGCAAGGTCATGAGCAAGAAAAAAAGCGAGGAGATGGAACATAAGGAGAAACCCAAATTTCTTGAGGGGGCGCAAAAAAAGAAGATCCCCCAATCCAAGGCGACAAAAATATGGGAGCAGATGGAAACCTTCGGTAAATACGGTTTTAACAAGTCGCACAGCACCGCTTATGCGATCATTTCATACCAGACCGCCTATCTGAAAGCCCATTATCCGGTCGAGTTTATGGCGGCGCTTTTGACCAGCGAAAAGGATAACCGGGACAAGATTATCAGCCACATCAGCAGCTGCAAGGAGATGGGGGTTAATGTCCTGCCGCCGGATATCAATGAGTCTCAGAGCGATTTCAGCGTGGCGGGAGAGAATATCCGTTTTGGACTGGCCGCCGTTAAAAATGTCGGTGTTGGCGCAATCGAATCGATCATCATTTCCCGTGAGAAAGACGGGCGCTTTCATTCCATTGTAGATTTTTGTGAACGCGTGGATCCGAGGAAGGTGAACAAACGTGTGATTGAGAGCCTGATCAAGTGCGGGACATTCGATTCGACAGGAAACAAAAGACGGCAGTTGATGGCCTGTTACGAAGATCTCATGGACAAAGTCCAGCGGCGAGCGCGTGATCGTTCGAGTGGTCAGGCCAATTTTCTCGAAGAATTTGAAACAAATGGCAGCAATACGTCACCGGGGTCCATGGATTTTGCACTCCCCGATATGCCCGAATGGGATCATAAGGAGTTGTTAGTCAATGAAAAGGAGACCATCGGCTTTTACATTACCGGTCATCCGCTCTCACGTTTTACCGACCTTCTGGGGGCGATCGTCAATACCGATTCTTCGAGCCTTTCCAGGAATCCTGATCGCGAAGCGGTGGCATTGGCGGGCATTGTCAGTAATGTCCGCGAGGTGACGACAAGACGTAAAGAGACGATGGCTTACGTGACATTTGAAGATCTGAAAGGTTCGTCTGTCATCATTTTCTTTCCCGACGTATACAGGGGTGTGTATGAATTGCTCCACGGTGAGGAACCGCTGCTGATCAAGGGAACGATTGATATCGCAGAAGACGGCGCAAAGGTGATCGCTGCGGAAGTGACGCTTTTGGTATCTGCCGTCGAGAAATCACATCATGCAGTTTATTTTACAATCGATGTGGAAAAATCATCTGCAAGGGACATTGCCGTTCTGGGACAGCAATTGAAAAATTACCCGGGAAAGTACGAGGGGTTCATTAAACTTATTGATAAGAAATCAGAAACGGTGATCTATCTTGGGGAGGATATCAAATTTGATTTCTCGTTGCCGATGCGAAAGGAAGCCGAACGGATACTGGGAACGGGAGCGTCACAATTTGGATGAACACCAATCAGAGTTATTAGTTTACATAACATATCTTATCGGACATATCGTTGGCGGCGAACTTCTCTTCGTCAGAGCCCTTCCTCTGCGAGCTTTTTAATCAACTCGAGCTGCTTGTCGGTGATTTTACGGGGAACCCCCACAGCGATTTTGACATACTGGTCGCCCTTTGTCGAGCCGGCGCCTCTCAGTGCCGGAGCGCCATAGCCTTTCATCCGGATTTTTGTCCCGTTTTGGGCGCCGGCGGGAATCTTTATTCTTTTTATCGTTCCATCAATCGTGGGTACATCGATGCTCGTTCCCATAACCGCCTGGGTGAATGTGATGGATCGCTCGATATGGATGTCGTTTCCGTCTCTGGCAAATATCGGATGGGAAACCACATTGATGTTCAAATAGAGATCGCCCGGCGGACCGTCCTGCATACCGGGATCACCCTTCCCCGAGAGCCTCAGTTTCTTCCCCGTACTGATCCCCGGGGGGATCTTCACATTAATCTCATCCACTTTCTGGTCCCGCTGCAGCGCCAATTTTTTATCGGCGCCGAAAACGGACTCCTCCAGGGTAATATTGAGGTTGTACTGCAAGTCTGAGCCCTTCTGGGGCGCCCTGTAATAGTCCTGGCGTCCCTGTCCGAAGAGATCGGCAAAAGGATCATTACCCCTGAAAGAATAGTTACCCCGCCGACCGGCGCCCGGCCCGCCTCCAAAACCCAAGTCCCGAAGAATGGAATTGATGTCAAAATCGCGGAAGATATCCTCGCGAGAGAACCTTTGGCTGAACTGATCAGAGCCGAAACTATCGTATTGCTTTCGTTTTTCTTGATCGCTGAGAACTGCGTACGCCTCGCTGATCTTCTTGAATTTTTCCTCAGCCGTGGGATTGTTGGGATTCTTATCGGGGTGATACTTCAGGGCAAGCTTGCGGTAGGCCTTTTTGATCTCCTCCGGATCCGCTGTTTTCTGGACTCCCAGAATCTGATAATAATCATCTGCCATTATAACACCGAAATCTTTCTCTTGAGAAAGAGAGTCATCAGCGGATCGGTGATCTTGCCAAGGGCTTTCTGGTAGAATTCAACGGCCTTCTGGGGGCTGTTCATCGCCTCGTGGACCCTGGCGATACTTATGTAGTTGAGTGCCTCAAATGATGACGCCGTAGTTGTTTTCATAGCCATTTCAAGTGATTCAATAGCTTCTTTAAAGTTTTTCTTTGCTTCATGGCATGCACCGAGCGCATGATAGGCCAGTGTGACAAGGTCGCTGTCGGCAGGCGATTCACTCAGAAAATCCTTGTAGGCAAGGATCGCGGCATCGAACTCATGGCGGCTGAAATAGTGATTGCCGAGCCGGTAACGAGCCAGGACGGCGGCACGACTTCGCGGATATTGAACGATGAGATCCTTGTACTCTTTGATGGCTGCCTGATCAGCGTCAGGCGATTCGGCCTTTTGCGATTCGGCCTTCTGCGCGGTTTCAAAGATTTTCGAATAGATCTTCCCGGCGCTTTTTTCGTAATTAATCCTGTAGAGAGTCCAGCCGCCGATCATCGCCAGTACGAAGAGAAAAATCCCCGCCCCGGCGTAGATCCTGCTCTTGTGCCTTTCCATAAAAGCCCGGGCGCTCAAAAAGATGAGTTGCAGCTTATCCGGCTCGTCGAGTTGCTTTTTATCAATCTTTTTTCCCATAGGCCTGCCTTTTCTCCTTATAGCGGGTGTCGCTTCCAACAAAGGTTCTCCAGTTTCTGATAAAGGTTTCCATGAAGCGATATCCCGGAGAAATGAGATTGCCCGACAGCGCGGCGGTCTCCTCTCCGAAATTCGTCCCCCGGCCCTGATTTTCGCCCGGCAGCGAAGAGAGAACGGCAAAAGGGCTGGGATCGGCAACATGTGTTTTTAGGCTCAGCGGGGTTGGATGATCGCTCAGGACAGCGATCCGGAACGGACCCAGATTCCCTATGCCTTGCAAGACGGTTCCGACCACCTGCGCATCAAAATCTTCGATGGCCTTGACTTTTCCCTCTACGTTGCCTTCATGACCCATCTCGTCCGGCGCCTCGACATGGATAAAAACCAGATCAAGCTCTTTGAGTACAGCAAGCGCTTTTTCAGCTTTGCCGCGGTAATTGGTGTCTATGTAGCCTGTGGCCCCCTCGACCGGAAGTACCTCCAGGCCGGCATACACTCCGATACCGTTGAGGAGATCAACCGCCGAGATGATACCACCCCGAATCCGAAACCGTTCCATCATTTTGCGGATCCGTGGCGCCCTGCCCTGCCCCCAAAGCCAGATGGAGGTCGCCGGCCTCAGCCCGCGTTCCGTTCTTTCCCTGTTGACCGGATGGTCCGCGAGGAATTCACGGGAGAGCCGCATGAGGCGGTTGATCGCTTCGGCGCCCCGTCCGCGCGGAAGATAGGCGCCGATGGCCTTGTCTGTAATATCATGCGGCGGCGTCGCAACAAGCTCGGATTCGCCTCCTTTCCAAACAAGCAGATGACGATAGCCGACGCCCGGATGAAAAGAAAACGTTTCTGAGCCGATCGCAATCTCGAGATCGGCGATGATCGCTTTTGCCTCCAATGAGGAGATATGTCCCGCGGTGAAATCCTCCATGACCGGATCAATACCGTCTCTGAGCGTCACGAGGTTACAGCGGAACGCGATATCTTCCGGAGAAAGCGCGACCCCCATATTCGCAGCCTCCAAGGGGCCGCGTCCGGTGTAACAATCCTTTGGGTTGTAGCCGAGGACCGACAGATTGGCCACATCGCTTCCCGGAGGAAGCCCCGGAGGAATCGTATCGATCAGCCCCAGGGTTCCTTCAGCGGCCATCCTGTCCATGTGGGGGGTACTGGCGTATTCCAGGGCGGTCTTCCCCCCGAGAACATCGATGGGGTAATCGGACATCCCGTCGCCAAGCAAGATCAGATGCTTCATTTGAGGTTATCGTCCTCGATTCTGATCAGCATCGTTTTATCCATGACCATATCAAGCCGATCGATCTCTTCGATTGCCCTGCGGACATCGAGTTCCCGCGCCTTGTATGTGGTCATCACCACGGGTACGGGACCTCCTTGTTTCCTCCCCTTCTGGATGACAGTAGCGATACTGATGTCGTTTGCACCGAGGATTCCGGAGATCCGGGAAAGAACCCCGGGGCGGTCGACTGCCGAGAAACGGAAATAATAGTTGGTTCTGATCTGATCGAATGGCAACAACCGGATCGCTTCGAGCGACTCTTCGTCGCGCACGCGCGGGGGGATTCGTCCGGCGATTCCTTTCAGGATATCTCTTGATATATCAACAATATCGCTCAGGACGGCGCTCGCCGTCGGCATCATCCCCGACCCCTGTCCATAGAGAAATACCGAATCGGCTGCATCGCCGATGATATGAAAGGCATTAAAGTTACTGTTGACATTGGCGAGGAGATGCTCGAAAGGGATCATCGTCGGGTGAAGACGCGCCTCGATCGAGTTGTCTCGATTGATCGCTATGGCAAGGAGTTTGATACGGTAACCGAGTTCCCGCGCGAATTCGATGTCCTGTTCGCTGATCGCGGCGATTCCCTCGCGGTAAAACTCATCCAGACGGACCTTTTTCCCGTATGACAGCGAGAGAAGGATCGCCAGCTTATGGGCCGCATCTATTCCTTCGACGTCGTAAGTGGGATCGGCCTCGGCGAAACCGAGCTGCTGCGCCTCCCTGAGAACATCAGCGAAGGGCTTTCCCTCATCCGTCATCTTGCTGAGAATGAAATTGGACGTTCCATTCATGATGGCATAAATCGAGCGAATCCTGTTGGCAACCAGGCTTTCTTTTATTGTTTTTATAACCGGGATGGTTCCGCCAACGCTGGCCTCAAAACCGATGTTGACCCCTTTACTTAGGGCCTGCTGAAAAATCTCGTCCCCGTGGGTGGCAAGCAGGGCTTTGTTTGCCGTAACCACATGTTTTTTCCGGCGCATGGCATCAAGGATGAATGTTCGCGCCGGTTCGTAACCGCCCATGAGTTCAACGACGATATCGATCTCCGGATCATTGAGTATGTCGCCGGCATCTTTTGTCAGCAACGTGCGATCCACTTCAATGCCTCTATCTTTTTCAATATCGATATCGGCAATCCTTTTCAGATGGATCTCCGCGCCAACCCGTTCGGAGATGATTTCTCCATTTTCTCTGAGAAGTCTGATGACCCCCGTCCCGATGGTGCCGAAGCCGATCAATCCTACAGCTACCTTCTTCATAGTCAACCAACCCTAAGGATGAAGTTGTATATTTACATCAAGTGGTCATTATTTGTCAAAAGAATTCAATCGTCATCCGGTCCCGGCAAGATCGAGCCTGCCTCCCCATCGTTGCAGCATTGCTTCTCGAAGCGGGAGATGCTCGGGTCTTTCAAGTCCCGGGTCATTTTCTACAAGGGCAAAGGCGTCGGTCTTGGCATCGTTCAAGAGTCGCCCATCTCGGATGATGTTGGCAACCCGGAAATCAGGCAGCCCTGCCTGCCGCGTTCCCATGAATTCTCCGGGTCCGCGGATAGCAAGGTCCTCTTCGGCGATCCGGAAACCGTCATTGGTTTCTTCCATGATGCGCAGGCGCCTGCGTGCATCGTCTGACCTGCTATGATGCGCAAGAAGGATACAGAAGGAAGGGATATCGCTGCGTCCTACCCTGCCCCTTAACTGATGCAGCTGTGAAAGGCCAAAACGCTCCGCGTGCTCGATGACCATCAGCGACGCCTCCGGAATATCGATACCGACTTCGATGACTGTCGTCGATACCAGTATTTGCATACGCTTCCCGATGAATTCCGCCATGACCCGATCCTTCTCGGCCCCTTTCATACGTCCGTGAATAAGCCCGATTTGGCACTCCGGAAAGATATCCTTCCGCAGATGTTCCGCCATGCGTTTGGCATCCTTGAGGTCAAGATTTTCCGACTCTTCAACAAGCGGATACACAATAAAGACCTGATTGCCCTTTTGCACTTCCCGGCGGACAATATCGTAGACCCTATTCCGCTGGGTCTCGAAAAACACCTTCGTCCGGATCTCCTTTTTGCCCGGCGGCAGCTCATCGATAACCGAGACATCGAGATCTCCGTATACCGTCATTGCTAAAGTTCTGGGGATTGGGGTTGCAGTCGTGACAAGAACATCCGGAACGACACCCTTCTTTCGCAGCGTTGCTCGCTGAATGACGCCAAAGCGATGCTGTTCATCGATGACTGCAAGACCGAGGTTTCTAAAGGCCACTCCTTCCTGGATCAGGGCATGGGTGCCGATGGCGATATCGATCTCTCCGTTCAGCAGGCCCTCCTGGAACTCTTTCTTCTCGACAACTTTCAGAGAGCCGGTCAGTAGTTCAATTCTCAAGCCAAGCAATTCCGACCAGCCCTGCAAATTCCGGTAATGCTGTTCCGCCAAGATTTCTGTGGGAGCCATCATCGCGGCCTGGTATCCGTTTTCACAAGCGATGATCATCGCCGCCATGGAAACGACCGTCTTTCCGGAACCTACATCCCCCTGTAACAGGCGGTTCATGTGCCTGATCGAGGTCATATCCCGCTCTATTTCCGCAATGACCCTGTTTTGCGCCGCGGTCAGAGTGAAAGGGAGCGCTCCATAGAATCTCGTCAGCATCTCCCCTCCCGGCCGGAAAACGATCCCCGTCTCCAGGACGTCGCCCCTTTTTCTTAAGGCCATGGCAAGTTGAAAATAAAAGAATTCATGATAGATCAGCGTTCTATGGGCATCAGAGCGGGCTTCCTGATAGGCTTCAACTTCCTGATCGGAGTCAGGAAAATGGACCTGACGGATTGCCTCTCCGATCTCCTGAAGCCGGTGTTTTCGGCAAATCCCCTCCGGGATGGTATTCTTCAGTCCCCGGGCGTAATCCCTCACCACCAGCCATATGATCCGGCGAAGGGTTTTTTGGTGCAACCCTTCCGTCTCCGAATACACGGGAACGATCCTTTTGAAATGGAGGAGATGATCTTCTTTATCCTCGAGAATTTCAAAATCGGGGTGAATCATCTCCTTTTCAAACGGGAATCCCCTGACCTCTCCTGTGAGAATGACCCGCTTCCCCGGCTGGAAAGCCCCCCTCAGGTAAGCCTCACGCCCCTTGAACCATTTGGCTTTTAGGGTGCCATGTCCGTCGTCTATCGTCGTTTCGAAGATCTTTCTTCTACCGAAAAAACGGATATTTGAATGAATGATCCTTCCCGATACGGTTTGTTTGATACCGGGAAGGGTCTCACTGATCCGGCAAACCGTACGGCGGTCTTCATAGCGTCGCGGGAGGAAATAAAGCAGGTCTTCAATGGTCGCAAGGTTCTTTCTTGCCAGAAGCGATGCCGTTCGAGGACCCACACCACGGAGAGAATCGAGCGGTTGTGAAATGAGTGAGCTCCCCTTCGCTTCTTGCTGCGTTGGAATCGACATTCCTTCCCCCGACTTTACCCGGAAATTTTTCGTTATTGCTTTGAGATCGGAAACATGACGAGCGGCCTCGACAAGTCGGACTTTTTTTTCTTGCGGCTTCAGGCTGTCATAGTCGGCGAACAACTCCAGCAGTGAGTGTGAAAGTCTGTCTATTTCATCTTTGAGAGGCTTGGATTTGTCGGCGAGATCTTTTCTTAGGCGTCGTAGGAGCGATATCATTACGGCCCCGAGGTTCTTTATCAGAAGCAGGCGTTTATACGAGTCCCCGGAAGCAAATAATAGAGGCGCTTCCAATTTCTCCACTATTTTTTCCAAGGATTCCATCGCCGGTCACACCCCGTTGAAAATAAATCTTATTACGATATCGAGTAGGAAGTCGTTGATATTGGCAGATATTTCTTTGTTTGGCAAGGAATGAATTGACTTGGAAGCGTATTTCGGTTAAAAGGTATCTCAAAAAAGCGACGGGTAACGGGTGACGGGAGCGGTGATGCAAGAGAAAATAACCTATAAAAATGCGGGTGTTGATATCGACCGGGCAAACTCTTTTGTCGAAAAGATCAAACCGCTTGTCAAGGCTGCGTCCCGTCGGGAAGCGATGAACGGCATCGGCGGTTTCGGCGGGCTATTTCATCTGGATATCAGCAAGATAAAGGATCCGATTCTTGTTTCCTCAACCGACGGTGTCGGGACCAAGCTGAAGATCGCTCAAGCGATGGACAAGCACGATACGGTGGGGATTGACCTTGTGGCCATGTCGGTCAACGATGTCATTGTACAGGGGGCGGAGCCGCTTTTCTTTTTGGATTATATCGCGACTGGTCAGTTACTCGTTGATACAGGTGTTCAAATTGTTGAAGGCATCGTTAGAGGATGTCAGGAGGCGGGTTGCGCCCTGATCGGCGGAGAGACGGCGGAGATGCCGGGTTTTTACCCGGACGGCGAATATGACCTGGCCGGATTCTGTGTCGGGGTAGTCGAGGCGGATAAACTCATCGATGGTTCCGAGATTCGTGTCGGGGATCGAATCATCGGCATTGCATCATCAGGGTTGCACAGTAACGGCTTTTCCTTAGCCAGACGCGTTTTATTTGAGGAGCGAAAGCTCGATCCCAACAAAGCGATCGAAGGCTTTCAACAACCCCTAGGCATAGAACTTCTCACACCAACGAGAATTTATGTAAAACCTATCCTGAACCTCATCAAAAACTTTACCATTCGGGGAATCGTTCATATCACCGGCGGTGGTTTTCTGGACAATATCCCCAGGATTGTACCCGATTCCTGCCGGGCGGTCATCCGGAAGGAGAGTTGGCGGGTTCCGCCTATTTTCGACCTCATCGCAAATATGGGGAACATCGATGCGACGGAGATGCTCCGGGTGTTCAACATGGGTATCGGCATGATGCTCGTCGTACCTGAAAAAGAACATGCAGAGATCTTGGATAGACTCGAAAAACTGGGTGAAGAAGCATATTCTTTAGGGATCATTGAAAAAAGGGAAAACGATCAGCCGACGGTGCTGTGTGTCTGAAAAGGAATGCATATCATGTCAAGAAAGGTTGGTATCGGTGTCCTTGTTTCCGGAAGCGGCTCCAACCTGCAGTCCATTATAGATCATATCGAGTCCGGAACCTTGGATGCGGAAATCAGGGTGGTGCTCAGCAACAACCCTGAAGCCTATGCCCTCGAAAGATGCAGAAAGCATCACATATCCTCGGTTGTCCTCGACCATCGTCAATTCGATTGCCGCGAGAGCTATGACCGCAGGGCAGTAGCGATTCTTGTATCCTCGGGTGTTGAATTGGTAGTGATGGCCGGTTTTATGCGGATACTCTCACCTGAATTCTTCCGAGCCTTTCCCAGCCGGATCATCAATATCCACCCTGCCCTGCTGCCCGCATTTCCCGGAATGCATGTGCAGCAGAAAGCAGTAGAATACGGGGTGAAGTTCGCAGGATGTACCGTCCATTTTGCCGATGAGGGGATTGATACCGGACCGATCATCATTCAGTCGGTGGTCCCGGTGTATGAGGATGATACCCCGGAGTCCCTCTCCACACGTATTTTGAAGGAGGAACATCGGATTTATCCTCAAGCCATTCAATATTATGCGGAGGGGAGACTCGTGATCGAGGGCCGCAGAGTCCTCATCGGAAACGGTCGCCGGTTCACGGAACAAGCGCTGCATAATCCTCCGCTGACGAGGTTTTGAACCCCGAGTGAAGATGGCTTTTATCACAGGATCAAAGATCTCATTCTGATCGCACCCCTTTTCGGTAAACCGTATGTACGATACGATCATCATAGGCCGGGATTTGAGTTCGTTGATAGCCGCACTGGCGTCATCCCGGCATGGTCTGAAAACGGTTTTGATCACCGAAGGGGATCATGAAGCGGAGCATCGCGACGCCGGATATGCTTTCCCAATCGATCCGACGCCCCTTTCTGGTTTTGGCGAAGATCAAACGGTTCTGCATCTTCTCAAGGAATTACAACTGGAACCGGATGATGTTCCCAGACACGTTCTCATGAACCCGGCCATTCAGGTCATGCTTCCAAATCATCGGATCGATCTTTTTCATAACCTTGAGCAGCTGATTGGCGATATGATTAGGGAATTTCCCAAGCATGAACGGGAGATCAGGCGCTTCTATCATACCGTCGACAAAGCCGGTGCGCTTGTTGGGCGCTGGATCGGTAAAAGTCGTGCCGGTCAATGGCATGATAACGGGAAAATATTTCATAGAGTGCTGCGCCTTACTGCAATTATTGCAGGTTGGTTTTCCCTGATCATCCGTGGAACGGGTGATGTCGAGACGTTCAGGAGGGTGATTGAGGCTCAACTCACCATTCTGTCCCATTTGCATACCAATGGCGCCCCTTTCCCCCTGACTGCAGTTTACCTGCTTTCTCTGCCCCAAAGAGGCGTATACTATCCTCTTGGCGGTAGAAGCGCCTGGGTGAACTGGCTGCGCAAGAGATTCAGTGATGCCGGGGGAGTTCTTATGGATAATTGCTCGGTTATGCGGATCGATACAAAACCGGACATCAATGTCGATCTGGTACATGCGGGAGCATCGGCTACCCTCCGCGGTAAGCGGCTTATTGTCAGCGCCCAGTGGGAGAAATTGAAACCCCTGCTGTTTCAACAAAAGATCTTCAGGCGGCTGGTACATAAGTTAAACTCTCTGTGCCCCATCGTCTATCCCTTTTGCCTCCACTTGGGTGTTCGTTCAGGAGGTCTTCCAGAGCAATTGGCGCCTTATGCGGTTTGGGTCCGGGATGAAACAAAACCGTTGACCGATCAGAACCTCGTATATATCCAAACGAGTCGCTCGGATGAAAAAGAGCGAGCGCCCGAAGGCAGGCGAGCGCTCTGTGCCACGGTTTTCCTAAAGAATTCCCCCATGATGCTCACCGATCAGGAATTGAGCGGTGTCGCCAAGGCTATTATTGACTCACTGGAGGGATTACTCCCTTTTCTGCGGGAAAGTATCGATTATGTCAATATCGAAAAATCTATCTTGTTGGCGCGACGCTCTCAGGAGATAATCAACCGGAAATATCGTACCCGAAAAGGGGTAATGATCGGGATCGATACCCTCTCGCCAATCACCCCCCTGCCCAATGTCTTCCTGACCGGCGGGATTTTACGGGCCGGTCTTGGCTTCGAGGGGGAGATCCTTGCCGGGATGGACGCCGCCTTTTTGGCTGGAAGGGGGATAAAGAACCATGGATTATAAAATGCATTATGATTTCACCATTCAGTCTCTGGGGAAGTGCACCATCCCTTCCCCCGTCAGCGTGAGTTACTTCACATCGAATAAAAAGCGGATCCTCTTCAGTATTTACCTCCACCAGTACAACAAGTTCAAGTCATCGGAGGGGGATCCCCTCTCTGTCGAAGTTGCGGGACCCCGCGAGAAGATCTTTTTCGATCCCTCCAAGACCAAAGCGGCCATTGTAACCTGCGGTGGACTCTGTCCAGGCATAAACGATGTGATCCGGTCGCTGGTCATGGAATTGTATCATCGGTATGGGGTCAAGAATATCGCGGGGATACGATACGGTTTTCAGGGGATGATCCCCAAATACGGCCACACACTCATGGAGCTGACGCCCGAGGTCGTGAAGGATGTCCATACCCTAGGCGGCAGCATTCTTGCCTCGTCGCGCGGCCGACAGGATGTGGCGGCAATAACGGACGCCCTCCAGCGAATGAATATGAATCTCCTTTTCTGTATCGGCGGGGACGGGACAATGAGGGCCGTGGAGTGTATCACCGAAGAGATCACCCGACGGGGGCAGAGCATCGGCGTCATCGGCATCCCGAAGACTATCGACAATGACCTGAATCTTATCCAGAAGACTTTTGGATTTGACACGGCCATCTCCGAGTCGGTAAAGGCTATCCAGTGCGCCCATGTCGAGGCCAAAGGGGCGCCCAACGGCATTGGCCTCGTGAAGATCATGGGTCGGCAATCGGGGCATATCGCTGCCGGCGCCGCCCTCGCGCAAAGCGATATCAACATCGTCCTGATCCCGGAAGTGCCTTTTGACCTCGAAGGAGAAAACGGTTTATTAAAGGCGGTCGAAAAACAGTTAAAATCCCGCTCGCATTGTGTGATTCTCGTTGCCGAAGGGGCCGGACAGGAACACATGAGGAAGGAGGGCCAACCTCAGGAAACGGATGCCTCGGGCAACCCTCGCCTGCTCGATATCGGCGCCTTCCTGAAAGCGACAATAGAGGATTATTTTGAAAAGAAAGGGATCGAGGTGAACCTCAAATACATCGACCCGAGCTATACGATCCGCAGTGTACCGGCCAATGCCAGTGACAGCATGTATTGTGGAGCACTGGGCCAGTATGCGGTCCATGCCGGTATGGCCGGCAAGACAGGCATGCTTGTCGGACTGATGAAGGATGAATATGTCCACATTCCCTTGAAAATGGTGACTTCCGGTACCAAGGTGGATACCGGCGGGAATGTCTGGATGAGGGTCCTCGAAACCACAGGGCAGCCCCCGGTAATGAAGAACTTATAAAAATGCTTGCATTCTGGGGCGATTTGGTTTAGTAACCGGCAGCATTTCAGAGAGGAGCTTGCGGGTATGTCAAGAATTTGTGAGGTCTGTGGGAAAAAACCGGTTATGGGTCATAAAGTCAGCCATGCCAACAATAAGAGCGTAAAGGTCTGGTATCCTAATCTTCAGAAGATCCGATGCATCGATAGCAAGACAGGGGCAGCGAAACGTGTGAAGGCTTGTACCCGCTGCATCCGTTCGGGCTTTATCAAGAAGTCAGCATAAAGAAGAACCTGCTGTTTTATCTCACTTCGGTGAAGGGGCGGCTATGGTCATCATTTTGAGATCAATGAGCCTAATCTGAAACGTGCCGTATCTTGTCCGGCCATAGGCCTTATGTGATTTGTTCAGGATAAGTTCGATCGATTCCCCTGCCCGCAATTTCACGATACCGGCCAACCGGTCTGCATTCACACGAAATAACACCTGCTCAATGTTGTCAAAGGAAATGGTGTAACTGCCTTCCCCCCGCCTCCCTTCCAGGTAAACCGCTCCTTCAATGCTCACTTCCTTGCATTGCGCGGTGACATCCATCTGATCCAGGAAGGTTGCATCATATTGCTTGACCGGTACGGGGATTTTTTCCGGAGAGGACGGCCCCTGCAGGGAGCCCATTCCCGCCAGGAATGGAATGGTCACAAGGATAATCATTGAAATGAATCGTTTCATGTGTCCCTCCGCTATATAATTACCATTACCATTTCAATAGGGAAATATCAAAAAGAAAATCTTTCCTTGACATCAAGGTCTGCCTTGATATGATCTCGGGCATCTTACAGGCCTGGAACCGGCCGGGCAGGAGGGAATGCAAACTGGAAAAAGCGATGGCGGCGGGAAAGCTGCCCATGACCCGCTGGCGTTTGCAGGAGGGCAACGATACGATTCAGGAGCTTTTTGTCCGAGAGCTGAAGCTCAGCCCTATCCTATCCCGGATCCTTGTGAGCCGCGATATCACAAATACGGATGAGGCCCATCGGTATCTCTCCCCATCACTGAACGACCTCCACAACCCCTTTCTGATGCAAGATATGAGAAAGGCGGTCGACCGTCTCATTCGCGCCATTCAACGGGAGGAAAGGGTGGTTATTTACGGCGACTACGACGCCGACGGCATCACTTCGGTCGTCAGCCTTTTCCGGTTTCTTAGGGAGATTCATGAAAACGTCACCTATTACATCCCCGACCGAATCAGCGAGGGTTATGGGCTAAACCGGCCGGCGGTGGAACGCCTGCGATCCGAAGGGACCGCTCTGATAGTGACCGTGGATTGCGGCATATCCGATCACGAACCGATCGCCTGCGCTCGACGGCTCGGTATGGACACCATCATCCTTGATCATCACGAGCTGTCCGACACCCTTCCTGAGGCAGTCGCGGCAGTCAATCCGCATCGAAAGGATTGCTCTTTTCCCTTCAAACATCTCGCCGCTGTGGGTATCGTTTTCAACTTTTTGATCGCCCTTCGCGGTGTCCTCAGGCAGGAAGGATTCTGGAAAAATAATGGCTATCCCAATCTGAAGGAATACCTGGATCTGGTTGCTTTGGGAACGATCGGCGATATCGCGCCTCTTTTGGATGAAAACCGTACATTTGTCAAGATAGGGCTGGATTTGATGACCGAGGACCGGCGGATCGGCATCAGCGCACTGAAACTCGTTTCAGGTATAGAAAATCGAGTGATAGATTCCGGCAAGGCATCATACTGCCTGATTCCCAGAATCAATGCCGCAGGAAGGGTCGCCTTGGCAAAAGATGCCGTGGAGCTCCTTTTGGCGAATAATCACGAACAGGCCGATGAACTTGCCAGAAAGCTCGACGGATTTAATCGGAAGCGTCAGGTGATGGAGAAAGAGATTTTCACCGAGATTCTCGAGCAGATTGGTCATCGGTTCGAGACGGGAGAAATCGGACCGCTCGTTTTTTCCTCATCCAAATGGCACCCCGGCGTCATAGGCATCGTCGCATCGAGAATGGTCGATCGCTTCGGCCGGCCGGCCATATTGATCAGCCTCAAGGACGGCGTCGGCAAGGGATCGGGACGGAGTATCGCCGGTTTCAATATATATCAGGGACTCAAGCGCTGTGAATCGCTTCTGCTCTCCTACGGTGGTCATCGATACGCAGCGGGTATTTCCATTCGCGAAGAGGATATAGAAAAATTTTCAGCAGCGTTCAGCGCGGTGGTATACGAAAACCGCTCGGAAATGGATTTCACAGCCTTTACGACGATCGATGCCCAGTGCGCTCTTCCGGAGATCAACCATGAACTCCTCGCGCAGTTCGATCGGCTGGCCCCTTTCGGCAGTCGAAATCCCGAACCCATCCTTTGCGTCCGCGGCGTGAGCGTTGCTTCACCTTCGATTGTCGGAAACAACCATCTTAAGATGCGTGTCAGCTCGGATGGAGTATCCCGGGACTCAATATGGTTCGGAAATGGACGATTCCTTCCGGCGCTCTCCGTGGGGATTCTTGATATCGTCTTCACTCCGCAGATCAATTCCTGGAATGGCTCGTCCGATATCCAGCTTAAGATGAGAGATGCGGCGGTTCGGACGCAATGAGAGAGCCTTGAAAATCATGCTCCCTCCGCACGCCGGACATTTTTCGACCCTGCACCTCCTCGCTTCGCTGCAAAGACGAAACTCGCGCTGACGCGCTCAAACAGTCGTCTTTGCGGGCGCTACGCTGCGGGGGCAGGGGACCCCGAAAAATCTCCAATGCGTGCTTCCGGGATCATGATTTTCAAGGCTCTCGTACGAAGTCGTCATGGGTGAATCAGCGTAGAATGAGGGCAAAGGATTTGACGCGCGATACGGGGTGATAGGACTGTTTTGCTTCCGCAAGATTGGGAAGATTCATGTCGCTTTCCTTGTTGATATATCGATATCCCGCAAAGAGCCTTTTTGCGCATTCGTTGTCTAGAAACTGATAGAGGCCTTTTATACCGGCGAAGGCTTTTTCAAAATTGAGCGTTCCCGTCTCCCCGTTCAGTCGAGAGCCGATTCCGAACGCGGAGACCGCACCGTCGACCCGTATCAAGATCCCTGTCGATTCAAGAGTGCCAATATTCTCAAAGGTCGTGATAAGGGCCTCTTTTTCACATGCCAGGCTGGACTCTTGATCGACGTCACAGGCGTATTCCTTGCACCAGATCTCCAGAAACTGCAGACATTCCGGGACATTTTTTTCATGAACGTCCTCCACCGCCACGCGGCCTTTTCTGATGTATTCACGGGCAAATTGATGGATGAGGTTCCGTTTTTTGGAAAATCTATTGCCCTTGAGCCCGGCCAAATCTTCGGTGAGATATATATAGTCTGCAAACTCCTTCTGTTCTTCCATGATAAAAAGTGCTTCGAGTTCAGAACGATCCAGCGATTCCAGATAGTCTCCGGGGGCATACCAATACTGTCTGAATCCCAGCTTCCCGGCAAAACGGTGCAGTTCTTTAGGCGAATATACCCGGTCTTTGGAAATGGGAAGAATGAGATGGCGGTCTTGTGAATGGTCTTCCGCTTCACCGGCAATAAAGAGAATCTCATCCGCGATCGTGTAGCGATTTATAAAAACTCTATTGCTCCAGGCGATGAGGGAGGCGGGTGAATAGACACAGAGGCTATAGGGTTGTCCCGTAAAAAACACCTTTATTGTATCGTAATCGTAAACGGTAAGCGGCTTGAAGTTCATGGTTCCTTGATCATCAACATGGGGATGGAGGCGGCCATTTCCCGAAAACCGGCTCGGCGATAAAGATTGTCTGAACCGGGCTCGGCGATGAGTCCGATCCAGCGGATACCGTCGGTGTTGAGCCGCTCCAGCAGGGTTTGAAGAATGAATTGCCCGATTCCTTGTTTCCTTCGGTCGGGGTGAACCGTCAAATCCTGGATATAGGCATCGCTGACACCATCACTAATCACCCTCCCCATCCCCACGATTCGCTCCCCCTCTGTGGCGATCACAAAGCAATGACTGCCGGCGATCAGCCTGGATAGCAATCGCTCGCTGCGGTCATCGCTCGGCTGCCACCACCCCTGATCACGGTAAAGTCCGATAATCTGCCGAATCTGTTCTTCGGTCGGATCCTGGAGGGGTGTGCATTTCACAGTTTTATCCTCGCAGGGTGTCATGAATCCTCTTCTGTAATGGTATCATCTTCGATCACAATAAAATGATTCTCAGGCGCCTATTCCCAGCTTTTCACTCCGGTAATGAAGGGAATCATAACTGATCTTGAGTAGTTCGGCTGCCCTGGTCTTTGATCCACCCGCTTTCTCAAGGGCTTTTTCGATCAGCAACTTCTCAAATTTTACAAGTTCATCATTCAGATCAATGCCGATATCAGGTAACCCGTCAATTGACAAGTTTCTTTTTTCGCCGGTCTCTTTTGCTATGATGAGGTTTTCCGGAAGGATGATGTTCGATGTCTCCAGGGCAATGCTGCGTTCGATAATGTTTTCGAGCTCCCTGACATTGCCGGGAAACGGGTACTGCATGAGCAGTTCCAGCGCATAAACGGATATCGTTTTGATTTCTTTTCCGAATTCCTTAGAATACTTATCAATGAAGTGTTTGGTCAGAACGGTGATGTCCTCTTTCCGCTCTCTCAGGGGGGGCAGATGGAGCGGAATGACGTTGAGTCGATAATAGAGATCCTCTCTGAAGGAGCCTGTTTTAACGGTATCCGCCAGATTCTGATTCGTTGCGGAAATGATCCGCACATCCACCTGGATGTCGTCGGTGCCGCCTATCCGGCGAAAGGTTTTTTCTTGGACAACCCTCAGAAGCTTGACCTGAAGCATTCGGGGAAGCTGCGTGATTTCGTCCAAAAAGACAGTCCCGCCATGTGCGATTTCAAATAATCCTGCTTTATCCGAATAGGCTCCCGTAAAAGATCCCTTGCTGTAACCGAACAGCTCGCTTTCGAGGAGATTTTCCGGGATGCCGCCACAGTTGATGACCACAAAATTCATGCTGCTGCGCGAACTGCTTTCATGAATCGCTCGTGCCACCAGTTCTTTGCCTGTTCCACTTTCACCTAAAATCAGGATATTGGCCGGGGTATCCGCCACTTTCTTGATTGTGGCGTAAACCTTGAGCATCTCCCGACTGTTGCCGACCATCTTCCCGAAACCGACGGCCTCTTCGGCCTCTCTTAGAAATAGCGCATCCTCCTGATTCACCCCTTTTTTCGTCAGGGCATTCCTGATGATTTCTTTCAGATCCTCGATCGAGAAATCCTTTTCGATGTAATCGTAAGCCCCTTCCTTCATGGCGGTAACCGCTGTTTCCGCAGAAGCATAAGCCGTGATGAGTATAACCATCGTTTCAGGAGAAAGCTCCTTGACCTTACGGAGAAAATCGATCCCGTCCATCTTCGGCATCTTGAGGTCTGTGATGATCAGATCAAATATTTCCTTCCGGCACTGGGCAAGGGCTTTCCTGGCATCGTTGGCAGTGCTGACAACGTATCCCTCTTCGGTCAGCATGATCTCGAGCAGTTCTCTCATCCCCTGATCGTCATCCACAACAAGGATTGTCGCCATCGCTTTCTTCCTTCTCCCGTCTAGGAACCGGCCGCAGTCGCCGCCGCCGCATGAACCGGAAGCCATATCGTAAAGACCGATCCTTTCCCCGGTTCGCTCTGCATATGTATCTTGCCCCCGTATGCTTCCAATATCCGATTGACGACGGCCAGGCCAAGCCCTGTTCCTGCGTCGCGGGTCGTATAAAAAGGGTCGAAGATTTTTGAGAATTGCTGCTCCTCGATACCGCAACCTGTATCGCCAATACTGATCTCCGCACCTTCTCTTTCTCCGACCCGGAGCGGCCGAGCATCTACCTTCAGAACCCCTCCATCCGGCATGGCCTGAACAGCGTTAAGCATCAGATTCCAGAGGATCTGTCTGATTTCGGTTTTATTGGCTCGAATAGTCAGGGGATCATCGGTTAAAGCCATGACGACATCGAGCCGTTCATGCCAGTCAGCGACATAGCGCAATGACTCGATACTATCCTTGATCGTTTCCCGTATATCAATCTCTTCACGAACGCCAAGCGCGGGTCTGGCCATCAAAAGAAAATCCTTCAGAAAGCTTTCCAGGTGATCTTTCCCCCGGAGAATGATCTGCATCAATCTGGCGTTTGTTTTATCTTTCGCCATACCTCCCTTGAGCATCTGGATCGAACCGCCGATCGAAGCAAGCGGGTTCCGGATTTCATGCGCCAGGTTAGCGGCTATCTCGCCGATGAGGGCGAGTTGCCGGCTTTTTTCCAAAGACTTCTTCATTTCATTTATTTCGGTCAGATCCTGAAAAACCACGATGTAGCCGATCATCGTACCCTGAGAATCCTTGAGTGGTGAAACAGAGCCGCCGAGAAGCAATCTCTTCCCGCCGCCTGTTGAGAATAGTGTTTCAAAATGGGTATTTGCTAACGAAATGTTTTTATTGGGATTCTTATTTTCACCAAGACAGGGGCCTTCCGGAAATACCTCTGAGAAAAGGTGATTTTCTATATCGCGCAACGCGATACCGGTAATCTCGGTAGCTGCTCTATTGAATGATTTGATCATTCCATTGAGATTGACGGTCAGAATTCCGTTATCCACCGATTCGATGATGCTTCGGTGCAGAAGGTCGAGCTGATCAAAGGCGCTCTGTTTCTCGGCAAGGAGGGTTCTTGCCTTACGCTCTTGCTCCACAACAAAGCTCGCGAGGTAGGCTATAACATAAAATGAGAGGATGTGGGTGATGATCCGGGTGATCACATCACCAGGGCTCATCTCATAACCGGACATGGATGCTGAAAACTGGGGATATATCACCTTATAGAATTCGAGATCGGCTAAGAGTCCATAAAAAATACTGGCCGCTGAGGCAATGATGAGACCACCCCTTTTCCCCAAAAAGATGACCGAATAGATGATCACAAGCGGATAAAAGATGGAATAGATGCTCCGGATACCACCCGTGGCGAAGACCATCGCCGTAATCAGGGAGATGTCACAGAGACTCTGTATGTATATATTAAGAGAAATGTTCCGGTTATATTTCAAGAGAAAAATAAAAAGAATGGTAAGAATGTATGCCAGAAGAATTGTTTCGAAAAGCATCGATGCCGATATCTCCAACAGAGACCCCATCCCTTTGATTTCAACGAAGGCAGTCAGTGCCAGGAGGAAGGAGATGATGATCACCCTTGAAAACATCAGCCAGCGAATCCTGGATGTGGGGTATTCGGGTAACATTGTATTCTCGGACATTTTCTGCTTGACTCCCGATCTGCTTGGGTGTTCCGGGGCGGCTTCCAGTAAACCTTCTGCATAAGCTACTTTTACTCCGGAAAAAAGTCAACATCGTTTAAGTAGATGTTGACAGATTCTCGTATTCTGCTTATTAATCCATAATACGGTCGCTTTTTTCGGTCCTTGATGAAACCAAAATATGGGTCAGGCATGATCAGGCCGATTACTCCGCTGCTGATAGCTTTCATGACGGGGATCCTCTGCAGCACCCTTTTCCCAATACCCGACACCCCTGTTCGGTTCGCTTTAGCTTTCATTCTGCTTGTAATCCTCCTGGTATCGATAAAAACCAGGCGCCGCACGCAGTTTCCCTTACAGCTTTTTTCATTTTTCCTTGTAGGTATTCTGGAGATGAATATTTATCTCTATCCTCATACCGGGAAAGATGACATTAAAAAATTCATCATGAGCGAAAAAGTTACTGTAGAAGGTATGATATGCGACAACCCTCAAGTATCACCTGATAGAACAGAACTTGTTGTATCATCCTCTAGAGTTCTCAGAAATGGAGAGTATCTTCCCGCTTCAGGACGGTTGCTCCTCAGCATCCGGGAATCCTGTCGCTTCCATTACGGGGATGTCATTCGCTTTACATCGAGACTTAGACTCCCGCATAATTTCGGTAATCCCGGCGGTTTCGATTACGAAAGATATCTCCGTTTCAAGGGGATACTGGTTCGGGGGTTTGTCAATGATGCCTCGGGCATTGTTGTTCTGCGCAGCGAAACCGGAAACCCTATCCGGGCAAGATTGGAGAGTTTTCGCGATCGTGTCCGGAAATCCATCCAGGAGGCCGCACCCGATACCGAAGGAAAAATCATCCAGGCGATGATTCTCGGCGATCAGAAGGAAATACCTAAAGATACGATGGATAAGTTCAGCCGGACAGGCACCATTCACATCATCGCTATCTCAGGATTCAATATCGGGATAGTGGCGGTATTTTCCATCTTTGTACTTCGCCTCTTTCTGAAGTCGTCAGAATATCTTCTGCTGAGATGGAACATGACCACAATGACGACTTTTTTTGCAATTCTTGTCGTCATTCTCTACACTTTTATTGCCGGTTCAGGAATCTCGGTCGTTAGGGCCTCCATCATGGTGGTGCTTTTCATGGTTGCCATCCTGATCAACCGGGAGCGCGATCTTTACAATACCCTTGCTCTGGCGGCATTTCTCATCCTGTTGGTGAGTCCTACCTCGCTTTTTGATATCTCTTTTCAGCTTTCCTTTGCCGCGGTGGCATCCCTCCTGTTTCTGATGCCCAGGCTGACGGCTCTCTTACCCACGTTTCCTTCGGCGGATTTCCTATCTATGACGAGGCGAGAATGGCTTCTGTACCACTTTAAAAAAGTCCTGCGTGCCCTGATCCTTTTTTCCTTTGCATCGCTCAGCGCCACACTCGGCACACTGCCGCTGATTATTCTCTATTTCAACCGGTTGTCGCTCATCACCCTTGCAGCGAACCTTCTTGTCGTTCCCGTCCTGGGTATCATAGCCATTCCCTTTTGCCTGCTCATCGTCCTCGCCGTGCCGATTTCTTCGACCCTGACACATTTTATCGTCCGGATCTCCGAGTTACTCGTCAGAATATCCCTTTCCATCGTAGACGAGCTGGCGGCTCTGCCCTGGTCATCGGTCTATGTCGCTACCCCTACAATTTTGGAAATCGGGGCCTTTTATTTACTCCTGATCTCGCTGGGTTTCTGGCTCGATGCATCGAGAAGCAAGAGGGAACGCCTCCCTCCGAGAAGAGCGGCGCTTGTGTGGAAAATCATCTTTGCCTTCTTACTCTTTTTTTTCATTCTCGATGGACTCTTGCTTCATCTTCGAGGCCTTCATCAGGGTAAGTTGGCTGTAACCGCCGTGGATGTGGGTCAGGGAAGCGCTACCCTGATCCGATTTCCAGGCGGAAAACGGATGCTGGTGGATGGGGGTGGTTTTTTTGACGATTCCTTTGACGTCGGCAAATATGTTCTGGCGCCTTTCCTCTGGCATGAAAAGATCAATCGTATCGATACCGTGGTACTGACGCACCCCCACCCCGATCATCTTGGGGGCCTGCTGTTCATCCTGGAAAATTTTCAGGTGCGCGAGGTATGGACCAACGGCGATGAGGTG
>Ga0208373_1001419_pt1 | contig 32326 bp, 10 predicted proteins | sample RifOxyC2_FD_184036 | JGI IMG/M metagenome (GOLD analysis project Ga0208373, IMG submission 184036) | Soil microbial communities from Rifle, Colorado - Rifle Oxygen_injection C2 (SPAdes) | ecosystem: Environmental > Terrestrial > Deep subsurface > Rock core/Sediment | place: Rifle, Colorado... | reverse complement strand
TCCTGGAGAGCTGAATTTGCTAATAAGACAATATATTAGCCAGCCATTCTAAGAGGTATTTTAACAAACTTTTCTACAAAATGCTGAAAAATAAAGCATTTTAGGAAAATATTTTAACAAAGGACAGTACTCTGTATACCGTGCACATATGCATTATCTCACATAAGCCGTCTTCTTGCAGTCGGGATAGAGCTCAGGAAGAGAGGGCATGAGGTTGTTTTTGCGGGGGAAGGTGTCAATCCAATGTTATTACAATGGCTTAATAGCAGTATGAAAAAGGAAGGGTAAAATGGGAAAACATATACCTTCAAAAATAATCATTTGCATCTGCCTGATTTATCAGGCGAGTTATATTTTTGCCGGAGTAGGTACAGAAAGCTTACAATTCCTAAAGATAAAACCTTCTGCAAGAGTGGCAAGTATTGGAGACGGTTATGTAGGTTTAGCTGATGATTCCAATGCGTCATTTTACAATCCAGCCGGGCTGGCAAGATTAACAACTCCTGAAATATCTCTCATGCATTTGGCATATATAGGTGAGACCAGCTATGAGTATGCAGCAGGCGTTATCCCTGCCGGAAAAAATATGACCCTGGGAGCATATGTAATTTATCTGAACTACGGAAGTATAACCAAAACAACAGAGGATAATACAGGAGTATATTCCGGAACAGCAGGAGCCTTTAACCCGAATAATATAGCAGGCGGTCTTTCGCTCGGATATAAGTTAGGCGAAAGTTTAAATGTAGGAGCCGGTTTGAAATATGCGTCAGAGGATATAGACGGAAGCAGTGTAAGCGGAATAATGGGAGATGTCGGGGTATTATATCGAATAGAGGGGAGTAGGTATCGGAGCATCACTCAGCAATATAGGCGGCAATGTAGGATCAGATGTATCACCTATGCTGGCAAGGTTAGGATTATCCACCAAACTTTCAATAATGAGTGATGACGATCTTACGGTAGCCTTAGGTGGAAGCTATATACTGGCAAGTTCAAAAACCGTAGAAAGTATTGGCGCAGAGTATTGTTATGATAACTTTGTAAGCGTTCGCGGAAGTTACGGAATAGGCTACGACGTAAACAATGTAAACGTAGGAGCCGGAGTAAAACAAAATCTGGAAGGAATGATATGCAGTCTGGATTATAACTTCAGCCTATTTGGAGATTTAGGAAGCGCACACAGAGTGTCAGTGACAGTGAAGTTTGGAGAAGAAGGAAAAAGAAGTAAAGGAAGCAGTGGAAGTAAGAGAAGCAAGAGCAGTAAGTACAGAAAGTAAAAATAGTCTGCGCGCCGGTATTTAGGCGAGCAGTCCACCACTCTTGAGTGGTGAGACCTCGCCTAAGGGCGGGTCCGCCAGCGCTCTTTGGCGGAAAGTATAGAAAGAAAAGGAGAAATATATTATGAAAACAATTGAACAACTTGATAAATCATTATTCTTATTTTCTTTTTCCTTACTTCGTTTACTTCCCTTTCTGCTTTTGCTTCCTTTACTGTTCTTGCCTTCCTCGCTTCGCTCGGACGATTGGCTTAATGGGTTTGAAGACCTTGCTCATACCGGTACCAGTAATGATTCCATGACTTCGCCTTTTAATTTAAAGTGGAAATATAAAAGTGCCGGTACTTATAGGGGTACTTCATCATTATATGGAAAATATGCTGAAAACATTTAAACAGATTAAAAACTTATTATTTCTTCTTTTCTCCGCCACAAAGCGTTGGCAGATTTCGCTGTCGCTTAATTTTCTTCTTTTCCTGTCTTTGCTTTTTCTGCTTCCTTCTTCTGTTCACTCGGACAGCTGGCCGATGGCGATGCGTGATCCGGCGCATAGCGGGAGAAGTTCCGATGTGATAAATCTGCCTTTTACGCTGAAAGTAAAAACACGCATATCTTTATCATCATCAACAGTGGGGCTGCCGACATATCCTGTTTATGATAATAATGTTATCGGGATGAACAATGTAGTAAATGGAACAACTATACAAGGAGTAGCCGGAGCTGCTAATATAGAAACAGGCAAAATCCTGTGGTCTATAGTAGCTATGAATCCTTTAGCCGGTCTTACGGATTTTTATCCTGCGATATATATGGGCAAATATATGCCCATGGCTAATAGCGGGGATCTCGCAGGTATAAATTCATTAGATATCCTTAGCGGACAATATAGGGATCGAAGAGGGGGAAACTGCAATATTTCTTTTAACAGGGGTATAGGGGAAACTTATCATAATAATTTTGTATTTGCAGTACTTTCAACTGTTGGTAGTCCGCGATATACACTAAGTTGTTCTAGTGTTAATGAGGCCGGACAATATAATTCGGTTTGGGGTAGAGATACAATTTATGACAGCAGCCAAGATTATAGGATAGTAGATAATAATACCGGTTCATCAATTCCTTGTATCGGAAACGGCATATTGTATGTTCAATTTGGCGGAGAAATTCATGCAATTAATATGTTAACAGGCTGGAGTTTTTGGAAGACAGGGAACGGAAAATTTAAAAAATCGGTTGCTTATGAGAATGGAAAGTTATATTGCGCCGGTTCGGATTATATGTATTGTTTGGATGCAAATAATAAAGGTGCAGAGTTATGGAAATATCCTGTTGCTTATGCAAATTCTCCAATAGTTAATAATGGAACAGTGTTTTTTAGAGGAGACATGATCGGCACTTCGGAACATCCGGAATATAGTAATTTTTATGCTTTGGATGCAAATAGCCCGACTTTAAAATGGAAATTTACCGCTACCGGACGCGGATATCCTGCTGTGGCGAATAGTAATATGGGAGATATCGTATATTTCGGTGCAGGTTCTCAATTGTATGGTTGTAAGGTAAATACCTCAAATCCAAACGGAGAGGTTGTGTGGCAAGCGTCAATTCCAAATTCTAATACAAATTTTGGAACGGTGATAATAGGAGATAATAAATTAATTGCTACAGGCGACGGCAGTTATATATATGTATACGGAGAAAATACAACCGGAAATGCTTCATTAATTCAAAAACCGAGGATAGGGGCGCCCGTAATAGTAAAAGACGGGGATAATTTCAGCATAGAATGCAAAGGAGAACCGTCAGTCGGCGGGGTGTGGTCGGCAAGGTTAATAAGATATAATAATATCGCTAATTTGACAATAATTAGTAAAGTATATGACCCATTAACATGTTTATGGAAGTTGACTGCGCAGGTCCCTGCCGGCACAAATGAGTGTTTATACGATTTGGAAGTAACCAATAGTCAAGCTGTGAATATTTCCGCTAATTCGGTAAAGGTAATAAAAGAGATAAGAAGTAATTATTATTATATCCAAATATCTTCGCCGTTAAATAATTTTGGAACTCTTATTGATCAGTTTACTTTGATTAATCCCGAGTTTGTGGTTATAACGGGAGATACGGTAAATTCCGGCAGCAGTTATGAATATGATCTTTTATTGAATAGTTTAAGCATGATGGAAATCCCGGTTTTCATAGTTCCGGGAGAAATTCAGTGTTATGGAGAGAGTAATTCAGAAAGTCATAAGGTATATGAAAAATATGTCGGCCCGAGGTATTATAGTTTTAATTACGGCACACATAAATATGTAGGGATAGATACAACGGATTCAAATAGCAGTATAGGAAATACACAGATGGAATGGTTAGATAGTGAACTATCTGCAAATGCCGGGATGAAAACAGTATTTTATTCAAAAGACAGAAGCAATCAATTGCCGGCAATATGCGACAGATATGGCGTAAATTGCGCGTTAAGTTATGACGCTGAAACCCCGAGTAATGGAGTTTCTATTTTAGGGCTTATGCCGACTATATATATAAAAACGGATAAAACCAGCAGGTTATATTACAGTACGGCATTCAACGGGTTTAGGGTTGTAAAAGTAAATAATAATAAGACGGTTAGTTATCTGGTAGAGCCGGCTTGGGGGGCTGTCGGCACGGGCACAGGCAAAATCTATGCTGAATATAAATTAAAAGATGACGGCAGCGCAGGAAATGACGGGATACTAAAAGGAAATATTGCAAAAACAACAAATTATCACAGCTCAAGTTTTGACAACTTGAGGGTAAAGTTTCTTATGCCAGCGTCAAGTTCATATATTTCCAATAATGAAGTGATAAGTAAAATAGACAGAGGCGACGGGATCAGTATTTGTAAAGTAAAAGCAGCAGTCGGCGGTGGAATTAGCAGGGATATTCCTGCCAAAAGCGATGATATTTGCATAGCGGATAACTCTATACCGACCTCGATAGTTACATGGTATAAAGACAGTAGTTTTGTTAAGGAACTTCCCAGAATATATGTAACTACCGGAGAAATTATTACAAGATTGTCATTAGGCGTCGGTAGGTATTATTTTAAGGTATTTACTACAGACGGGAGAGTGCCGTGTGTAACGCAGCAAGGCGGAAGTAATATTGTCATAGGAAATGTTGTTCCTTCGGATGGAAGCGGATTATATTATAAAGGCTATTTCGATTCAGATGCCGGAGATAATTGCGATGCTAGAATTTTTGTAAATGGATTTCTTCCGGAATTAGGAAATACGGTTAGATTTTTGAGAATTCCCGGAAATGCCCCTGTGTTTTACTATTGTACCTATACAGGCGGGACTTCAATAACTATTGAAGGACGCCGGAGAGATGTCTGGACTGCAAAAAATGGTCCCGTGGATTTTTATTACGGAACGACAATTAACGAAGATGCAGGCATATTTTACAGTTATGGTACTTCCAAATTCCATATATATCGTTCTGTAGGTTCAAATGATTGGACTTTAGTGAAAGAGTTAATAGGAGATCTTAAATGGACAGATACAAACACGGTTCAAGGGACAACATATAAATACAGGATAACAACGGTAGGCAGGACAGAAGTTGAGAGCAGTTTTTCAAGGGAATTTGTAGTAACGGCAGGAGCTCCGATTATAACAGGCCTAACATGTGTAACTGTTACCAGCAGCAGTGCTGTTATAACATGGACAACTGATCTTCCCTCGACATCACAAGTAGAATACACAATACCGGCTGCTGAAGGAATCGGCTATCTTTTTGATAGCCCGGTGCTTTTGCCGGAAAATCCTGCTTTGGTAACAACTCATATTGTTACAATAACAGGTTTAAAGCCATTCGGATCCGGACATGGAGGATATGGAGTAAGAGCAATTTCTAGAAGCGGTGACGGGAAAGTTAATAGTTTTGGCTATGAACCGGCTACATTTTACATGTTTGGCGGTACCATTGCTCCGGGATTTGCTCGTGAAAGTTTTAAGACTTTTGCAAATGCGGGGACAACAATATTTGGATTAAAAGGAGAATTTGAAAGCAAGACAGTATTACCCGGAGATAAGAATAATATAATAATAAGCGCTTTGGATAGTAATGGAAATATTTTACAAATTACTCCATATACAACAATAACCCTTAAGGTTTTAACCGGCGGGGGAGTGTTTAGCGATAATAGTACGCAGCTCAATTTTACTATGTATAGCGGAATATTAAATATAAAAGATTTGTTTACCACCGGCAGTGTTGCAGGAATAAACAGCATAGAAGCGAGTTCATCCGGAGTAACTCCGATCACTGTGAATTTATTGACGGCATATCCGGATCATTATAAAGTTGAAGTTCCCGCTGAAATTACTGCAGGCGAGAATTTTGCGGTAAAGATGACGGCATACAGCAATGCTTCCGAATCTGTGATTTTGCCGGTAACAATAACCGACAAGAAATTATCAATAACAGCGGTTAAAGGCGATAATTCGCCTGCGGATTCCTTATGGTCTGATTCAGTAAATATGTTAAAGGACGGTATCGGTTTGACTGCGGGAATATATAATAAGGTCGAATCAACAGGCATCAAAATAAAAGTAGAAGATACGGGGGGTAAAACTGGTGTAAGCAGTATAATAAATATAAAAGCAAATGAAAACAAAAAATGGAAAGTAGCGGGAGAATTAAACAAACCTGTAGCAGCAATAGGGGATAATATAACAATCACCGGTAGAATACTGGATGTCTACGAAAATGTTATAAGGACTTCAGGGACTTTGGTCACTTTTAGCAAGCTTTCCGGAAGCGGGAGTTTAATCAGTATTACTGCAGTAACCGATGCAAACGGAGCGGCAGTATCGACGATAACGGTAACAGATAATATAATTAATGTGGTTGAATTGTCCTCGGGTTCATTAGAAAAGAGCAAGGTGTATATAAAAACGAACAGCGTGAGTTTCTTGAATTTAACAAGCAGCTCAAGTGTTCTGAAAGTTGCAGAATTGGCAAGTATAACGGTAGAAACAAAAGATTCCGGCTTGAATCCAATAGGCGGGGTAGAAATAGATCTAACCATAGTGACCGGCGGAGGCAGTTTATCGGCCGATAAAGTCATAACAGATGTGAACGGTCAATTTGTAATACAATACTTGGGAAGTGAATTAACCCAAATTAATACAGTACGAGGACAAGCAGCGGGGACAAATATTATAAAAGAGATAAATATAACAACAGTAACAGGTGATTTGCATCATTACAAAATTGAAAGCTCAGTAACCGGCGCTAAAGCAGGAGAGAATTTTACGATAACAATAACCACAAGGGATAAATGCGATAATTTCATAAATACAATTAATAAAGGAGTAAATTTATCGGCAGTTTTGAACGGTTATACCGTTAGTTATGGTTTAGGCGTTTTATCGGTAGTAACGGCAAGTTTAACAAACGGAACAACTAGCATCATAAATGAAAATTATACCCGAATGGAGTCAATTCAGATAAAAGTAACGGATAATAACGGGATTACGAACTATAGCCCGCGGATAAATATAACCAATAATACAGTTTCAACAATTAGCTCTGTATTTAGAGTCGGGACGGGTGATGTGACCAGGGCAGCAAGGAACAAATCGGTTACATTATTGCTAAATATAAAAGACGCGTATGATAATCCGGTAAATGGGGCAGTTGTGACTCTTAGTGCGGATAAGGGAAGTTTTGTAGGCGCAACTAAAGTAACGAGTGATACAAACGGCAGGGCGGTAGGGACATATAAAACAGGAGAAGGTATATGCACGGTAACTATGACCTCCGGAGGAGTTCAGGGTCAGGCGGCGGTAGAAGGCCTGGTGCCGTCACAGATCATTACAAATCCGGCAAGTCCGATAGTGAGCATGTCTTCACCGGATTCTTTTATAATAACCGTAAAAAACAGCAGCGGGGATGCGGTACCTTGTGCAACCGTAGCATTTACCGTTATAAGCGGGACTGTAAATTTCTGGAAATATAATGCGCAAAATAGTCAAGTATTACTTCCAAGCCCGCAAGATACTGATTATCAGGGTAATTTAAGAATTGATTATAAAGATATAAACACTGCCATAGATAATATTGTGAAGTTAACATGTGATACTTCAACTTCGAATTTAACTATAAGATATAGCGCATTGGTGTCTTTTTTTGGTAGTACTGACGGGTTGGTTGGTTCAGTAAAAGCATTATCTTTTCGTTTGACTAGAAATAATTTCGCTCTTAGCGGGGCAACGATAATATTTAATGTCGAATCAGGCGGAGGAGGGTTAAGTTCTGTTTCAGCTGTTACCGACGGAAATGGTATTGCAGGGACCAATTTAACATTGGGCCCAAATCAAGGCAATAATGTAGTTAGTGCAACTTTTGCAGGACTTGCTTTAACTACTGCTACAATTAAAGGAATAAAAATAGGGAGTGTTTCTGTTAGCGGGGATTCTCCTGTCGCTAAAGGTGGAACCGGTAGTATAAAGGCAATAGTTTACGATACGACCGGAGCGTCTTTAACATTTGCTGGTACACCGGTTAGTTTTTCAAAGATATCCGGAGTTGGGTCAGTAGCTTCTATAGGAAGTACGAATAGTAGTGGAGAAGCAGTAGTTACTTTTACTGCAGGAAATACACAGGGGAGTTCAGTTATAAGCGCAACTGCCGTGGGAGTTTCCGGTCAAACTACTATACAAGTCGCAGATGTGTCAATAATTGAAGCAAGCGCAACTCCCGCGATAATATTGACAAACATAGGACAATCAAATATAACAGCGTTAGCAAAAGACAGTAACGGATATACCGTAAAGAGCGCGAATATAAGTTTTGGGTTAGTGAGCGGAACAGGGATATTTACTTTAATTACCGGAACTACGGATAATTCAGGAATTGTTAAAACAACCTATAAAAACACAACAAAATTAGGCGATAATATTATTAGTATTACCTCCGGAAGTGCGACAACAAATCTGACAATAACAGGGATAGCGGGTATGGGTGATTTATCCGGTTCTAAACTTAAATTAACAGCTCCGCCAAGTATGAATTATATAAATCCAACACCTACTACAATCAGTTATTCCGCAACAAAAAAGGATATATTTGCTCAGATTCTTAATAGTTTAGGAGAACCCGTAGGAGTTGGGGGGGCAACTGTAACATTAAAGGCAACCGGAGGGTTGTTTTATTACTACTCTCAAGGAGTTAAATCAACAAATACAATAACAACGGTTGCAGATATATACGGCAAAGCGGATCTAACAGGAGCGGGATTAAGTAGTCTTAATTTTTATCCGATTGCAGGGAATAATACAATAACAGCGTCAGCTGTTGGGTGCAGTCCGGCAACAGTAACGATAATCTGTATTTCAGCAGATAGTGGTATGTTAGATTTAAGAGCAGAGCCCTCAAGCATTAAACCCTCCGGTTCGGTAAAAATAACGGCTAAAATAACATCCGGATTGTTTCCTCTTGCAGGAACAAGTGTTATATTTAGTTTTACCAGTACAGGAGGCGGCAGTTTATCGTTAATCAGCGGATTAACAAATGATAAAGGAGAAGTTAGCAGTGACCTGTTTGCTACATCAAGCCCGACTATGACTTATATGATAAATGCGGCAAATATTGCATATAATTTATCTGCTACCTTGGGAATTCCCACTGCTTCTGCAACAGTTGAAAGTTTTGGTGTAGAGGCTCCTTCAAATATAGTTATTAATCAAGGATTTAATTTAAAGATAAAAGCCTTAGACATTAACGGATATTTTCCGATAATAACAGCTCCAGTGATTGTTACAATAAGCGCAGTACTTGCATCGGATGGAGTGACCCCGGCAACCGGAAGTTTAAATACAACAATAGCAACGATAACAAATAATATTGACAGTAGTGTAAGTTTAACAAATTTAACGTATACGGCAGCGGAAGATATAATGATAAAAGTAACAGGCGCGGGAAAATCGAGTCTTAGCCCGTTAATTTCTATTACTAAATCAGCAAACAGCATAGAATTAACTGCAATTCCAAACGGAAGTATAGCGGGACAAAGTGTAATGGTTAGCGGAAAAATAAAAGACATAGATGGAAAAGGAGTATGTAACAAAGCGATAAATTTATCAGCGACAACCGGAAGCCTAAATGTAACAACAGGGATAAGTGATAATGAAGGAAAATTCAGCGCAATGCTGACAACCCCGGCAGGTGCAGCGACAATAACAGTTACAGCAACGTGCAGTACAATAGTAGGAGTAGTAAATGTAACAACGACAGGGGTAGTCGCATCATATATAGTGGTTGTTCCGACCGCCGGAGACCGAAATGGATTTGCAGTTAGTATTACAGCAAAAGATAGTCTGGGAAATACAGTAAAATGCGGTTCGATGGTAAATCTGACGGTAGTAACCGGAACGGGAACATTAGGTATAACAACAGTAAGATTAACTGATGGAGTTGCAACGATAACTGAAACATATAGTAAAGTGGAGAATGGAGTAAAGATAAAAGCAACAGATGGAAATAATAAGACAGGAACAAGCGGAATAGTCAATTTATCAGACAGCATGCCGCGAGTAGTAAATATAACTCCGAATACAGTTTCTAATTCTGCTTCAGTCACTTTAACGATAACCGGGTTAAATTATTACGGTGGAGGAAACAGTTCCGTAGTAAGCAGTGTAAAGATTAAGGAATCATCCGAGACAGTGTTAAGCGGATGGAGCTGCGTAAGCGATAGTGTAATAAACAGCGCAGTGGTTATTTCAAAAACAAAACCGGGAACGTATGATGTCATAATAACGACAACACTCGGAGGGAGTAACGCCGTTTCGGATATGAAGTTATTGGTAACAGCCGCAGCTCCTACAATAACAACATTAAGCGGAAGCAGCGCGGAGTACGGAAAAGCAGTGACGATATCCGTAACCGGCTCAGGGTTTTTCGGAGGAACAGATAGTAGTAATCTGACAGGAATTAGAATAACGAGTAACCCTGTTACGAATATAACAACAGGATACACAGTGGTAAGTGACAGCAGTATAACGAATGTGATCATCCCGTCAAGTATAAATGTAGGCAGCTATAGTTTAATAGTAAAAACAGGAGGAGGAGACAGCGGAGGAAAAGCATTTACGATAACTGCAGCATTACCTGCAGTAACAAACGTAATACCAAGCAGCGGATATAAACATCTGACAAACACAATAAGCCTGGCCGGTACAGGATTCTTCGGAGGAGTCGGGAGTAATAATGTAACCCAGATAAAATTAAACGGGACCACTATAGTAACGATAAACCCGGGGTACTCAGTAGTAAGCGATACGGTAATAAATAATATTGTAGTAAATGCAGGAATAACAGCGGGGACGTATGATGTTTTAGTAACTACAGCGGGAGGCACAAACAGTACAAGTACAGTCAGGTATGAGGCAACAGAACTGGCACCAACACCTGTGATAAGTACAGTAACCCCTGCGAGTGTGGAGTACAACAATGCCGTAACTTTGGCAATATCCGGAAATGGCTTCTATGGTTCAACAGCAAGTAATAAGGTGACAGGGATCAGGATAACAACAAGTCCTGTGACAAATATAATCGGGTATTCAGTGGTAAGCGATAGCAGTATAATTAATATCCCTGTAATCGCAGGCATAGCGATTGGAAGCTACAATATAATAGTAACAACGATCGGAGGAGACAGCTTGGAAAAAGCATTTACAGTGACCTCGCCTGTCCCCACGGTGACAACTGTAACCCCTTCAAGCGGATATAATTATATAAATAATACAATAAGCATAACCGGAACAGGATTCTTTGGAGGATTAGGAAGTAATAATGTAAGCCAGATAAAATTGAGCGGAACCAGTATAGTAACAATAAACCCGGGATACTCAGTAGTAAGCGATACGGTAATAAATAATGTTGTTGTAAACTCAGGAATAAGCGCAGGAAGTTATGATGTACAGGTAACAAACGGCGGAGGGACTAGTACGAGTACGCTTAAATATACAGTAATAGCAGATACCACAGTGCCGACAGTAGTTACCGCAGTAGCAAATGCAACATTGATAAATATAACATTTAGCGAGGATGTAAGCGCAGCAACGGCAACGAATAAGGGAAATTATTTTTTAGAATCTCCGACAGGGACAGGAGCTAGAAATCTAAGCAGTGCTACGATAAGTTATACGAATAAAGTTGTAACGATAGGGAGTTTGAGCCTGACTTCAGGTAATACGTTTACAGTTACCGTAACGAATGTGCAGGATGCGGCAGGAAATACAATAGTGAATAATGGAAGCACAAATAAAGCATCAGGAACGGTGGCAGCGGGAGATATAACGCCGCCTACAGGAAGTATAAATATAAATAACAGCGCGGTGTATATAAGCACGAATTTAGTTACGTTAATATTGTCCGCCTCAGACGCAAGCGGAGTAACACAGATGAGGTTTAGCGATGATGGAAGCAGTTTTGGAAGCGCTGAGGCATATACAGGAACAAGAGCATATACATTGCAGGCTGGAGACGGAATAAAGACGGTGTACGTACAGTATAAAGATACCCCCGGGAACTGGTCGAGCGCTTTAATAAGTGATACGATAACCTTGGACACGACAGGACCTGTAGGGACTGTGAATATAAATAACAGCGCAGTGTATACGCAAACAACAACAGTGACGTTGCAATTAACCTCAGCAGATGTATTTAGCGGAGTAAGTAAAATGCAATTCAGCAATAACGGAACGGACTGGTCAGCAGAGGAAAATATTGCAGCAAGTAAAGTATGGACATTAGATACCGCGGAAGGAGTAAAAACAGTATATGTGAGGTATAAGGATGTTGTCGGAAATTTATCGTTAGTAACAATAAGTCATACGATATCCTTGGATGCGACAGCGCCGGAAGGAGCTGTAATAATTAATGGAGGGGCGGCATATACAAACAGTCAAGCAGGATACTTGGAATTAACAGCCTCAGATGCAAGCGGAGTAGCGGAAATGAGGTTTAGCCGTAATGGGACGAATTGGACAACAGTAGAAACATACAGTACAAGTAAGAGCTATAATCTCTCTTTAGGAGATGGAGTGAAGATAGTGTATGTACAGTATAAAGATAATGCAGGGAACTGGTCAAGCACGGAGATGAGCAGTACAATAATATTGGATACAACAGCGCCGGCCGGGACAATAGCAATAAATAATGGAGTGACCTTTACAAAATCAACGACAGTGACACTAAGTATGAATGCAAATGATGACCTGAGCGGGATATCTAAGATGGACTTTAGTAATAACGGAAGCACCTGGAATGGTGAGGAAGATTATGTCGTAAATAAAGTGTGGTCCTTGGACAGTGTGGATGGAAATAAGGCGGTGTATGCAAAGTATAAAGATAACGCAGGTAATACGGCGACAGTGACGAGTACAATAAAATTAGTATCGGCGAAGTACTTAAAAGTGGAAGGGCCGGTAAATGTGATAGCAGGGACAAGTCTAAATATAACGATAAAAGCGATGAAACAGGATAATACAACCGCGACCGGATACCTGGATTTAATCGGGTTAAGCAGTACGGATACGAGTTCTACATTTATATCAAATTACACATTTACCTCAAGTGACTCGGGAGTAAATGTAATGAATGTAGTGTTTAAGAGCGTAGGAACCCAGACAATAGAAGTAAATGATAATGAAGTTGCGGGAATAATCAAAGGGAGCATTGAGGTGAAGGTGTACGCGGGCTCCGTAATAAGCGCTATTTCAGGAGGCAGTATAGAGACGGCAGACGGTACCTGCGTATCTATCCCGAATGGAGCATTAGAAAGTAATGTAACGATAGGATTTGGAGTAACAGAAAATCCAAATGATGTAAACTTGGGCTACAAATTTAGAAATACAAACACGCCGATAAGCAGGGATTTTGGAGCGTTGGATATGTTGAGTAATCCGTGGAGATTTAAAAATATAACATTTAAACAGCCGGTAACAATCTGGATCCCGTATAAAAAGTCAGAGATAGGAAATATTGAAGAAAAAAGTTTAAGGATATTCGGATACAATGAAACAACAGGAAAGTATGAGGTAGTGGAAGGGAATCAAGTAATGGAAAATGGCAGAATAAAAGCACAAGTAAATCATTTCAGCACGTACAGGATACTCGGAACATATGTGAGCAGTAATTTGAATAATGTGATAGCATATCCGAACCCGTATAGGCCAGGTACAGCAGTGGACGGTAAATTGAAAATAATCAATCTTCCGATAGATTGCACAGCGACGATATATAACATAGCCGGAGAGAAGATAAGAGAGATAAAGGAATCAGACTTAGGAAACCTTGGCTGGATAGACTGGGACGGGAAGAATGATAGTAGTGAGCCTGTAGCGAGAGGAGTCTATCTGTACGTGATTATAGCTTCTGATGGCAGTAAAAAGATTGGAAAATTTGGAATGATCAAATGAAAATACTTTGTATTCCTTGCACATATGCATTATCACATATAAGCCGACTTCTTGTAGTCGGGATAGAGCTCAGGAAGAGAGGGCATGAGGTTATTTTTGCAGGTGAAGGTCAAAAAAAGAGATTTATAGAGCAGGAAGGTTTTACAGTTTTGCCTCTTCATGAACCTGATTTCGAGGAAGTATTCGGTAACATTCGTAAAGGTAAACTTAAGTTTATCAGGGAAAAAGAGATAGATCTCATGATTGCGGCTGATTTGAAGTTGTATAAGGAAGTAGCCCCTGATCTTGTTCTCACAGATGGCAGATTTACTGCCGCTGTTTCGACCCAGATGGCTAATATAAAGCATGCTGCAATAGTGAATGTTTCCTCTACAGAGTACAGAGCGTTACCATATATACCTTTCTTTGATTGGATGCCAAGAATATTTACCGGTAGCGGGTCTAAATTAAAGAAATTACTCGACAGTCTAAATCTGAAAATTGAAATGACAGTATTTGATAAAGCGATGAACACTTTCAGTAGGTTGAGTAGAAAGCATGGCATCAGAAAGACCGTCACAGCGACAAACTGTCTGGCAGGAAAGGATATTACACTGCTTGCTGATATACCGGAGTATTTCCCCGTAAAACATCTTCCGGAAGATTATCATTATATAGGACCGTTGACCTGGAAACCTGATAATATTTCGAAGCCTGCCTGGTGGCCGCCCAAGAAAAATAATAAACCGCTTGTTTATATCAGTATGGGAACAACAGGAATAAGTAATATATTTCCGTTAGTGTATGACCTTTTCAAAGACTCAGAGTTTTCAGCTATTATAACAACCGGGGGACAAGCAAAGGGGTTGCGAACTATAGACGGACAAGTATACGTTGAAGAGTACATAGACGGTGATTCGGCGATAGAGGAAGCAGACCTTGTTATATGTCATGGAGGGAACGGGACAATATATCAGGCTTTGTCCCATGGCAAACCGGTGATAGGTATACCTTCTATTCCTGACCAGGCTTTTAATATGAGGAGAGTCGAGGAATTGGGAGTCGGGAAAACGCTGACCTGGCAGAAACTTTTAAAAAATCCTCAAATATTACTTGAGATGTCGAAGGAGATCCTTGAAGAGAAATCATTCCGCGAGAATTCAATTGCAATGCAAGAGATTATTAAAATCTACACTCCGGCAGAAAAAGCCGTTGACATATTAGAAAACTACAAGTCGCGAAATGCGGAAAAGCAGGAGGCAAAAAAAGACATTTCCCTGTATTTTAATAACAAAGAATCAGATAAATTAAAGGTAATGAAGAATAATATACATAAACTATTTGTAGGGAGGTAAAAATGGCGACTTGTATAAAGTGCAATCTCTGTGATAATTCCGTGTATGTTGAAAAAGCCAAAGAGGTGTTTAGAATTCCCTGCAATGTCCGCAAGTTTAAAGATGATATATTCACTTTATGGCGCTGCAGCAGCTGCGGTTCTCTTCATTGCAAGGAAGATGCAGACCTTCCTGTATACTATTCAGATTATCCGTTAAATAAGCAGGTTGTAAAATTTCATCAACGAATCGGATATTCCAATTGTCTTAAACTGATAGAACGGTTTGGTGTTACTAATAACAGTAAAATACTTGATTACGGCTGCGGAGCAGGGTTGTTTTTGAATTTTCTTAAAAATAAAGGTTTTGATTCTGCATTTGGATATGATGCGTATGTCAAACGGTTTGAAGATCAAACTGTACTTGAACAAAAATATGATGCTGTAGTTTCATTCGATGTTATTGAACACTTCGAAGAGCCCCGTGATTTCATGCGCCGGCTGGCGTCGGTGGTTCGTCCCGGAGGTTTGCTTATGATTGGTACTCCAAATGCTGATCATGTACCGGTAGAAAGAAAAGGTGATCCTGCATTTCATCTGCCTTATCATCGTCATATTCTTTCAGAAAAGACTCTATTAGCTCTTGGTCTTGAGCAAAAATTAGAAGCGGTCAATATCTATCGCAGATCTTTTTATGACAGTCCAATACCTACGGTAAATTCAAGGTTTATGTGGCGGCTTGTTGATAAAAAGGGTTGTCTGGATTCAGTGGTTGAACCACCTGACATTGGGATGGTTTTACGTTCACCGGTTCTGATTTTTCTTGCTTTTTTCGGTTATTTTATGCCACTAAAAGATAACATGGTTGTCACATTTAGAAAATTATAAAGAATATCTTACCGCTCCGTTAGTAAGCTGCAAATTGTAAAACGCGAAAGAAAGGAGCAAAATGAATATATTCAAGGCAAAAAAAGAGAAACCTTTCACCGAACTTCGCATAAATAGAGTTTTAAAATCGTTTTGGACTCTCAACGATGAATTGCAGCCGCAAAATAATGTAACCTTTGTAAGAGAAATAGACGCAACAGGAATGGAAAAACTACGCGATAAGGTATTATTATCATCAGGAGTTAAACCGTCTTATACAGCGTTAATTGTAAAAGCTTCTGCTATTGTGCTTTCTGAATATTCTTATGCAAATAGAATAATATTAGGTACCTCGTTTTTCAAACGGATGGTACAATTCAATAGTTGTGATATTGCGGTAGCAGTTGAAAGAAATGTACCCGATTTAGAGGATTTAGTGGTTGTTGAAACAATTTATGATAGCAATAAAAAAACAGTTGCTGAAATAACACAGGAATTAAAAGGATTTACTGTCGCAGCCCTGGAAAATAATCCGCATTCGCGTTGGAGCCTTTTTTACAGATTACTAAGCCGTATTCCGGTATTTTTGACAAAATGGATACTCCGTATGCCTAAATACTCGCCAAGTTTGTGGTTAAAACATAGAGGCGGCGCGTGTTTTGTCAATTCACCGGCAAAGTATGGTATTGATTTCTTAGTCGTAAATCATCTTTGGCCTCTTACTGTTTCTTTCGGGTGGGTTAAAGAAAGACCCTTTGTAGTTAAAGGAGAGTTGGCAGTAAGAAAGACTATGCCGTTAATAATAATATTTGACCGTAGAGTTATGACAGGCGCGCCTGCAGCAAGATATTTTAACAGACTTGCGCAGATTTTGGAAAATGCTGAAGAAGAGATAGGTCCAAAATATTAAAGATTTCAATAGGATTGCTGATTCCCATAAGCTGGATCGGAGGGGTTATGAATAGCATGGTAAGCGAAATGGTTGAAAGATCAAAAAGAGTTAAACCGTTTTTTAGTTCGATTAGAAGCAGATTATTGTCAGATTGCCGGGCCTCTGCAAAAGAAGAAAGCGGATTTATAAGAAATATAAGCGAAAAAGGCATATGTGTCTCTACAGCTTTTCCGCTGAGCAAATATGATGTTATATCCGTTTATTTCAGATTGCCGTCAGCAGATTATAAATATTTTCTAAAAGCAAAAGTAATCTGGGTTGAGAATGATGCGGTCGGATTATCCTTTCTGGATATAAACGAAGAGGATCGTAAACATATAAGAGAATATGTTGAATCGTATAATAACAGCGATATGATTAAATATTATCAACAGCTTTTAGATATGTTTGAATATTGTGAAGCAGACACAGAAGAGAAGAAAGAGGAAGTGTATAGACTGCGATATCTCATTTATGTAAAAGAAAATGCATGGGAACCACCTAATGAGACCGGTATGGAAATTGACGAATATGACAAAAAAAGCACTATTTTTATGATTAAGGACAGGAATGAGGTAGTAATAGCTGCGGCCAGATTTATTCCTGCCGATAAATGTCAGCTCCCTTTAGAAATGCATTATGATGCGGATATTACTCAAGGCGGAAAATATAAAAGAGAAAATATAGTGGAGATATCCAGATTTTGTATTGCAAGGGAATGCCGTAGAAGAGTAGACGACCTGCAGTATAAAGAAACAGAAGCAAAACTTGACACTGAAAGAGAAATGAAAAATAAATTTACCGTAGAAAGAGCTCCAAATTTACTGATAGGTCTTTGGAGGATCATGTATCAATATGCGAATGTTCATAAAAAGAAATACTGGTATATGGTTACAGAGCGTCGTCTGGCAAACTCTTTAATAAATTCAGGGTTGCCGCTTGAAAAGTTCGGATAACCCAGAAATTATCATGGCATGAGGAGTCCGTATTTTGTAAATATTGGGAATGTTCCTAAAGCGCTGGAAGGTGTCAATCCAATGTTATTACAATGGCTTAATAGCAGTATGAAAAAGGAAGGGTAAAATGGGAAAACATATACCATCAAAAATAATCATTTGTATCTGCCTGATTTATCAGGCGAGTTATATTTTTGCCGGAGTAGGTACAGAAAGCCTGCAATTCCTAAAGATAAAACCTTCCGCAAGAGTGGCAAGTATTGGAGACGGTTATGTAGGTTTAGCTGATGATTCCAATGCGTCATTTTACAATCCAGCCGGGCTGGCAAGATTAACAACTCCTGAAATATCTCTCATGCATTTGGCATATATAGGTGAGACCAGCTATGAGTATGCAGCAGGCGTTATCCCTGCCGGAAAAAATATGACCCTGGGAGCATATGTAATTTATCTGAACTACGGAAGTATAACCAAAACAACAGAGGATAATACAGGAGTATATTCCGGAACAGCAGGAGCCTTTAACCCGAATAATATAGCAGGCGGTCTTTCGCTCGGATATAAGTTAGGCGAAAGTTTAAATGTAGGAGCCGGTTTGAAATATGCGTCAGAGGATATAGACGGAAGCAGTGTAAGCGGAATAATGGGAGATGTCGGGGTATTATATCGAATAGAGGGGAGTAGGTATCGGAGCATCACTCAGCAATATAGGCGGCAATGTAGGATCAGATGTATCACCTATGCTGGCAAGGTTAGGATTATCCACCAAACTTTCAATAATGAGTGATGACGATCTTACGGTAGCCTTAGGTGGAAGCTATATACTGGCAAGTTCAAAAACCGTAGAAAGTATTGGCGCAGAGTATTGTTATGATAACTTTGTAAGCGTTCGCGGAAGTTACGGAATAGGCTACGACGTAAACAATGTAAACGTAGGAGCCGGAGTAAAACAAAATCTGGAAGGAATGATATGCAGTCTGGATTACAACTTTAGTTTATTTGGCGATCTAGGAAGCGCGCATAGAGTGTCAGTCTCGGTAAAGTTTGGTGACGACTTGAGCTCCGGTAAAAGTAAAACGAAACGAAATAGACCGGCTAAATCTACAAGGTGGAAAAAGTGAGAAAAGGAAGTTGAGCGGTAGCGAAATCCACCACTCAAGAGTGGTGAGACCTCGCCTAGTCGGGTCCGCCAACGCTTTGTGGCGGAAAGAAAAGTAAGATTGTATCAGTGTCCACCTACAGTGAGATCTCGCTAAAGGCGGAGAATCCGATAGTTTTGCAATCTGTGGAATCGCTCTAGAAAAGGAGCTGTAAATATGCTTGAAAATATTAAAAGACCCGATAGATCAATAAAATCGTTTTTCCTTTATTCACTTCGTTCACTGTTTTCACTTCTCCCACTTTTCTCACTTTTGTCACTTTCCTCACCGCTTCGCTCGGACGATTGGCTTAATGGATTTAAAGACCTTACTCATACCGGTACCAGTAATGATTCCATAACTCCGCCTTTTAATTTGAAGTGGAAATATAAAAGCGCCGGTACTTATAGGGGTACTTCATATGTGCTGCCCGGTTTTGGTCTTGCAGCTTATTCTGATGATAAACTGCAAATTACATGGACCAGCTGCTGCAGACATTATGGGTATGATATTAAAAATAATAATATGTTATGGCATTATGACGACGGTATTATACGCTATAGTTCGGATTATTATCCGTCAATATGCGGAAATAAAGTGTTTTGTGGAATGGGGCATAACGGGCTTTATAATTTTGATACAACTTTAGGGAGTATAATTTTCAGCACAGGCGGTGTAGGCGGAGAGGCCGGAGGCGCTGTTAATTATAACGGTTTAATTTATATTATTAGACAAAGTGATGATATGCGCATGCAATCAGTAGAATGCCGTGATCCATTTACCGGGGGCATAAAATGGTCTAGATCTAATCAGAATGAATATTTTGCAGGTTATGATTTTAGGTTACGTACTTCTACGGAAACTGGTACTGGCGGTAACTTTGAAATGACAGTCCCCTGTATTGCCGAGGATACAGTATTTATACAGTTCATGGGTGAAATTCATGCAATGGATTCAAGAACAGGCGTAAGTAAATGGAAGATAAATCTTGGTGAATTTTTTAGTATAGGAATAAATGGCTTACTGCATAATGCATATGGATATACAGGCTCAGTTGCGTATGAAAATGGTAAAATATATTGCGCCGGTCTTAAGGGGAAAAGTCCGGATACAATGAGTATGTATTGTCTGGATGCGAAAACAGGGCAAGAGGTGTGGAGGTATGAAGTATATACAGCATTTGATGAACACATTATGGCAGATACAGTACTGAATCGCAATATTTCTTCGCCGATAGTAAGTAATGGTGTTGTATATTTTGGGGCTCAAGACGGTTATTTTTATGCATTGGATGCGGGTTCGGGCGCTGTAAAATGGAAGTATCTGACGGAAGGTAAATTTTCAAACTATCAAATACCGGCAATATCCGGAAATACAATATATTTTGGTACTGATAAAGCCCCTGAAGCTCTCCCTGTTTCCCCGCTTCATGCTAATGGAATATTGTACGGCTGTAGAATTGCGACAGCAGATCATCCGATAATAGATCCAAATGGTGAACTTGTATGGAAATATGCAAATCCTGATGGGGTTGCATTTGGTTCTGTTATTATAGGAGACGGCAAGCTGATAGCGACAGGATATGGCGGATATGTGTATGTTCTTGAACCGGCTGCTAATATAGTCAAAGATGTAATACAACTACCGAGAACAACCTTCCCGACGATAGTTCAAAGCGGAAATAACTTTAATATAGAATGCTTGTCTGATCCGGGTGTGACAGTATGGAGCGCAAAATTATCCAAGTATAGCAGGAGTGTTAACCTGACGGTAAGCACCGTGTATAATTTTGAAAAATGTATTTGGGAGTTGACAGCTCAGGTTCCGTCAGATACTCAGGAAGGAATGTACAATTTGGAGGTGAGTAACAGCAAGACCGGCGGAATATCCGCTAATTCCGTAAAAGTGATAAAAGAAACGAAATCCAGTTACTACTATATTCATATATCTGCGCCTTTGAACAATTATGAAAACTTAAGAGAGCAGATCAATATTATTAATCCGGAATTTGTAATAGTGACAGGAAACATTACGGCAACCGGCAGTGATTCTGATTATGAGGTCTTACTAAATTCAATAAAAAACAGCGATGTGCCGGTATATTTTGTCCCCGGAGATACGGATTGTAACGGTGAAAGTACTTCAGCCGGTCATTTGCAATATGAAAATAAAGTCGGACCGAGATATTATAGTTTTAGTTACGGCAGTCATAAGTTTGTTGGTGTAGATACGACAGATGATAACGGCATGATTAGTACTGACCAGTTTAACTTTTTGCAAAATGAATTAAATAATCCTGCCGGCAAGATGAAGACGATATTCTATTTCAATGACAATAGAAATCAGCTGCCAAGTATATGCGACAGTTATGGAGTAAATGTTGCATTAAGCTATAATACTGCTGACAGCGCTACTAATAACGGAGTAACTCCCACCAAATATATTAAGACCAATCAACAAATAAGGTTATACTACGGGAAGACATATGACTGGTTTAGAGTTATAAAAATAACTAATAATAGTGTGATTTCAAATGCCGTTGAGCCATACAGCAGTTATGATACAAAATTAACATTTAGTTATGCTAATAAATATGACGGTTCGGTAGGAAATGACGGCTTAATGAAGGCAAATATTATAAAACTGAAGAATTGGCACTTTAGTTTATATGACAATGCAAGAGTAAAGTTTTTAATGCCGATTTCCGAAACTCCATATACGGTTAATAACGGTGAATTGGCAAATGCAATAGATATGGGGAATGGTGTCAATATTTGCAGCGTAAAAACAAGCGTAACCGCTGCTACGGCTATTCATTATTTCGGTGAGAAGATAATCAGTATCGGGACTACAAATCCTGCAGGTTATAGCGTTACATATTTTAAGGATAAAGCGCTTACAATATCTGCATCAATATATACTTTACAAAATGGTTCTGCTTTACCGACGAGAATCTTTGCCCCGCCCGGCAGGCTGTATTTTAGAGTATTTGCTCCGGATGGAAAAATTCCGTCATTTAGTATCAATCAGCCCGGAACCAGTGATTATGTCGGGCAATGTGAGCCGATTGACGGCAGCGGGTTCTTATATAGCGGGTATTATGATGTGAATCAAGAAGATGGGAATAAATATGTTGATGGTGACGCGGAAGTATTAATAAACGGGATATCCCCCGATATTGGCAATATCTTTAGGATAAAAACAAGAAAAGCAAAAGAGCCGGTATTTAGATTCTGTGAATATTCCGAAACAGGCGGGGCTCATATTACGATGGGATGCAGTTCTTTATATGTATATAATTATGAAGATTTAATATTAGATTTTGGATATGAACTTGCATCTGCAGCGGATCAATCGTGTATAAGGATATACAGAAAAACAGGGAATGAAGATTGGGCAAAAGTTTACGAGGGAGTCGGCGGCAGGGGAACTTATTATGGTGACCTTACTTGGAGTGATACAAATATAATAAGCGGTGTAACATATAAATATAGATTTGTTACTGTAGGGAAAATGGGGATAGAAAGCATTCCCTCCAGGGAATATGAAGTAACAGCAGGCAGTCTTTTGATTTCAGATACTTTTCAATTGTCCGGCTCAACTACTTATGTGAGTAATTGCGGTATCAATATTACCAATGCTTCAAATAGTAGCGCAGTTGTAACTTGGGATACTAATGTTCCTTCAACCACTCAGGTTGAATACGGGCTGGTTGAAACAGTAACTGCGATGTGTGGTGATGTTTATAAAAACAGATGGTTACTCCCTGAAGTTTCTGATTTGGTTACTGCGCATTGTATCACTATTACCGGATTAAAAGCGGATACGAATTATGGGGTTCGTGTAATATCAAAGACCTTGGATGGAAAGGTTAACAGTTTTGGCTATATGCGGGTTTGGCTTGTGGCGGGGAGTAAGGCTTGTATTTATCCCAGTTTTAAAACTTTAACTAATACAAATACGGTTGCCGTGATATCCGGGACAGCGGGTAGTTATTTAGTTTTACCCGGGGATAGCAGCGTTATAAATATAGCGGCAAAGGACATCAGTGGAAATCTGGTTACATTCCCCTGGGCAACAAGTTTTAATTTTAGCGTGATAGCCGGAGATGGGAATGTCTCTCCCACAGCCGTTACAAATTCTTATAGTACAAATTTTACAACATCAACAATTGCAGGCGTAAATACAGCAAAAGCAATAAAAACAGCGGCAACACCTATGACAACAACAATAAATATAACTTCTGTAAATCCTCATCATTATAAGGTATCAGCAGCAACTGTTTCTACGGTCACAGCCGGAGTTCCGTTTGAGATAAAAATAACGGCGTATTCAGTGCCGGAAGAAATTGATGCAAATATTCTTCCGTTAACAATGACGAATAAAAATATAACCTTGACGGTAGTAGACCCGGGTAATACAAGTATTCAACTATCTGATTTGTATTATTCAGCGGTGCTCTTAAGCAGCGGAGTAAAGACCCTGCCTGTTGTATATAATAAAGCGGAAATTACGGGTATAAAGATAAAAGCGGTGGATCCATTGGGGAATACAGGGATAAGCGAGTTATTTACTCTAGTTGCTAATTCCGGTAAAAAATGGACGGTTAATCTGACTGCAAGTAAAGCAACAGCCGTTACCGGTGAAATTATTACATTAACAGGAAAAATACTGGATTTTTACGGAAATAAAGTAAAAGAAGCAAACCAGACAATAAGTTTGACGAGATTAGAAGGAGACGTGGTCTTAAGTGCATATTCGATGGTTACTGATGCAACGGGAGAAGCGCAGGTAACCTTAACTATGGGAACAGCCGTTTCCAATGTAATTGAAGGTAGTCTTGGCACTCTGCAAAAATCAACGGTATATGTTAAGGCGAATACGGCAACGACAATAAATATTCTGCCGCAATTAACAGTAATAAAAGTTGGAGCGAAAACGGATATACAGATAGAAGCAAAAGATGCGGGAGGAAATCCTGTAGCAGGAGTTGAAATCGGGACTAGCGTAGTATCCGGAGCCGGTACACTGAATGTTAATATGGCAACAACGAACAGCAGTGGTATTGCAAACTGTGTATATTTTGGAAATACAGTGCCTGCCCTAAATTCCGTGAAAGCGGAGATATTGGGCGCGGGAATAAGTAATATAGCCAATATTAATACAATAACAGGGGATTTGGATCATTATAAAGTAGACGGACCGGCAAGCGCTGTTGTTGTAAATGCTCAATTTAGTGTAACGGTGAGCGCAATGGATAAATATAATAACCTTGTTAGTGTTAATAATGGAATAGGTTTAGTAGGTACTATGTCCGGGTACCCTGCAAGTTTGGGAAAAGGAGTATTATCTGTAATCACCGCTAATTTATCTAATGGATTAACAACCATAACAAATGAGACCTATGATAAAGCTGACCAGATACAAGTAAAAGCATATGACAGTAACGGTATTTTTGGATACGGAAGTTCAATTAATGTTGTTTCCGGTACAAATGTTGCTTCTGTTGATTCAGATTTTAGATTGGGACAATATTATAATATTTCTAAAACTTCAAAAGGAGCTGTTGTATCTTTAGTGGTTTTTGTAAAAGATGCGGGAGAAAATCCTGTTTCAGGAGCTGTTGTAACTTTTAGTGTTAATAAAGGTTCATTCAGCAGTGCAGCTTTAACCAGCGATGTTAACGGGAAAGTAAAAAATAATTATACTGTCGGAGAGGGTATATGTACTGCAACAATAACAAGCGGAGCGGCAGCTAAACAAATAACGATAGAAGGCGTTGTTCCGGCGGAAATATATGTAGAAGAAGGAAATACTATTATTGCCAATTTCAAAGGAACATGTTTTGCCGATATAACTATAAAAGATGCGGGAGGAACTGCAATTCCTAACGGAGTCTTGTCCTATGCTAAAACAAGCGGGAGTTCGCTTACTTCAATAAGCCCTACATCACCTGTTGTTTCTGATTCAAACGGGAAAACAGCGTTGACATTTATGGTTTCAGCTGCGGATGCCGGAAATGTTGTAAGGCTGACAGCCGGAACCGTTAATTATGATGTAACAGTTAAAAGGATGGATAATTCTCTTTTATTTAATGCAGGTAATAGCAGAGGCTTGGTCGGAACGAGTGTTGATGCAGTTGCAGCTTTGAGTGATAGTAATTATTATGATGTTGCCGGAGCTTTGATTACTTTTCAAGTTTTACCGGGTTCGGGGACTTTAAGTATTTCCTCCGGTGTTACGAGTTCCACCGGAAAAGTTACCACAAAACTTACATTAGGGCAGAATGAAGAATTGAATACAGTTTCGGCGAATTATTCAGGGGTAATAACAAAATGTAATATAAAAAGTATTAAAGTCGGAAGGATAACAGGAGAGGCTGTATCAATTTTAAGTACAAATAGTACATGTAATATTAATTTTACTGTTTATGGTACCGATGGGATTGCTGTTAGCGGGGCAATAGTGACTATTTCAAAGGCAGGAAATTTAGGTGTGACAACAGTAACAACTACCGGAAGTGGAGTTGCTGCTGTAGTATACACAGCAGGAAGCGCAGTGGAAAATGTAACAATCAGCGGAACGAACGGCGTTGTTACGGGATCGGTTGTGATAAAAGTAATAAAGCCTGCGGTAATAGAACTTAGCTGTAATCCCGGTATTGTCCTGATTAGTTCGGGAAGCTCGGAAATAAAAGCCGTATTAAAAGATATTGACGGATATCCTATTGCCAATAGTATGGTTACTTTTAATTTGGTTAGTGGAACAGGCGGCTTTGCCGGTAATACTACTGCATCTACAGACGGCTTTGGAGTTGTAAAAATTACATTTATGAATATTACTTTGGCAGGAAATAATGCCGTGAATGTCTCATGTGAAACAGTAACAAATCAAATTACGGTTAAAAGCATTGATACATTAACAGGATGTAAAATGAAACTTACAGTTCCTTCAAGCAGGCCGGTTTTTACCTGGTTTACAGTTAATGAAGGCCGTGACATTTTTGTGCAAATAGTCAATTCTAATAATGAGAGTGTCGGAGCCGGAGGTACTGTTATTACATTAACTGCAGCAACAGGGAATTTTCAATATATGACAAGCGCAGGTGATGTTAAAACACTTACTTCATTTGCTTTAACAACAGATGCGAAGGGCAAAGCAGCTGTGACCAAAGATAACAGTAACATTTCTGATTTATGGGGTGGGCTTGATTTTTATCCTGTTGCAGGTAATAATATTTTGATAGCGTCAGCGCCAGGGTTTAATTCGGTGTCAGGAATTATTATCAGCGGCTCAACCATGCCGTGCAGTATAAAACTTAGAGCCGAGCCTTCTGCCATTAAACCGTCAAGTATGTGTAAAATAACTGCAAGTATAACTAGGGGCGGACTGCCTGTTGAGTATGAAAGTGTCAGCCTTGGAATAGTTTGGCCGGCAGCGGGTTCTTTATCGGCAACTAATAAATTAACGGATAACAATGGGGAAGCTGTTTTTATGTTATATTCAACATCCAGCGCAATAAACGATTATGTTTTATCTGCGCGTTATTTTAATCCGGACTTGGGCGTTTATATTGATGTTCCTTTGACCATACCGACAGCAAGAGCAACTGTTGAAGGGTTCGGAGTTGAAGTAACTGATGCATGTTTAGTAGACCAACCTTTTACTATGAAGATAACAGCATTGGATATAAGCGGGGGGGCTGCTGCTCTGACCTCGCCTGTTAATGTTACAATAAGCGCTGTTTTAGCTTCAGACGGGGTAACTCCGGGAAGCGGGACTTTAGGATTAGCAAATGTGACAATACAAAACAATATGACAAGCAGTATTAACTTGACAAATATATCGTACACAGCGGCTGAAAAGATAAAAATAAAAGTAGAAGGATGCGGGAAAACCAGCTTAAGTTCCATGATATCTTATACAAAAGCTTCAAGTCAGATAGGGTTAATAAGTACTCCGGCACGCTGCATAGCTGGGCAGGCAGTTGTTTTACAAGGTATGATAAAAGATGTTGACGGCAGAGGAGTTAATAACCAGACGGTCAGTTTAGTTTCTTCAGGCGGGATATTAAGCGCAAATAGCGGCATAAGTGATATTGACGGAGCCTTTGACGTAATGCTAACGACACCTTCAATTATGGGAACAACCGTTATTACGGCCGTGTCAGGAAATCTGACGGCAACCTGTTCTGTAACTACAACAAGCGTTATTGCTTCATATACGGTCTCAGCTCCGTTGTCTTCAGATTCCAACGGGTTTCAATTAACTATAACCGCAAAAGACAGCAGCGGGAATGTAGTTGTTAGCAGTCCGACGGTAACATTAAACTTAAATACAGGCACGGGAGTTTTAGGCGTAACTTCTGTAAGGTTATCAGACGGAGTTGCCGTCTTAACGGAAACATACAGCAAAGCGGAAAACGGGGTAAAAATAACAGCAGCTGACGGCAACGGAAAATCAGGCACCTGCGCGGCCATAAATATTACGAATAATATGCCTCAGGTTTTGAGTTTGGTTCCTGCTTTTGTGTCAAATATTACGGGCGGAACGATACAAATTACAGGGAAGAATTTCTTCGGCGGGACAGCGAGTAATAATGTAACGAATATAAAATTAAATGATACTGGAAGCACGGTATTATCCGGATATGCTGTAACAAGCGATACCGGAATAGTGAATGTAATTGTGCCGCCAAAAATAAAAACAGGGAGTTATGATGTATTGGTAACGACCTCAAAAGGGACATCTGCAGGCGGAGTAAAATTAACAATAACTACAACTCTACCTGTTTTAAGTTCTATTACTCCAAATAGTTGTGTATCGGGAGAAACCAAGACAATATCAATATCCGGCTCAGGATTTTACGCCGGGACAAACAGCGCGGATGTTAGAGGGCTGAAAGTTGGCTCGACAGCGATAACAACGGCATATACAGTAGCATCAGACACAAGTATTACTGGCGTAATCATTCCAGGTACATTTGCTTCCGGTACATATAATGTAGTAGCAACAACCGGAGGAGGAGATAGCGCCGGAGTGCCATATATTGTTAATGCGTATATACCTGTACCAATAGTTGCAAATATTACTCTATCCGGCGGATACAGACATTCTGCAAACACCCTTAACATCTCAGGAAACGGATATTTTGGAGGTGCGAGTTCAAACAACGTTACTTCTTTGCAGTTAGTAGGAACAAGTACCGTAACAATAACAGCATATAATGTGGCAAGTGATGTATTAATTCAAAATGTAATTGTACCGGTAGGAATAGCCGGCGGGACGTATAACTTGAAAGTAACAACAACCGGTGGAACAAGTTTAACAAACGCAAATACAAATTATGTAGCGCTGGTTGATGTAACGGCGCCGACGGTTTTGACGGTAACAGCAAATGTATCGCAGGTAAAAGTAACGTTTAGTGAAGATGTGACACTCTCAACAGTGACAAATAAAGCCAATTATACAATTCAGTCCCCGACTGGTACAGGGAATAAGAATCTATCCTCAGCTACAATTACGTACTCGGGTAATATGGTAACAATAGGGAATTTGAGCTTAACCGCGGATGCAACATTTACAACAACCGTCTCGAATGTTATGGATCTTGCTGGGAATGCAATAACCGGAAGTGCAGCAGCTGGAGCGGTTCAGGGAACGGACTCAACTGCGCCGACCAATTGCAGCATAGTAATAAACGGAGGGGCAAATTTCACAGGAAGTACAAATGTAACGTTAACTTTGTCGGCAATAGATGCAAATGCGGGGATGGGAACCGGCGCGCAAATGCAGTTCAGTAATACCGGGACGACGTGGGTAACGTATGCCTATGCAGCAACATCAACTTGGACGCTGGCAACCGGAACGGGAACAGAGACGATATACGCCAAATTCTCGGATGCGTTAGGGAACTGGACTGCGAGCAGTGTAACAGATACAATAGTACTGGATACCACAGCTCCGACAGGTACAGTAAGCATAAACAATGATTCCGTGTATGCTAATGAGATGAATGTGATATTGTCACTCTCGGCAGTAGATACCGATAGCGGTGTAAGCGAAATGCAGTTTAGTAATAACGGAGGAACCACTTGGTTATCAGCAAAAGCATATAATACACCTGAAAGTTATACGTTACCTTTCGGAGACGGCTTAAAGACGGTAAATGTAAGGTATAAAGATAATGCGGGAAACTGGAGCGGGAGCATAGCAGGAACAATAACATTGGATACAACAGTCCCGGCAGGAAGTATAGATATAAACGAAGGAGCTGCGTATACGAGAAGCGGAGTTGTAACAATAAGTGTATTTGCAGAAGATATGTTAAGCGGAATAAATCAGATGCAGTTCAGTGAAGATGGAGTTATTTGGAGCGGATTGGAAAGTTACGCTCTTGGGACAAAGATACTTACAGTATCAAATACAGACGGATTAAAGACGATATATGCGAGATATACGGATATTGCGGGAAATAGCAGTGTTTACAGCAAAGGTATAAAGCTTTGTACAGTGACAAAACTTGAAGTATTATCGCAAATAGAAGCAGTAGCGGGAGAAAAAATTGCTGTAACAGTAAGAGCGGTAAGAGAAGAGGGCGTAAATAGCACATTGGTAACCGGATATTTGAATAAGGTAGGATTTAATGTAAAAGATACGAATGCTGTAACATTGCCGGATTATACGTTTGCGGCAGGAGATTCAGGTTCAAAGAATATAACAATAAGTTTAAAGACGCTTGGAGAACAGGAGATAGAGGTAACGGATCAGGAGATCACCGGAATAACCGGAAAGGTGAAGATAAAGGTGTATGAATCTGTAACCGCAGACGGAACGAACGGGACAATAATAACAAACGCAGACGGAACAAGTGTAGAGATTCCGGCGGGAGCGTTTAGCGGGAGTAAACAGATTGGATTTAGCGTAACAGAGCACCCGAAAGCAGCCGGTATCGGATACAGATACAAAGAAACGGTAAAACCAGTAAGCCGGGATTTCGGAGAGTTAAATAAAACAACCAGCCCGTGGCAGTTAGCCGGAGTAACATTTAACACTCCTGTTAAGATAACCGTACCATATAAAGAAGAAGAGGTAGGAGACGTAGATGAAAACAGCTTGAGATTGTTCTACTACGATGAGATAATAGGAAAGTACACGATAGTCCCCGGAAAGCAGACAGTAAGCGGCGGAAGAATAACAGCGCAAGTGATGCATTTCAGCACGTACAGAATACTCGGGACGTATGTAAGCAGTAATTTAAATAATGTGATAGCGTATCCGAATCCGTACAGGCCGGGCACCGCAGTAGACGGTAAATTAAAAATAATCAATCTGCCCATAGATTGCACCGCGACGATATATAACATAGCGGGAGAAAAGATAAGAGAGATAAAAGAAGCAGATTTAGGTAACCTTGGTTGGATAGAGTGGGACGGAAAGAATGAGAACAGCGAAACTGTAGGCCGAGGTGTTTATCTATACGTGGTAATCGCTCTTGATGGCAGTAAAAAAGTGGGCAAGCTTGGTTTGTTGAAATGAACTATCACTTTTAAAAAATATTTTTCGATGTAACTGGCAGAAGTGGAATTGCTTTAAATACGAAGATAGACAAAACTGGTTTGATTAAGGAATAAAAACCAAATTATTACTTTAATACGGGGATTTTTTGCAGGTCAATCTGATTAAAGTAATATATATAATCCTTATATGCGAAAATACTCCCTTGGAATCTGCCGAAATTCATTGTGTTTATTTTGTATTTTGATGAAATTGTATCGTTTTTGAATTTTGTTATTTCTGCGGTAAAGCAATCGTAAACATAAATATTGTTCTTTTCGTCTACTGTAATAGACGACGGGTTTTGGAATCCAAAATCGTAATCTTTTATTAATTTCTTATTGTTTGTATCATAGGCCATAATCTTTTCGTTTAAAGTGTTAACCGCAAATAAAATATAATTACTGTCTATTGCGATGGCCCCCGGGCTAAAATAATTGCTTAAAATAAATGTTTCTAATAGCGTGTTGTCAGGGGAGTATTTTTTAATCGCGCCGGTTCCTGTCTCGGAAACATAAACATTATTGTCTTTATCCAAAGCTAGGCCTATCGGGTATGACAGATCTATTGAAGATAAATATTTGGCATTGTTATCAAATATTTGAATCTTATTATTGGATAAATCCGCTATATAAATATTTCCTTTTGAGTTTACAACAATACTTTTTGGTTGATTTAAAAAATTACTGATCTGTTTTTCTGTATTATTATTTAAAAGATTTCCATTTAGGTCGCTTTTACCTGAATAAACAGAGTAAACAATGTCATCGGAAATAAATATAGAATATAAAGGCTTAATCCTTCCATATTGTGGCCGTTGGCGGAATTGATCGAATGAGGATTTGTATAGTAAAGTATTGTCCTTGAATATCTCAATAGTTTGTTTTGCCATATCAACTATGCCTATATCATTGTTTTCACTCATTGCCAGGCAAACAGGTCTTGGAAATAAATATTTTTCCATGTAAATGCTTTGTAAAATACCGGTTTTGTCAAAAATCTTTATCACTCCTGAGTCAAAATCCGCGGCATAAATGTTTCCGCTATTGTCCAAAGCTATATCAGAAATACTGTTCAGGTCTTTATGAATATTCAATACAAATTCAAGGTTTTTATTGTATTTTTTTATGCATATATTGCCGGGGTCAACAACATACAAGTTGTCTTCTTTATCAAGAATGATATGGTAAGGATTTAAAAATTCCGAATTTCCGTAACCGCGTCTTCCGAGTTTTTTTATAAATACCCCTGTTTTGTCGAATATTTTTATGCAGTTGTTTCCTGTATCTGAAACAAATATATTTTCATGTGAATTTACTGCTATTCCTGACGGTCTTAATAATTCAGAGTCCCCGGTACCTTTCACACCAAATTTCATTGTGAGGTTTCCTGATTTATCAAATACTTTGATAGCGTTGTTGCCGGTATCTGCCACAAATATTTCTTCATTTTTATTAACGGCTGCTGCTAAAGGCCTGTTTAATTTTTCTTTTATATCGGGCGGGTTTAAGGTCAACGAATGAATTCATATCTCATTGTCATATGTAACAATCAAGTTATTACCGGAGTATGTTAAAGAAGTTATTTCTGCTAATAAAAACAAGGGGAATAATAATAAAATGAATATATTTTTAATCATTTTTGATCTTGCTCCAGATAGTTTTGTGTTTAAATACTTCTTTGGCTCTTCAGGCTTTAGCATGGGTAAAGTTCAAGCCCTCCACAGTGAAAGTAAATTGCCGTCTTAAAATGCTCTTGATTCCGAAATCCATATGCCATCTTCTTGATTGTCTGAATTTTACAGTTTAA
>Ga0208373_1001417_pt1 | contig 32344 bp, 35 predicted proteins | sample RifOxyC2_FD_184036 | JGI IMG/M metagenome (GOLD analysis project Ga0208373, IMG submission 184036) | Soil microbial communities from Rifle, Colorado - Rifle Oxygen_injection C2 (SPAdes) | ecosystem: Environmental > Terrestrial > Deep subsurface > Rock core/Sediment | place: Rifle, Colorado... | reverse complement strand
GCAGAGCGATGAGATAATAATTTTGTGTTTTTTTCTTCAGGTCTTTCCTGTTCAACCATAATCTGTACTCGCGAATTAGCGCGCCCGTAATATCTTTGGGCGTTACTACTTTCGAATACTCCAGAAAGACCGATAAATAGTGGTCATAATTTCTGACGGTATTTAGACTTCGACCCTTTTCAATTTCAGTATATTCAAGAAACTCTCTTTTCAATCGTTCAAGCTCACTAATATTACCCATGTCGCACAATATTGTATCACAATTGCAAAAATTCTACATCTGTGCTACATTTAAAAGGTGCTTTCGAAGACCAAGAAACAAAAACTCATCAAGGGGGTGGCCATTCACGAAAAAGACACCGGCTCTCCCGAGGTGCAAATTTCCATACTGACAAAACGTATTGAGGAGTTAGCTAAACATCTCAAAACGCATGCTAAAGACAATCACTCGCGCCGAGGACTGCTTGCCATGGTGGCAAATCGCCAAGCGCATATGAAGTATTTGGAAAAGAAAAGTCCGAAACGCGCTTCGGTTTTGCAAAAAAAACTTGGTCTTAAAAAATAGTTTTATAAGTTTAATAAGTTTCACTTCGTTATAAGTTATATAAGTTTGAGAATTCCTTATTGAACTTCTTCAACTTATTAACTTTTCAACTAATTCTATGACCGTAATAAAACATAAAGCCCAGCGGGTCGGCATTTTCATAGACACGCAAAACATTTATCACAGCGCCAAAAATCTCCATCACGCCAAAGCCAATTTTAGCGCCATTATAAAAGATGCCCTCGATGGGCGCGTTCTAATCCGCGCCCTAGCTTACGTGGTAACAACCGAATCCGGAGAAGAAAACGCTTTCTTTGACGCGTTAGGTAAGGCCGGGATTGAAATCCGCTCTAAACCTTTGCAGATTTTCTTGGGTGGGGCCAAAAAGGCAGACTGGGACGTCGGACTTGCCATTGACGCCGTCATTATGGCGCCCAAACTGGACAGCATTATTCTGCTTTCCGGCGACGGCGACTATGTGCCCTTGGTGAAATATTTGCAAAATACGCATGGCTGTCAGGTGGAGGTAGTAGCCTTTGGCAAATCGGCTTCGGCACGCCTGATAGAAGCCGCTGATGATTTTCTCGACCTTGACCAGAACCCCAAGAAATATCTTCTTGGTGCTAACAGTGTAAAAACTCGCGAAGGAAGCTCCAGATAGTTCGACGGGCTCACTACAAGTGAGTTAGAATAGAGTGATGGAACCCGAAGAAACTCCTTTAAAACAAATCCGCACCTTTCAAGGGGATGTGGCCGAAGTTCTCCAAAGAGAACGTGGGTCACTTGTTTCTATTCAGCGGGCAGAACATTTAAAAAAGAACCCCCTTCATGATACTTCCTCCGAGAATTACAAAAATAAAAGCGAATCGTTCTTTCTCCTCGTAGGAAGCCTGTTGCTTTTTACCCTGGGCGCGGTCGGAGTGTGGCACGCCTACAATGCATTTATAAAAGGCGGGGCAACTCCGGTTACGACAGCATCTGCAAATAGATTCATACCTGTTGATGCCGAAATTAATCTCAATCTCACAGCTACTTCTCGGGAAGCTCTGATTGATATTCTTTCTGGCGCTGTCATGGATGGGGCGTCCAAGGAACTCAGACATTTTGTTTTCACGAAAGAAGGGACAAGCAAACCATCTTATCTTTTCCCAATAAGCGAATTTCTGGAAAGGCTTGAGGTTCACGCACCCGGCAATCTCGTGAGAGCATTCGACCCGCCCTTCATGTTCGGCGCCCTTGAAAAAAGCACCTTTCTGATAATCAAACTGTCTTCTTTTGAAAACGCTTTCGCCGGGATGCTCGCGTGGGAAAAAACCTTAAGCCAAGATATCGGTCCGTTATTTGCCACATCGGAACTTTTAAGAAACTTGCCGATAGATTCTGTCTTCACAGACATTGTAGATAAAAATAAAGATATTCGGATACTTATGTTCAATGATCAAACCGTTCTTCTTTATTCATTCTTCGACAACAATAAGCTTATTATTACAGATAATATCGATACATTAAGAATACTCGTTGACCGATTAATTCAGGAGAAGCTTCCCCGCTAGTCTTCGCTCTGATAAAATTAGGGCATGACCATAGATTACAAATACTTTAAGAAGAAATTGGAGGCGGAAGAAACGCTTTTGGAAAATGAATTGGAGAAAGTCGGCAGAAGAAATCCGGACAATTTATCGGACTGGGAAGCTACCCCGGCCGATAAAGACATTTCTCAGGCAGACGAGAATATTGCCGCAGACAATGTGGAGAGCTATGAGGACAATATGGCAATCGTAGACACTCTGGAAACCCGTTATCGAGACGTTAAAGACGCTCTGGAGAAAATCAACCGCGGCGCTTACGGCTTCTGCCGAGTCTGCAATGAGGAAATAGACGCAGGAAGGCTTGAGGCCAACCCCTCGGCTGACACTTGCCGCAAACACATGGAATGAGTTTTTCCAAAGTCTACAGCGCGCAAACCAATCTTCTCTCCGTGACGCCAATCTCCGTCGAGACGGATATTTCGCGCGGAACACTTTTTGCTTTTGCATTGGTGGGTTTGCCGGATAAAGCTGTTGAAGAGGCGCGCGACAGAGTCAGCGCCGCTATCAAAAACTCCGGTTTCGGTTCTCCGAAAGCCAAGAATCATAAGATCGTGATTTCTTTAGCTCCAGCTGAACTCAAGAAGGAGGGCCCTTCGTTTGATCTGGCCATCGCCCTTTCCTACCTTCTGGCCAACGACGAAATTGAATTCGAGCCGGAGAAAAAATTATTCTTAGGCGAACTTTCCCTTGACGGTAAGGTGCGGCCAATCCGCGGCGTTCTCCCTATCGCTCGATTCGCCAAGCAAAATAATTTCAAAGAACTTTATGTGCCGATGGAAAACGCGCGCGAAGCGGCGCTGATCGATGGTTTGTTAGTGTTTGGAGTCCGGGGTCTAAAAGAACTGCTCGGGCACCTGTCGGGCGAAGAAATGCTTGATGCGACGGAATTAACTATTCTTGTCGATGAAGCAACAACCACCCCCACAGACTTCTCTGATGTCAGAAGTCAGGAGAGAGCCAAACGAGGACTTTTAATCGCGGCGGCCGGCGGACATAATTGCGCTATGTATGGCCCACCCGGCACCGGTAAAACAATGCTCGCCAAAGCCTTTGCCGGGATTTTGCCGAAATTAACCTTTGACGAAATGCTTGAGGCTACTGGTATTCACTCTGTGGCCGGCACTCTGGCAGAAACTTTTGTCACCAATCCGCCATTTAGAGCGCCGCATCACACCGCTTCCTATGTCTCGTTGGTCGGCGGTGGGGCCATACCCAGGCCAGGCGAAATTACTTTGGCCCACCACGGCGTGCTCTTCATGGACGAGTTTCCAGAATTTGATAGAAGAGTGATAGAGAGTCTGCGCCAACCGCTTGAAGACAAGGTAATATCCGTTTCTCGCGCCAAAGGCACGGCGCATTTTCCGGCAAACGTATTACTGATAGCCGCCATGAATCCGTGCCCTTGCGGAAATTTCGGCTTTCGGGGCAAGTCATGCGTTTGCACGCCCTCCGCTCTTTCCAGATATAGACGAAAAATGTCCGGTCCCATCATGGATCGCATTGACATCTGGCTTGAGGTGGACAGAGTCTTACCGACAGACCTGCACGGCGATTCGGAAGGGGACAAGAGTGAAATTTTCCGAGCCAGGGTAGAACAAGCCCGCGCGGCGCAGAAAGAACGTTTCAATAAAAAGGGAAAAGGAATATCGCGCAACGCGGAAATGAGCGCGAGAGACATGGTAACACTTGTGAATCTTGATAAAGAATCGCGAAAGACGCTGGACCTCGCCGCCGAGCGCCTAGGTTTTTCTCCGCGTGTTTATCATCGGATGATTAAAGTGGCGCGCACTATCGCCGACCTGGAAAGTAGCGAGGAAATTAAAAATACCCATATTTTGGAAGCAGTTGAGTATCGTCCCAAAAAATTTGATGTTTAACTAAAATTGATTCTTATTCTTAAAAAATTTACGCACTACAAAATACAAGGATATCACAATAACAAATACCCAGAACACTAACCGCATATCATACTGAATAACAGAAAGTATATATTGCCAATTGGCACCAAACGCATATCCTATAATTAGAAATTGACTGATTGCTAATATAACCCCGGCCATATTGTAATAAAAAAAATATCGATATGGAACTTTGTACACTCCTGCAAAAAATGGCGTAACCCAAGAAAGTGGCCCCATAAAACGTGCCAAGAAAATGCCCTTGTTACCATGTTTGTGAAATAATTTTTTGCCTTTTTTGTAATTCTCTATACTAAAAATTCTTCTGCCATTTTTGAAAACACTGGCCCCATATTTTAGGCCGATAAAATAGCTAGAGGTATCACCTAAAATTCCACCTAAATAAAGCGCTAGTGCAACAAGCCAAATATCAAGCACTCCAGCGCCTGCGAGTACTGAACCTGCAATAAAAAATATCTCACCATAAATAAAGAAACCTATTCCTATGAATGTGTCGGCGTAAGAACCCAGAAACAGGACAGGGTAAGCTAAAACACTGTGAGTTTGGAGAAATGCAATGACGGCGCTCATGATCAAAAAACAAGTGTGCAGGGCATATTGGCAGTTCGTCTAATACTATACTATAGTAAGAATATACATATGGAGTATCACCGATTCTTTTCTATTATCATCCCGGTTTACAACGAGGAAAAACTTATAGGCGCAACACTTGATCATTTACTTGCGCAGATATATCCGCTAGATAAGTTTGAGATTATTGTAGTTGTTAATGGTTCAAATGATCGTACATTCGATAAAGCACGGAAATATACACGAGATAATGTCAAGGTGTATAATCTTAAACAGGCCAGTGTCTCCAGATCACGAAATTTTGGTCTTAGCGTCATATCTAAAAACACAAATTGGATTATATTTTTAGATGCAGATACTTATTTCAAAAATCTATTTCTTGAAGAACTAAACATATATCTAGACAAATACCCAAAGGTTAGTTATGGAACGACAACAATACAATCTGATGTAAATACACTCACATCGCAATTTTGGTACTGGTATACCAATTGGACTGATCGATCACTCAAGATACTACATAGAATTCACATCATACGTAAGGATTTGGCCTTACAAGTAAACTATGATGAAAATTTAATCCGTACAGAAGATTTGCACTATGGAAAAGATTTATCAAAAATCGGTAAATATTTTTTTATGCCTACAAAAAATGTAGTATCTTCTGCGCGACGTTTTGAAAATAAAGGTTACTTAAAAATGCTTTTTTTTAATCTCATGGTGGGCATTCTACCTAAAAAAATTAACTATAGTAAAGGATGGGAAGTGATACGTTAAAATTGAACACAAAACAGACATTCAATTATGAATATTTTAGACTTTGGCAGGAATTTCCACTTGCTATATTTTTTTTCATTACTAAAAAAAGAAGTGATGTAAACAACACCAACGTTCTCATAGTAAATACCTGTTTAATTGGAGAGTTTGTGGTATCACTACCGGCGGTTAGTGACTACATAAGTCGGAATAATAAAACCTCTGTGGATATTCTTGTTTCACCCGCTAACAGACCTTTGGCTGAACGAATAGTAGGCATTCGCAACGTATTAGTTGCGAATTCAATACATAATAGAGAAATCAAACAATCAAGTATTACCAGAGACTATCAATTAGACCGGTATAATAAAATTATTGTTCTTAGAATCAGTAGAGATGCTTATACAATCATTCAAAATATTGAAACAACACATATTAAAATGGTCTTAAGCATTCTCATTAAATATGGTTTGCATATTATGCTAAGTCTAATCTTTAGAAAAACACCCAAACGCTTACTATCTATAAATTTTGAAATGCTTAATGGCACGCAAAAGGATATAGCTTTCGACAAAATTATACAATTCACAGCCAATGATTATATGGCTGTTTCTAACTTAAATGTACTTAATACAACAAAAAAGAAAATAATAGTGCACACGAACACAAATTGGATAATGAAACGTTGGTCAAACGAGAAATGGATATCTCTTTTAAAGAAGGTCAGCAAGCTAGATGAGTTTCAATTTATTTTTATAGGTGCGCAAATAGACACATCAGATCATGAATACATTGCTCCTAGACTCGGATTCGAGTCGTATTCACTTATCGGAGAACTTGATTTGGCGCTTTTGTTGTTAGTTTTAAGAAAAAGTGATTATTTTATCGGAATAGACAGCGGTCCAAGCAACATGGCTTATCTATCAGGAATAAAAAGTATTACAATCCTAGGTCCTGGGCCGCATATGTACATGCCTAATAATAAACATAATGTAGTGGTAGATAAATCAAACGGGCGAGGATTATCGCAACTATTTTTTCACAACAAACATGGTAGTATTATCGATAAAATATCAATAAATGAAGTCTATAATGCTTTTACACAAATTTATTAACTTATCGAAGATATCGAAAGACAATGGTAACTTTTTTTGATAAACACAGGGTGTGTTTGAGCAATAAATCTTTTGTCCTCTCTACTATCACTGGATTTGTACTCCTTATTGTAAGTCTTATTATTAACTATTATGCAGGACTCTATGCTACAGAAAAAGCTAGCCTGGCTGTAACCGACATAATTTTAAGTAACATCCCCGTCTTTAATGTAGATGAAATTTTTATATACGGTCCGTTCGTTTTGTGGGCTTTCGTAATTATATTATCTATCGTCAAACCACAAAGAATTCCCTTCATCTTAAAAAATATAGCCTTATTTATACTCATCCGCTCTGTATTTATAACCCTGACACATATTGGACCATTCCCGAATGCATTACCTCTTGATTCTGATCTTCTTAAAAACTTTTCGTCTGGTAATGATTTATTTTTTTCTGCGCATACCGGTTTACCTTTTTTGATGGCGTTGCTTTTCCATAAACATCACTGGCTATTAATATTATTTACCGTAACGGCAATATTTTTTGGCGTAATTGTCTTGATGGCCCATCTTCATTACTCAATTGACGTTTTATCCGCTTTTTTCATCACTTACACTATCTACCATATAGCCAGCTTCTTATTTAAAAAAGATGAAGAAATGTTTGAATCCTAAAATGGATTCTTGGCGCCGCGGATTTCAAAATGAAGATGCGAACCGGTGGATTTGCCGGTATTACCCACCGCGCCGATAATTTGGCCTTGTGCTATATTTTGTCCTACAAAAACACTGTTTTGACTCAAGTGGGCGTAAAGCGTTTGAGTGCCATTTGGATGGCTGATGACTAGATAAGATCCGTAGCCGCCGTTATATCCGCCGGCGCGAGACACAATAACTCTGCCGTCCGCCGCCGCGAGAATGGGCGTACCGGTGGGGGCCGCCAGATCAACACCGTTGTTGCCATGGATACCTTGGGTTTTTCTTCCGCCGACTATTGGTCGAATATAATAGCCGGAATACACTGGATACGTCTGTGCCCCGGCAGAATTTTTGACCGATGAGACTTGCGTAGCGCTGATAACGCCATCGGGAATAATAATAACGTCGCCGGATTTAATCTTGTCTCCGATGGCAAGGCCATTGTACAAAAGAACGTCGTTGAGATCCGCCTTATATTTGGTGGCGACGGATTTCAGCGTATCACCCGACTTAACAACATGGCGCACGCCAGAAATGGGAAGGATGACCAATTCTTGACCAACCTTGATGGATGTTCCTCTTATATCATTGGCCCAGATAATGGTATTGGCGGAAACACCAAACATCTCGGCAATCTCGCTTAGAGTATCACCGGTACGCACGATATAGACACTAATTTGACCGGTACCAGACTTACCGAGATCTACGAAAAATTCGCCCTCTATTCCGTTGGACTCAAGGACCGTGCCATCGACGATGGCGACTTCCACGCCGCCTGTACCGGTGGGATTAATATTCAAATAGCCCGCCAATAGGGTCAGGGTCTGGGAATTACCAGGATCCGTCACTTCCAGCATACGTAAAATCTCTGCCCCCTGACTACGCGCGTAAACTGTAAAGATAGGCAGAATGACGAGGGTAAGAAGTATATATTTGACCGTTTTTTTATTAATAGAATATGGCTAAACTGCTCATGTTTCACCCTTCAATCTGAAGGCCTCCATTATACCCTCATATGCTATAGTGTCCAACATGCCAAAACCCCTGAATCCGCCAGTGGGCGAACTTAATTCTGAACAGAAAAGGGCCGTGTTATCTACTCAAGGGCCGATGTTAATTTTGGCGGGCGCGGGCGCGGGTAAAACCAAAACTATTGCGGAAAGAATTCGTCACCTTGTGCATACCGGCGTAGACCCTTCAACCATTCTCGCCGTCACCTTCACCAACAAAGCGGCCAAAGAAATGCGCGAGAGGATAGAGCGAGGGCTTGACGGCTTCAAACGACCTTTTATAAGCACATTCCACTCACTCGGTGTACATATTTTGCGAGAACAGTCAGAAAAAGCGGGCATCAGGAAATATTTTACTATTTTCGATCGAGATGACAGTAAAAAGGCAATCAGAGAAGTTCTTCTGATTCTTGGGCTGGATCCAAAAACACACGACCCGGGGCGCATTATGAGTGTGATTTCAAAGGAGAAGGGCCGAGCAACTGACGTAAAAAACTATAACAACGGCGAAAAATATGGGTATTTCTGGGACGTAGTGGCCCAAGTTTGGCCCGAATATGAGAAAGTGCTAGCAAAAAACAGCGCTCTCGATTTTGACGATCTACTCGTCAAAACTATGAATTTGTTAAATAACAACGCGGAAGTACGCGAGTTTTATCAAAATGTCTGGCGCTACATCCACATAGATGAATATCAAGACACCAATCGTATTCAATATGAGATTTCAAGAATGCTGGTGGGAGAGGATAAAAATATCTGTGTCGTCGGAGACATAGATCAAAATATATATTCCTGGCGCGGAGCAGACATTAAAAATATTCTCAACTTTGGAAAAGACTACCCCGATACTCAAATCATTACTCTGGAAGAAAACTATCGCTCCACCCAAACCATTCTCGGAGCGGCCAATGCAGTCATAGAAAAAAATAAAATCCGATTTAAAAAAAATCTTTTCACAACCAATGCCGAGGGCGAAAAAATCGGTTTGTTTGTAGGAAGTGATGAGACAAGTGAAGCGGAATTCATAGCTAGTAAGGCGGCGGAACTTATAAAAAATGGCGCCTCGCCCGGAGAAATAGCGGTGCTTTTCCGAGCCAATTTCCAATCGCGGGTACTTGAAGAAGCGTTTATGAATCGCGGAATTCCTTATCAACTCTTGGGAACGCGTTTCTTTGAACGCAAAGAGGTCAAGGATATCGTCTCGTACTTACGCGCCGCCCTCAATCCAGACAGTTTCTCGGATTTGAAACGTATTATCAATGTGCCGACGCGCGGCATAGGCAAAACAACCATGCTAAAAATATTTTCTGGCAACGAATCTATGCTACCACTCTCGATGCAAACAAGACTCGCAAATTTTAGAACCCTGCTCAAAGAAATTGAGAAATTCTCCCAACAAAATAAACCGAGCAAAACCATCTCTTTCATTATTAAAGCATCCGGGTTGGAAAAAGAATGGAAGGAAAGTGGTGATGAGGGCCGGACTCGACTTGAAAACGCTTATGAACTATCAAATTTTGCTTCTCGTTACGACAATGAGTCGCCGGAAGAGGGTGTTTTAAATTTTCTCGCGGATGCGGCGCTACAGAGCGACCAAGATGAGATGAGAGACGATAAGCAGGCGGTACGCCTAATGACTGTGCACGCCTCCAAAGGATTGGAGTTTGATATTGTCTTCATTGTCGGGCTTGAAGATGGACTCTTCCCATATCAAAAAATAAATGATGATAATACCACTCCGGAAGAAAGAGAAGAGGAGAGACGGCTTTTCTATGTGGCGCTCACTCGCGCGCGCAAAAAAGTGTTTTTGACATACGCAGAGACACGCACCCTTTTCGGCAGAAGACAAGCCAACATTCCTTCGACATTCATCTTTGACATTCCAGAGTCGCTAATAGAAGAGGGGGTGACAGGCGAACACAACTACTATAGAAAACCGTTACTTGAGATAGAGTTTTAAATTTATGAAAACTAAAAAATCATTGGGGCAACATTTTTTGAAATCAGAGCGCGCCCTTTTAACCATAATTAAGACCGGTTCTATAAATGCAAGAGACGCTATTCTTGAAATAGGACCGGGAACGGGAGTTCTGACAGAAAAGCTGCTAGCTGCTAGCTGTCAGGTGCTAGCAATAGAGAAAGACGATAAACTGTATGAATTTCTAAAAACGAAATTCGAGAAATATATTTCTTTAGGAAAACTCAAATTAATTCACGGCGATGCCTTAGAACTTAATCCCCAAAGCTATCAGCTAGAACCTAGAAGCTATAAGCTAATTTCTAATATTCCATACAACATTACGGGTGCCATTTTGAAAAAATTTCTTGAGACAGATTATCAACCAAAAATGATAGTGCTCTTGATACAGAAAGAGGTGGCGAAGAGAATTGTGGCCCAAGATGGCAAGGAGAGTATTTTGTCTATTTCTATCAAAGCATACGGCACACCCAAATATATAGAAACGGTAAAAGCAGGCTCATTTACGCCTGCGCCCAAAGTAGATTCGGCCATCATCGCGATAGAAAATATTTCAAAAGAATTTTTCTCGCTTGGTCAAAGCCGAGCTTTGACCATTTCTTCAGAGAAGGATTTTTTTAGGATGGTTCGTGCGGGATTCAAATCCAAACGCAAAAAACTTTCTTCCAACCTCGCAACGATATTTGCAAAAGCTAAAATCCTGGAAACATTTCGGAAACTTGATTTGGACAGCAATCTGCGAGCGGAAGATGTCGACCTAGACACCTGGAAAAAACTTGCGGCCCATCTACTTGGAGGCTCAGCCTCCAAGTAGACGATCTAATTGGTTCCCACTTTGGTCATAAGACCGAGAGATGGGAGCGGTAAACAGAACCACCGAACTCTTATCCAACAGGCCCGTCCGGGACGATAATCACCTATGTGCCATTTGCCAGAAACAGCAATATTTAAATCGGCATATAGTGTTGTTGAAAAGGAAGAGTAAATCAACGGACCGGCGATTACTACCGGTCCACCCAGATAAAGCGGGGTAAACCATATCCAGCGATTGCCAGCTGAACATGTACAACGAATTGATGTGGAAACAATACCGCCAAAAGGATCTTCGGTTATTAGGGCTCGCGCTGACGAAATTGGCAGAAACAAACCAATTAAAATTAAAGAGAATGCCGTAACAATAAATTGCTTCTTTTTCATATCATTATTTCAAGCTTATACGGTTCTTTATTGGCACCATGTTCATTCTCAACATATATCCAGAATGCCACCTTATAATTACCGAGAGTAAAGCGCCTAATTTCGTTGTACATAGAAAGTTCGGTAATGCGAAAAGTTAAAGTGACACCATCGGAAGAAATAGGGCCCGAAGAATTACCGAGAGTGGTGATAATATTATTGGCAGAAGTAAAGCCACTGCCGGTGAGAGTCACTGTATCACCGACAATGGAAGCATTCTCAATAATTGGTCCCGACCGGGGATTGTTCATAACCTTAATAGCAATTGCAATATCCGGATTGTTAGAAGAACCCAGCGTGTTGGAAACAGAGAGAGAGTATTCGCCTTCGGAAAGAATGAGTGGCACACGCACATCAAGAGTTATGCCATCCGTAGAAGTGGCATCTACGGGATTACTGTCATTAAAATAGATTTTGTTAATAGTTTTGCTGAAGCCAGAACCATCAAGCGAGATGACATCGCCGGAACGCACTTCAAACGGAAAGGCTCGGAAAAGCATGACTTGATTAGCTCTCATACCGAGCGCAGCAGGAGTGTCAATTTCTGTGCTGGGTGATAAATTCGACGGAGTATTAGTCTCCGTAACAATCGCGGCGCGTGAGATGGGACCGAAATAACCTACAGCCGGAGTAATCCCGTTAGCAGTTTGCCATCGGGCCACAGCCACTCTAGTCAAAGGGCCAAAATAACCATAAGCCACGTTGGGTGGCATCTGAAGAAAACCTTTGGCTACGAGAAACTGCTGAAGAAATACTACATCTGTGCCCCTGCTTCCTACAGTGAGATTAGTATTAAATGTTTGAGCGCTAACAGAGATGGTCGGGATACCAAAAGTGAGTATCGCCAGTAAAACAACCGGGGTAAAAAGGTATCGCATATCTTCTAATTATACACAAAAGAGCAAAACTATTTCTGATATAATAAAAGTAATGTTACCGATTCGATTTATAAGCGCGCTTGCTGTTTCTCTTGCTCTGATTGGCGGAGCGATGTGGTTTAGATTCGTCAGAATTCCTCCTTACACAAACCAGGTGGTCTCTGTTTCACAAGTAGAGTCGCTTTCATCCGAAAACGACCCGTTCTTGACAGATTTTTTTAACACCGAAGCATCTTCGTCCGCCGCATCCGCACCCGAACTTTCTCAAACAGATTTAATCGGCAGGCAACTTTTCTCGGATTATTTGGCGTTAAAGTCAGAGGGCGAAACCACACCGGGCAACATTGACGTTCTCGCCAAGAATTTGGCCGAAAGCATCAGGAACGTTAATTTGTCAATACCTAAAATAAATTCCAATCAAGTCATCGTCTTGCCGGAATCAGAGGCAAGTCTGGCTACTTATGGCAACGCGATGACTAATCTCCGCAACAAGTATAAAAATCTTGTCGCCGCCCAAACCGAGAATAGCGGCGGCGATATCACGGACACCAACACTCCGGCATTCTCAACCTTTATGGATGCGGCGGGGAAATTATACAAAGCTGCTGCCAACGAACTCGTCCTGATCGGAGTACCAGCATCGCTTGCCCAAAACCATCTGAATCTTATCAATCAGTATTTGGAAAATGCAGAGGTTATGAAATTAATTAGTAATGCTTCCGAAGACCCCTTGCAAGCATACGCGGCGCTAAATATCTATATCAAAAACAGCGGAAAGGAATCGGAATTACTTTTGAACATCCAAAAAACCTTGATGGCCCATGGTATAATTTTTAATAGTATATGACTCTCGTTGTAAATAAAAAGTTAATAGCCCTTGTCCTTATTTTTACTTTTATCTTTGCCCTGCCAGTTTCAACACAGGCGTTCATTGAGACTATTCCTCCGATCCCGGTATCAGACGCCGCCCTGCGCAGTAAAGAAGCGGGTGTAACTATGTTCGGCTTCACTGTCCCCGGCCTCACTTGGGATTTGGTCGCTATCACTATCGCCAAATTGGCTCTGGAACAAATATTAAACGCCACCACGGATTGGATTAATAACGGCTTTGAAGGTAACCCGGCTTACGTAACCGACCCGTTGCAATTTTTCACCAAGATTGCGGACAATATCGCCGGGGAATTTATCGCCGGTTCGGAGTTAAATTTTCTATGTTCGCCGTTCCAAGCAAAAATCAGACTGGCTCTCCAGAGATATCACACTCAAAGAAGGCGATTCCAATGCACTTTGACAGGCGTAGTGGCAAATATTGAGAACTTTTATAACGATTTTAATCAAGGTGGGTGGGATGCGTGGTTTGTGATGACTCAAAACGACGTCAATAATCCTTACGGAGCATTTCTGGAAACTCAAATAGAACTTGACGAGCGTATCGCGCAAGCCTTGGGTATTCAGAATCTAAGACTTAGCTGGGATAGCGGATTTCTAGGATGGTCTGAATGTATTAGAGAAGACGATGTCGGGGAATGCATAGAACGTGGACCAACCAAAACACCGGGGAAAGTTATTGAGAGCCAACTTGAAAACGTGTTGGGGAGCGGAGTGAGACAACTTGAATTAGCGGATGAATTTGATGAATTAGTCGCCGCGCTGTTTAGCCAGCTATTAAAGCAAATTTTCTCTAGCGCCCAAGGACTTTTCAATGGCACTGGGACTGGCGGGGGAACCATTCCTGGCGGTGGTCAGAATCTTCAAACCCTAAATCTTTTCAAATCCGGCACTGGCTTAGGTACCATAACTTCAAGCCCAGCGGGTATTAATTGTGGCACTACCTGTGATGCGAGATTCCCTGACGGCACTTCGGTCACTCTGACTGTCACTCCAGATACTGGTTCAACCTTCACCAGTTGGTTTGGAGGAGTTTGCCCCGACGAAACATCGCCTGTTTGCGTTCTGCCCATGACCGCGGTTAGAAATGTCACGGCCATTTTTGATAGATGATAAATCCGATGGGAAATAAAAAATACTCGCCACACATCTCTGCTCTCCTTCTCACTTTTATACTTATTTTCGTGGTGGGCGGTGTTCTTTTTCCTAAAACAACTTATGCAAAAATTAATTGTTTTGGTATACCTGGGGACGGCGACGAACCGAGGCCACCTGGACTTACTGATGCGCAGTGCATCAGGCTCGCTGGAGGACCAGGAAGCTCAGTCAATCTACCAAGCGCGATTACTGATCCGGCACAAAAAATTCTAAAGTTTGGTGCTGGAATTTTACTGGCACCCCTAGGATGGCTGGCGCTTCTTATCCTTCAAATTGCCACGCTTCTTACGGATCTGGCGGGCATGATATTAAACTATGCCACCAAAGTTACCATCGTTGAAATGTCAGAAAACATCAGGAGTATAGGCGCTATAGACATTGCATGGAAAACTATTCGCGATGTCGCTAACATGGGCTTCATTTTTGTCTTACTTTACGCGGCAATACAGACCATTTTAGGCATAGGCAGCGACACTAAGAAATTAATCGTCAACATTATCGTCGTCGCGATTCTTATAAACTTCAGTCTCTTTTTCACTAAAGTTGTGATTGACGCTTCAAACGTTTTGTCTAATGTTTTCTACGACGCCATAGCCCCGACATCACTTACTGATCCGGGAATTAATGTCGGCTTATCCGGCAAAATGATGGGGCCATTGAAACTTACTTCGCTTTGGGACACTGGGAATATAGGTGTTTTTACAACAAAAGGGAACATTATTATTGGACTTATGGGTACCATTGTTTCTTTAATAGCCGCGTTTGTCTTCTTCGCGGTAGCTATCATGCTTGTGATTCGGTTTGTCGTATTAATATTCGTGATGATTTTGTCTCCATTAGCATTTATGGGATATATTTTGCCTCAATTGAAGAAGCATAAAGATGACTGGGTACAGGCTCTTTTGGGTCAGGCCTTTTTCGCGCCAATTTACTTCATGCTCACATGGATTGTGATCAGAATCTCTGAAGGATTGCTTCCTCTTACCGGAGCCAGCGCGGGGGGCACAATGGCCACGGCCTTTCTTGGCGCGGTTGGAGCAGATGGAAACACCACCCCGCCGCCCCCGGGGTCCATAGCCCTGCTATTAAACTTCATTATTGTGATAGTTTTCCTTATCGCCTCACTCGTTATCGCCAAACAGTGGGCCAACAGAGCTGGCCACGGTGTCCCCGGTCTCACCAAATGGGCCACCGGTCTCGCCGGCGGAGCGGTATTTGGTGGAGCTGCAAAATTGACAAGAGAAACAGTTGGGAGAGGGGCCGAAAAATTCAAGGACTCGGATGTGTATAGGAGAATGCAGATGGCAGCACCAACTAGCAGACTAGCTCGTTTGGGCTTGGCTACCGCTAATAAAACGGCTAGCGGGTCATTTGATTTAAGAGGAGCATATGGAATAGGTGGGCAGCTTTCTGGAGTTGAAGCGGGAGGGCCTTCCGGAACAGGCGGCTACGAAGCCAAAGTAAAACAAAAACAAACCCAAGCCGCCCAACGAACGAAGGTGGCTCAAACAGCTCAAAATAGAACCGCGATAAATAACGCTATGACAACCGGTACTCCTGCTGCAATTGCGACCGTTAGAAATAATGTCAGAAGATTATCGAATGATGACGTCCAAAAATTACCCGCAGCCTACCTGGCGAACCCAGATCTTACTACTCATATGAAATCGACTCAGGCTGATGCTATTCATGACAGCGACAACTTCACTCAAGCTCAAAAAACTGCATTTACCACAGCTCGACAAGCTCCAGTTAACGCGGCAATTGCGGCTGGTAACATAGTAAACGCGCAACAAGCATTAATGAGACTTAGCGCCAAAGAAGTAAACAGAATACCTATGACTGGGGCGGGGTTGAGAAACCCAACAATTGTTTCCGCTTATACCCCCTCGATGTTAAGGCGCATGACTGCAGAACTTGATCCTAATGATATAGCCACTCTTAGAGGAGATATTTTGGTCGGAGGAGATCCCAATACAATTAATTGGTTAAATTCTCCTGACGGTCAAGCGACATTCTCATAAATTATGACGTTCAACAGACAACAAATTCAATCGGCTTACAGAAATCTCTCGAAAGAGGCTCAGAGTTTTGTAATATCCACCGATACAGCTGAGCTTATAGATTCAACAATAAAAGAACTTGGACTTACACAGGAACAAACAACCGTGGCGGACGGGGAAATATTCAATGCTATGCTCGGCCTTCAAACACTCGATAACGCGATAGAAAATATTTCAGAATCAAGTAAGAGACCGGCAGATGAGTTAGCTAACCTTAAGTCTAATCTTAAGAGTAATATTTTTATCAATATTCCTCAAATACCCGTGCGGGAAGAAAAAATACAACCTGCAAGGCAAGACCTTGTAGATCCAAAAGAGGGAGATAATCTGGAAGAGACTAAAATTGAAGCGTTGGAAACCGCAAGGGCGAGATTGGAAGAAATAAAGAAAGAGGCAGGTGAAGCCAGAAAGAGAGTGAGAGAAAAGGCGGAAATCATGGCAGAGACCTATGATGCTCAAAAAGAGGCGTTGAGGGCAACTGAAGTAAAACCTGCCAGTGAAATAAGAAAAGAAAGGTTTGCAAAAGCGGTAGAAAAATCGTCTTGGGCCAAATTCCGAGGTTATAATTATGACGCAGCGTCACAAATAAGAAAGGGCAAGAGTAAAAAGGAACAATTGGCTGAAGCTGCCGCTGCTCTAGCAAAAGAGGAAGCAGAAGCGAGCGGAGAAGCCGAGACACCCCCAACAACACCTCCACCGACGCCACCCGTCACGCCTCCGTCAACTCCATCAGCCGGAGGAGCAACTGGTAGTTGATTCGCTAAAAATTAGCGCCCATCCGGCGCTATGATATATCATAGCGCTCTGAAATAGCGGATTAGCAGATTATTGACAAGTTAAACCTGTTGTATATACTTTAGCTATAGCTATGAAAACTCAATTGATTGTCAAAACTGATAGAGAGGTGAAGATTCGAGCCCAAAGAACCGCCAAAGAGCTCGGCCTATCTTTGAGCGCGGTTATTGGCTCTTATCTAAAAGAATTTATTCGGGAGCAGAAAGTCACCTTTTCGGTGGAACCGCAGCTACGGCCGGAAGTCGGGCGGATACTCAAGGAAGCGAGTGCCGATTTTAAGAAAGGTAAAAATATTTCACCCCTATTTCACAATGTAGAGGATGCGATTCACTACTTGAGATCCAAATAATGAAAATTGACTATCATAAAAAGTTTTATAAAACCTTCGATAAATTACCAATAAAAATACAGGAAAAATTTTATGAGCGCTTGAGAATTTTTTCACAAACTCCGTTTAATGCAATTTTAAACAACCATGCCTTAACTGGAGAGTATAGAGGATACCGCAGTATTGATATCACTGGTGATTTACGAGCCATTTTTGAACTTATAGATAAAGATACCGCCCTTTTTATAATAGTAGACACCCACAGCAATCTGTATAAATAACCGGTTTCTCTTGTTTAACATTTAATTTACAAATATTAGATGTTATGATGTTAAGTAGGTAGTGGCTATATTTAATGAACGAAACAGATAAACTTATAGAAGAACAGTTGAAAAAATTACCGCCAAATTTACAGCGGGCGATCAACGCCGTGCCGTGGAAGGCGCTTGTCCAAGAAATTGGTAAGACAAATGTTTTAGACGTAGAACAAATTGTATCTCTGGAACAAGAAACTATGTTTATAATCTACGCTTTTGAATCGCCGAAAGATTATCTCGCAAATATTATGCGCGAGGTTAGAATATCGGAAGATACCGCGTTAAATATTGCGGAATCTGTCGCCGATAAAATTTTCAACCCAATTTTGCAAAAAAGCGAGGAGCCAGAAAAAACAATAAAAACAAAAACTGAATCGCCTGCGCCAGTCTCTGCCCCGGAAATTCCTCCAGTCAATCTCCCAATGGTCGAGCAAAACGAGGGAGTGCATGATGTTCCGCATGTTGAACCGACAACCGACAATCGACAATCGACCACTTCCACAATTAAACAAGAACCGCAACCGCAAGTACCACTTCCTAACTATAGATACCCAAACAATAAAGACCCCTATCGAGAACCATTGGTGTAGAATAGAATTATGCGTTTCCAAGTTCCGCAATTTATTGAAGTAGAGGACAAAATTTTCGGCCCCCTAACTTTCAAACAATTCGTCTATGTCACCGGCGGAGTAGGTCTTGCTGTTATTCTTTTTCTCTTCCTCCCCAGATTCCTGGCAATTATCACTTCCTTGCCAATTGTGCTTTTCTCCGTGGCGTTGGCCTTTTATAAAATTAATGGCAAGCCGTTTGTAAATGCCGTGGAAGCTTTTATCAAATATTCGCTTACTAACAAACTTTATATTTGGAAAAAAGAGCCCAAGGAACCAGTCGGGAAGGCCGCCTCCGCGCAAGGCTCCGGCGCGCCGAGGCAAGTGTATGTTCCCAAACTTTCCGAATCAAAACTGAAAGAATTGACGTGGAGTTTAGATATTAAAGAAAATCAAAATCCCGTAACCGAAGATGATACCAATTAGGTTATAATAAACATATGTCCCCCAGTACAAACGCCACTCAAGAATTTATTCCCATCAAAGAAGTGCGTGATGGTATCGTCATCCTGAAAGATGGCGGCATGCGCTCAATCCTTCTGTGTTCATCTCTTAATTTCGCTCTTAAGTCGGAAGATGAGAGGCGCGCAATTCTTTTCCAATTTCAAGATTTTCTTAATTCTCTCGATTTTTCAATCGAAATCGTCGTACAATCGCGCAAACTTGATATTCGACCTTATATAGCCCTTCTGGAAGAGAGGGGCAGGGCGCAGACGAATAATTTAATGAAAATACAGGTCCGTGAATACATTGAATTTATCAAAAGCTTTACCGAAAACACGAACATCATGACTAAAAATTTTTTTATCGTGGTAACATACAGTCCCGCTATTTTGACAGTTAATCAATCGGGTATTGCTTCACGTTTGGGATTAGGCGCAAAACAAGAACAGGCAGGCGCGACAGAAACAAGTTTTGACGAGAACCGCAGCCAGCTGGAAGAGCGCCTGTCGGTGGTTGAGCAGGGGCTCATCCGAACCGGCATTCGCGTGGTTCGCCTCGGCACTGAAGAAGTTATTGAGCTTTTCTACAAAGCATTTAATCCGGGAGAGGCCGAGAAACCCATAAAAATTGACTAAACATGAGTATTTTCAGCAAATTATTCGGTAAAAATAAAGAGGCCAAGCAGGACATAAGTTCAATTTTGCCCAAAGAAATCTTTGAAGCGGGCGTGCTTGAACTTAAAGACATCATTGCACCGTCCGCTCTGAAAATTACACCGAGGGGGATCAGTTTGGGCGAAAAAATTCTGCGAAGTTTCTTTGTAATTTCATATCCGCGTTTCCTTTCCGAAGGTTGGTTCAGTCCCATTATCAATATGGATAGAGTTTTCGATGTCTCCATCTTCGTTCATCCAATTGAAACCTCAAGGGTCTTACGGCAATTTCAGAGAAAAGTGGCCGAAGTTCAATCGCAAATTCACAGCCGAGAAGAAAAAGGGTTGGTGCGCGACCCGAAGCTTGACGTTGCCTACCAAGACCTTGAAAATCTGCGCGACCAACTTCAACAAGCACAGGAAAGGCTCTTCGATGTTGGCCTCTATATCACCATCTACGGCGACAACGATTCTGAACTTGATAAAATGGAATCGGAAATCAAATCAATTCTTGAGGCCAAGCTAATCTACGTCAAGCCGGCGCTCTTCCAACAAGAGCAGGGGTATAAAAGCACCCTGCCTCTGGGCAATGACCTTCTTGAAGTACACTCGAAACTCAATTCCTCACCGCTCTCTTCACTTTTCCCCTTTACTTCTTTTGACCTAACATCTGACAAAGGTATTCTCTACGGCGTTAATAGGCATAATTCGTCCCTGGTGCTCTTCGACCGTTTCTCGCTTGAAAATTACAACTCAATCGTGTTTGGCCAATCGGGCGGCGGTAAATCTTACGCCACCAAACTCGAAATTTTGCGCACTCTGATGTTTGATACGGAGGTGATAGTGATAGACCCGGAACGAGAGTACGAATACATGGCGGAAGCGACCGGCGGGAGATATTTCAAAATTTCTCTTAACTCCGAGCACCACATCAACCCGTTTGATTTGCCGGTGCCCGGACCTGACGAAAGCGCCGCTAATGTGCTTCGTTCAAACATCATCAATTTGGTTGGTCTGTTTCGCCTGATGATGGGCGGCCTCACCGCCGAAGAAGATGCTATCGTTGACCGGGCCATTACCGAAACTTACGCCCTGAAAGATATTACGGCGGAATCAGACTTCCGAACCATCGAACCTCCGCTCATGTCTGATTTTGAAATGGTGCTTGTCGGCATGGAGGGAGGAGAATCACTCGCTCAACGCTTCTCCAAATACACTAAAGGGACGTGGTCTGGATTTATTAACCGGCCGAGCAATGTAGATATTAATAAAAAATTCGCGGTCTTTTCACTACGAGATATGGAGGATGAGCTTAAGCCCATAGCCATGTATATCGTTACTCACTACATCTGGAATGTTATCAGAAAAGATTTGAAGAAGCGTCTCTTGGTAATCGATGAGGCATGGTGGATGATGAAGTCGGAAGACACGGCATCGTTTCTTATGAGTATGGTCAAGCGCGGGAGGAAATATTTCCTCGGTGTTGCTACCGTCACCCAGGATGTCGGGGACTTTTTGAAAAGCCCTTATGGTCTGCCAATTATCACCAACTCCTCCATTCAAATACTTCTGAAACAGTCCCCGACTATCATCGACGAACTTCAGAAGGTCTTTAATCTTACCGATGAAGAAAAATTTCTCTTGCTCGAATCGGATGTGGGAGAAGGAATCTTTTTTGCCGGGCTCAAACACGTGGCTATTAAAAATATCGCCTCGTATACGGAGGACCAGATTATTACTTCCGACCCCTCGCAAGTTTTGGCTATTAAAAAGGCGCGGCAGGAAGCTGTGAAAGATCAGGATGCTGCGGTAGAAAACGCAAACGCCGAACTTAAAAAAGCGGGGGAAACACCTATAAACAATGTCTGAAGACAAGAAAGGTTTAGATAACACAACAATCACGCTTATGATATGTACGGCGCTATTTTTTGACGCGCTTCAGTGGCTTCTGGGATGGATATTTATGGGATGGCTGGCAAGTATTTTCGCCGGGTTAACTTTTTATACATGGTTTAAGATACGAGGAATGAGTTTTATGAAACCAAAGAGGTTGAGTGTTTTTGGAGGAAGTTTCATTGTTGAGCTTATACCGGTTGTTGGCGACATTCTTCCTACGTGGACCGCGGCAATCACTTATCTTGCCCTTGATTCTAAGATAAAGAAAGTTGTCCCGGCATTAGGTATAATGAAGAAATGAAAAAAGGCCTGCTTCTTGCTTCTTGCTTCTTGTTTCTTGCTTCAACCACGACACATGCGCAAAGTGTTGACCTCCTCTGGCAAGGAGAAACTTATACTCCGCCTTTCTATAAAGGAAAGTCGTTGTGGTCTAACCAGTCAAGAATTACTTTTTTCGCAATGACAAACGGTCTCGGCAATCCGGCAAATCTCAGCTACAAGTGGACAAAAAATGGTACGGTACTCGGCAACATTAACGGCATAGGAAAAAATACTCTGGCCTTCACCGATTCTATTCTTTCAAGACCACAAACCATTAGGGTAGATATCCTCTCTGAACAAAAAGCCGTCCTAGCAAGCGCCTCTGTCTTCGTCACCCCCGCGCCCCCGGTACTCGCTATTTACGAAAACAATCCTTTGTATGGATTTATGTTCCACAAAGAAATAGCGGGGGAACACAAACTTCAAGAGAAAGAGGTTACCTTTACGGCGTTTCCTCTTTTTTTTAGCGCTCTCAATCGCATAGATAACTCGGTTGAGTACGAGTGGCGCACTAATGTTGGAGATAAAGAGAATAAAAACTCGGTAACTTATCGCGCTCCGGATGATGCCGCCGGCGCGTCGCAAATTCAGGTCAGCGCCTCAAATAAGGAAAAAATTCTGCAGAGTTCTAACAAAAGTTTCTTGATAGAATTTGGGAGATGAAAAAAATATTTTTATTATTTGTTGTCTGTTGTGTGTTGATTGTTACTGTCCCGTCATTTGCAGCCGAGACACCCTATACCCTTCTCGCGCCCATTCCCCTAGACGGAGCGGGGGCGGGGGATACCCAGACGACAGTCGCTTCGCAATACATAAGAGGCGTCTTTATGTTAATCATCGGCCTGGCGACCGGACTGGCTGTAATAATGATAATGTATGGTGGCATTAAATACATGTCCACCGATGCTTTTACGGGAAAGAGCGAGGCCAGAGAAACTATTCAAAACGCGATATGGGGATTGCTTCTAGTCATCGGCGCATGGCTTATTCTTGACACAATTAACCCCAATCTAACAAAATTTAATTTGAATATTCCGATACAAGCAATAAGAACTGTTATCCCAGGCGGCGCCCCTGTTCCTTCCGCAGGTTGCCCCAATTGCGTAGTGATTGGCGTACCGCACAAAACCATGGCTCAAAATGGCTGTGGACCAAGCGCGCCGGGAGGAGTTTGCACAATTGATAGCGAGCTAAACAACAAGCTGATAGAATTACAACGCAGATATGGAGTTTTTACGGTTAACGAATCCTATCCGCCAACCAGAAGCCACGTTGACCCCTGCCATAATAATGGCACTTGTGTTGACGCCTCAATACCATTCACCACACCTCAAAATATTAAAAGTTTTATAAATGACGCCAGCCGTGATAATTTGGGCTTAAGAGCGGTTTATGAAGTTAAGACCGAAGCGAGAGCTCAAGAAATTAGGCAGGCAACTGGATTATCTAACACACAAGTAATAGTTGTGCCTAAAATTAATGGCGAGCATTTTTCTATTTACATGAATTAAAAAATGAAAAAAATATATATCATTTTGGGGGTAATTTTGTTGATGATTCTGATTATTTTTTCGGGATGGTATTTACTGGCACAGAATCCTGAAACTCCTCTCAGCGAAACGGTTGGAAACATTTTACCGTTTGGCTCCGGGGATAATACCAACTTACCCATCTCACTAACTGATGATGAATTTGGAAATGACGCCTTTAATAATGGCGGTCAAACTTTTGATGAATTCGGGTCGCCGGCAGCGAATCTCTTTCGTATTTCCGACACTCCGGCCGCGGGAATAATAATTCTCAAAAAAGGTGGCACGACTGTTGTGCGCTATATGGATCGCGCCACAGGACATATATATGACACAGATTTGGCAACGCTCGCAAAGACAAAAATCGTCAACCAAACTCTGCCGAAAATTTATGAAGCCCATTTTAGATCGGATGGCAACGCGGTTCTTATTCGCTCTCTCAAGGATGATTCCGATGTAGTGGAGAATTTAGTGCTTACTCTCACACCCCCGAAAAGCACCTCGACAGAGACCCTTTATTCTGTTTCTTCCGCTCCGGTTCGCGGAAATATAAATACCATTGCCGTTGGTTCGGGCAATACCCTCTTTTATTCTCTGCGGGACACCTCGTCCATCGTATCTGCGACCTTTAGCGGCGTTGGCGCCAAAACTCTATTAACCTCCCCATTCACTGATTGGCGTTTGGTCGCGGCGGGAAATAACTTGATTATCCATACAGAGGCCAGTGCAAACGCCTCCGGGTTCGCCTACAAACTTGGCACGTCAAACGGGGTCTTAGCAAAAATTCTCGGCCCGCTAAATGGGCTGGTGGTAATTCCAAATGTTTCAGGTAATAGAGTATTGTACTCGTATGTTGAAAATAATGAAACGAGATTATTCGCCAAAAATCTTACAAATAATGCGTTGAGTGAAATATTGCCGACAACAATCGCGGAAAAATGTATTTGGAGCATCAAACAAATAGACACCGTCTTCTGCGGCGCACCCATTGATGGTTTGGGTCCTAATGAACCGGACGATTGGTATAGAGGGGCGACACATTTCTCCGACAGCATCTGGCTCTTTAACACAGGCGCTGAATTTGCCCAGGTTTTATCAGAACCCAAAACGAAGTTTGGCGTCGATCTTGATTTGGCGGAACCGAAATTGTCACCGGATGAAGATTATCTTGTCTTTATAAACAGAACTGATTTGTCTCTTTGGGCGCTTAAGCTAGAATAGCTTCTAGCTGTTAGCTGCCAGCTTTTAGCTTTAAATTCAATCGAAAAAACTATGCCAATAAGAAGAGGTGTATGGACTGACGTCTCAAATGAGGCGCGCCGCAGTATCTATACCCTCAAATATAGCAGAGGGGAGAAATAGGGGAACAAGAAAAGATTTTGTCCAATTCTTAAGGATTTCAAGCGGTTCAGTGGCTGAATTACAAACTCAAATTGAAATCGCAAAACAACTACCGAAAACTTCTACGTTCTCTTATGAAGAAACAGAGAATACCCTTAACGAAATCTCAAAGATGCTATCTTCAATGATCAGAAAATTGAATCTTCCAAAGCTAACAGCTGAAAGCTAGAAGCCAATAGCTAAGAAGTTTTTGTGAGTTTCCTACGAACAAAAACTTCTTGGCCGATACTAAAAAGATTGGTAGTAAGCCAATAGAGAGCAATGACACCAGAGATGTTATAGGAAATAAAAAAAACTATCACCGGGAAAAAATATTTCATTTGAGTTTGCATACTCCTGGTAAGATTATCGCCAAATGAATTACCTTTAGGCGGGGCTTGTCCTTTTGTAGAAATTTGGAATTGGAAAAAGGTGGAAACAGCGGCCAACAAAGCAAGCGTGACGCTCTTGGTAGTAAGGTCGAGAAAACCAAGAAAGGTGGCACTTGTATATTCCGGCGCCGCTACAAACGAATACAAAAGAGACATATCAACTTTAGGGAAATAAAGAAAAATCTGATATAGGGCGAGAATGATTGGAATTTGAATAATAATAACGAAAATGCCCGAAAATGGATTAACTCCTTTTTCTTTATAAAGAGCTAGGGTTCGCCTTGCCTGTTCTTCGGTGTTATTTTTATATTGTTCTTTAATTTTGGCCAGATCCGGAGCAATCGCCGCCATCCTTACTTGGGTAAGAACCGCCTTTTTAGAAAGCGGAAATATGATTAGGCGAACTAAGATCGTAAGAATAATAATGATGACCCCGGCGTCGGCCCATGGTAATATTTTGAACAAAATTACTAAAGTGTTATAAAGAGGGTCAAAGAAAAAAGTGTGATAAATAAAAGACATTAGATTATCATAAGTGATTTTAATTCTTTTTCCAATGCTTCTCCCTTAATTTCTTCCGCCCCCGGCTTGGCAATAATAAAATAAGTGGCTGGTTTAAGATGGGAAGTAAATTTTTGCAGTATTGGACGAACCCGCCGGCGAATTCTGTTACGGACAACGGCCTTCTTAGAAATCTTTTTTGAAACAGAGATTATCAGTGTAACTCTAGCGGCCGGAGTAACACGCAAATAAAAATGGGCCATCAGACCGAAAGACGTGCCCGTCCCTTTCTTCGCCTATTTCTAATAATCCTTTTTCCGGTAGATGTTTTTTGTCTTGACAAGAAACCGTGAGTTCTCGCCCGTTTGCGTTTTTTTGGTTTATATGTGACTGACATATTATTCTCAACAAGTTATCAACATATTATAAACATTTTTCGGCTTTTTCACAAGTTTTCATCATACCCTAAAAAGATATACTATGTTACCGAACGAATTCTTTCATGGATTACAAACAACTTTGGCAAAGCGTTTTAGTGGAAATGGAGTTAAGCATCTCAAGCGCCAATTTCACAACATGGTTTAAGGATACTTATATAGTAAAAGGGGAGGGTGGAGTAGTGGTACTCTCTGTGCCCAACGCCTTTGTTAAAGAGTGGCTCCTGACCAAATACCACCATACTATTCTCAAGAGTTTAAGGGATCTTGAGAATTCCGTTCATGCCGTAGAATATGTGGTAAATAAAGAAGGCGCCCGCAAGAAAGAGGAAAAATCAGACCAAAAACTTCATATGAAAGCGCTTCCATTGCCGGAGACTATGGTAAACAAGGACGATAATTTAAATCCGCGCTACACTTTTGAAACATTTGTTGTGGGTCCCTTTAACGAACTGGCCCATGCGGCCGCCCAAGCGGTGATTAAAAAACCCGGAGTTATGTACAACCCGCTCTTCATCCATGGATCTACTGGTCATGGTAAAACTCATTTGATTCAAGCGATTGGCAACCATATTAAAATCACCGATCCTAGTAAAAAAATTTATTATATGACTTCCGAACAATTCGGCCAAGACTGTATGAACGCTCTTCAAAATCAAAAAATGTCCGTTTTTAAAGAAAAATATCGTAAATACGATGTTTTAATCGTTGATGACATTCAATTCTTTTCTGACAAACAAAAATTTCAAGAAGAATTGTTCCATTTATTCAATACTCTATACGACAACAACAGACAGATTATATTTTCTTCCGACAAACACCCTTATTTCATTACCGGTCTTGAGGAAAGATTAAAATCCCGACTCTCCGCCGGGATGACAGTCGATATTCCCGCGCCAGACAAGGAATCAAGAATTGCTATTATTTCTAGAAAGGCGCAGCAGCAAAACATTGTTCTGTCGCCAGAGATTATTGATTATCTGGCCCATACTATAAACGGCAATATCAGGGATCTTGAGGGGGTTGTTAATACCTTGCTTTGCCACACCCAACTCAAGAGCCGAGAAATATCGATGGCCGATGTTAGAAATTACATAAAAGATAATGTAAAACCGAGGAAAACTATCGCCATCAAGGACGTTGTTAGGATAGTTTCTGATTTCTACAACATTAAGGAGGGTAGTATTTACGAAAAAACCAGACATAAAGAGGTGATCCGTCCGCGTCAAATTATTATGTATCTTTTACGTGAAGATTTTAACATCTCTTATCCATCAATTGGCCAAAAACTGGGCGGGAGAGACCATACTACAGTTATTTACTCGTGTGAGAAAATAAAAACCAGTATAAAGGCGGATCAATCATTATTGGAAGAGGTTGGCCAGATTAGAAATTTATTAACGGTATAAAGTTATGTGGAAAAACAACGAAAATAGTGTTAGCGAGTTGTTGAAAAAATATTTTTTATATCCATATTTAAAAAATAATATTCAGATTCCATAACTTATCCTCATGTTAACTAAAAATCGAACAATAAAATACGGCTTATCAACAAAACAAAGTAGATAATACACATATTCACACATCTAATAGTAATAATAATTTTATATATATGAAAATAGAATGTATTAAAGAACAATTAGAAGAAGCGTTAAATAAGGCAGTTAAGATAACTGGTAAAAATATTACCTTACCCGTATTAAATGGTTTTTATTTAGAGGCCCACCAAAACCTTCTTTCGATAAGAGCAACTAATTTAGATCTCGGTATTTTAATTACTTTACCTGTTAAGGTAATTGAACCGGGGGTAGTTGTGGTTCCAGCTCAGATAATTTCTTCTTTCATTTCCTCATTATTTAAAGATAAAAATATTACAATTGACTCTAAAAATCAAATATTGGAAATAAAAACATCAAACACAAAAACAAGTATTAAAATCCTTCCCCACGAAGATTTCCCCATTATTCCCCAAATAAGCGAAGATAAAACCTTTTCAATACCAACAAGAGATTTTGTTTTTGGTATAAAATCTGTTATTTACGCGGCGGCACTGGGAAGCATTAAGCCGGAACTATCATCGATTTCTATAACCTATGGAGATGGTCTGTTGGTTTTTGCTACCACAGACTCGTTTAGACTCGCTGAAAAAAAGATAAGAGTAAAAAAGATTCCACACTTCAAACAAATTCTTATTCCTCAGAGAAATGCCATGGAGATAATAAGGATTTTTGATAAGGGCGACGAAGAGATCTCGATTTCCGTGGCGGAACATCAAATGGGTTTAAGGTCACAAAACATTTATCTTATCTCGCGCACCATCGAAGGCATCTTCCCGGATTATAAACAAATTATTCCCAAAGAAACCTCCTCCAAGGCAATTCTACTTAAACAGGATTTAATAAACTCGCTTAAAACAAGTTTTATCTTCTCAGATAGTTTTAATCAACTTACGCTTAAACTTTTGCCCAAGACCAAAAGTTTTGAGATTGAGTCAAAAAATTCCACCGTGGGCGAAAGTGTCTGCGGTATTGATGCTGTTTTGGAAGGGGAGAACATTTCTATTAATGTAAACCACCGATATTTTATGGACTGTCTCCAATCCATTACAACCGATAGCATCTCACTCTCTTTTGGCGGTCAAGCCAAACCAATTATTATCCAAGGGGTGGGAGATACTAGTTTTCTCTATCTTGTAATGCCCATGAATCAATCATAGTTAAATTTAAACCTAAGGACTTATTTTATTAAAATCCGCCCAAAGTTTAACGCCATATTCCCAATTTTGAAATTGAGGGTCAGTGGAAGGGTCTTGAGGTATGGGGCCGCGGGGATTATCTTTCTCAACCCAATAAAGGATGGAATGAATGCCACCCGTTGTCCAATCGCCACGTAGAACAGGTTTTAATTCACTCAGATCTTCCGGTGATGGCGGAGTAAAAGTTTCGATGGGGAATTTAGGTAAAACCTGCTCCATATATTCATGCCAAAGGGGGGCGACCACAAGACCTGAAACTTTTTTCTCCATAGGGCGATTATCGTTATTACCCACCCACGCTCCCACCACAAGATTGGGGGTGTAGCCGACAATCCAGGCGTCGCGATAATCGTTTGAGGTGCCCGTTTTAACTGCTACAGGACGAGCTGGTATGTAGAGAGCTGAGTTTGCCCCGAAGCCTGGTGTTCGCGCGGTGTTATCAGACAGGATATCTGTAATGAGGCGCGAGACATCTTCCGGTAATACCCGTCGAGGGGCTGGAGTGTGTCTATCAACAATATTGCCCGCCAAGTCTTCTACCCAAAGCACGGGATTATAGGGATTACGAACACCGTCGTTAGCAAATACGGAGTACGCCGAAGTCATATCAAGAAGAGAGACTTCTCCGCCTCCTAGTACTAGCGACAAACCATATCTCTCGGGGTCGTTAAGGGTTTCTATCCCCATGCTTTTGGCCGTTGATATTGAATCACTCACTCTGGCGAGATATATTCCTTGGACTGCGGGAATATTTACCGATTGAGCTAGGGCGTTTCTTATAGTCATTGGTCCCCGGAACCGGTCGTCGTAATTACTCGGGGCGTAACAAATATCGTCTGTAGTAAAATTGTCTGGTGCGCAATTAGCGGCAAATTGAATACGAGTATCATATAGAATTGTTTGATCAGTATAACCCTTCTTAAACATCGTTGCATAAATGAATGGTTTGAATGTAGAGCCCGGTTGGCGGAACCCCGTGGTAACATTAAAATTTCCGTCGATTTCTGTATCAAAATAATCACGCGAGCCAACCATCATTAAAATATCACCACTTTTTGGATCAATTGCCACCAGACCATTATTTTCACCACCAAACTTTTCTTTATTTATCACACCATATTTTTTGGATATCGCCTCGGCTTTTTCCTGAAGCGAGTAATCTAGAGTGGTTATTATTTTATAATTCCCGTTTTGCAGAGCATCCTCACCGTATCTCTTGGCCAGGAAGTTCAGAACAAAGAAAACGAAATGCGGCGCCTTAATACCTCCCGTGTTGAGTCTGGGTTTGAATTCCACTTTCCCCTTTTTTGCATTTTCGTATTCCGCTTCCGAAATAAAACCGCTGGCAAGCATTTCGTAAAGCACTAAATCCTTTCTCGCCCCCAATTCAGAGAGGTTGGGACCATAGGGTGAATAATAAGTGGGCGCCTTTGGCAGGGCGGCAAGGTAGGCCGATTCGGCCAAGGTGAGTTGGGATGCTGGTTTGCCAAAGAAGTTTTGTGCCGCTTCCCCTACGCCGTAAACTGTTCCCCCATAGGAGATTTCGTTTAGGTAGAGTGATAAAATCTCACTTTTTGTTAGAATTTTTTCCAGCTTAACGGCCAAAATCAACTCTTTCAACTTTCTGGTCGGAGTTTTGTCTTTGGTAAGGATTGAGTTTTTGACCACTTGCTGGGTAATGGTCGAACCACCCTGGCTAAAGGACAGAGTGCTTAAGTTTACAAGCACCGCCCTTAGAAATGAGGTCCATCGAAATCCGTTATGCGAGTAAAAATTTTTATCTTCAATAGCCACTGTCGCGGCTACAATATAAGGCGATATGTTTTCAACCGCGAGTCGCTCCCTCCGGACGTCGCGCGACATATCATAGAGCAGAATTTCTCCGGTACGGTCGTAAATTTTTGTTGATTGGTCAATCTTGCGCTCCGATATATCTTCTAGGGCCGGGATGCGAAGCGAAGCCGTCCACAAGATCAACACACCCGAGACGACCAAACCCAGAGCCGCAATCGCCAAAATGTAGTTGGAGCGGTGATTTTTTTTAGCCATTTCCTACGAAGAAACCCATTCTAGCACATTTCACTTTTGGGCCGAACGTGCTAAATTGACCAGTATGGATAGGGGAATAGAGGAACTACTGACTCGTGGGGTGGTGGAAATTATTGATCAAAAGAAACTTGAGAAAAAACTTGCTGCTGGAAAAAAATTAAGAGTTAAACTTGGTATAGACCCCACTAGTCCCAATCTTCATCTTGGCCGTTCAGTGCCATTGTTTAAGATGCGTGATTTCCAAAACTTAGGACACACCGCCGTACTAATTGTTGGAGATTTCACCGGAGTAATTGGTGATACTTCTGATAAGGAAAGTGAGAGACCAATACTCTCACGGGAGACTATAGAAGAAAATAAAAAACATTATTTTGATCAAATTGGTAAAATTGTTGATCTTAAAAAAGCAGAACTTAGATATAATTCAGAATGGTTAGAAGGTCTTACTTATCGAGAAATAGGAGAACACGCAGACCAATTTTCTCTCTCAGATTTCATTGATCGTGACAATATCAAGCGCCGTTTGGACATGGGGAAGAGAGTTTCATTGAGAGAGACCCTGTACCCCTTGATGCAAGGTTACGATAGTGTCGCGGTAGAAGCTGATGTTGAGCTTGGTGGAGTGGATCAAAGATTCAATCTTCTGGCTGGGCGAATTCTGCAAGAACATTTTGGAAAAGATCCGCAAAGTTTAGTAATAACCACATTTCCAATTTTAGGATTAGATGGACGGAAAATGAGTTCAAGTTGGGGTAACACTATCAATTTCACAGATCCCGCCGGTGAAATGTACGGTAAAATTATGAGTATGGCAGATTCCCAGGTTTCCGATTATTTCCGAATTTGTACGAGAATACCGATAGACGAGATTGGGGCGATTGAACAAAAGCACCCCAAAGAAGCTAAAATGCGCCTAGCATTTGAAATAACTAAAATTTACCACGGTGAAAAAGCTAGCAAGGATGCAGAAAAAGATTTTGAAGAAATTTTTTCGAAAGGCGGTGTACCGAAAGATATTGAAACGGTAAAGATTGATAAAAACACACCACTAGTCGAAGTTTTTCTAAAACACAAATTAGTTGCTTCTAAATCAGAATTCAACAGGCTCAATAAAGAGGGGGCTATTAAAGAAATAGAAGGCGGTGTTTACCGTATTGGCAAACACCGCTTTCTAAAAATTGAAACTCTTTAAACTTCACATTTCCTCCACGTCGTCCATAAGATCCTCCTTGGCTATCTCAAGTTCGTCATCTGCCAAATCGTCAATACTATCAACCTCTTCATCCAAGATGTCCCCGCTCTTTTTAATATCGTGGGAAGGTTTAAGATCAAGGTCGTCCTCCTCGCTCCCCTCCTCATCTTTTAGAATATCGTCTTCCATGGTGCAAATAATATAATTATTTTTAATAAAATGCCCGGTTCCATGGTGGGCATTTTTTGAATGCACTTATTTGTATCAGATACTCTTTTTTGTTGCAAGATGAGTTATACCCAGGGCGATAGCGTCCACCTCGTCGTCAAGTCTTTTGGAAGATTTTTTGGGGAGATTAATTAGT
>Ga0208373_1001414_pt1 | contig 32414 bp, 29 predicted proteins | sample RifOxyC2_FD_184036 | JGI IMG/M metagenome (GOLD analysis project Ga0208373, IMG submission 184036) | Soil microbial communities from Rifle, Colorado - Rifle Oxygen_injection C2 (SPAdes) | ecosystem: Environmental > Terrestrial > Deep subsurface > Rock core/Sediment | place: Rifle, Colorado... | reverse complement strand
TTAAAACCATTCCTCCTATACAGATTGTCAAAGAACAAATGAGGCGGTAACGGCGTTATCTATTGCCGGCGGCTTCTTCTACCGCGTCTGTAAATATCATGCAAGACGGGTTCGTCAGACGGTTACTGCTATTCACCCTGTCCAAACATTTCTGAATTGCACTCATGCCAATATTTTCATAGCATTCCTGGCGCTGTCGCTCTTGAAGTTTTGTGGAAAAGGGGGGATCAATATAGATGAGTTTGATTTTATTCCGGGTGCCGTACTTATTCGGCCCGCGTTGATCTTCATAGAGCGTCTTCAGGGCCAACAAGTTGTCGCCGAAGATGAGCATGTTACGCCAGGAGTCTGGGAAGGCATATGGTAATGTATGAGAATATTTAAGATTTTTAAGGTGGTCGCAATTTGCGACCACATCCTCTTTTTCTTCTTGTGTTAATTGAAACATAAAGTCGGTGGGAAAACGATTGAGGTTTCTCTTGGCCTGTTCATTGAGGCGCTTCGTTGCTACCCCATAAAGGATGACAAGGTCGGCATCCAACATTACTCATTGGCCGCGGAGCTGGAGGATTGATCTTTCAATCATTTCAGTGGGAATGATAAGTTTTTTGCTAGTCACTTGAACTCCCCACGCATCGAAATTTTAACGGTGAATTGTAACTCTGGCAATCAGGCGGCGTCACACTAATCTCTGTGTCAGTTGATGCCGTTATGACCCGTGTTTCGACGGCAGTGAGTCGGATCTACTGTACCGCCAGGTAAAGATTCGCACGGTCAGTCCAATTGCCACAACATCAGGCTTGACTTCATAGCGTATTCCCCTGTTTATTACCATCCATTTATTATAATTCGGCAAAACAATGCTTGGTTTGAGCTTGGTCAGAGATGACTTTGGTCAGTAATACCTGTTCTATATAGGCAGATTAAGTGATCAAAGCATCCAGCTTCCAACCGGAATTCAGTGATATACCCGGAACAGGGAAATCTCAACTTAGTATTTGAAGTGTTACACGCTCGCAGTATACGGTAGATCCAAGGAGGAAGTGCGCTTTAGTCGGATGAACCTTAAATGTTTTTTGTAGTTCATCAAGTCGCTGCCCAAAGTAAATCGCCACCGCTTCGTAACATTTTTGTCTAACAACCCGGGAAAGGCACAAAATTGTCCTAACCATTCTCCCTGGCATTTCGGATCCAACTAACCAAATAATAAAATGTATTCTAATACTTGCCAATCATAAGGGCTTTTGGCATGCTCATTGCTCCGTCTCATCTGAACGGGACCGCCACCAGCCAAGGCCACAGCCCACGGAAATAGGGAACACCGGTTCAGGCGAGGCAGATTCCGAAAACACAGATTTGAGGAGGTCATTATGAATACGGGGGATACGGCATGGGTATTGATCTCGTCGGCCTTGGTCCTAGGCATGACGATTCCGGGCCTCGCCTTCTTCTACGGCGGCCTGGTGCGGAGAAAGAACGTCCTGTCCATACTGATGCAGTGTTTCACCATTGTCTGCGTCATCAGCCTGCAATGGTTTCTCTTCGGCTACTCCCTGGCCTTCGGGCCGGACACCGGATGGGGAATCATCGGCAGCCTGAAATGGGCGGGGCTCAACTTCGTCGGTGGACAGCCCAACGCCGATTACGCGGCGACGATTCCCCATCAGGCCTTCATGATCTTCCAGGCGATGTTTGCGATCATCACCCCGGCGTTGATCATCGGGGCATTTGCGGAACGGATGAAGTTTTCGGCCTTTTTGCTCTTTACCCTCCTCTGGGCGACGCTGGTTTACGATCCTCTCGCTCACTGGGTCTGGGGAACCGGAGGGTGGCTCAGGAATCTGGGGGCGCTTGATTTCGCCGGCGGGATCGTCGTCCATGTCAGTTCCGGCATCTCGGCCCTGACGCTGGCAATCCTCCTGGGGAAACGTTGCGGTTACGATCTGCAACCCTTTCGGCCGCACAATCTTCCCTTCACCGTTCTCGGCGCGGCGCTGCTCTGGTTCGGCTGGTTCGGCTTCAACGCGGGAAGCGCGCTCGGGGCAAATGAACTGGCGGTCAACGCCTTCGTCACGACCCATATCGCCGCGGCAACGGCCGGCTTGACCTGGGTACTGATCGAATGGCGGCATCACGGCGCCCCGACCATCCTCGGCGCGGTGACGGGCGCAGTTGCGGGGCTGGTGGCAATCACTCCGGCCTGCGGTTTTGTCAACCCCATGAACGCGATCTTCATCGGCATCATGGTCGCCCTGTTCTGTTACATCGCCGTGGTTTTGATCAAGACCAGACTCGGTTATGACGATTCCCTCGACGCCTTCGGCGTCCACGGGGTGGGCGGCATTTTGGGAACCCTGGCGACGGGACTCTTCGCGGAAAAATCGGTCAACGCCGCCGGCGCAAACGGCCTTTTTTTCGGAAATCCCAAGCTGTTCCTCATCCAGCTTCTGCTGGTTGTCGTTGTGCCGCTATTCGCCGCCGGGATGACCTGGCTCATCTTCAGGGCCGTGGACGTCCTCGTCGGGATGCGGGTGGAAAAGCAAGATGAAATCGTCGGTCTCGACCTGACGCAACAGAAAGAGTCGGCCTATACCGTTATCGAATGACGACAGTAATTAATGTGACATTATACCTGATTACCGGGTATAATGGATACAGGAGGAGTGAACCATGAAATATATCGTTGCGATCATACAGCCCCATAAGCTCGAAGAGGTCAAACAGGCGCTCGAGGAGGTTGGTGTGAACCTGATGACCGTCACCAACGTCCTCGGACAGGGACGGCAGAAAGGGTACACCGAAATCTACCGGGGGGCGAAGGAGATCGGCGGGCTGCTCAGAAAAGTCCGGCTCGACATCGCCGTGAACGAGGATTTCGTTGAACCGGCGATTGCCGCGATCAACAAAGGGGCCCGCGCCGGTGAGGGCAAAGTCGGCGATGGGAAAATATTTGTCCTGGATCTTGCCGACTGCGTCCGGATCAGCTCCGGCGAACGGGGCGGGATAGCGATCGGCTGAAGCTGAATCTGCAGCAGAGGTTATCGTCATTATATTGACAAAGCAACACGGTAAATTTGTTCTCGTTCATAATCCGTTCGCACGGCAAGCATTTGATGTCATCCTCATAATTCCAATCGATGATGTAATGGCAGCTATTTTCGATCGCTGTAATTGTCTGATTACAGAGTTTTACGAATGTTTATTCGTGCGGGATCCCGGAGCAGGGTACAATAATGTTGCAACAGAGATCACAATGGACAGGATAGATTCAGTGGAAAGCACTTCCATCGAGGCAGAAGTCTTAAACGGTATCATTGAACATTAACAAATCATCCCCCCGAACATTCTTTTTAACGCTGCCAGCGGACTGGGCAGAGCCGTCGAGATGGACCGGCTGTGCCGGTGCAAGGCTATCCACCAATTCCGCTGCATGACGGCAAACGGTCAATACGGTCCAGCCCCGGCGAATCAAGCGTTCACCGGGGTTTTTTTGTTGAGGGTTCGTCCAATGGCAGGACAGCAGGCTCTGGACCTGTATATTGAGGTTCGAATCCTCGCCCCTCAGCTATGTCAAGGTTTCGAGCTATTTTGAGCCGGTTCCCGCATCCACGGTCCTTTTGCGCCTTTGGCCACCGGCATCCAGCGAAATGTACTAAAAAACCGGTATAATCTGCCTGTTCTCTTCACTTTTTTCAGCCATCCTCGGGGCTATCACACTTCCGGTTCAGTATCAGGAAGACCATCGCACGGCACTTGATATCTTGGTTTTCATCCCCTTAACATCCATCCAGATCTAACCACATTATTGTCATATTATTCGGTAACGATACAGGTTTGTATCAACCATTTCCTCGTCAGGCCGTTCATAACTAAGACTATTATTTCAATATATCCTTGTACATACATCTCATTTGCGTGATTGGCACCATCTTTGCGCTATAGTGGGCCAAACGGGATCCGCGCTGCAGCACGGATGGCTTCATCAAAATTTAAAAAGGTTGTTGGTTGCAGAATAACAAGGAGGAAAGGCAATGAAAAATAATTCAGGTTTCAGTAAGTTGTTTACACTCGGTTTGCTCATGTTCACATTACTGGCGGTCCCAGGGGCACAGCTTTGGGCCGAAGAGGAAAAGCCCACCGGCGACTTTACGACCGCCGTCCTCAATCAGTATGTCTGGAGAGGCTACGAGTTGAGCCGGAACAGCATCGTCATCCAGCCGTCGATGACCATCGGCTACAAGGGGTTCGCGGCCAACATCTGGGGTAATCTGGACACCAAGCCCTACTCTCCCGCCGGTGCATCATATACGGGAACGTGGAACGAAACGGATCTAACCCTCTCCTATAGCAAGACACTGGGGCTCTTCAATGTAGGGGGGGGCTATATCTATTACAGCCTGGCTTCCATGAACAAGGACGCCGCAGACCGGAACGATTCCCAGGAGCTCTTTGCCACCGTTTCGCTCAATACACTACTGTCGCCGACCGTGACTCTCTATAAGGAGATCGATCATTACCGCAACTGGTATCTCCTGCTCGGTATCTCCCACGTCGTCGAATTCAACAAGATGGTCTCCCTGAAACTGGCGGCGTCGGCCGGCTACCTGCTGAGCACTGATGCGGATACCTATCCGAAATTCGACGGCAATGCCGCGGCAACGACCGACAAGTTCAGCAACTTCCACGACGGATCCGTATCGGCCGGCCTGCCGATCAAGGCGACCGACCGGATTACGATTACGCCGACGCTCTCCTACATCTTCCCGCTAACCGGCGATGCAAAAGATGAAATGAAGGGGCTGGGCCTCAAGGGAACCGCCTCGCCGTCCGAACGTGACAGCTCGTACGTCGTGGGCGGCATCCTGGCGAGCTTCAGTTTTTAGGAGTTGCCCAAAAGAAATTCGAACAAGAGTTGACCTCGCCCCGAACAGGGGCGAGAGAAAAACAGGAGGTAACAAAAATGAAAAAGTTTATCGGAATTTCAATCATGATGATCTGTCTTCTTTGGGCGGCAGCCGCTCCGGCTCTTGCCGAAGAGGCGCCAGGGCAAGCGTCGCCCGCATTGAGTCAGACGGCTACCCCGACACCGGCCGCCGTCCCGGCTCCCTCTGCCCCGGTTACACAAAAAGCGCTGGACGACCTGAAGAGCTCTCTGTCGGTGGGGATGGATACGGTATGGGTGCTCTTCACCGCGTTTCTGGTCTTCTTTATGAATCTGGGCTTCGCCATGGTGGAGTCTGGACTGTGCCGGGCCAAGAACACGGTCAATATCCTGGCGAAAAATTTCATCGTCTTTGCCATTGCCTCGGCATCCTTCTGGATCATCGGCTGGGGACTTATGTTTGGGAACGGCAATCCTTTTGCGGGTCTGGAGGGCCTGTTCTTTGCGAGCGGCGCCGATAACAGCCCGGCTATGGGCAATGCCTACAAGGGCGCTTACACCGCACTGAACTGGACCGGCGTGCCGATGTGGGCAAAGTTCTTCTTCCAACTGGTCTTCGCCGGGACGGCAGCCACGATCGTTTCGGGCGCTGTGGCGGAACGTATCAAGTTCCACTCCTTCATATTCTTTTCGTTCATCCTGGTGGGGATCATGTACCCGATCACGGGCCACTGGATCTGGGGCGGCGGATTCCTGCAGTCGATGGGAATGTTTGACTTTGCCGGCTCCACGGTGGTCCACTCGGTCGGCGGCTGGTCGGCGCTCGCTGGCGTGATATTGCTCGGCTCCCGCTACGGCAAGTATCGCGCCGACGGATCCGTCAATCCGATTATCGGTCACAGCATGTCCATGGTGACGCTCGGAGGGCTCGTCCTGTGGTTCGGGTGGTTCGGATTCAACCCCGGATCCACAATGGCCGTGGGCGACGGATCCGCCATTGCACACATCGCTGTGACCACTAACACTGCGGCGGCGATGGCTATCCTCAGCTCGACGGTCGCTTCGTGGCTGATACAGAAGAAACCCGACCTCTCCATGATCATCAACGGCGCGCTCGCAGGACTGGTCGCGATCACGGCGCCCTGCGCCTTCGTGAGCGTAGGTTCGGCAGCTGTCATCGGCCTCATTGCCGGCGTGCTCGTGGTCTTCGCCGTCCTGATGTTCGACAAACTGAAGCTCGACGATCCGGTCGGCGCCCTCTCTGTCCACTTAGTCAACGGGATTTTCGGCACACTTGCCGTGGGGCTGTTCGCCCAGGACAAAATCACCGGGACGGCAACCGGTAACGGCCTTCTGTTCGGCGGCGGGTTGAAGCTTCTGGCCGCCCAGGCGGCGGGTGTCGTGACGGTCGGGGTTTTCACCTTCGTCGTCGCTTTCGCGGTGTTTTACATGATCAAGAAGGTCATGGGGCTCCGGGTGTCACCGGAAGAGGAGATTATCGGATTGGATCTAGGCGAACACGGCACGAAGGCCTATCCCGACTTCCAGGGATTCCTGACGAAGTGATCCCCACTTCGCAATGCACATTTTATTGAAAGGAGAACATAACATGAAACTGATCATAGCTATCGTAAAACCAGAGAAACTGACCGACGTTAAGCAGGCTCTCGTCAAGGCAAACGTGGGAAAGATGACCGTCTCCAACGTCATCGGATGCGGCGCGCAGGGTGGGTATACCGAGTCCTACCGCGGTGCTTTCACCGAGGTCAACCTACTCGACAAGGTCCGCTTCGAGATCGCGGTCAACGACGAATTTGTCAAACCGACCATCGAGGCAATCACTCAGGGGGCCCGAACCGGAAAGATCGGCGACGGCAAGATCTTCGTCGTCCCGCTCGAGGAGTGCATCATGGTGCGGACCGGCGAGACGGGCCCCAAGGCCGTCGGCTAAAAAGGGCCGCACCGGTAACAGAAAAAGTCCGAACCATCGGATGGTTTTTCGACACTGGGGTGGGAAAGAGGTGGGGCGCCCTTGGCCCTCAAGCGAAGCCAGGATGCGGCCCACGGGAACCGCGCCCTTGCTTCGCTTTTTATGTATGACAGGAAGATGACCTGAATGATCAGGACTTCAGGATATATCGCAACCTGATATCCAATGAATACTGGAGCATGAATACCTCAAAAAAAATAAATATTGAACGAAAAATGTGGTACCATCCATCACCCACAGAGCGACTTTTCAAGTGACAGGCGAATTTGCTCGGGGTAAAAATTATTTTCTGAGTAAGGACGGGATTATGCCATACAGAAGCATTGCCAGCGGTCTTACTGCGCTGGATCAGGTACTACAGGGTCTCCGGTTAGGCGACAATGTCGTCTGGCAGGTGGATCTTCTCGACGATTACCGGCACTTCGCGGAGCCCTTCGCCCGGCAGGCGATTCGGGACGGCCGGCGGACGATCTACTTTCGTTTTGCGCCCCACGCCCCGATCCTGCCGCCCCTCGACGGGCTCGAAACGATCGCGGTCGATCCGCATTCCGGCTTCGACGCCTTCAGCGGCGCCCTTCACCAGATCATCGCGGCAGAGGGAAAGGAGGTCTTCTACATCTTCGACAGCCTCTCGGCCCTCGTCGTCGAATGGACGACGGATGAACTGCTCGCGAACTTCTTCCAGGTAACCTGCCCTTTTCTGTTCGAGCTCGATACGGTCGCCTATTTCGCCCTCACCCGCGGCCGACACAGCCACAGCGCCGTCGCCCGGATCCGCGACACCACGCAGCTCCTGCTGGACGTCTATCAGGTGAAGGGAGAGAGGTATATCCAGCCGCTCAAGGTCTGGGACCGCTACTCCCCACAGATGTTCCTTCCCCACGTGATGTCGGATCCGGTCTGGGCGCCGGTCTTCGGGAGCGGCGAGGCCGCGGCGCTGTCGGCGTCGGCCGGGCGGAAGCCGCTTCAGTTCCGGGAGCAGTCGATCGCCCCCTGGGAGAGCGTCTACCGGCGGCTGATGCAGTACCACGAGGAGGGAAAGGACCGGGACGAGAAGACGCCGGAGGTCGCCGCCCTCAAGCAGGAACTCTCCCGGATGATGATCGGAACCCATCCGGAGTTCAACCGTCTCGTTGACGCCTACATCACCCTCGACGACCTCTTTGCCATCCGCGATCGCCTCATCGGTTCGGGGCGGATCGGCGGAAAAGCGGCAGGGATGCTGATTGCCCGGCGCATCCTCCAGACCGAGCGGGGGGAGATCGATTTTACGGAGGTTCTTGAGGCGCACGACTCGTTCTATATCGGCTCGGATGTCTTTTTCACCTTCCTCGTGATCTCCCATGAGGAGTTCGCCGACGTTGAGAAGCGTTTCCTTGCCGGTCAGTTTCCCCCGGAGATCATGGAGCAGTTCCGGGATGTGCTGGCCTACTTCGGCCAGGCGCCGATCATCGCCCGTTCGAGCAGCCTCCTGGAGGACAGCTTCGGCAATGCCTTCGCCGGGAAGTACCGCAGCGAATACTGCGCGAACCAAGGGACACCGGAGGAGCGGCTGGAGGCGTTTCTGCGCGCTGTGAAGCTGGTTTACGCAAGCGCCCTGAACCCGGACGCGCTTACCTACCGCCGCGTCCGGGGGCTGGGCGAAAGCGACGAGCAGATGGCGATCCTGGTCCAGCGCGTCTCCGGGATGCCCTGTAAACAGTACTTCTTCCCGAGCCTTGCCGGCGTGGCCTTTTCCCGTAACCTTTACGCCTGGACGGACCGGATCGACCCCGCGCAGGGGATGATCCGCCTGGTCTTCGGCCTGGGGACGAGGGCGGTGAACCGCGTCGGCAATGACTATCCCCGGATGATTGCCGTGAGCCACCCCGGGCTTCGCCCCGAAACCGGGGGGCGGATCGCCAAGTACTCTCAGAGGGAGGTGGACCTCATCGATCTGGAGCGAAATGAATTCGCAACCAGGCCGCTTGCGGAGGTACTGGCGGGACGGGATTATCCCAACCTTGATCTCTTCGTCTCGCTGATGCGAGACGGATACCCCACGGATCCATGGACAAGCCGCCTCGAGACAACAACGGAGGAGCTCATCCTCACCTTCAATCGTCTCCTGGCCCGGACCGACTTCGTCCGGCTGATCCGGGAGATGCTGCAACACTTGGAGAAGGCCTATGGGCAGCCGCTCGATACGGAATTCACCGCCGCGATCGGCGCCGAAGGGAAGGTGAAGATCAACCTCCTCCAGTGCCGGCCGATGCGGCTCCCCGGGATGACGGGGCCGGTGGCAATTCCCGAAAACATTCCGCGGGAAAGGGTCCTCTTCCGGTCGGCCCGGACGATCAGCGGCGGCATTACGCCGCCTATCCGCTATCTCCTCTACATCGATCCGGCCGCGTACGGCGCCATCGACTCCCCGGAGATCAAAAAATCGCTCGGCCGTATTGTCGGACGGATCAACGAGCACCCCGCTGTGGTTCAAGGGCACATTCTGATGATGGGGCCGGGGCGGTGGGGGAGCAGCAACATCGACCTCGGCGTAAACGTCTCCTATGCGGACATCAACAACACGGCGGTGCTTGTGGAGATGGCGCGGGAAGAGGCAGGGCAGGTTCCGGAGGTTTCCTACGGGACCCACTTCTTCCTCGACCTCGTCGAGGCGCAGATCATCTATCTGCCCGTCTATCCCGGCGACCCGGAGGCGGAGTTCAATCGGGAGGTTTTTGAATCGCTTCCGAATATTCTGGAGAATCTTCTGCCCGATGCGGGGCGTTTCCGGGATTTCGTCCGCGTCTTCGATCTGCCGGCGGCGACGGGCGGCCTGTATGCCCGGGTTGCGGCCGATCCACAGTCCCAATGCGCGCTCTGCTATCTGGACGCAGGGCTGTCCGGTTAATCAATTAACGATAAAAGTTCTTGACAAAACCTGCGGGTGTGTTACAAGGCCGCACAACGTGACACGGTGAGCTTATGTCTGAACTGGTTCGTTTTGGGGTTTCCCTGGAGAAAACCCTCCTGGACAGGTTTGATGACCTGATCCGGGCAAAACAGTACACCAACCGCTCGGAGGCCCTGCGAGACCTGATCCGCCGGGAGCTGGTTGATAAGGAGTGGCAGGGGGGACGCGATGTGGCCGGCGCGATCACCCTTATCTACGATCATCACAAGCGTGATGTCTTGATTCGGGTGATGGATATGCAGCATGACTTCCAGGAGGTGATTATCTCCACCCAGCACATTCATCTCGATCACCACAACTGTCTGGAGATTTTAGCCACGCGGGGGAAGGCGGAAGATGTTCAGAGACTGGCCAACGCGCTCCGCTCCATCAAGGGAGTCCGTCACGCAACCCTGAGCATGTCCAGTACCGGGCGGGAGATCGAGTAGCGGGATTATTTTTTTATCTTGTCGTGTTACGAATATCGTATTCATGGCATTTAAAAGGAAAAACAACCATGCACATGGCAGATGCTTTACTTTCCCCCGCCGTGGGGATGACATTGTGGGCCGGAACAAGTGCTGTCGGGGGGTATGCCTCGAAGAAGCTGAAGGAGCGGATCGATGACCGGATGATCCCCTTGATGGGGGTCCTCGGCGCCTTCATCTTTGCGGCGCAGATGATCAATTTTACGATCCCCGGGACCGGATCAAGCGGACACCTGGGGGGCGGAATGATCCTGGCCATCCTCCTCGGTCCCCATGCGGCCTTTCTCGTCATGGCCTCGGTCCTGACGGTCCAGGCGCTCTTCTTTGCCGACGGCGGACTGCTGGCCCTTGGCTGCAACATCTGGAACCTCGGCGTTTATCCGTGCTACCTCGTCTATCCGCTAATCTACAAAACATGGGTGGGGGAAAGCAAAAACCCCGGACGAATCCTTGTCGCATCCCTCGTGAGCGGGGTCACGGCACTGCAGCTCGGGGCTTTTTCCGTTGTCATGGAAACACTAATGTCCGGCAAGAGTGAACTGTCCTTCAGTGCCTTTGTGCTGATGATGCAGCCGATACACCTGGCCATCGGAATCGTGGAAGGGTTTGTAACCGCCGGGGTCATCAATTATGTGCGCAGCGCCAGACCGGAGATTCTCGAGAGCATTGCCGTAGCCCGTCCTCTGGGTGCGGAGGTTTCGCTGAAGAAAGTTATGATGACATTTGCAGTATTGGTAATCATAACGGGCGGGGCTCTCTCCTGGTTCGCCTCGACCCATCCGGATGGCCTGGAGTGGTCCATCGAAAAGGTCACCGGTAAGGGCGAACTGCGGGAGGCGGAGCGCGGGATTGCCCGGATGCTCAGGAGAATCCAGGAAAAGACGGCGTTTCTCCCCGATTACGGCTTCAAGCCGGAGGGCAATGATTCGAAAAAAACGGAAGCGGCGGCGGCATGGCCGGGAATCAAGGCGGGAACCTCTGTATCCGGCATCGTCGGCGCTGTTGTCGTTCTCGGAATGATCGTACTCATCGGCATAGGGGTCCGATCTTCCCGGAACAGAGATGCGTAAACAGGGCATCAATAATGGCTGACAATTAGGATCCGCCGCGGATTCGCCCGGATGAAAACATGACCTTTGACGAGAAATATTTCGATATCGGCCGGCTGGACCGGCTCTCCTACCGGGACACCTTCGTCCATCGTCTGGACCCGCGCGCCAAGGTGATCGCCACGATGCTGTTTCTCTTCACCGTCATCTCTTTTCCCAAGTACGAGGTCATTGCGCTGGCCCCCTTTTTTCTGTACCCCGTGCTGATGATGACCATTGGCGAAATCCCGGTCCGGTTCATGATCAGGAAGATCATAGTCGTTTCCCCCTTCGCGGTTTTCATAGGCATCTTTAACCCGCTATTGGATACGAGAACAGTGGCCGTCATCTTCGGCGTCTCCCTGTCCGCGGGATGGATATCTTTTCTTTCGATTCTCATGAAGTTTGCGCTCACGATCAGCGCAGCGCTCCTGCTCATCGCAACGACGTCATTTCCGGGCGTCTGCCATGCACTCCGGAGACTGGGCCTTCCGGCCCTGTTTGTTTCGCAGCTCCTCTTTTTATACCGCTATCTTTTTGTCCTTATGGAGGAGGCGATGCGGATCATCCGCGCCCGGGAGATGCGCTCATTCGGGTCGCGCGGCGCAGGGATGAAGATGTTCGTGCGTCTGCTCGGGATCCTTTTTCTCAGAACCGTGGATCGTGCGGAGAGAATCTACTACGCCATGCTCTCTCGGGGGTTTCAGGGAGACATCCCGACTCTGAAACGATCCCATATCGCGCTATCCGATTTGTTGTTTCTGTCGGTGGTAATTACATGTCTTGGGGTTTTCCGTTTTTTCCCCCTCACCGAAGGAATCGGGCGGTTGGCGCAGGAGCTGTTTTAAATGAGCCATCACATTGTCGAATTCAAAGACGTTTTCTTCCGCTACCCGGATGGGACGGAGGCTCTCAAGGGGGTCAATTTCCGGATCACCCACGGCGAATCCGTCGGCATCGTCGGCGCCAACGGGGCGGGAAAATCCACGCTTCTCCAGCATATAAACGGCTACCTGTTGCCGACGTCGGGAACGATAAACGTCGGCGATCTTATCCTCACGGGGAAAACCCGACGGGAGATCCGGAAGAAGGTCGGGATTGTTTTTCAGAACCCCGATGACCAGCTCTTCATGCCGACCGTTTTTGACGATGTCGCCTTCGGCCCGCTCAACCTCGGAATGGACGAGGAGTCTGTTCGGGAGCGGGTACAAAAGGCGCTCGGCATGGTCAACAGCCTCGATCTGCAGGACAAACCGCCGCATCATCTCTCCAGCGGACAGAAGAGCGCCGTCGCCATTGCGGCGGTGATGGCCATGGAACCCGATATCCTCGCGATGGACGAACCCGCCGCAAACCTGGACCCCCGGTCGAGGCGATCAGTGATTACGTTGCTCAAGACCTTCAAGCATTCCAAGATCATCGCCTCCCACGACCTCGATTTGATCCTCGATGTCTGTCAGCGCTGCATCGTAATCGGCGGCGGCGTAGTGGTTGCGGACGGCCCGGCGGCGGAGATCCTCTCGAACCAGATGTTCCTTGAAGAAAACAACCTGGAGCTTCCGTTGTCGTTCCAGGGGCGCCCGTAATCCGGGACGGTGCCGGATTACGGCGCATACGGGCAAAAGGTTGGCATAAAAATCCTTCACGCTCGACGCTTGTCCGGGCTTCTTGCAACTGATTGGAATACGGGAAAAGTTTTCATCACGCCGAGCTTGGCAGCAGCAGGCCTCCTGTAAATCATGTCTCGTGCAACAGCTCCGGCAACCCAGCTTCCAGAGAAAATCACGTCTTGTCACCCCGGGCTGCAGCAATTCTGTGCGCATTTAAGATTTGCCCCGCATAGCGCAGACGGAGCGTCATTTAAGAAAATCGATCACCTTCCCGCAGAATTTTTCCGGGTATTGAAACATCAGACCATGACCCCCGTTTTCATACGATACCAACTGGGCATCAGGTATTTTTCCCGCCAGGTAATTTGCATTCTGAGGCGGGACCAGAATGTCATCGGCTCCGGTGATCACCAATGTGGAGTTTTTGATTTCGCCCAAACGGTCACAGCAGCCTTTCCATTTGCCGATGGCCATCGACTGTTTATTCATGGTCTCCGGAGGGATGTTCCCCAGCGGATGGTAAAAGATCTCTTTTATGCGCTCCTGGTTGCTTCGGAGCCAATCGGGAGGGAAAAGTGTGCTGATAAAGCGCAACCCCTGTTCTCTGGGGGAGCCCGACAGATCAGTCAATTTCTGAATGACTTCCGGTGTCGGCGGAAATAAATTGGCGTCGCAGTGGGCGGCATATAGAATCAGCTTGTTCACCTTGCCGGGATGTCGCAGTGCAACCTCCTCAGCAATCAGCGCTCCCATAGACCATCCCAGAACATGAGCCTGTCGTATTCCTAACGCGTCCATAAGGCCGACGGTGTCATCTGCGAATTGTTCGAGAGTGAAGGGACGCTGGCCCACTTCGGTATTCCCCATGCCTCTATTGTCGAAAATTATCAGCTTGAAATGAGATGATAGTGCCTGGATCAACCCAGGTTCCCACAGCCTCATGGTATTCCCGTAGCCCATAATCATCACCAAGGGATGCCCGTTGCCATAGCTGCGATAGCCCATCAGGATATCGCCAACCTGAATCAAGCTATCCTTATTGTCGGAAGTCTCGCCGCAGAAGCCCTCATGGATACATGTCGACAGGCTCATTGTGATCAACGCGCAGGTCATGATTATCTTCATTGTGATATCCTTAATTGTCGAGTAAAGAAGTTGGGTTTCTTCCGATTACTTTTTTTGGTTATCTCTAATTTTTGAACTGTTTGACCGTTCGGATTGCCTCACGGACAAGGAGTTTCGTCGAGTAAAGACCTTCGACGTCATCTTTAACCCCTAACTTTTCCCGTTTATAGGCAAATGTTTCGTCTCTTTGTCCCGAAACGACAGCGGCGCCATAAAGAGCCCCTGCGGCATGACAGGAAGGAACAATCATTTCATGTACCAAAAACCCGCCGTGAAGACTTGCCAAGGTCATTTCAATTCCTAGGTTGCGGCACCATCCCACAGCTAATGCTACCCCGATCTTTCCTTTGAGTGAGAGGTGGCCGTTTTTACCGAAAGTAAAACATCGAGTCCGATCAATGAAACAGGCCATGGTCCCTGAAAGCCTTGAGAAGTAAACTGGGGAGGCAAGGATCAAAATATCGCAGTCCCTCACTTTCTCCAGGATCGGGTTCGCATCGTCTTCTATTGAGCACAGTTTTTCGGGAGTCTGCTTCGTCATGCACCAGTTGCATTGCCGGCAGTCTGCAATTGTTAAACCTGTCAGGGCAACTGATTCCGTTTTAACCCCTTCCACTTTTTCCGCTTCCTGAAGCGCATAATCAAGAACCCAAGCTGTATTACCTTTATTGATCGGGCTGGAGTGAATACCGAGCACTTTAATCATAAAACTTCTCCATTTCATTTTTTATGATAAAGAGACTGATGATAAAAGACAATCTGATATCAATTACCTGATAAAGTTGGTAACCACCTTCTCTTCTTTTTGGGGTGGTTTAATTTTACCTGCTGTGGCTTCTTTCATCTTTAACAACCATGCCATATTTTTACCCAGGACACTCATGATCTGTGCGCCTTCGCCATCCTTTATTGCTTCACCGGGAGTTCTGCCGTGTATGACATTCCAATACCTGGATGTGGCAATGATCATTTCGGAGTAGGTGAGATAATGGGTCAAACTATCCAAAGCTGCAGAACCGCCTGTCCTTCGCACCGCTACGACAGCAGCAGCAACTTTATGACGAAATAAATTCCCATTCGATCCGGCGACAAAGAACATACGGTCCAATAAACTTTTCATCGTACCCGGCACACCCGAATAATAGACAGGCGAGCCAAGGATAATGCCATCGGCTTGTTTTACTTGCTGTATCAAATCGTTCAGGTCATCAGATTTAATAGAGCATTTTTCATCTTTATTTATGGCACATTTTCCGCAGGCAATACAGCCATGTATCATTTTATGACCGATGTGGAGTATCTCGAACTCTATCCCATCGGCTTTAAGTTCATTACCGACCATGCTCAGTGCATGAAAAGTGTTTCCTTCTTTGTTGGGACTTCCGTTTATTGCTATTACTTTCACTTATTGCAGGACCTCTTTTGCTTTCCATATCTGAAAAGATATTATTATTTTGTCGAGGACAATGTAGGACAAGACGCTCTCCCCTGTCAAGGAAAGATCGCTATAATTATTTGCGAATTACGGAATGAAAACTACATATTCCGATCAGTTATGTCAACCTTACTCCCCGCACTCTTTACAGTCACTCGATGAAAATTCTGGGCACGTCGCTTCTCGTAGTACACCTATATTGCCTTTCGTGCCGGACGCGCCGGTTGTGGAAATGTAGATGCCGGTAAAAATCAATGCCGCGCCGACCAGATGAAAAAGTTGCAACCGCTCGCCGAGAAACGTTATTGCGAGCACGATCCCGAACACCGGGACCAGGTACAGGAACAGCCCGGCGCGATTGGCGCCGACTTGCTGTACCCCGCGATTCCAGAACAGATAGGCAAGAATAGACGGAAACAGCGCGAAATAAACCATCCCGGCGCCGGTTGTCGCATTCCATACGGCGGTGCGGCCGCTTGCCAGTTCGAGCAGGTAGAGCGGCAACATAAGCAGCACGATGCCGCCGATGACTGCGGCGCCAAGAAACGCCATGGTGCCGATGCCGGCGGGTCGCCACCGCAGCAACACCGTATAAAGCGCCCACGTCAATGAGCAGCCAACCAGCAGGAGATCCCCGCGGTTGAAATCGAGCTGTAGCAGCACCGAGATTTCGCCGCGGCTGACGATCCCTACGACACCCGCCAGCGACAGCATGATGCCGAGCTGTTGCCGGGGTGTCATTCGGACGCCGAACAACACCCGCCCGATGATCACGATCAGCAGCGGCGTCATGGAGCTGATCAGCACGCCGTTGGTTGCGGTCGTGGTCTGCAGAGCCGCGTAGAGAAAAGTGTTGTAGCAGCCCACACCCAGCACGCCGAGCAGTGCCAGGCGTGCCCAGTTGGCGATGAGCAGCGCGCGCTGTTTATACATCGGCCGCATGACAAACGGGAAAAGCAGCAGCAAGGCCAGTACCCAGCGCCAGAACGCCATTGTTGCGGGCGGCAGCAAATTATGCAGCGCGCGCGCCAACACAGCGTTCCCCGCCCAGAAGAGCGTGGTGAGCGTCAGCAGCAGATACGGCGATACGCCCGCCGGGCGCGGTGAATGGTTATGCATTCCAGCCATTGCTTAATTGTCCTCCCGGGCACGTACAGCCTGGAGCTGACAGGGGACCCTCTCTTGCTTCGCCTTTATGTAACGTGCTTATTCTATTATCATGATCGATAAGAAAATAACATTATTGATAACGGTTTGTAATGCAGCATTATCATCAAGGTTGACGTTTTGTTGCTTTCAGGAAGCTGGCCTCACTTCGCTGCACCCACCTTTTGAGAAAAGCCGTACGCTCTAATTCCAGTCGAAATCAAGCGTTTTCTTCAGGGGCGACTTTTTACTGCGTACAGGAAGCTGTCGAAATAGATGTGCTTTCTCCAATTACTTCGAGGGGCCCTTGACTAAATAATGTGGGCTTCGAGTTTACTCAAGGACGCGCAACCTCCTTTTCTTCCGAGAGATCGAAACCATATTCAATTCCAAAAACGAGCGGTGTCAGCAGCAGGCGCGTTATCTTCCTGACGATGTCATGCCGGGCAATGAATGCGGCGGCGGGTGTGTTCCCTGGTCCAATGGTAACATCGCTAAGTACCATGCCGGTGCCGGTATCCACAGCATAGAAGGCGCCGGCGTCCACGTTGTTGGCCACGAATAATGTCCTGCCATCGGGAGCGCTTCGAGTATAAATCAGAAGTTACTTTATGGCGCTGCTCATTTTCACGCCAGAGTTTACCGTCTTGGGCCGCCCGGTCGAGGGCTGGGTCCATGTGCCCATGCGCCCTTCAGGGAGGCAACGGTCTCCCTGAAATTTTTATACCCCGGACTCCAGGGTGCACTTGGTGAAGTCGATCTGCTGCCGGCAGCCCTTGCAGAAATGTTTCTTGTCGAACTCATCGGAGAAAATTTCCGCTTCCCTGCCGCAATTGGGACATTTGCAGACAAAAGACTTCAGGGATTTCAGTTGTTCAAAGCCTGGGCAATGCTGAGGTGTGGTCATAAAATCCTCCTTTCGGTTGCTGGTTATCCGGACAGTAACCCGGCAACTGACTAACTGGACTTGGATTAGTGCCATATTAAGGAATAAAACAACTCTCCATCCGAAGCAGTTAGCGGTCGGTTCTGGTGTTTTTGTCAAGCGGTGAGGGGACTTTTTAGCCGAGATGACTAACCGTTCTGAAGATTTATGTATGAGCCACCCCAATCGCATATTCTATGGCATAGCCGTATGTAACGGTATAAGATGGCCGGTGCTCAATGGTTTAATCCATAACCCAACCACCATCTACATTGATAGCCTGTCCTGTGATATAATTGGATGCATCCGAAGCAAGAAAGACAACGATTTGGGCAATATCTTCCGGGTTTCCCATTCTTGAGATAGGGAGATCTTCGATTGGATAAGCGAACCCCTTTGTCATTTCTGTATCGATCCCACCCGGCGCTACAGCATTGACATAAATCCCGTAACAACCGGCGTCTTTGGCAACCCATTTGGTGAAGGCAATGACGCCACCTTTTGCGGCCGCATAGGCAGGACCCGAGCGCCCACGTTTGCCTTCAACACCATCCCCTTTTTTGGATACAGCGCCACCTATCTTTCCAGAAATCGACGCGATGTTGACGATCTTTCCGAATCCGCTCTTCTTCATATGTGGATAGACCGCCTGGGTACAAAAGAAGGTCCCTTTCATGATGGTATTTACATCCAGATTCCATTGTTCTTCCGTGAGTTCTTCAAGGGGAACCCGGTGGCAGGTTCCGGCATTATTCACCAGGATATCGATCTTCCCAAATTTCTCAATGACTTGTGCAACCATGTTCAGGACATCCCCCCTTTGGGATACATCCGTCTTTATTCCGAGGGCTTGCCTATCGAGTGATCCGATTTCATTAATGGTTTCGTCCATCGGGATGATGTCCGTCACACAAACATGAGCGCCTTCTTTAGCCAAAGCAATGGCGCATGCCCGTCCAATGCCCCTGGCACCACCGGTTACGATAGCGATTTTATCTATCAATTTCATATTTCTCCTTTCTCCTTGAATCGTCAGCACCGGGTTCTTGTTTTACGCGGTATGTTCCCTGGCTTCAGCATCAGCGACTATACATGGTCATCGGTATGTAGGTACTAATCAATGGAAACAGGAAAAGCACGACAATTGAAACCGCTTCGAAGATCAAAAACCAGGCACATCCTCTGAATATCTCGTTCATGGGCACATCCCGGACGACACCGGCGAGGACATAGACATTGAGCCCCACGGGTGGCGTCATCAGGCCAACTTCAGCCATTTTGACACAGAGAACCCCGAACCAGATGGGATTGAAACCCAGTTGGGCAGTGACGATAGGGAACATGATGGGCTGGGTGATGATAAGCATGGAGAAGGTGTCCATGAACATTCCCAGGGGAATGTAAACGATCAAAAAAAGTGCCACGATCATCCATGGAGAGAGAGGAAGGCCTCCCACCCACATCGATACGACCTGGGGAACCTGAGCCAGGGTAAGAAATTTAGCATAGAGCCCGGCCCCGATCAGAATCATGAAAACCATACAAGTCGTCCGAAGGGTATCCAGAAAACACCGCTTGATGTTTTCACCCATCTTTCCCTTTTCCACCCGGCCTCCAAACAACATCATCAGCAATCCGGTAAAAGCACCCACGGAAGCTGCCTCGGTAGGGGTAAACCAGCCGATGTACATGCCCCCTATAACCAGAAAGAACAAAACGGCCATTCCCCACACCCCTTTGAGGGAAACAAAACGCTCCCGCCAGGTGTAGGTCTCCGGCGCCGGACACAAGGTGGGATAAATCCGTGCCAGAAAAAAAATTCCTATGATGTAAATAACTACGCTCAAAACCCCGGGCAGTATCCCCGAAACGAGTTGCGCACCGGCAGAGATGTCGTTGATGGAAGCGTAAAAAACCGAGACTACGCTGGGCGGGATCAGAATGGCCAAAGTTCCCGAAGCAGCCACAATACCGCAGGCCAATTTCCGATCGTACCCCAGGGCTCGCATTTCAGGTATAGCAATCGCTCCCATGGTGGCGGCTGAAGCAACGCTCGACCCGCAGCAGGCGCCAAAACCAGCCGAAGCGATGAAGGTGGCAATGGCCAACCCGCCAGGAAGTTTGCAAAACCACTTCCGGCCGATGGCGAAAAGATCATTGCTGACACCGGCCTTGAAAGCGAAGTGCCCCATGATGATAAAAAGGGGGACCACAGCCAAGAGATAATTAGCCGTATTCGCGTATGGGAAAACCTTCAATACGGTCAAAGCAAAATAGGGGCCTTTCAACATGAACATGCCCAGAAGGCCCGTAATGCCAAGTGAGGCATAAATCGGCAATCCCATCCACATCAGAAACAGGACCACAAAGATGCTAAGAATAGACGCAATTCCTGGTTCGACCACGGTACTTCCCCCATAATTAGAACAATCATTTTGAACCAAAAAATACTATTCATTCACCGATATCACGCAGATCGGGCAAATCAAGAGAAAAAGTCCCCTTGAGGCGGCCGAGATTCACCAAGACATCGATCACCAGTTGGATGCAAGTTAGCCCGCATCCAAAAGGAATGAGAGCTTTGGCCCACCAGATGGGCATCTGCACTGCGCCCCAGCGGAATTCACTGATTCCGAATGATCTAATGGCCTCCCTGGCGCTTTGCCAGCCCATGATGGCCATAAAGATAAAACAAAAAATCCAGCAGACCATATCCAGTTTGATGGCGTTTCGTATGGAGAGCATTCTCATTCCCAAGACCACCCGTGTATGCCCCCGCTCACCCTGGGTCCAGGCAACACTCAAAAACACGACTACGACCATTAAGACCTCATTAAGTTCAAAGACACCCGCAAGAGGGTAATTTAAGATATAACGGCTGGTCGTATCCAAGGTAGTACTGACCATCATCAGGGCTATCGCTGCCATAGCAACAAAAGCTAATGCGATATTGATTTTCTTAAACCAGCGGGCAATTTCTCCCATAGCGCAACATATCTCCTTTGAGGAGGGCAGCCGGAAAAGCTAATGGCGTCAACTCGGCTGCCCTCATAGTACAATGAGTATTAATTTTTCGCGTACTTCGCCTGATAGATTTCATAGGGGTTCTTGAGCTTCCCTTCCGGCTCGTACTTGGCAATGAGTTTGCGCACCTGACCGAGGAACTCTTGTCCGTTGATCCCCGCCGGCTTAGCCACCTTTTCCGCCCAGTCATTCACCTGCGCCGGCTGAACAATATTGGTGGCTTTTTTGATCTCTTCCTTCGACCACTTGGTGAATTTGGCACCCCCCTTGATCATGACGTCGAGGCTTTCTTCCAAGAGCTTACCGTACAATTCCAAGTATTTCCAATTGTATATGTCTTCGGCGGTTTTTTGGAAGATGTTTTTCAGTTCGTCGGGGAGTGAATTCCACAAATCCAGACCCATTACCACCGTGGTGGGGGCATGGGCTCCGGCTCCGATCTCGATGATATTCGGAGCTTGTTCGTAGAGTTTGCTTTTTTCCGCGGTAATAAAGCAGAAGGCGAAGACCCCGTCGAGAACTCCTCGCTCCAGCGACTGATATACTTCCGAAGCTATCACAGGTACTCCCCTTCCGCCCAGCCGGTCAATTGTCTCGGCACCAATCCCGTAGCCCCGGATCTTCAATCCCTTCAGTTCGGAGACTTTGGTGAGCGGTTTTTTGGAGAAGAGGGGACAATAATCCCAGTTGGTGAAGTACAATACCTTACAATTGTTCTTCTTTTCCCACTCGTCCTTCAGAGCTGGATAGGTGTTGTACATATCCCGGCATACCTTCAACAAAGCATCGGCATGGTCACATCCCATGAAATACCACTCCAAACCACGGCTAACCGGAACCATGGATGGATAATAACCATATGAAATCAATGATATCTCAGAAAGACCGTCTCGTACGGCCTGAAGGTGTTCTCCCACCTTGTGGAGGGATGACGCCCAATACTTCTCAATTTTGATTCGTCCCATTGCCCTTTCCGCCACCATATCGAGAAACCAGTTATCCAACTGTGCCGGGGCCGCTGAGGCCTGAATGTAGCAGTCATACTTCATGGTCCATACTTTGCCGGATTGTTGTGGTGCGGCGTGCAAAATGCCCCTTGCTGGCCCCAAGAGAAGTCCTCCCATGGCTGCGGCTGCGGTTGATTTCAGAAAAGTCCTCCGATCCATTTCTTTGCTCATGCTGTTATTCCTCCTTCCTTCGGGTTAAAGGGTTTAAAAACCAAAAAGGTCCGCGGCGCAGGCCCCTTCCTTTTGGAAACAAAATCCGCCTGGAGCGACATTCCCACCAGGATTTTGTCAGGATTCTTTACATCCACCCCGTTGATCCGGGCTACAGCTTTGACCCCCTCTTCTAATTCCACCACTCCGACAATGTAGGGGTTGTCCCGGCCCCACCCTTCCCTGGCCATGAATGGTGGGGCCACCACAATGCTGGTGAAAGCCGCCAGTTTTCCCCTTCCCTTGAATTCCACCCATTCCATTTCGCTGCCGTAACAGGACACGCAAATCGGCCGGGGGGGCAAAGCCAGTGCGCTGCATTTTTTGCAGCGCGAGCCCATGATCCGGTCCTCGTTCAGATATTTCTCGTAGGAGGTATCGTTGAACGGTCTGTTTTCCATGCTTTTACCTCCTCTCCAGTATGGTGAAGGTGCAGGTTCCGCCTGTACCCCCGAGGTTATGGGCTGCTCCCACCCTCAGGTTGGGGTTGGGGACCTGCCTCTTTCCAGCCCTGCCTCTCAGCTGCATCCAGATTTCATAGAGCTGGGCGATACCGGTGGCTCCCACCGGATGCCCCTTTGATTTTAGGCCCCCAGAAGTGTTGATGGGCTTTGAACCGTCGAGGCGGGTCATCCCTGCGGCTACGGCCCTGTGAGCTTGTCCAGGTTTGACGAAACCCAAGTCCTCCATATGGATGATTTCAGCTACGGAAAAACAGTCGTGGACTTCAGCAAACTGCACATCCAGGGGGGTCAGGCCGGACATTTCATAGGCCTCCTTCGCGGCCGCACGGGTGGCTTCGAAGGAGGTGAGATCTTTTTGGGCATGCAGGCTATAACCGCTCCCCTGACCGATCCCTGCCACGTAGATCGGCACATCGGTGAAATTGCGCGCCATGCCTTCGGCCACCAGGAGGAGACAGGCCGCCCCATCGCTGATAGGGCAGCAGTCAAAAAGATGCATAGGCCAAGCCACGGGAGGGTTTGCCGCCGGATCGCGGAGGAAGTCTTTCTCGTCTTTCCAATAGGGGATGGGCTCCCCTTTTTTCTTGGCCCTTTCTATCCGGGCATTCATGAAATCCTGGACGGTCATGGGAAACTGGGCCTTGGGGTTAAGCGGGGCGTTGTTGTGGCTTTTGATTGTCACGTTAAAGAGGGCCTCCCGGGTGGCACCGTACTTGGCGAAATAGGCGGTGGCCATCACCCCAAAAACACCGGGGAAGGTGAAGCCCGCCGCCACTTCGTAGGGGCTCGCCGCCATGGCCAGTCCCTCGGTCACTTCTTCGGTCGAGCATTTTGACATCTGCTCGAAGCCCCCCACCAGCACCATGTCATACATCCCGGAGGCGATGGCCAAGACCCCCTCCCGGAAGGCTATGGCGCTGGAAGCACAGGCCCCCTCGGTCCGGGTTACAGGTCTGGGTACATGCCCCAGCAGGTCGGCTATGATCGGGCCCCAGTGAGATTGCTTCACAAAAAAATCATTTGTGAAGTTCCCCACATATACCGCATCGATATCTTTCGGGTCGACACCCTTGTCCACAGACCCGATCATTTCCGTGTACGCTTCGGCAAAGAAATCCTTGCAGTTGCGGTCTTTGAAAAGGCCCAGCTTGGTCAGCCCGCCGCCAACGACCGCAACTCCCCGAGCCAACTTTCGTTTTCCGCCCATCGGTTCCTCCTTAATTGTAATGAAGGCGTTCTGTTGCGTTAATTTAGCCTATTAAAACAAATATTAAGCGAATTTGCAGGTAGAGAGTGTTCTTTCAATGGTGCCCACCAAGTGATGGGTGCATCTAAAAATCCTCATACTTTTTTACCGTTACCTGATTTGACGATCTTCATTTTTCCAATACGTCGCCCGTATTTCTCGCTTCAATATTTTCCCATAGCTATTTTTGGGCAATTCATCTACAAAATCAACCGATTTGGGTATTTTATACCGTGCGATATGTTCGGTACAGAATGCAATCAATTCTTGTGCTGTTACAGATTCTCCGGGAACAAGGGAAACAACCGCCTTGATAGCCTCGCCCCACTTGGAATCAGGAACTCCAATTACAGAAACTTCTCTGACTGCCGGATGTTTACTGACAACTTCTTCGATCTCACGGGGATATATGTTTTCTCCCCCGCTTATGATCATATCCTTTGAACGATCCATCATGAAAAGATATCCGTTTTCATCCATATAGCCAACATCACCGGTATGCAGCCACCCATTGCGCAGTGTTTCCGCAGTGGCTTCCGGGTTGTGCCAATATCCCCTCATCACCAAATCCGATCTTGTAACAATTTCACCAACTTCACCCGGAGGGAGCTCATTATCTTCATTGTCAAAAATCTTTACTTCAACATCCGTCCTCTGTATCCCCGCTGATCTGAGTTTTTTCAGTTGCGAAGCGGTTCCATTCAAAACATGGTCCCTGTGAGGTAAATAAGTAATGGTCATCGGCGATTCACCCTGCCCATATAGTTGTACCAGGCAAGGCCCTATCTTTTCTATGGCATATTTAAGATCTTCAACATACATCGGAGCACCACCGTAATTAAGGCATTTCATGGAGCTGTGATCATATTTATCAACCGCGGGGCTATCGACCATCATTTTCACCATTGTCGGCGCAGCAAACATATTTGTGACTCGATATTCCTCGATCGTTTTGAAGACAAGCTCAGGATCAAATTTTTTTGAAGCCAGAATGACGTTTGCCGCCGCCTTTCCCACATTCGGCAAAGAATAAAGACCACTACCATGAGAAATAGGGGCGGCATGAAGAATGGCATCGGATGGACCCAATGGCGCCATATCTGCGTAAAAATTCATAGTCATTGCAAGTAAATTTCGGTGCGTCAGCATCGCTCCCTTAGGCATGCCGGTTGTCCCTGATGTATAAAAAAGCCAGGCAAGATCATCGGGATCGACATCGACATCCTGCCATTGATCCGATTCTACCGATAGCACATCCTCGTAATCCAGAATCTCGCCTTTGGCATCTGACGTGGAAACAATGAAGCGTACTTTCGGAATATGATCCCTTATCTCAACAATTGCGTCATTGAATTCGGGAGACAAAATAACCGCCTCTGCATCTGAATGTCCGATGATGAAGGCACATTCCTTCGGGTGAAGTCTGAAATTGATTGGCACCGCGCCCATCCCCGCTTTAAAGCAGGCAAATATGGACTCGAGGGTCTCAATGCAATTATATTGTAATATTGCTACATTATCTCCCTTTTTCATCCCTCGTCTATACAATGCATTGGCCAATTGATTGGCCCTTGCATTGTATTGAGCATACGTAATCTTTTTCTTGCCATGAACAATAGCCAAATTATCGGGAAAAGTTATGGCAGACTTTGTTAATAGTTTACCGACATTCATTTCCTTCTCCTTACCCTCTATGCAATTGCGTTTAATGAAAGAAGACAAGAGATCCCAGAATAGGGAACTACCACGGTCTTCTACTTAGCAATACGCAGATCATTGTCAATTCCCTATAAGGGTGAAATGATACCACCCGGAAGGGGTAGATATGAAAGTTCACGGAACTTCAGCCACGAAGTAAAGATTTTTTAAACAACGATTATCGAGAGAAATGTACAAGGCCTTCTTGAAGGGCAATTTTAATGGCTTGCGAACGGCTGTCGACACCAAGTTTTTTGTATATTTTTTTAAGATGCGTCTTCACTGTATCCGAGGACAAGCAAACAGCATCAGCAATTTCTTTATTGGCCATCCCGTTGATCACGTGTGAAAGAATTTCAAGTTCGCGATAAGAAAGGATTGAACGAAAACGACTGCGCTCTGATGATGTTTTTAGTCCTTCCTTTAATCCAAGAAAAACCTTCTCCGTCACGCCCGGATCAATAAATGATTGATTTTGTATGACCGTCCGTACGATTCGAATCAGATCTCCCTTCTTGACATCTTTCAGCACGTATCCGTCCGAACCTGCCTTGATAGCTTCTAAAACATATTCTGCATCGTCATAGTTAGTAAGCACTACAACTTTAATCTGCGGATACACCTTTTTTATCAAGCGTGTAGCCTCTATCCCATCGATGCCGGGCATTTTCATATCCATTAGTACTACATCATAAGTACCCTTTGTCAGTAGTTCAAAACATTCTTTACTTGAGCACGCCTCAGTTACAACTTCAACATCATCCTCTAACTCCAAGAGAGCCCTTACCCCCCCCCTCACGATAGCATGATCATCAACAACTAAAATCCTAATACCTGACATTTCTACTCCGATCACTTAATGGAATTGTTACAGATATTTTACATCCCTCCATTGGTCGTGAAAAGACATCAAATTTCCCGTCCAACTCCTTGATACGCTCACGCATAATAAGAAGACCCATGCCTGAACCCTGGACCATTCTTTTCCTTTGCCATGGGATGAATCCGTTCCCATTATCATGTATTTGCAAGCACAAACCTTTTTTTGCGCTAACATCGAGGGATACTCTCACCTTGGTGGCATGAGAATGTTTCTTTATGTTGTTAAGAGATTCCTGAAGGATTCTAAAAAGCGCGATGCTCTTATTAGAATTAATAGCTATTTTATCCGGGGATGAAAAAAAAAGTTCTATGCCGGTAATAGTTTTAAAGTCGTTAAGAAGTTTTTTAAACGCTGCAACCATACCGATATCATCCAACATATAAGGCCTGAGATTGCTTATTATTTGACGTGACTCCTGTAATCCTTTGTTAATAAGGGCGATGAGTTCATTAAGTTCTTTGTTAAGGCGATTCGGATCTTTATGCATGACCTCATGACATAAGAGCGCTTTATATCCCATCCCGGTCAGCGCCTGAGTTAATGTGTCATGGATATCAGAAGCGATCTCCTTACGTTCAAACTCCTGAAAGGAAATCAACTGGCCTGCCAGATTACGTAATTCTTCCTTCTTTTCAACAAGTATCGTCGCTATTATGGAGTTGGATAACACGGCACCGGTGAAATAGCAAAACTGATTGAGTAAATCTCCATCGAATTTTGTAAAGCTAAATAGATTCCCCTGGTTATGAACAATAAGTACCCCCATTAGTAAATTATGCAAATCATGGATCGGCTGACAAATGAATCCGAGTGGCTTATTGGGGGTACATTCCTCAAAAGGAATTATATTCTCATTACTATCTATGGCTAATGTCTTAACATAAGGCGTAATCCTACTGGACACTCTGTTTACAAGATTAATAGGAATCTGCAATCCTATGAGTTTGATATTTTCAAATGGTCTATCATTATCCCTGCTGGGTAACATCGCAAAAGTACCATAGAGACCGTAGATTTCAAATACCCCTTGCGAAGCATAGGAACAGATCTTATCCTCCTCAAAAATAGATACCACTTCTGCGGCATAATGCTGCAATCTATAGAGTTGATCTTTATTTCGCTCGATGATTTCGTCTCTGGTCTTTACAAAGGATACAGATAACAAAAAATAGGAACAATCGAGTAGCTTATGAATAACATATGTATCATCGAGATCAAGACAATCAACACTATTATTAACTTGCAAATTATGATTTTGAATTACAACATGTAGCGCTTCTTTAAAATTAATTGTAAATCCTAATACATCTCTCAATCTATAACCTTCAAGTGCTCTTACAGCGCCTATCTGTTTCTGATCGTTAAAAAAAACCTCTATATGTCCTTTCAAGGCTGTTTCTATAGAATCGATAAAGAACCTGATTCGATCTTGGCCTTCCGGGTCATTCAAAAGAAAATTAATGTATGCTGTCGGCTGTTCATTACTTAAAAGCTTACACTGAACATCATAAAGCTGTTCCTTATAAGCTGAAAAAAAGTTCCTTAATTTTGATGGATTGGACAATTCTATAATCTTTTTAATTTCTTCTATATCAACCATGACATCATCCCCGCCAGAAAGAAATCATCTTGGGATATTGAAGCCGAAGTCGGGTAGAAACGCGGTGTACGAATGTTTAGGGCAAAGGCTTTCATTGTTTCCGACGTTTCCAGTTTCGTGGCAAAGAGATGTCAGACCACGCATCAAGTTCCCTCAAGCACACTCTCATCCAGCCATCAACAACTACGTTTTAGATATCACAATAATGCCCGATGATTATAACACTTTTTCCTGCATTAGGTCCGATACGTCTCTGAGCAGCTTCAGAATAGCTTCAGCCTTGTCTGGAGTCAGGCTGCCCATGCCGCAGGAAGGGGTGATGAGGCTTTGCCGCAGGATCGTCTGCTGGTCGAGGCCGGCCTGTTCGAGACGCCCGATGCCGGCTTCGAGTATGGAGACAAGCAGAGCGGCGGTTTCGTTTCCGGTGAAGGCGCCTGTCGGGACAACGCCCCAGGCGAGAGCACCCCCGCGATCAAAGAACTTTTTGATATCATCCGGGTAGAGCATCACCTTTTCCATATACCCGAAGGCGTCGAAGTTCACGATATTGACCCGGGTATTGAAGATCATAGACCAGTCGGCGTTGCCGCAGCAGTGGATGCCGGCCAGGCCTCCCAACTCATGGATGGTGTCGATGATTTCGTTGAGTTTCTCCGCGACCAGCGCCGACGACACGGCGGAGAAGGCGGAGCCGAGCGATTCCATCGCCGGCTCATCGATGAAAATGATGACGGGTTTGCCGAAGGGTTTAAGGGCCTCGATCTGCCACGCCGCCTTCATCGCGAGCCCCTTGATTACGGCGTCGAAGAAGAGCTCGTTGTGGATAATGTCCCGGCCGGTTTCGTCTTTGAACGCCAGGCCGGCGGTCAGCGGACCGGTGATGTGACCCTTGATGTACCGGACACGCGGCAGGAGCCCTTTTTTCAGCGCGCGGAGCAGCGCATAAAACCCGGGGGCGTAGATCTCGCTGATCCGGAAGAATCCGTAATCCTTTTCCAGATAACGTTCGAAGAATTTTTCGAGGGCCGCCGTGAGGTCCCCGGTCGTATCGAAGGAAACCTTTCCGCCGGCTTCATCGATTTGGAGCCCCGGCAAGGATTCGCTGTATTGCGCATCCATGTGCTCGCGGAAGTCCCTTTGCGGGAGCTGCGGCCAGATCGGCGCCTCGAACAGATACCGGAGCGATTGCTCCACGGCCCGATCCGGGTCGGCGCCCGGCATGCTGCCGATGCCGGTGGCGATGCAGTTGAAGTCGTGGGTCATGATGATGGGTTCCTTTCCGTTCTGTACTGAACCATCGCGCTTTCAGGTACTTGCCGGATCGCGATGTCATGTTCGGCCGCGGCCTGCTTGTGCTCCTAAACCTCGGGGGAGGCCGTGATCGTTTTGCCCACCGGATCGCAAATCTCCGACTGAAGCGTTCCTTGCTGGTTCTTCTTTTCCCTGTCGAGAACGGCGTTCATGCTGCCCATTCGATAGCCGTTCATATCCAGTGTTATATAGATATACTCCAGTTCCTTGAATTTTGCCACCACCCGCTGCCGTATTTCCGGCGAGGCGAGACGTACGATTTCCTCCGGTTCAACCTCGATTCGGGCGATCTCCCCATGGTGTCGGACCCGCACCTGCCGGAACCCCAGCGCCTTCAGGAACCGCTCCGCCTCCTCAAGACGGCGGAGAATGCCGGGCTCGATCCGGGTTCCGTAGGGGATGCGGGACGAAAGGCAGGCGAACGACGGTTTGTCCCAGGTCGGCAGGCCCATCCGGCGCGAAATCTCCCGGATATCCTTCTTGGTAAACCCGGCCTCGCGCAACGGACTGCGGACGCCGAGTTCGAAAGCGGCCCGGCTTCCCGGCCGGTAGTCAGCCAGATCGTCCACATTGGCGCCGTCGGCCACCCGGTCGATGCCGTGTTCCTGGCCGATGGCAATGAGTTTGCTGAAAAGTTCGGTTTTGCAGAAGAAGCAGCGGTCGGGGGTATTGGCGGCGAAAGCGCTGTTTTCAAGCTCGGCGGTGTCGATGCCGATGACCGTGATCCCCAGCTTGCCTGCCGTCTCCATTGCTTCCGCTACTTCCGAGCGGGGATAGGTCTCCGAAGAGGCCAGCACGCAGATCGCCCGCTCTCCGAGGACCTCCCCGGCCACGGCGGCCAGGAGCGTACTGTCGCAGCCTCCGGAATAGCCAATGACAACGCCGCCCATCTCTTGAAGCAGTGTGCGCAGCCTCTCCAACTTGAAATCGATTGTTTCCATGGCACCCTCATCACCGGTTTCGAACTGTGCCAAAATCACCGGATAAAACGAGGCCCGGTCATTGAGCAGGTTCAGTAGTTCCCTTCCAACTCCTGATCGACAGGAATGCTTTTGTCAAACTTCCGGGTTGGACGCCCAGACCTGGGAGGCGCTCACCGCGCGCCGCCAGCCCCTGATAAGCGCTTGGGCCTCCGCCTCTTTCATGCGGGGAGAAAATATTCTGTTTATCTGCCGCTGCTTTTTGATGTCAGCCATAGTACTCCAGTAGCCGACGGCAAGCCCCGCCAGATAAGCCGCGCCCAGCGCGGTAGTCTCGGTCACCCGGGGGCGCGCCACCTTGGCCCCGAGCAGGTCGGCCTGAAACTGCATCAGCAGGTTATTGACCGTTGCCCCCCCGTCAACGCGCAACTCTCGGACCGCAATGCCGGAGTCCTTCTGCATCGCCCGGATAACTTCGAGGGTTTGGTAAGCGATGCTCTCCAGGGACGCCCGGGCGATGTGCGCCGCCGCTGTCCCTCTGGTCATCCCAAATATGGCGCCTCGGGCGTGCTGATTCCAATAGGGCGCGCCCAGCCCGGCAAAGGCGGGGACAAAATAGACGCCGCCGCTGTCCGGAACAGCACCTGCCAGCGCTTCGACATCCGCCGCCTTGCCTATTATTCCCAGTTCGTCGCGCAACCACTGGACAACCGCGCCGGCAATAAAAATGCTCCCTTCGAGGGCGTACTGCGTCTTGTTCCCGATTTTCCAGGCCACCGTGGTCAAGAGCCTGTTTTTCGATTCCACAGGCTTGTCGCCGATATTCATCATGATAAAGCAACCCGTACCGTAGGTGTTCTTGACCATTCCCGGTTCGGTGCACATCTGCCCGAAGAGGGAGGCCTGCTGGTCGCCGGCAATTCCCGCAATGGGAATGGGTGATGAAAAGAGCCCCGTCGATTCACCGTACATCTCGCTGGAAGAACGCACCTCCGGCAGCATCGACGCGGGGATTCCGAAGAGAGCGAGCAGTTCCTCGTCCCACTGCAGGGAGTGGATGTTGAACAGCATGGTTCGCGACGCGTTGGTCACATCGGTTACATGCAGTCTGCCCCGGGTAAGGTTCCAGAGCAGCCAGGAATCGATTGTCCCGAAGGCAAGCTCCCCTTTTTCGGCCTGTTTACGGGCGTTTTTTACATTGTCGAGTAGCCAGCGTATCTTGGTGGCGGAGAAATAGGCGTCGATGACAAGACCGGTTTTTTCAAGGATTATGCTGCTGTAACCAGCGGTTATTAACTTGTCGCAGAAATCGGCGGTGCGTCTGTCCTGCCAGACAACGGCGTTAAAAACGGGCTTCCCCGTTTTTTTGTTCCAGACAACGGTGGTTTCGCGCTGATTGGTGATTCCGATCGCCGCGATACTGTCACTTCCCACACCGGCCTTGGCAAGAGCCTCAGTCGCAACCCCGGCCTGGGTTGACCATATCTCCTCGGGGTTGTGCTCCACCCAGCCGGGCTTCGGGTAGAGCTGCGTGAACTCCTTTTGCACGGCGGCAACCGGCAGCCCGTTTCTATCGAAGACGATTGCCCGCGAACTCGTTGTCCCCTGATCAAGCGCCAGGATGTAAGTTTTCATGGTGATTTCATGTACTGCATCGTCCCGTCCTGGATCACGGCGACGCGGGCGGCATCGGGATAATCCTGCTCAAGCAGGGCGAGCGCGTCGGGCCAGCTCTTCACCACGGCGACATCGTCGATAGGGCAGACCATGTCGAGCATCGTTCTGTCGGGGAAGGGCGTAAGGACTATAAGGCGCTTCAGGGCGGCGGTGATTGTCTTTTCTCCCCTGGCCCTGGGAAGGTAGTGGCGGCCGCCGTAATCGGTTCCCCAGGCCCGCATCACGTAGTGGGGCACCTGGCCTTCCGGCGCCTCGGCAATGAGAACCGCCGTACCGGAGAAGTCGGGCTTCAGCGCCATGAGGGCCGGCACAAGGGCGATAATCGCTTCGGTTGCCTTTCCGTAGGCGTTGCCGACGGCAATATCGTATCCGGAGGCGTAGGGGATGCCATAATGTTCCTTTGCCTCCTCGGCGCCGGCCGCATGGGTGCTCTTGAAAGGGCCGGCATAGAGGTTGGCAATCTCTCCCCGGCGGTTGATCAGGCAGTCTATCTTGAAGTTCAACCCCGCCATTTGGGCGGCGACGTCGCATTCCGCCCGCATGATATTGTTGTCAAACTTGCCGAGACCGGTACGGCTCTGATCCCGGTAAAGTTGATTATGAAACTGGATGATGGATTCGAGCCCCGCGACCCCGGGGAGCACGATTTTCCCACCGCCGCTGAACCCCACGTGAATATGCGTAGTTACGCAGCCGATGCCGATTTTCAGATCACAGTTCATGAATTCCCGGTTGAACCAGAGCTCTACCCCC
>Ga0208373_1001413_pt1 | contig 32430 bp, 29 predicted proteins | sample RifOxyC2_FD_184036 | JGI IMG/M metagenome (GOLD analysis project Ga0208373, IMG submission 184036) | Soil microbial communities from Rifle, Colorado - Rifle Oxygen_injection C2 (SPAdes) | ecosystem: Environmental > Terrestrial > Deep subsurface > Rock core/Sediment | place: Rifle, Colorado... | reverse complement strand
TCTCTACGGACAGGGTGAAAACAAGACCCCGCCCCGGCTCCCGGATGAGCAGATTGAAAAAATCAGGGAAACGGCCGTTGCCGCCTTTCGGGTATTGAATTTAAAGGGATACGCCCGAATCGACATGTTTGTCCGAAAAGACGGACGGGTAGCAGTCCTCGAACCCAATACCCTTCCCGGGATGACGCCCTCCACCGTTCTTTTCCACCAAGCGGCCGCCGTCGGGATTACCCCGGCCGGCCTGATCGACCGGATTATCGAATACGCAAAGGAGGCACATAAAGACAAAAAAGGCCCACTATAAAGGAAGCGTTATGCCCTCTACCCTCCTTACAATCCCCTTTGCCAAACTGATATGGTTTCCCCCTTTTCCAAACGGTCGATATCCGTGGTTGACAGTTTATGTTCAGTGCATATAATACCGCCGGTTGACAGAGATGTTGGGTGAGCAGATGGAGATGTATTTCAGCCCGGAACAGATAGCCTTGGCCACTAAGTCCTTTGCGGAGGCCGAGATAATGACGCGGCGTTTTTTTGGCATCAATACCGGGGAGCAAAAATTACACCGGTATGACGTCAAGACACGCGCCTTTCTCGAAAAACACGAGATTTGCGACGGCACCTTTGCCCATCTTTTCAAGTATGAGTTGAACAAGGAACAGGGTCCTGACAGGGATGATGACAAGGCGCTGGTTTTCTACCGCATCTGCCTTCAGGACGACGTTATCCTTGACGCGGTGAAAAGGGCCGACAGCTTCGTCCGCCTTTCCCCGCTGCTGCTGTACGTTGCGACTCATGAGCTGGTGCATGTTATCCGTTTCGAAAGGGGCGAGGGTGATTTTTACGCCACGGGAGATGAAAAGACATCCGAGGAGGAAAAGGTTCACCGTATCACCAGAAACCTGCTTAAACCATTGGCTGACACCGAGATGAATCTGGTTTTGGACTGTTTCAGCGACCGGTACCGGATGCAGCCTTTTCAATAGGACATATATTTTGGAGGTTTGTCGATATGCCGATTTACGAGTACAAGTGCCGAAAGTGCGGTAAAGAATTTGAGATTTTCCAGGGAATAGCGGATCAGCCGGTACAAACGTGCCAGTCCTGCGGCGGGCATGTGCATAAATTAATGTCGCTTTCAACGTTTCACCTGAGGGGAAGCGGCTGGTACGCAACCGATTACGGTGGAAAAAAGGCGCCGGCAGTAGAAAAAAACGAGGAAAAAACCGCCCCTGCCGAGACAGCGGCGCCGCCCAAAACAGCCGAGGCAACACCCTCCAAGGAAAAGGAATAAAAATACTATCGATTGGGGTTTATTTAACTTGCCCCTTTTTCCGACGGAGCTGCTGAACAAGAAAATGATTAACTGCATCCTGGGAGAGATCATCCCCCAGGATGTTTTTCATGGCATCCGGGGAAATCTCGACCCGGGCGGCGCTGCGATGCCCGCCGGCGGAACCGATGCTCCCGAAAGCCCGTATCGCAATAGCGCCGCAGTCATGACGATAGCCATCCCCCCGGAAAATAATGATAAGACGATCCTTCACCATGCCGGCTATAATTACTTGAAATACATTGATTATCCGGATATAGAAATCGGCCACCTGCACACAGACATCCGCGCTTTCCACCGTCCCGAGAAAACAGATCACCCGATCGCGATAGCGACGCTTGTGTTTGTGGGCATAGTCGAAGTGCCTGAGAAATCGGTCGGGGATCTGGTTTAACTCGATACGGCGGATGAGCTGCCGGTTGGCATGCAGGAAATTGAAATAATAGGCGCTGATATCCTCAAGTCTTGCGTCACGCTCGAAATTATTGGTATCGCTCCTGATCCCGTACAGAAGCGCCGTATAAAGACGCTTGGGAATTTTGGTGCGCGCAACCAGGAGGTATTCCGTCATGATCGTGGACAGGGCCCCGTAATCCGCACGGACATCGGCAAGCGAGGCATGCCAGACTGTCCGGCAGGGATGATGATCAAGAACAATCTGGGGTTTTATATCGGCGAGCGCGTCCCCAAAGAAGGTCGGCTGGGCATCCACAACCGCGACAAGGCGATATTCCTTCAAATCCGTCTTGTCAAGCATCTGTATTTCAACCTTCATCTCCTTGATAAATTCGGCGTTTTGCTGGCGTATGACCTGCTCGGTGGCAACAAAGACACACTTGGCAAGCGGATTCGTCTGATTCAGCAACTCCCGCAATGCCATCGCCGAGGCGACGGCATCAGGATCGGGACTGCCGTATATCAGAATCGCCAGCGTATCGTTTTCCTGGAGCATCGTCTTTAGTTTGAATACGTTGAGAGCTGTTTCCTCTTTCTTTTCCAAAAGCGATCCGATACGTTTCATGGGCGCGTCCTGATATATTTCCTTTCCTGACAGGGAATTTGTAGTTCGAGGTTGCATCTACTACCTCACCGCCTTTTTTTGCAAGCATAATAAATTGAAAAAAATCTCGATAATGAGGTATATGCTTACCCGGAACGGATGTTGAAAAGATATTTAACGAGGAGGCGATCATGACTGTTTCAGGATTCAGGAAAAATAACGGCAATAACAAATTGTTTTTTGCGTCCATTGGGATTATTCTCATTTTGTCGGGATGTTATAGCACTGCGTATCGTGGAGACTTGCAACCCATCCCCGTATCCGGCCAAAAAAGACAAGGCCGTATTGCCACGCAGATCTATTTTTATCCGAAAGAGGGACAGACTAAAGAGCAACAGGGGCGCGATCACTATGAGTGTTACAACTGGGCGGTAAAAGAAACCGGTTTCGACCCGGCAACCTCGCAGGTTCCTGTAGATGATCGCGTCCGGCTGGTACCAATGCCCCCGCCTGGCCACGATACTGCGACTTTGGCGATCGCCGGCGCAGTTTTGGGGGCAATCCTGGGGGGAAGAAGAAATGCCCCGGGCGGAGCTATCATCGGCGCAACCGGGGGCGCAATCATCGGCGCCGCCTCTGATTCAGCAAGGCAGGAGGCCGTACAGCAACAACAAGCGGCTTACGCCGCCCAGCACCAAGACCTGAGCACCCGATTTGCCGAAAAGGAAATGAACTTCCGGAGGGCAATGTCCGCCTGCCTCGAAGGCCGGGGATACAGTGTAAAATAACATTAAAGTCAGGTTCACGGTTGACGGTTCACGGTTGGACTGTGGATTCCTGATACCGGTTATCTCAGTAAAATGGAGGAACGGCTTATGGATTGCAAAAATAAAAACAGAACGTTTTCAATGGGGTTGATGATAGCCATTTTTTCGTTATTAACTCTGTTCATGCTGACAGCAGCAGCCAGCGCGGCTGATCAACGTGATCGTGGCCCCCGTCGTGAATTTCGAGATTCACGGTACCATCTTGAGCGCTCTTATCCGGCACGCGGTCAGGTAGTGCGGGAAATCCCCCGCAATCACCGCGCCGTTGTTTACAGGGGCGCCCGCTATTACTTTTACGATGGCGCCTGGTACCGGCCGAATGGGGGCCGTTTTGCTGTAATAGCTCCCCCTTTGGGCCTCTTTGTCGGTTTTCTGCCTCTCTATTATGCGACGATCTGGGTGAGCGGCGTACCTTACTACTACGCAAACGAGGTCTATTACGCTCACTACGCGGACGGCTACAAAGTCGTAGCGCCGCCGCTGGAGAACACGGTTAGTCAAACCCCGCCGCCGGCGGAGCAGCTTTTCATCTATCCCCGCAACGGCCAAAACGAAAAGCAGCAGGCGGATGATCGTTATCAATGCCATAGCTGGGCGGTAAGTCAGACCGGTTATGACCCCACGCAACCACAACCCGGCAGTTCGACTGCGCAAGGAATCGACAAGCACGCGGATTACAACCGTGCAATGGCCGCCTGTCTCGACGGCCGCGGCTACACAGTGAAATAATCCACCCCGCTGGACGTAGATCGCTAACGTAGACCGCTAATTGCAAAAATCGGCATCATCCATTAAAGTATGATGTCGATTTTTTATAATAACGAAGCTGAATTCATAGTGTCCATGAAAGTGAAAACGAAAGAATTCGATGCGTTGGTCCGTATCGCCTGCAGGCGCTTACCGGAAGAGGTGCGCGCCAAAATGAAAAATGTCGTTATCACCGTCAAAAAACGCCCAACGCCTGAAATGCTTTTTGAAATGGGTTTTTCCGAGGATGCGCAGCTCCTGGGGCTATACTGGGGAACCCCATATCCGGAAAGAACATTCTTTGCCCCACCCCCTATTTATCCTGATACGATATTTATATTTCAGGAACCCCTGGAAGAAAGATGTCGAAACGTTGAGGAGTTGACTGGTGAAATTGAAATTACCCTGGTCCATGAAATCGCACATTTCCTGGGGATGGATGAAAAACACATAAAAGAACTGGGGTACGGGTGACCACAATTACCCCCGAGACGGGTGTCAGCGCGGCTTTTTATTGATCAATTCTATCTCGAATATTTTCGGCCATAGTTTCCCGGTAACGAACAGACGATCCCCCTTGGCATCATAGGCGATGCCGTTTAAAACATCCACCCCCGGCGAATCGGACACAGACAATAATCCGTTCATGTCCAGCCAACCCTTGACGCTTCCCGTTGCGGGGTTAATAACGGCGATATAATTGGTAGGCCAGACATTGGCGTAAATATCTCCCCGCACATACTCCAGTTCGTTGAGCCCCTTTACCGGATAACGGCCGTCATGGACGCGGACTGTTTTCGTTTCACGGAGATCATCAGAATCCCGGAAATGCAGAAGCGCCGTTCCATCGCTGATAATAAGCTCTTTCTTATTGCTGGTCGCCCCCCATCCTTCATGGTTGTATGAAAATTTACCGATGAGTTCCAGGGAGCTCTTTTTATAGACAAAACCTGTTTTGGAAAGCCAGGTGAGCTGGATAATGCGATTTCCGGAAACGGCGATGCCTTCCCCGAAAAAAGACGGCGAAAGGGATATCTTTTTGATTACACTCCCGGAATTCGGATCCACCCGGCGCAACGTGGAGTGGCCGTTAAGCCCTGTCCCTTCATAAAAAAAACCGCCGTCATAAGCCAGCCCCTGGGTAAAGGCGCTGCGGTCATGGGGATAAGAGCGGACAACCCGATAGGAATAAAATCCGGCCCCGCCCGGATTCCGCCGCTCCCCGCTCTGCCCCTGCGCCCCTGCCGACAGGGACAGCAGCAAAAGTAAAAACAGAGCCGTTCTTCGCCATGTTGTCCCCTTTGACATGCAGTTTCTCCTGTCCGTTTATTAATGTGCGGGGGAATGTACAATCTGCACATAATAAGTCAAGAAAGTTTTAACAAAGAATTCTCTTGACAATAGAACGAAAGTTCTATAAGAGGGCAGCCATGAAAGAAAAACGAACAATCGAATCCGTTCTGAAAATCATCTCCGCCTTCTTCAGGGAAAACAGGAGAATGCCATCTTATACAGAGATGATCGCCCTGCTCGAAGTCAGATCGAAAAGCGTCGTCCACTTCTGGGTTGAAAAACTGATCACTGCCGGCCTGCTTGTAAAAGATGGGGGAAATCATCTCAGTCTGGTTTCCTCGCCCTTTGCCATCCCGGTATTAGGTTCAATCAAGGCGGGCTTCCCTTCCCCGGAAGAAGAGGCACTCTGTGATATCATGTCCATGGACGAATACCTTGTCGCGCGGCCGGAGGCCTCCTTCCTGCTTCAGGTAAGCGGCGATTCCATGAATGGGGCGGGAATTATTGAGGGAGACCTCGTAATTGTCGAAAAGGGACGGGAACCGAAAAACGGCGACATCGTAATAGCCGAGGTTGACGGGGAATGGACGATGAAATACTTCCGGAAGCATGACAAGGAAGTCGTCCTGGAATCAGCCAACACCAGATATCCCCCGATTAGACCGCGGCAGGAGCTGAAAATAGGCGGCATCGTGACCGCGGCGATACGTAAATATCGTACATAGTTAGAGATTTATAAGAATATTGTCGTTTGCAGGGGAATTAATTAAAGGATAAAAATATGCAAAATGTCGCAACCATTTCTAAAGGAACCCTCGGTGAGCAGGCTAAAGCGTCCTGCGAAGACTTTCACATTCGGAAAACGCTTGCCCGTTTCCGTCGTTTCATAGAAACAGCAGACTGGGACAAGGGGTATCTCCTCAATGAAGGAATGGACAGCTTCTGCCGTTGCCTGCTCGTTGCCGCCTTCATCTTTTTTCTTGCCCCCTTGTTTTAATCTTCATAAAATAGCGGAATAACGATTAATATTTCCAGATTTCCAGCCAATCCACCGGATAAACCAACTTTTTTGTCGCAACCCGGGCCGGCCAGACAAGCTCAAGTTTGCCATTTATCCACTGCACAACATAGGTCTGCGCCTTGTTCTGATTTTTCATTTTGCCGTACGATATGAACTTTACCGGACCAAATACGGTCATCATGTCCGTCGCGGACAGGGCGTTTTTAATATCTTCATTGCCGTAGGATTTGGCGCGCTTCAGGACATCGGCAATGACGTATGCCGCGGCATAAGCCTCCGCTCCGTGGTAGTCCGTTTCGGTTTTGTACTTTCCCCGAAACTTGTTGAAATAGTCCATTGCGCCCGGATATTTCAGCCCCTGGTGCCAAAGGGAGGCAGAGATAACCATGCAGGCAGCAGCGCCTGAGTTTTTCCGGAACTCCGGCATCGTAAAGCCTGCCGCGCCGCCTATGAAAACCTTTGGGGTAATTTTCAATTCCCTGGACTGGGTCATGAGCAAAGAGGCATCCATGATGTGGGAGATCATATAAACGACATCCGGATTGAGCTGCTTCACCTTCGACAAAAGCCTTTTAAAATCGATTTCCCCGGATTCGTAGCCCTCTTTGAGAACAACGCTCAATCCCAGTTTCTTACAGCTCGCCTCAAAGGAATCGGCGCCCGATCTTCCAAAAAGGGTGCTGTCGTGAAGAATGGCAACCGTCCGGGGTTTTATCACCTCTGTCAAAAGCGATTCGATCGCCCCTGTATATTCACTTCCCGGAGGATTAAGGCGGAAGACATAGTCCCAATTGGAGGCGGTAAGGCTATCAGCGGCGCCTGTGTTGATCAGGAACGGCATCTTCTTTTGTTGACAGACCCTGGCGATCGCATCGGTGACCAAACTGCTGTATCCGCCGCCAATCATGACCACCTTGTCCCTGGTGATCATTTTTTCGACAACGGAGCGGCCTACGTCAGGTCTTCCGGTATCATCCTTAATAACAAACTCCAGCTTTTCTCCCTTGACTCCACCGGCCTTGTTTATCTCCTCAAGAGCCATTTCAAAAGACCTTTTCTCGATCTCCCCCACGTTGGCGCCTGCACCGGTAAGAGGCAGGACTATCCCCACCTTGACGGCAAAAGCCGGGGAAGCGCCTGCCAGCAGAAACGCGAGGCTCAACAATGCAGTAAACAAACGGGAATAACGCCCTCCCACGATAACACCTCCAACGTTAAATGCAGTCACGATGTCTTTTACGCCGTCATTTTTTTGGGAAGCAAGGCTTGCAACCATCGTCCGAAAGTTCGAGATGATTACTGTGTTTTGTATATCTAACAAAGCAGGAAATCCGCGTCAAGTAAAAAAACAGTTGCGCACAGCGGAAACGGGTTACGGGGGAGGATGATTTTTTTGTTTACCGGCAACGCAAATCGTGTTAGCTGTCGAGCATTACGGGTAAGAGGCGACGCAGATGAAGTGCAAAAAACATCCGGATCGGGAAGCCATCGCGATCTGCCAGAAGCATCAGGCGGGGTTCTGCCGGGAATGTTGCGAATGTAGAGATTCGCTGTACTGTTGCAACTGTGTCGATCCGAAACTGTACTGCCGATTCAGAACTCAGTGTTTAGTCTGGGAGCTGTCCCGGGAGCGGCGGAAGTTGGCCGCAAAAAATAGCATCGACAAAGATAAGGAGCTGACATGAAACTTGCGATAGCGGGAAAAGGCGGGGTTGGGAAAACATCTTTAACCGTCTGGCTGGGGGACTATCTGGCCCGCCAGGGGGAAGAGGTAATGCTCCTCGATGCCGACACAGCCCTGTCCCTTGGACAGGCGCTGGGGCTTAAGGAACACGACATACCAATACCGCTGATTCAGAACAAGGAGCTTATAAAAGAACGGGTCGGTGAGGGGTTCTTTCAGATAAATCCCAAGGTCGACGATCTCCCGGACAGAATTTCCAAACAGGTTGGCAACTTGAAGTTTATGGTCATGGGCACCATTGCCGACGCCGGAAGCGGTTGCGCCTGTTCCCCCAATGCCCTGGTAAAGGCGCTCCTCGCCCATCTGATCGTTGAAAAGAAACAGTGGATTATCGTGGATCTGGAGGCGGGGGTCGAGCATTTGGGACGCGGAACCATTGAATACGTCGATGGTCTGATTGTGGTGAGCGAACCGAGCATGAGGGGTCTGCAGACAGCAGCCCGGATAAGCGTTCTGGCAAGACAGATGGGGCTGAAACGCCGGGTGCTTATCATAAATCGGGCGCCTTCAGATTTCAGACTTCCTGATCTGCCGGGACTTCCGCCACTTACCGCAACGATTCCAGTTCTCCCCTCTCTCACCTCACGGCAACTGGAATCATCCTCGGTGCTCGATCTCGCGGAAAGGGAAAATCTGGATAAAGTTGCCGCTGAGATTATCTCTGCGCTCCGGAAATGAATAACCGGTTATTGTTGGGAAATTCTCCATAAATCACCCCTGCCGTCCGCTATCACAGGGCTAACTATTCATTTTAAAAAATATTTATTAAAAAAATGAAATTATCCTTGACAAAAAAAAAGATACCCTTATTATGTGCGCCGTCGTTGACCTTTGGTGTTTTTATCGGGGGGCGTATGCGTTTTATTCTGTTGCTGGTTCTTTTTGTCGCCTCGCCCGTATGGGCGCTTCCCTCACAAGAAAATTGCACTGAGTGCCATGGAAAGTTTAAAAAGACCGCGGCTCACCAGGGCGTCTCCTGCAACGATTGTCACACCGAGATTACAACATTCCCCCATAAGGAAAAATCATCCCCCCCGACTTGCAGCAAGTGCCACAGCAAGACGGCCAACAGCTTTGAAAAAAGCGCTCACAATGCCAAGGGGCTCGACTGCATTGACTGCCACAAGGTACACAGCGGAATAAGAATCACTGACTGCACCTCCTGTCATTCCCAGGCCACCCATAAAAACCTCCCCTCCCGGGCCAAGCACCTTGCATCGTTAAATTGCATCGCCTGTCATGGCATACCTGAAAAAAGCGGAATCACCGCAACGGTTAAACTTCCGGCCGGCGCCCTTCTGAACAGAAAGGATGTTGACAACGACGGGAACGGTTTTATTGACAAGACCGAATGGCACACCCTTGAGTATCTGCTTGAACACAAATTCCCGGGATCGGGTATTGACCGCCAATACTGGTCTTACGGCAATATTCATAGCATCCGGCAAAAACCCGCGGACTGCAGTGAATGCCACGACAAACGAACACGGTTTGCAACCGCAGCGGTAAAGATTAACGGTGAATCGGGCTACAGTATTCAGATTGATCCGGGGATATTTATTCCTGAATTTCCTTCGCTGCGCGATTTCAAGAAAACTGTCCATGGGAAACAGGGTGTTACCTGTACGGATTGCCATACTTCCCAGGAAAAAATATCCGACGGGGTATGCAGCCTCTGCCACGAAAATGTCTACCATACCTACAAAAGTTCCCTGCACGGCAAACAGGCTTCTGCCCTCTGTACCGACTGCCATAACCCTCACCTGATAAAATCGTACAAGGAATATAATGCGAAAGAAAGGGTAGCAGTCTGCTCGCGTTGCCACAAAGATTACCTTTCAAAACATAAATGGCTGCCTAATACCGCTCTCCACTTTAAATACCTTGAGTGCACATCTTGTCACAGCCCCGGTTCCGAAAAAAGTATGGTCTTTTTTTTCCAAAAGAAGAGCGGTGACAAAAAATCGGCCTTAACCTATGGAGATTTTGAAGAGGCTTTTGGCCGTGGCATACAGGTGCGGTCGGTTATCAATAAATATACGGAACAAATTCTAAAAGGCAACGATATCGGAAACTTGTTAAACGACTTGAACAAAAAGATGAATAACGGCGTATCGATTGACGCGGAGATCGTTGTCACGAAAGTCCATCATGACTACTCTGTGACCAGACTAAAAGAGAAGAACTGCGTCGTGTGCCATTCCTCCCAAGCCTCTTTTTACAACTCAATCTACCTGAACCTCCCCGGCAAGGAGGAGCATATTTACGCGCCGGTGAAAGGCACCCTGTTGTCAACCTATCCCTTGGCAATGGCCATGGATATTTATCTGCTCGGGGAACAAAAAATCACCAAGGATGACATATACGCACTTATCCACAAAGCACCGGCAGATTGGACGTCTTACATCAAGGGGCTGGGGTTCAAGCTCATAGACATGGCCGGCATCTGCCTGTTGATTCTGGCCTTGCTCGGGTGCATGGTTCATGCCCTCCTGAGAATACTGGTGATAAAGCGATGAAAAAGGTTTATCTGCATACGTTGACCATTCGCCTGTGGCACTGGGTTAATGCCGCCATTGTCATAATCCTGACGCTTACAGGGATACAGCTCAGGGCGCCTGGCACTGAAACAATCCCGGAAATCCTCGGTTTATGGTTTCCTGATTACAATACAGCAGTTTTAATCCATAAATACTTCGGGTTTGCAATGGCGGCATCCGTTATCTTCTGGATCGTATATATTATCAGCAGCGGCAGTTTCCGCAAACATTATCTCTTCCGTCTATCTGATATACCAATTATGGGAAGGCAGGCCCGCTACTATGTGATCGGTTTATTCAACGGAGAAAAAAATCCTTTTGTCTCCACCCCGGAGGGAAAGTTCAACCCTTTGCAAAAGCTGACCTACGGGGCAGTCATGCCGGTTGTCCTCCTTGTCCTGATTATTACCGGCATTCCCTTCAGCGACATCTTCTACTTCAGAAATGCAATCGAACGTTTCGGCGGGATCCGTTCGTTGGACGCGCTGCACGTTATCGCCGCCTACCTCTGCCTTTTGAATTTTCTTGTTCATCTCTACATGACAACCATGGGACATCATGTCTTTGATCATATCAAATCCATGATCGTCGGCTATGAGGAGATATCGGAGGAAGAAGATTCACCGTCTGAAGTTGTTTTGACTAAAGGCTGAAGGGACCAGAAGAGAAGCATTGCCGCACTTTGTGGCGGAGAATCAGTAGATTCTTGTACCAAACATGGCTTCAAAATGCGCCTTATTCCCGTTTTTCCTAACAGTCTTAAGCCTACAGCCTATCTACCTGAGCAGTAAATAATAAAATCATCCTTTTTTGTTCCACCAGGGAAAGGTGAACAGCCTGTGGGCGGGACGGGTGTCCTCTCCTTTTTTTACACCCTTCTGGCATAACGGACAGAATTCTGCTGACTTCTGATCAATGTTCTCGACATAGGTAGAGGAATTCATCACACATCCAGGCTGTGAACAGTGGATAAGGCCGAAGGTATGCCCCAATTCATGAACGGACTCTTTCAACAGACGCCGGGCCGTTAATTCCCTGTCTTCCGCCATGCCGTAGAAACGGTTGTGGAGGCGATGCATAGAGACCACTGCTCCTGTGCCCCCCAGTTGGGCTTCTCCAAAAACAAAGGTGAGAATGGGAATAAAAAGATCCACGTCGAGTACACCCAATATCTTTTCCGCGTCATGGGGAGGATTCGCTATTAACTGCTGAAGAACCAGTGAAGAGTTGTATTGCGATCTTTTTACGTCAAATACGTCCTGCAGATTGATTTTAAACTCTCCCCTTTTTGTCCTCCTCTGAAAAATGTCGGAAATCAACCCTTCCAACGTTTCGAGGAAAGAATGGTCTTTTAGCTCAATTGGCACTATATAGATAAAAGGCATCACAGATACTGTTTATTAAGGTCATCTCTCCGAAAACGGTATTTCTCAATTTTATTGTAAAGGGTAAGCCGACTAATCCCGAGAATCTCGGCTGCCTGGGCGATATTCCCCTTTGTCTGATTCAATATTTTCAATATGTGTCTTTTTTCCATCTCTTCCAGGGATTCCACCCCTTCTGCAATCGTTGCAGCGGGAGCGGGAAAGGGAAAGGAAATATCTTCAATCTGGATATATTTACCTTTTGCGACGACAACCGCCCTTTCGACCGCATTTCTCAGTTCTCTGATGTTTCCCGGCCAATCGTAGCCAATGAATGCATCCCTCGCCTGAGCGGAAAAATCGGCAACATCCTTGTTCATTGACCGGGCGTACTGTTTCAGAAAATATTTCGCAATTAGCGGGATATCCTCTCTTCTTTCCTTCAGCGTCGGCAAAAGAATGGAAAATACATTCAAACGGTAATAGAGATCCTCACGGAAGCTGCCATCCTTAATCGCCTTCTCCAGATTTTTGTTGGTCGCGCAGATGATCCGGAAATCAACATCAATCGTCTTGTCTCCCCCCAGTCTGGTGAATTTTTTGGTCTCGATCACGCGCAGAAGATCCATCTGCATCTTTTCGCTGACGTTGCCGACCTCATCCAGGAACAGGGTGCCTTTATCGGCCATCTCGAGTTTGCCCTTTCTTCGGTACATCGCCCCGGTAAAAGAACCCTTTTCGTGGCCGAACAGCTCGCTTTCCAGCAAACCTTCGGTATAGGCGCCGCAGTTAATGGCAATAATGGGGAAATATCTGCGGGAACTGCGGCTGTGTATCGCCCGGGCAATAAGCTCTTTCCCGGTTCCACTTTCCCCAAGAACCATCACGGTGGAATCCGTTCTGGCGACCGTGTCCACCATGCCCATAACCCTTTTTATCGCCGGGCTTTCTCCGACGACTTCCTCCGGCAGCAATAATTCTTCTATGTGCTGGCGAAGCTGGATATTTTCCGTAATGAGCCTTCTTTTCTCGACGGCGTTTCTAATCAGGCGACTCAAGTCATCGGGGTCTATCGGTTTGGTTATGTAGTCAAAAGCCCCGTCTTTCAGGCCCTGGATCGCGGTATCAACGGAGGCGTAGGCGGTCATGATAATTGTTACGATATTATTATCAATTTCCTTTATGCGCTTTTGAAGCTCTATCCCGTCCATGCCGGGCATTTTGATATCCAGCAACACAATGTCCCAAGAGGTTTCCTGAAGCCTTTTCAAGGCGGCTGCCCCTTCATCAGCGGTCTCCACCCGGTAACCATCAGCCCGGAACCACTGATAAAGGGAATCCCTTACGGATGCCTCGTCGTCAACGATCAATATTCCTATCTCTTCAGGTTTCACAGCCAATCTCCTTCGTATTTTTTTAACGTTTCGTTATTGCCGCTTGCAGTCGGATTACGGGGAAGAACGACGGTAAAAACGGTACCCTTTTCCACCTTTGTTGCAACGTCAATAGAACCGCCATGCTGCTTCACAATGCCATAGACAACGGAAAGACCAAGCCCGGTACCTTTCGTTTTCGTCGAGACAAACGGGTCAAAGATACGGGGGAAAATAGTGTCGGGAATCCCCCTGCCGGTATCGGAAACCGTAACCGTGACGCTCTCCTTCTGTGCTGCGCAGTCGGTCGTTATCGTTATCGTCCCTCCGGAGGGCGTAGCCTCGATAGCATTGACGATCAGCGCGACAAAGACCTGCTGGATGCCCCCGGCATCACAGCCAATCAGGTCATCCCCTTCCCCCAGTTCCTTGACCAGATGGAGCTCCTTCATTTTGACGCTATGGGCTATTACCATAACGCTGTTTTCGATAATCCCGTTTAGATGCTCTTCCTTGAAATCCTCGGAACCCCGGCGAGAAAATATCAGCAGGCTCTTTACAATATTCCCGCACCGCTTCGTCTCCTCACTGATAAAAGCAAGGTTCTTGCGTACAGACTCCAATGCCTCCGGACCATTATCGCCCCGCTCCAGATAACGGGACGAAACCTTCGCATAGGACAAAATCCCCGAAAGGGGGTTGTTTATCTCATGGGCAACCATCGCCGACAGCTCCCCCATCGAAGCCATCTTCTCTGCCATTATCAACCTGGACTGTGTCTTCTCCAGCTCCAGGGCCTCCTCTCGTATATGAGAAGTCATGGCATTAAAGGATCTTGCCAAGTTGCCAAGTTCATCGCCGGAATTTATCTCTACCTTATATTCAAGGTTGAGATTGGCAACCTCTTTCGTTGCGTCATTAAGCTTTTTGATGGGATTATGGATCATCCTGCGGATGAAATAACCCTTCACCATAACGGTAATCAATATCAGAAAAGCGGAATAGAGGATCATCTTGTTCCGCGTCGCAACAATTCGCCTGTCCCCATCCCCCAGGGACAATTTAACATCCAGAATCCCCAGCAGGGCATCTTTAGGGGAATGGGCATGACAGGCAGCATTGAAACATTCCGGGGAATTTTCAATCGGACTGATAAGCCCCATAACACGGTTTCCGTCATTGGCGATGAATGTCCGCGTCAGATCCTTTGTCGGGACAACCCCTTTCGCCGGCTCCTCCGCATGACAAACATAGCACTGTTCCGCCCTTTTATCCGCAACCTTGCCAACCTCCTCCGGCCTGTCTGAAAAGGCGATCTCTCCGATTTTGTTATATATTCTGATACCTCTGAACTCTTTTTCCTTCCCGATATTCAAGATTGTATTTGTCAAATCAGAACGGCGATTATCCAGCATACTGTAGTAAGTCGCCCTTTTTATCAGGCTGCTCACCTTGACGGCATTGCTGACAGCATCATTCCGAAAATGGTCGGTCAGTAAATAGACGTTTACGTATATTATAATTCCGAACGCAATTATCAGCAGGAAAACCAGCAGAATAAAAAACTTTACCCCGATGGAATTGGCAATTCGCTTAATCCTGCTGGCCATGGCCATAACTGATACCCTTCGTGCGCAAACACCCGGTACTGAAACCCTTCCCGCAAGAATTCAGCATCATTAAATTCGACATGCAATTTTTAAATTCAATGCCCTGCGCCCCAAACAATAACCCGCCCCTCTATTTCCAATGGTTGCCGGTTGGTTCAGTCCTTGGGCGGGGGATCCCGGGGCAAAAGGACGGTAAAGACGGTCCCCTTATCCAACGCTGTTTTGACGTCAACGGAACCGCCATGCTGCTGGAGAATGCCGTAGACCATGGAAAGTCCCAGCCCGGTACCCTTCGTTTTCGTCGAGACAAATGGTTCGAAGATATGGGGGAAAATAGTGTCGGGAATCCCCCTGCCGGTATCGGAAACCGTAACCATGATGCTCTCTTTATGTGCTGCGCAGTCGGTCGTTATCGTTATCGTCCCTCCGGAGGGCGTAGCCTCGATAGCATTGACGATCAGCGCGACAAAGACCTGCTGGATGCCCCCGGCATCACAGCCAATCAGATCATCCCCTCCCCCCAATTCCTTGACCAGATGGAGCTCCTTCATCTTGACGCTATGGTCTATTACCATAATGCTGTTCTCGATGATCCCGTTTAGATGCTCTTCCTTGAAATCCCCGGAACCCCGACGAGAAAATATCAGCAGGCTCTTTACAATATTCCCGCACCGCTTCGTCTCCTCGCTGATAAAAGCAAGATTCTTCCTGACCGCTTCCAACGCCTCCGGATCATTATCGCCCCGCTCCAGATAACGGGACGAAACCTTCGCGTAGGACAAAATCCCCGAAAGGGGATTGTTTATCTCATGGGCAACCATCGCCGACAGCTCCCCCATCGAAGCCATCTTCTCTGCCATTATCAACTGCGCCTCTGCCTTCTCCAGTTCCAGTGTCTTCTCCCTCACCCTCTCTTCGAGTTGCGTGTACCAGTTTTTAACGGCCTGGTTCGCCTCTTTGAGCTCAGAAGTCATCTTATTGAAAGATTTCGCCAAATTACCGAACTCATCACGGGAATTTACCGCCACCTTATGATCAAGGTTAAGATTGGCAACCTCAGCGGTGGCGTCATCCAGCCTTTTTATTGGATTATGGATCATTCGGCGGACGAAATACCCCTTTACCAGAACGGTGAGCAATATCAGGAAAGCGGAAGAGAGGATCATCCTGTTCCGTGTTGAAATAATTCGCCTGTCCCCATCCTCCAGGGACAATTTAACATCCAGAATCCCCAGCAGGGCATCTTTGGAGGAATGGGCATGACAGGCGGCATTGAAACATTCCGGGGAATTCTCAATCGGACTGATAAGCCCCAAAATACGGTATCCCTCCTTGGAAATAAATGTCCGCGTCAGGTCTTTTGTCGGGACGACTCCTTTCGCCGGCTCCTCGGCGTGACAAACATAGCACTGTTCCGCCCTTTTATCCGCAACCTTGCCAACATCCTCCGGCCTGTCTGAAAAGGAGATCACGCCTATCTTGTTATAGATCCTGATCCCCCTGAACGCCTTCTCCTTTCCGATATTTAAGATCGTATTTGTCAAATCGGAACGACGATTTTCCAGCATGCTGTGGTAGGTAGCCCTTTTTATCAGGTTGCTCACCTCGACAGCATTTTCAACACCGGCTTCACGGCTAAAATTGTCCAGGAAATAGACGTTCAGGTATATGATAGTTCCGAAAGCAATTATCAGCAGGGAAACAAGGAGAACAAAAAACTTTGCGCCGATGGAATTGGCAATTCTAAAAATATTCAGGAATCTCAATTTTTGTCATCCTCTGCTGCCGTTGCCATTCCCCCGGCAAATAAATCGGGGGAATGGCAACGAACCTACCGTTATCCAAAAAGGACCGTGTACATTATCAACAGGACAACCATTATGCCTAAAAACAGGAAGAAAAAACCAAACGTATGGACAAGCTTCATAAAATCGGGCGTAAGCTCTTTAGTGACCAGCATTTTCTCCAACTGTCCGTTTGCTTTCGCCTCTTCACAGCAGCGCGGCCTTTCTTCAAGGTATTCTTCCGCCGGCACCACCCCGGTAAAGATAACGGAGTCCATCGGAAATGCCTCCGGGCGGAGATGGGTGTTGAAAAAATGAACCGTGAAAATAAACCCTGTAGCCAAAAGGGCTTCATCACTGTGAACAATGGCAGCAACATTAACCAGCCACCCCGGAAAAACAAGGCTGGAAATCTCCGGGAACCAGAGAATCAAACCGGATAAACCGATCACCGGAACCCCCCAGAAAACAGCCAGATAATCAAATTTTTCCCAATACGTCCAACGTCCATACTGGGGTCTCGGCCCCTTCCCGGCAAACCATTTTATGGTAGCGATGAAATCCTTCAAATCCTGGGAACTGGGCAGCATGGAGCCTTTCCCCAGGATAAATTCCTTTAACGGCGTCTTGCTGCTAATCTTTAGTTTAATCAGATAGTAGATATGGGAGAATAACAGACCGAACATAACTACTGCCGAAAAGCGATGAATCCCGGCCGCCGCCGCCGCTCCACCCAGCAGGCTCGCTATAAACCTCGCCCATGCCATATCGGAAAATTTCAGGGCCATTCCGGTAATTGCCAGCGCCAGGAAGCTGATAATAAGAACAAGATGGGAAATACGCTGGTAATTATTGAAACGCTCCACATACCGATGATCCTTGATGGCATCGGCCTCGTACTCCCTTCTTTTTGCCCGCATGCGCACAAAGGAGCGGGGAATCCACAACAATGTATGGAGTCCGAAGAACCCGAAGGTTCCTAAAAGAAGCAAACTCATTGCCCAAAAAGTATAGTAGAGGACAGGATACTTCACCTTGTCATGGTGGGTGGAATGGGTCAGGTAATCGGTAAAACGACGGTTGGCGCCCGGATGACACTGCCGGCACGTCTGCACTACGTTTTTAAATCCAACCATTGAGTTGGGGTCATCGACCAACATGATTGCATGAGCCCCGTGGCAATCAGAACATTTTGCCACCTTATTAGACCCCAACAGATAGGACTTGCCGTGAGCCGTGTCCAGATAGGTTTTGGAGAGTTCTTCATGACACTTTCCACACTGATGGGTCACCTCGGTTACGAATTTGTCCTTTTCCACCCGCGTTATCTGATGCGAAGAATGGCAATCCTCACAAATCGGGAGTTTTGCTTTCGACTTGCTGACGGTAGGGCTGTGGATACTGTTGACAAATTGCTTGTAAATTCCCACATGGCAGGTTCCACAGGTAGCCCCCACATTATTTCTGTTGATCGATGAGCGCTCGTCCTTATGATCCAGATTGAAGTGCTTGGTATGACAATCCGTACATACCGCAGCCACCAGAAGTCCCTTTTTCTGAAGCGCCACCCCGTGAACGCTTGTCGAGTAATCAGTCACAACATTGCTGTTTCCCACGTTTGAAAAACCGGCCGCCTTTCCTTTCGCCCCATGGCAGGAACCGCATAGTTGAGGAATGTTGCCTCGATAAACGGAAGATTTTGTATTTTTGGAAGGCAAAACGTTATGGGTGCCATGACAATTGATACAGAAAGGGGCATCTTTCTTGTTCAACGCATGGGCGCGTCCGTGGGCGCTCTGGACATATTCCCGGCCTACCTCGGCATGACAACTCGAACAGTTAACATACTGAGCTGTATCGCATGGCCTTTTATGGGTCGGACTAACATCGGTATGACACTTGACACAGGGGATGTTTTTATGGGCGGAATCCTGCAGCTCCTGCACTTTTACATGGAGTGAAAACTTTTTACCTCCCACAACCTTGTGCGCCGACTCTTTGATGTGGCATTTCAAACAGTCATTGTCAGCCAGACCTGTAGTCATCGAATCTTTACGTATCTTGTGCGAACGGTGACAGTCCGAGCAGGCGGGAATCGCCCCTGGCTTCTTTTCCCACAGCTCCCCCTGAATAACCTTGGAGTGCACTCCCTCTATGTTTGAATGACAAACCATGCATGAATGGGCGAGGTTTTGGGGGTTGGTTGACGATTTCGGATCTGTGTGGGGCAGAACGCGGTGATTTCCGTGGCAATCGGCGCAGGCGGCGGTAACCAGAAGCCCCTTTTTCAAAAGGCCCACACCGTGAATACTTTCAGAATAATTATCCAGAATATTCTTCTCGGGAATGTCGTACATGCGCGCAACCGGCGCCCCTTCCCGATGACACTTCCCGCAGAGAGAGGGAATATTGATTTTATAGGTAAGGGACCGCGGGTTCCTGCTCGATAAGATGTAATGATTACCGTGACACTCAAAACAGGTAGGGGCATGGGGTTCCTTTTTTGCCAACGCCTTCCCATGAATGCCTTCCTTGAACTCTTTGTCTGCATCGCCATGGCAACTGCCGCAATTAACCGGAGCTATTTTTCCCGGATGGGGGAAGTCCTTCACGTCGGCGCCGGGATGACATCCGGTACAGCCTACCTTGCCGTGGATTGACGTTGAATATTTCTTCATGTCCACAAAGAGGGAAACTGCCTTGCCATTGCGATTTGTCGTCATCTGCTTATCGGAATGGCATTCCATGCAGTCTTCATCCGAAGCTGCGTAGGCCAACGAGAAAGGCATAAAGATAAACAAGAACAGAATAAGCCAGCTCCCCGTCTTTTTCATCCATTTACGTCGCGTATCGCACATAAAAACTCTCCCCCTCTGTATTCTCGTATGGAATGTGGTGAATCAGTTTTTTATCGGATCTGTTAAAGAGTTCGGGAATTATCCCTTAGATGCAAGTTCCAACCACAATTGCGGGCCCTGCCCACTTCTGCAACCCCCCACCTCGCCGCCCGGATACACGAGATTAGTTCTTTTTGTCAAGCTTATAATTGAAACTCATGTGCTGTAAAAACAAATGCCTTCGCCGTTTGTTCAAATACGGACAAGGGGATGTTAATGCAATAAAACAACAAATCATATTAATAAGTTAACATAATTTTTATCGATATTTGCGCTGGTTTAGGTGGATTTTTTATTATGAATGGTTTATGTATGCCCCCAACAAACAAGGGGAAAGATTTGAGGATACTGGCGTTAGATTACGGGGAAAGAAGAATCGGCGTTGCAATATGCGATGAACTTGAAATTGCGGCTCATGGTCTGGCAACAATCGTCAGAAAAAATCGCGATACCGACATGGCCGCAATATCAGCTTTCATAAAGCGCTTTGACGTTGACAGGATCGTCATTGGCTATCCCCTCCGCATTGACGGGACCGAAGGGATACAGTGCGAAAAGGTAAACAGGTTTATCCGCAGACTCGAAGTCTGGTTTCAACTGCCCGTCGTCCGCTGGGACGAAACCCTTTCCACAAAAGAGGCCGAAGCTATCATGAAAAACAATGGCCCGGCAAAAAGGAAGAGGGGAAAGACGGATATAGATCGCATAGCCGCAAGCATTATCCTGCAGGGTTACCTCGATTTCCAGTCCAACAAACTAAAGGCTGGCACGGAAAACAGATAACCCCTTGAATATTTTACTGGATGAATATGGTTTTTTCCTATAGCTCAAAAAAGATTTTCGTAATAGCCCTGATTCTGATCTTTCTGGGAATCGCTTTTTTTTGGTACGCCGTTAAACCTGTTGGCGGCGCTGCCCTGGCAACCACGGTTGATATTCCCAGCGGCGCAGGCTTCTTCAAGATAACAGGGATATTAAGCGATGCCAAGCTGGTTCACAATCGGCCCTTCTTCTGGGCGCTCGTCATCGGGAAGGGGGCGGCAAGACGCATCAAGGCAGGCGAATATGAATTCTCCGGCAAGCTGTCCCCCGCTGAAATCATAAACAAGCTTATTCGGGGAGAGAGAAAGTATTATAATGTTTTGCTTCCCGAAGACATTAACGCCCGGGAGATCGCTCAACGACTTTTATCCTTTAAACTTCTCGATGAAAAGGAATTCATGAAGCTCCTGACCGACCAGAACTTCATCTCCTCCCTTGGCATAACGGCAGAAAGCCTCGAGGGATACCTTTACCCTGATACCTATCGATTAGACAGATCAATGACGACAAGGGAAATTATTCGCCTCCTTGCCAACAGCTTTTGGAAGGAAATAACCCCGGATATCCGAAAACGGGCTGAGGAAATGGGAATGACGATCCATCAGTTGCTCACTTTTGCCTCCATCATCGGCAAAGAGTCAGGAGTCAGCTCCGAAAAACCTCTGATCTCCGCTGTTTTCCATAACCGTATAAGACTCGGCATGAAACTCCAGAGCGATCCAACGGCAATCTACGGGCTGCCGGATGACGTAAAAATTGTCTTGTCAAGGCACCTGAAATCGGACAATCCCTACAACACCTATCGGATAAAAGGACTCCCGCCCGGCCCAATAGCCAACCCCGGCATTGACTCCATAAAGGCGGCATTGTATCCGGCCAAGGTTAACTATCTCTACTTCGTTGCAAAAAATGACGGAACCCACTACTTCTCAACAGACCTCGCCAGCCACACCCAGGCTATTCTAAAATACCGCAATAACAAATAAAAAAATAACTAAAAAATTTTCTTGACAAAAATAAAAAACCCCTCTATCTTCGTCCCAAAGTGGAGCAATGTGGTTTTTAATGGAGGGAATTCCCAAATGTCTGTCTTCAGGGGCCAGTATTACCATACGATAGATGACAAAGGGCGGATAATTTTCCCCTCCCGCCTTCGGGAAGTCTTTTCCGAAAAAAAAGATAGCCGGATTGTTATAACCAACTGGGACGGATACTTGATGGTCTTTCCCTTTGACGAGTGGCGCATCATCGAAGAAAAGGTTTCCCAGCAGTCGTTACTGCGCAAAGAGGTTCGTTCTTTTCAGCGTTTTTTCATGTCCGGCGCCGTAGATTGCACGGTGGACAGTCACGGCCGGGTCCTTATTCCCCCCAATTTGCGGGAATACGCGATGCTGGGAAAAGAGATCGTTCTGGCCGGCATGATCAAGATTATCGAGATATGGAGCAAGGACAGATTCGAAGTCGAAATGAAGAAATCGTCTGAAGGCATTGATTCCTTCAGCGGCTACATGGCTGACCTGGGGATATAAAAACAACAAGCCAACCGGGCAGGACAACAATGGAAGCAGGGGATAAAGGTGTTTTCCATAGGCCGGTAATGGTCGCCGAGGTGATCGCGGCACTTCGATGTCGCTCCGGGGGCGTATATCTGGACGGCACGGCAGGAGGCGGCGGGCATGCCTTTGAAATCCTGAAAAACTCATCTCCCGATGGGTTGCTTATTGCCACAGACATTGATGATGACGCCATTGAGGAAACGAAAAAACGGCTGGCCCCCTTCGGTAGCCGGGCGATCCTCGTGAATCGTAATTTTTCTGCAATGCGCGCCATATTGACTGAACTCGGCATAGACAAGGCGGATGGCATCCTCCTCGATCTGGGGGTTTCGTCGCATCAGTTAGACAGCGCCGGCAGAGGGTTCAGCTTTACCCTGGAGGCTCCTTTGGACATGCGGATGGATAAAAATCGGGGCCCGAGCGCCTATGATCTGATCCATTCCCTTTCCAGAGAAGAACTGGAAAAGATCATCAGGGAGTATGGCGAGGAGAAAATGGCGCGGAGAATTGCCATAGCGATAACGAAGAAAAGGGTTATTTCAAGTATTCGCACAACAACAGAATTGGCGGGCCTTGTAGCTGGCGCATTTCCCAAAGTCAGGACGGCAGCCAGAATACACCCGGCCACCCGGACCTTTCAGGCCATACGGATAGCCGTAAACAATGAACTCCGCAATCTCAAGCAGGCCCTTGAAGACGGCGCGGAACTTCTCCAGAGCGGCGGACGTTTCTGCGTCATATCGTTCCATTCGCTTGAGGACAGGATCGTGAAGAATAGTTTCAGCGCCCGGGAGAAGGGGTGCATCTGTCCTCCTGATTTTCCCGTTTGCGCCTGCGGCAGAAAACCCACCCTTAAAATCGTGACAAAAAAGCCTGTCCTCCCCAACGAAAATGAGATCAGCGAAAACCCGAGGTCAAGAAGCGCCAAACTAAGAGCGGCGGAGAGGATCTGATTATGCAGGCAGCAGAGGTTTTAAGACATACCGTTCAGCACGAGGATGACTCTTCGGCAAGGATCGGCTATTCTACATGGGTCTTTATCGCCTCCGTTATTATGGCTGTCGCCATAGTTTATGTGTGGAGTCATATCCATATGACGCAACTGGAATATCAGATTGCCGGGGAACTCACCAACCGGGAACAGCTTATTGACGAGCAGAAAAGATTAAAGCTCGAACTTGCGACGCTTAAATCCCCACAGAGGATAGAGTCCATCGCCCGGGAAAAATTGCAGATGACGTATCCGGAAAGAAAACAGGTGATCTTGCTGAAATGACGTCTGAGTCGGGAAAATGGATGAAATTCAGAATCTCCACCCTGCTGGCATTGGCGCTGGTTCTCTTTACAGCCCTGTTCTGGCGCGCCTTCCAACTTCAGGTACTGTCGGCAAAAAAACTCAACGAGCTCGCCCGGAAACAGCATACCCAGACCCTCATGCTGCAACCGGATCGGGGGATCATTTTGGACCGCAACGGCCAAAAACTGGCCGCTACAATAATGACCGACTCTGTCTGCGCCGATCCTTCGAAAGTTGAGAATTCGGAAGAAACCGCCGACAGGCTCTCCGCGATTCTCAACATTGACAAAAAAGTTCTCATAAGGAGGTTGTCCACGGAAAAAAATTTCTGCTGGATTGCCAGAAAAATTGCCCCCGAACAGGCAAGTCTCGTGCACAATTTGAAGATGGAGGGAATATTTACCGTCAAGGAGCCGATGCGTTATTACCCGGGAGGGGAACTTGCCGGACACCTTGTGGGGTTCGTCGGCATGGACGCCAAAGGGCTGGAAGGGATTGAGCTTCAATATGAAAACTACCTGCGGGGAGTTCCCCAAAAGCTGATCTGGAATAGAGACGCAAAGGGGAAAAAGCTCTATCCCCAGATGGAAACAAACGAAACCATCAATAACTACGGAAGTGCCAATGTTCGTAACTACAGCCTCGTCCTGACAATAGACAACCGGATTCAGCATCTTGTTGAATCCCATCTAAAAAAAGCCGTCCTCGATAAAGGCGCGAAGGGGGGCTATGCGATCGTCATGGATCCCCGCACGGGTGAAATCGTTGCCCTGGCCAATGAAACAGCCTTTGACCCTAATAATTTCAAGGCAATTACCCCGGAGTCAAGAAAAAACAGGGCAATAGCCGATGCCTGGGACCCCGGTTCAACATTCAAACCTTTTCTGGCTTCCGCTGCCCTCGATGAGGGGGTTGTCCGGCAAACAGATATGTTTTTTTGTGAAAACGGCCATTATGCAGTCGCCAATCGCACCATCCACGAAGCGAACCGCAAGCGTCACGGCATGTTGTCGGTTCACGACATTTTAAAATATTCAAGCAATATCGGCTCCGCAAAGATTGCCGAAAAGCTCGGCAAAGAAAAATTTTATGATTATATAAAAAGGTTCGGATTCGGCGATAAGACAGGGATCGATCTTCCCGGCGAGGCTAAAGGGCTTCTCCGGCCGGTCGAACGATGGACCAGAGTGGACACGGTGACCACCGCGTTCGGGCAGGGAATTTCGGTAACAGGGATTCAGCTTATAACCGCGCTTTCCAGCATCGCCAACAACGGCATCCTTATGAAGCCTTTCATAGTCCGGGCCATGGTGGACAAGAACGGGGAAATTGTGCAGAGCTTTCATCCCACCCAGGTGCGCCGGGCAATCTCAGCGGAAACGGCAAAAACAATGACCGCCATCTTAACCGATGTGGTCGGCATGGAAGATGGCACCGGGAAAAACGCACGGATCGCCAATATGTCGGTGGCTGGAAAAACCGGCACGGCCCAGAAATTTGACTTTAAAGCGGGCGCTTACTCCTCGCAGCGGGTGCGAACGGCCTTTATGGGCTTTTTCCCCGCGGAAGATCCCCAGATCGCCATGCTGATCGTCCTTGACGAACCGCAGAAGGATCGCTGGGGAGGGGTAGCCGCCGCGCCCGTTTTTAAAAATATTGGCGAACAGCTTCTCACCTCCTTTAAAACAAATATCCGGAGAAATCCCGAACCGGAAGAGATCAATCCGCTTGATAATAACATTGGCCTTAAATTCGTTTCCGTCCCGGCCCCGCTTACCAACGGAGCGGAAACCGAAACAGACGAAAAAATAATGCCCAACTTCATAGGGTTGACTATTCGAGAAGTGCTCAGAAAATCAAGAGAGCGGGGAATCGACATCCGTGTCGTCGGAAGCGGCTGGGCGGCGGAACAGAACCCGACAGCAGGGATGCCCTTGCCCCAGGACAGCATCTGCACGGTTACCTTTAAGGCAGGTTCGTGAGACATTGCAATGCAACTTTCACAAGTGCTAAAGGGTGTGGAGATTCTCGGCTGGGCGGGAAGCGGTAGTTTCGTTAGGAATAATGTTCTCTCGATATGTTACGATTCAAATAAGTGCGAAGAAGAGAGCCTCTTCGTAGCCATCGCCGGCATAAAGACCGATGGCCACCTTTTTATTGAAAACGCGATAAAAAATGGCGCCCGCTTTGTTGTCCATGAACGGGATTTCACCCCTCCCGCCGGGATAACCGCAATCCGCGTCAAGGACAGCCGCCGCGCCCTCGGGCAAATCGGATTTAATTTTTTTGGAGATCCGTCCTCCTCCCTCTGCCTCATAGCCGTCGTCGGCACCAATGGAAAGACAACGACAACCTACTTGCTGGAGGCAATCCTGCAAAGCGCCGGATACTCCGTCGGGGTCCTCGGCACCGTAAATTACCGGTATGGAAAAACCGTTGTTCCCGCCCCGAATACCACCCCGGAATCATTTGAAATGCAGAGGATTCTCCGGGAAATGGCAGACAACGGGGTTACCCACTGCATCGCCGAGGTCTCCTCGCACGCCATCGATCTTCACCGCGTGGACGACTGCGCATTCGACATGGGAATTTTCACCAATCTTACCCAGGACCACCTTGACTACCACAAAACCATGGAAAACTACTTCCATGCCAAACAACGGTTCTTCTCAGAGGTCCTGCCCGCCGGAACAAAAAACAGACCCGGCGCCATGATCATCAACGGCGACGATCCCTGGGGACAGCGCATCATAAGGGAAGCGCGCGGAAAATGTACAACGTACGGCATAGACCTCGCTTGCGATATAACAGCAAAAACCGCTCGTTTTTCCCTTGACGGGATCACCGCAAAAATCGTTTCCAAAAACGGAGAAATCGATATAGTCGCGCCGCTGATGGGAAGATTCAACCTCTACAATATCCTGGCGGCGGTTGCCTCTTCCCTGGAGCTGGGGATTCCGGCAGAGGCTATCCAAAAAGGCCTCGCCCTGCTCCCCCAGGTGCCGGGACGTCTGGAAAAGGTGAGCCTGTCCGGTCAGCCCTCGGTTTTTGTTGATTACGCCCACACAGACGATGCGCTGAAACGGGTCCTCGAAAACCTGGCCGCCTTCCGGCGGGGAAAGATCATCACCGTTTTCGGGTGCGGCGGAGACCGGGACCGGGGCAAAAGACCCCTTATGGGAGAGGCCGCCGCCCGGTACAGCGATTTGACAATCGTGACCTCTGATAACCCGCGCGGGGAGGATCCGGCAGAGATAATAAAGGATATTGAAAAAGGAATCGCTCTGCCGAAAATGGAATTTGCTGCTGATAACTTCGTATCCAATCGCGCCTCTTTCCGAAACAGCAGGGAAAAAAGTTATATCGTCATGCCCGACCGACGCGAAGCCATCCTCGCGGCAATCGCCCTTGCCGAAGAAGAGGACATTGTCCTGATCGCGGGAAAGGGCCATGAGGATTATCAGATCATCGGCGGCAAGCGGTTTCCGTTTGACGACCGTGTCGTTGCCCGCAAGGCATTGGCAAGTCGCCGTAATGACGGGGAGGCTGTATGAACGGGGCTTTGCCTAACTTTTCCGCCCTGGAACTGATTGACGCCACCCAAGGCGAGCTGCTCCGGGGAGGAAAACAGTGGAGCTGTCACGGCATTTCCACCGACACCCGCACCTTGGAGGCGGGAAATCTTTTCGTGGCCTTGCAGGGGGAAAATTTCGACGGAAGCGACTGCCTCGGCAAGGCGGCACAAAAAGGTGCAGCGGGCCTGCTCATACAGCTTGACCGGCAGGATAAACTCGCATCCGTGCCGGGAAATATCCCGACTATTGGTGTCAACGACACGTTGCAGGCATACGGGGCGATCGCCGGCCGCTGGCGGAGAAGTTTTATTATCCCTCTCGTCGCGATCACGGGCAGCTCCGGCAAAACAACAATCAAAGAGATGGTTGCGGCAATAGTCTCCCGAACAATGAAGACTCTGAAAACTGAGGGCAATCTTAATAATCAGATCGGCCTTCCGTTTACCCTGCTCAACCTTCGGTCCGAACATCAACTTGCCGTTGTGGAAATGGGCACGAACAGCCCCGGAGAAATCGAAAAACTTGCCGCCATTGCCAGGCCGGACATCGGTCTGATTACCAATATAGGACCGGCGCATCTCGAAGGGTTTGGTTCCCTGAAGGCAATAACCGAGGAAAAGGGTTCGCTCTGGAAGATAATGGCCGGGCACGGCACGGCAATCATCAATAGCGACGATCCGGCGGTTGCATCCCTCGCCCTTCGCTGGGAGGGAACGCGGCTTTCCTTTGGCCTCAAGGAAGGCGCCGAGATCACTGCCCGTAACATGGAAACCGCCGGGGCAGAAGGGGTTCGTTTCGATCTGTTAATTGGCGGCGTTGCCATTCCCGTTTTTCTTGCCGCCGTCGGTACCCATAACGTCAAAAACGCCCTGGCCGCGGCGGCGGTTGCATGGGCGCTCGGTCTTGGTCGTGAAGAAATAGCGGCCGGCCTGGCCGGATTCCGATCGGTCACCGGCAGGACAGAGATACGCAGGCTTGCAAACGGAGCACATCTGATCATTGACACCTACAACGCCAATCCCTACTCCGTCGCGGCGGCATTAAAGACATTGCAGGAACTGCAGGGAAAGGGAAAGGCGATCGCGATCCTGGGCGACATGCTGGAGCTTGGCAAAGCAGCTGAAAAGTGGCATAGGGAGATCGGAAAGATCGTTGCGGCAGGAACAATCAATTCCCTGTTTCTCAAGGGAGACCTGACGAAATATCTTGCTGCAGGGGCCATCGGAAACGGTTTTTCCGAGAAGAATGTCACATTCTTCGAACAGCCGGAGGAGGCTGTTTCCCAACTCAAACTCCTATTGAAAAAAGGTGACTGGGCGCTCATCAAGGGATCAAGAAAGATGAAAATGGAAACTGTTGCCGAAGGGATCATCAAGGCGGCAGGGCCATCAGCATTATAAGCAGCAAACAAACACTTTTGTGAACACTAAGCTTCGCTTTATGAACATAAGGCTTCGCTCTGAAAAAAGGAAATACAAATGCTTTTTCATCTTTTATATCCACTGCATAGCACCTACTCATATTTTAACGTCTTTCGCTATATCACCTTCCGGACGATCTACGCAGCGATCACGGCGCTTCTGATCTGCTTTATTTTCGGACCATGGATGATCCGTAAACTGCAGGAGCTTCAGATCGGCCAGACCATCCGCGAAGACGGCCCCGAATCCCATCTTGCCAAGCAGGGAACACCGACGATGGGCGGTGTCCTTATCATCTTCGCCGTGATCATCGCGACGCTGCTTTGGGCCAACCTCACGGTCATCTATATCTGGATCGCGGTGATGGTAACGGTCGGCTTCGGTCTGATCGGTTTTATCGATGATTACCGGAAAATATCCCAAAAAGACAGCCGGGGGTTGCCGGGCGGTACCCGACTGGCGGCGGAAATCGCCATAGCGCTTTTCGTCAGCAGCGTTATGTATTTCAAGACCGGTTTCAGCACAAATGTCACCATCCCTTTTTTCAAGATGGCACTCCCGAATTTAGGCTGGGGATACATAATCCTTTCCACCTTCATCATCGTCGGCGCCGCCAATGCGGTCAACCTGACCGACGGCCTTGACGGCCTCGCGATCAGCCCGGTCATAACCTGCTTTATGACCTATCTGATCTTCGCCTACTTCACCGGCAATATCAAAATCTCTTCCTATCTCCAGATACCTTATGTTGCGGGCGCCGGGGAACTTTCCATCTTCTGCGGCGCAGTCGTCGGCGCCGGTTTGGGATTTCTCTGGTACAACACCTATCCCGCGCAGGTCTTCATGGGGGACGTCGGCTCTCTTTCCCTCGGGGGGGCGCTCGGGGTTACGGCAATTATGACGAAGCAGGAAATCCTCCTGGCGATCGTCGGCGGGGTTTTCGTGATGGAAACCTTTTCGGTAATTTTTCAGGTGGGATGGTTCAAGCTCTCCGGTGGCAAGAGGATATTCAGAATGGCCCCTATCCATCACCATTTCGAACTGAAGGGATGGCCGGAACCCAAGATAATAGTTCGTTTCTGGATCATCTCCATCCTGCTGGCCCTGGTTGCCGTCAGCACCCTGAAATTGAGGTAGGAATAAATGCTCTTAAAAAAAGTCGCCATTATCGGTATCGGAAAGACGGGACTCGCAACAGCCGCCTTCCTTGCGAAAAAAGGCATCCACCTCGCAGTTACCGACGAAAAACCGGTTTCACTGTGGGGTGAAGCCCTGACCTTTCTGAAAAATCTCCCCGCGGAGGTGACTATCGCTCCATATAGTCCGGAGATTCTTGACGATGTCGTTTTGGTTGTGCCCTCGCCGGGGGTTTCCCCTGCAAACCCTATACTCGTGGAAGCAGTGCGGTTGGGGATTGCCGTCTTAAGCGAGCTCGAACTCGCCTCCCGCTTTCTCGAAACCCCGATGATCGCCATTACCGGCACCAATGGAAAGACAACGACCACTTCCCTGATCGGGGCAATCCTCCGCAAAGCGGGCAAAAATGTTTTCGTCGGGGGGAATATCGGCGAGCCGCTGATCGGTTATGCCGACGGGCCGCAGAAGGCAGACTGGGCGGTGGTGGAGGTCAGCAGCTTCCAGTTGCAGTGGATACAGAATTTTCATCCGAAAATTGCGCTCCTGTTAAACGTTACCCCCGATCATATCGACTACCACGGGAATCTCGCCTCTTATCGGGCGATAAAGGAAAAAATCTTTGCCCGGCAAACCTCCGGAGATCTGGCGATTTTGAATGGAAATGAAGAACAATCGGGTGCTCTCGGCAAACGCCTGACGGCGCAAACCGAGTTTTTCCATTGCGATAGGAACATTGTAGATGACCCCCCACAAGCGGCCTTTTGCGGAATGTTCAAAGACGGGAATATCCTCGTTCATATCTCGCCGGATGGAAAACGGGAAGAATACCCCGTTGGCATGATCACCCTCCCAGGATCGCACAACCTTGAAAACGTCATGGCGGCGATAATGGCGGCCCGGGGCTGCGGCTGCTCTCCCGCTGACATCATAAAGGCGGTAACGGAGTTTCGGAGCCTGGCCCACCGCATTGAATACGTGCATGAAAAAAACGGGGTCAGATTTTACGACGATTCCAAAGGAACAAATGTAGGCGCCGTTTTACGGGCGATAGAGAGTTTTTCCGAGCCGATCATCCTCCTTCTGGGAGGACGTGACAAAGAGGGTGATTTTGAGACGCTCATCCCCTCCATAGAAAAAAATGTAAAGGAAACCGTACTTTTCGGAGAGGCCCGCGAAAAGATTAACGGACTGATCGGCAAGGCGGTTAAAACAACCATGCAGAAGACATTAAAGGCAGCTCTGCAGACGGCATTCGAACAGGCATCTCCCGGTGATGTGGTACTGCTTTCACCCGGTTGCGCCAGTTTTGACGAATTCAAAAACTATAAAGAGCGCGGCGATCGCTTTCGGGAATGGGTAAAACAACTCTGACATGAAACAACAAAACGCGACAGATAAAAAACCTGATCTGATTCTCCTTTTGGCGACACTGCTCCTCGCCACTATCGGCACGGTCATGATCTACAGCGCCAGTTCCATAATTGCCATGGACAAACATCACAACGGCCAGTATTTTCTGGAAAAACAGCTTCTCTTCCTGGCCCTCGGTTTGGCAGGCATGGCCCTTTCAACGCGGATTCCCTATTACAAACTCCGCAAACTGGCATGGCCCGGCATAATTTTCTCAGCGTCACTGCTTGTCCTGATCATGGTGCCCCACATGGGGATCAAGGCGGGCGGCGCAGTCCGCTGGCTCAACCTCGGGGTATTCTCCTTTCAGGTTTCCGAGATGGTCAAGATCTCTCTGATAATTTTTCTGGCCAGTTATCTTACCCAAAACACCGGACACGTCCGGGAGTTTAAAAAGGGGATGCTTCTTCCTCTGTGCGTAACCGGGGCGCTGATCGGGCTGATCATTCTCCAACCCGATTTTGGTACATCGGTAATCCTGGCGGCAATCGTTTTTTTGATGATTTACCTGGCGGGGGGGCGTATCCTTCACCTCGCCGGCATTATTGCCCTGTTTCTCCCCGCGGCTCTGTGGCTGCTTCTTCACAAAAGCTACCGTCTGGCCCGCTTGACCGCCTTTCTCGACCCATGGAAAGACCCTCAGGGTTCAGGTTTTCAAATTATCCAGTCCATGATCTCCTTCGGTTCGGGTGGTCTTTTCGGCGTCGGAATCGGCAACAGCATGCAAAAGCTTTTCTATCTACCCGAACCTCATACGGACTTTATCCTGTCGGTTATCGCCGAGGAAAGCGGATTACTGGGGGTTAGCTCCATCCTCCTGCTCTATATAATTATGATTTTACGAGGCTTCAGGATAGCGCTGAAGGCGCCAGACAGGTTTGGGAACCTTTTGGCGGCAGGATTGACCATGCTCATCGCGCTGGAGGCCTTTATCAACATCGCCGGCGTCATGGGAATTGTCCCTCTGAAGGGACTCGCCCTCCCCTTTTTGAGCTACGGAGGCACTTCCCTGATCATGTCCCTGGCGCTGGTGGGCATACTCCTGAATATTTCATCCTACGAGGATTGAGCAAACGGGGACAAAAATTTTGAACATTATTGCTGCGCAATTACCGGAGATAAATTTACCGTGGATAGACAGGGGATAGCGATGATAATTGCAGGCGGCGGAACCGGCGGACACCTTTTCCCGGGAATTGCCATCGCCGAGGAGCTGCTGAGGCGGAACCCTGCCAATCGCGTCCTTTTCATCGGCACAAACCGGGGGCTTGAAAAGAGGATACTCGGTGGACTTGGTTTCACGCTGGAGACGATAAACGTGGAAGGAATCAAAGGACGGGGAGCCCTTAAGGTTTTTACCTCCGTCTTGAAAATCCCGGGAAGTCTGCTGGACTCATTTCGGATCATCCGCTCCTTCAAGCCGGATGTCGTGGCCGGCGTAGGCGGTTACGCCTCCGGCCCCGCGGTTCTTGCCGCCCGGCTTATGGGGATAAAAACGGTCATTGCCGAACAAAACGCCGTTCCCGGCCTTACCAACCGGATTCTCGGGCGCTTCGTCGATCGCATCTTCGTGGCCTTCGCCAAATCCCGGGCGCTGTTTCCCGAAGGCAAGACGGTTGTCACCGGGAATCCTGTGAGGGCAGCTTTTCTCTCCGGGACAAAGAGCAGCCGGGAACAGG
>Ga0208373_1001411_pt1 | contig 32485 bp, 34 predicted proteins | sample RifOxyC2_FD_184036 | JGI IMG/M metagenome (GOLD analysis project Ga0208373, IMG submission 184036) | Soil microbial communities from Rifle, Colorado - Rifle Oxygen_injection C2 (SPAdes) | ecosystem: Environmental > Terrestrial > Deep subsurface > Rock core/Sediment | place: Rifle, Colorado... | reverse complement strand
CAGTATGGAGACACGGTCGCCGTGGCCGACGCCCAGTGAGATCAGACCCGCCGCAACCTCGCGGACCCCTGCCGCATATTCCCGCCAGGAGGTGCGGTGCCAGATGCCGAAATCCTTATGCCGCAGAGCGACGCGCTCCTTGAGACGCTCCGCCTGCTCGAAGAAAAGCGTGGGGAAATTTTCCGCTCGCATTACCAGCTCCTTCGTTTTTTGTACAGCCGCCATCCTTTCGGAGAAGCGGTTTCGCCTCCCAGGCCCAGGTAGAGCTCCTGTACATCGGGGTTCTCCATCAACTCCTGCGCTGTCCCCTTCAAGACGATCCGGCCGGCCTCCAGAATGTAGCCGTAATGGGCAATGCGGAGCGCCAGTTTTGCATTTTGCTCCACCAGAAGGATCGTCGTTCCCATTTTGCTGATTTGGCCCAAGGCGTCGCAGACGCTGCGGGCAATCAGCGGGGCAAGCCCCAACGAAGGTTCGTCCAGCATCAGGAGCTTCGGTTTGCGCAAGAAGGCCCTGGCGATCGCCAGCATCTGCTGCTCGCCCCCCGAGAGGGTCTCGGCCTGCTGGTTACGTCTCTCCTCCAGGATCGGAAAGAGATCATGAACATATTTCATGTCCGCTTCAATCCCCCGATCGCTTCTTCCCCAGCAGCCCAGCTCCAGGTTCTCCCTCACCGTCAATTCCCGAAAAAGGCCACGGTCCTCGGGCACATAGACAATGCCCAAGGAGGAGATCTTCTCCGGCGAGAGGCGCTGGATCGGGCGACCGATAAATTCGATCACCCCCTTTTTCGGCTGATCCTTCAAGAGCCCGGCAATAGTTCGAAGCAGGGTGGTCTTTCCGGCTCCGTTTGGGCCCAAAATGGCAAATATCTCCCCTTCCCTGATTTCCAGGGATAATCCATGAAGGGCATAGATGCGATCGAAGTAGAGCGTTTCGATATTGGAGATCTTCAAAAATGCTGTCATTCTTGGTACTCTCACAATAAATCAGCAAGATGTTGAAATCTGGGCGGCTTCGTAAAATGTCCGCAGGCAAGGCGCGCGAGGTGCTTGCCTTGCGGCGCGCACTGGTAAGGACTCACCATTTCATTGCGCCCGCCGCCTGCCTACTCGGCAGTCGTCGGTATGCGCCCCCAGAGCACTGAGGAATGAGGCGTACTTTTGTACGCCGCAATGACGAAGGATGAAGCGCAACGCAGCATCCGGGCATTTTACGAAGCCGTCATTCTTCACCCACGTAGGCACGGATAACTTCCGGGTTTCGCTGGACCTCTTCCGGCGTTCCCTCGGCGATCTTCTGGCCGTAGTTGAAGGCCGCCATCGAATCGGCCAGACGGGAGGCGATCTTCAGATCGTGTTCCACCAGGATGATGGCGATCTTGAAACGGCCCCGAATCTCGGTAACCCGGTAAGCCGCTTCCGCCTTCTCTTCGGAGGTCAATCCCGAGATCGGCTCGTCCAAGAGCAGCAGCTTGGGATCCAGTGCCAAGGCCCTTCCCATTTCAATCCTTTTCTGGACGCCGTAGGGGCAATCGGCAACCCGGGCACTTCGATAGGCCTGCAGGTCCAGAAAATCGATAATCTCCTCCACCCTCTCCCGGTGGCGAAGCTCTTCCCCGCGTAGTCTCAGAAGGGCGGCAAAGATATTCTTCTTCATGTGGACATGCCGTCCCAGCATGATGTTGTCCAGCACGTTCATGTTCATGAAAAGACGAAGATTCTGAAATGTTCGGGCGATGCCGCGGATCGCGATCAGATCGGGAGAGAGCCCGAGGAGGCTCTCCCCCTGATAGACGATGTCGCCTCCATCGGGGTGATATATCCCCGTCAGGCAGTTGAACAGCGTGGTCTTCCCGGAACCGTTCGGGCCGATGATCGACAGTATCTCATTGTCGCGGACGGCAAGATCGATGCCGTTCAAGGCCCGGATTCCTCCAAAATCTATGGAGAGATTTTTTATTTCCAGCATGCCCATAAGCTTAGAAGAGCGGCTTGTAGATAACATAATCGCTGATGGGGACATGTTTCCCCTTTTCGGCGTGGGTGAGCCTGGAGCCGTTCACCCCGTGCCTCCGGTCCGGGCTAAAGGTGACCGGCGCCCCGAGTCCTTCGGGCTTCCAGTTCTTGATCATCTCCATCCCTTTGATCATTCCCTCCGGCGTGAGATTCCGGCCGGCGTTCTTCAGCCCTTCAGCGACATACATCATGGAAACGGCGCCGAAGAGGGCCAGGTATTCCTTGCCGACAATCTTGGGTTCATATTTCTTGAGAATCTCGACCACCCTGTCCGCGGCCGGTTCGCCGGGGAGACTGGAATTGGCCGGGGCGGCGGGGTAAACGCCTTCCCAGACGTCGGGGCCGGCGAGACTGTACATGATGGGATCGCCGAGGGGAAATGATGCCAGTACCTTAGGCCGGTAATCCAGCTTTGCCATTTCTTTGAGAATCAGGGCGCCATGGGTCATTGTGGAGTAGATCAGAAGGGTGTCCGCTCCTCCCTCTTTCAATTTCTGGGCGTGGGTCGCCAGGGCCCTCTCGGTCACATCATAGGGAATGGTGGCGCCCAGGGAGGCCCGACCGGGCACTTTGGAAAGGGCCATTTTTGCCCCTTCGATACCCATTTTCCCATAATCATCATTCTGATAGAGGAGGGAGATCTTCTTGGCACCCAGGTTCTTGACGGCGTGATCGGTTAAAAATTCCGCCTCATTGAGGTAGTCAGGATAGGAGATGAATATCCAGCGCAGCTTGTCCTTCGGATACTTTTCAAAGATCCGGACATCGCCATAGGCCGTGATCAGCGGAACCTTGTTTTCGGCGAAAAAATCCCTCGTTGTGTTGACGATGGCCGTTCCCAAAAGGGCTGCCACGGCAAATACGCTGCCCTTCATTTCCGTGAGATTGGCCAGCGCCCGCGACGGGTTGTAGCCGTCATCCCGGAGGATGACCTTGATCTTCCGGCCGTGAATCCCACCCTTGTCGTTGATGTAATCGGCCCAGGCCTTGGCTCCCACCCCGGTTGTACCCCAGAGGGCCGCCGGACCGGAGAGAGGGTTAGTGATTCCGATGGTTACTTCCGTATCGGTGACGCCGGAAACGCCTTGGGCGGCGCCGTATGCAGGCACGCACAGCAAACAAAATGCTACTAAAATCCAAACCCGACTCCCTTTCATGATTTCCTCCTTGCCAAAAAAAGGTTTACAGATGGGCGAAAAGCCCCCTACCGCCGGTCTTTGATTCAATGATTTATGCGAAAATTGTTTTGGACGAGTCTTAGCTATATGGGAGCGGGCAGTGTTTGTCAAGGAAAATATGGATATTAAAAATCTTGACATACCTCCCGGTTTGGTCTAACAGGCCCGACGGTTCTGACGGATGAATTGATGACGATCATGTTTTCTGCAGTCCGTTCGAACACCACAGGGCGAAGCCATCACTCAACGGAAGGAGGTGAAACGGAAAAAAGTGAATCCGTAATAAAAATGAAACGCGAAATGAAGGACAGCATGATTATGGAAGAATTTAACTACCAAAGCATTTGATGCCCCACCAGGGAACCCGTGCGGTTTCCCGTGGCGAGCACACCCGCCGTTTTCTTGCCCTGACCTTGGGGACCTCCTCTTAGTCCGGCGCAGTTGATGCGGCCGGATTTTTTGATAATGAAGGAGGAGAAAATATATGTCAATCACCGTGGATGCCAGAGGGCTTGCCTGCCCCGAGCCCGTTATTTTGGCGAAAAAGGGCATTGAAGAAAACGAGGAAGTAACCGTGTTTGTGGATAATGATACGGCCGTGGAAAACATCCGGCGCCTGGCAGCAAAAGCGGCCTGCACATTTTCGGTATTGGAAAGGGCTGCGGGGACCTGGGAGCTCACGTTGAAACGAACCGGGGCTGCTGCCGTTCAACTTCCGGCAGGGGCGAACGCCGGGGATGACGAGCTGTGCTCTATCGCCGTTTCCGGGCAAGAGCCCGGTCCCCTCGTCGTTATCCTGTCGGACAACCGCATGGGGCGCGGAGATGACGCCCTGGGGGACATCCTGATCCGGAGTTTCATCCACACCCTCCTGCAACTGAAACCCCTGCCGGCGACGATCATTTGTTACAACGCCGGGGTGAAACTTACCGCAAGGGATTCGGCGACCCGCGGTGATTTGCAGCAGTTGGAAAAGGATGGAGCGGATATTCTGGTTTGCGGAACCTGCGTAAACTATTTCGGGCTCGGCGATCAGATCGCGGTGGGGCATATCTCCAATATGTACGATATCGCCGAAACAATGGCCGGCGCCGCCCGGTTGGTGCGGCCATGATGGAACCGCAGAAGTTCGCCGTCTTCCTTTTTTCCTCCGTCAGACAGGCCATGCAAGCGGACAATATCCTTAGTGATAAGGGGATCGCTTATCAATTGATCCCCATACCCCTCCATATCAGTAAGGACTGCGGAGTCTGCATCCGCGTCGGGATTGATCAGCAGGACCAGGTGGCAGCGATTCTGCAAGGATCAGTAACATGGGAGAGGATAGTCCCTTTGTGACTTGAAGACGAAAAATGAAATCTGCATACCTTATTACGATCGCTTATGAAGATTAAACTTTCGTTTTCGCGAACTCCTCGATGCATCTTCCGGCAAATTCCACCATGTCATCGGTGGCTTTGTTGAATTGTCCGGCGGTTTTTACAAGCGCCGGATGATCTTTGTACTCGTCACGGGTGTAGCCGTCTTCCGCGTACCCTTTTGCAAAATAGGGGACTCGCAGAAGTTTGTCCATTACATCTTTCGGGATATCCTTTTCGATGCGACCCTTTTCGAAAACAATGTCATCCTCCCCGGTAAACTTTATCACGTCGGCGATAAATGACGGCGGGCAGGTCAGCACGATGCTGCCGCCGGCCTTTTCCTCGAGATGCCAGATACGGGCCTTGCCATCCACCGTCGGCCCCAACCGGAGCGAACAGGAAAGAAGCTTGCTCTGATAGTTTCCCTCATGAAACAGACGGTAAGCCTTCTTGAGAATCGCCATTTCCGCCAGCCGCACCTCTGCCTCGGTAAGCTCGATCCCCTCGGCACGGGCAAAATCGCGCAGACCGCCGAGATCGCCGTAGCGGGCCTCCATCATGGTGATAACGGAACGCCATTTTGTCAGATCGACTTTGTTCTTGCGGGCGGTTTCCAAACCCCGCTGAACGGATTTCACCCCGTCCATCAACTGCGACATGACAAAGGCCAGCGTATTGTTGGTCGAAATCCCCCACGAGGTGAGTAATTCCAGAACCTCGTACCCTTCCTTCGTGCCGGGAATCTTGACCATGACATTGGGGTTGATGGCGGCAATCTCCTTTGCCTGGGAGATCATCGCCGCCTTGTCAAAAGACTTGCGCGGATCGACCTGCCCGGACAGGTAGCCTTCGCGATAACCGGACTTTTCAAAAAGAGGCAAAAGCATGTCGGAACCCCGTTTGACAACCTCCTTGTAGAGCATCCAGAAAAGGGATTCCTTGTCGATTCCCGGGTTTTTCGCGATCATTGCGAAAGTAACCTCTTTCCAGTATCCTTCATCTTCGCTGATTGTCTGGAGGGAGATCGCCGGATTGGTGGTAACGCCGCGAACAAGTGAGTCTTCCGGATGATCGGGATTGAAGAGTCGGTCAAGCTGACGCTCCAGCGTCGCTTTATCCTCAGCCGGGGCTTCGGCAAGCAGCTTGCGACGCCAGCTCTCATAGATCAGGGGCGAGGCATCCCACCAGATCTCCATTCCCGGACTTGCCTCGGCCAGTTTTTCCAACAGATTATATTCCCTCATGTTTTGACTCCCGTCTTTTTATAGTGATAAAACTCCGCCGTTTCATACAGCACTGCACGGTAAAATTACAATCTTTTTTAGCGCCCTTTGTATGAAAATAGAATTTACACTAACAATATCGAGTCTTTACATCGTAACACTTTTGGCATTTGCGGACGCGACGGAGCGCGTCCCTCCAATTTTATGAACATTAAACTGCGTTTTCATCCTTTGTTGTGCCCGCCCCCGGCATGGGGGTTTGTTAAAATTAAGATGGATTCGAGTGAAATAAGCGCCTTGCATGTCTCTCAGACGGCGCACTCAACGGAGCGACCCGGCAGAAGTTCGAGGCGAAACCGACGGACGGGAAGTGCAGGGCGATTCAGCAGCGGCAGCATATCGCAAAGCCTGGCAAAACGATAATCCATCTTTTTTATCGAACTCAGCAGCGCGATAAAATTATCGGCCATGATCCCGCCTTCGACCTCGGCATGGACGGGAAGGACGTGCATGCCGCCAACGGCAAGCGCGGACAGAATTTTTTGCGTCCCCTCCTCCATCCCCACCTCCTCGAAACAGGGGATATCCGACGGAATTTCAACGATATTTATTCCTTCGTGGATAAACGGCGCCCGCGCCCTGGTGCAGCTTAGATACTCAAAACCAAGTCCGCCTGCAATTGCAAGCACCCGGTCGTCGATCAGCCACGCCGGAGCGCCGAATGACTGCGGTTTTTCTCCGAGCAGGCTTTCAAAACCGGCAATCCCGCGCTTAAACCAATCCCGTATCCACACCTCGGATTTCGTGAAGAGCTCGTCCTGCCAGCGGCGGTGATCCCAGGCATGAAACTGCACCTCATGCCCTTCGGCTTTTATCCGCCGGACGATGTCGGGAAAGGAAAGGGCGATCAGGGGCGACGGCAGCAGCGTTCCGTAGAGGGCCGTACGCAATCCGTAAAGACTCGCCGCGCGCGTCCGGATCATTTTCTTCAAAAAACGGGGGTTTCTCAGAAGCTGCAGAACGGCCCGGCCTGAAGCATCCGGGCCGATGCTTAAGTAAAAAGTCGCCGGCAGGTTGTTTTTTCTCAATATATCGAGAAGACGAGGCACCCCGACCCTCATCCCCTGATAAGTATCGACATCGATTTTCAGACCCAGTATGCCGGACAAAAACGCTCCCCTTCAGCCTAAATCCCTACCTGTCATTTTCTTCAAGAAACGCATGCAAAGTCATTCGCAGTGAATCATCCAGATTTATCTGAGGAGTCCAGTCCAGAAGCCGGCGCGCCTTTTCTATGCTCGGGGTCCTTGTGATTATGTCCTGATATCCCTTTCCATAAAAATCCTGTGAGGACACTTCAATGATTTCCGAATACGTCTTGTCGTCACGATGTTTCGGATGTTCCATAAAGAGTTCCTTCAGCTTGTAGGCCAGCTCCCGAACAGAACATTCATTTTGCGGACTGCCGATGTTGATGATCTCGTTTTTGCAGACATCGTCTTTGTTGGCGATGATCTTCACCAGGGCGGAGATGCCGTCATCAATGTAAGTGAAGCAGCGCTTCTGATTGCCGCCGTCAACAAGAGAGATCGGCCGCTTCAGCATCAGCTCCGCAATGAACTGCGTCACCACCCGGGAACTCCCCTCCTTCGCGGCGTAAAGGGAATCAAGGCGGGGACCGATCCAGTTGAAGGGGCGAAAAAGGGTAAATTCAACCTGTCCCCTTGTTCCATACGCGTAGATAACCCTGTCGAGAAGCTGTTTTGAGCAGGAGTAAATCCAGCGCTCTTTTTGTATCGGTCCGACAACGAGGTAGCTTTCATCCTCCTTGAATTCCCGATCGGGGCAGGCGCCATAAACCTCTGAGGTGGAAGGGAAAAGAACCCTTTTGTGATACTTTACGCACTGCTTGACGATATTGAGGTTCATCTCGAAATCGAGATTGAAAACGGCAAGCGGATTTTCAACGTACAGCTTCGGCGTCGCGATCGCGACCAGTGGCAGCACAACGTCGCATTTTTTTATATGATATTCGATCCACTCCCGGTTGATCTCGATATCCCCTTCGATGAAATGGAAACGGGGATTCTGCAGGTTCTTTCCCAGACGGTCGTCGGAAAGATCCATCCCGAAGACGCTCCAGTCCGTTTCGTCGAGTATCCGCTGCGTCAGATGATGACCGATAAATCCGTTTACCCCTAAAATCAATACCTTCATTATATTTTCATTCCTTCCCTGTTTTTAAAAAAGTGATAAATCGCGTCTCCGGTCATCCTTTCTCCGTAACTCTGGACGTCCAAAAGCCGTATCCTCCCTTCCCCTGTCCGCACCATAACCACTTTGTTATCTATTTCTATTGTTCCCGGAACTTCCGGTTCTTCCTTCATCCCGGCCGCCCTTTTTGCCTCGGGCAAGCCCCACCATACCATCAGCCTGGAGCCGTCCGGCATATCGCAGAACGCACCGGGATAGGGGTCGGTCACCGCGCGAATCAGGTTGTAAATCCTTGCGGCTGACCAGCTCCAGCAGATGCGGCCATCGTCCGGCCGCCGCCCGCCAAAGTAACTCCCCTGGGACAGGTCTTGTTTAATACGGGGCGCCTTGCCGATTTTCAGCAGGGGCAGCAGTTCGTCAAGAAGCCCGCCTGCGGCAAGGCATAACTTGCCAAAGAGCGTAAGCGCCGTGTCCGCAAACGCTATCGGCACCACCCGCTGGCCGACGATATCCCCCGCATCGGCCCTGCGCACCATACGGTGAAGAGTGACCCCTGTCTGTTTTTCGCCGTTTACCAGAACCCAGTTCACCGGCGCCCGGCCCCGATACGCGGGAAGCAGCGAACCGTGGAGGTTATACGCCCCCCGAGGGGGAATTGCGAGTATCCCTTCAGGGATCATAAAACGGTAATAAAGGGAGAAGATCATCTCCGGAGAGAGTGCGGCGATCCGCTTCGTCCATTTTTGCTCGCGGATATCGAGCGGACATTCCACCGGGATACCCCGTTTTTCCCCCCACTCCTTCACCGAGCCGAACCAGCAGTTCTCAGCAGGATCGTCTTCATGGGAAAAAATCAGGGGAATTTCGAAGCCGGCTTTTTCAAGGGCGTCAAGCCCCGTTAGACCCATGTTATGATAGGCAAAAACTACTGCTTTCATGCTTCTTTTTCCGCCTTTACCGCCTCGCCGCCGTAAACCCTTTCGATCACATATTCCGGTCGTTTGCGAACCTCCCGGTATATTCGGCCGATATATTCGCCCAGAAGGCCGAGCGCGAAAAACTGGAGTCCCACGAATACAAACATGATGGCGAACAGGGTAAAAACACCCTGCGCCGCCCAGTGGGCGCCGTAGATAAGCCGGGCGGCGGCGAGAAAGAGGCCGAACAGAACGCCGAGAATGGCAAGCAAAACACCCCCGTACATGATGAGCTTGATCGGCCATTCGGAAAAGGAGGCAACCAGATCGAACTGCAGGCTGATCAGTTTTCGCAGCGGGTAGTTTGATTTGCCCCCGTGCCGCTCTTCGTGGGCGACCTCTATCTCCTTTATGCGCTTCCCGAAGTGGGTCGCCAACGCCGGGATAAAGGTGGCATGTTCGTGGCAGGAGATCATCCGTTCAACAACCGTCCGGCGGTAGGCCCGGAGCATGCATCCCCAGTCGGTCATGTGGACGCCGGTGATCTTCCTGGCGACGATATTGACAATCCGGGAGGGAATGATTCGGAAGAGGGAATCCTTTCTTTCCTTTCTGATTGTCCCAACCACGTCGAGACCATCTGCCTCCATTGCATTGATAAGACGGGGTATCTCCTCCGGCGGATTCTGGAGATCCGCATCGAGGGTAACGATAATCTCACCGCGAACAGCCGAAAAACCCGCCAGAATAGCCGCATGCTGCCCATAATTTCTGGTCAGTTCGACCACCCGCACCTCGGGATAGGCGGTAAATTCCTTCAGCAATTCCAGCGACCGATCCCGGCTGCCGTCATCGACAAGGATTATCTCCCACGGTCTGTCCAAAGCCGCCATGACCGGGCGTATCCGTTTCATCAACTCCGGCAGGTTCTCCTCCTCGTTATAAACAGGGACAACGAGTGATATCATATCTTTATAATTTTTAATTATTTCCATCTATCTGCGTTTCCTTTTTGCCCTTTCTCATAGCAAATGCCGGCATCCGCCGTCAATTATTCATTATTTCCTTTATTGCTCCGCATACGTAGCCGACATCGTCATCCGTCATGTCCGGAAAGAGGGGCAGGGAAATGATTCTTGGGGCGGCTTTTTCCGTCTCCGGCAATGAAGCCACGCCATAGCGCTCTTTGACATATTTGAGCAGATGACAGGGGGGAAAATGGAGCCCATAGCCGATGTTATAGTCGGAGAGCTTCTCCATGAAACGTTCCCTTTTCATGCCTGTAATCTTCACAACAAACAGGTGGTGGGCGTGTTCGTGCGGGTAGTCGGGAGCGAATGTCCGTTCCAGCCCGGGAATATCCCGCAATCCCGTCTCATACAACGAGACGATTTCGGCCCGACGGCGGTTGAACGCCTCAAGCCGGTCGAACTGGACGTTCCCCAGGGCCGCCTGGATGTCCGTCATGTTGTATTTCCAGCCCGGCGCCTCGATATCGTACTCGGGATTTCCCCCCTTCCCGTAGCGCTTCCAGGCATCCCGCTCGATCCCGTGAAAGCGCAGCAGCCGGAGTTTCCGTTCCAATTCCTCATCGTTATGGGTAATCAGCCCCCCCTCGCCGGTTGTTATATTTTTGATCGGGTGAAAGGAAAAGATCGCGATCTCGCCAAAGCCGCCGGCATGAATTCCCCGATAACGCGTCCCCACGGCATGGGCTGCATCCTCGATCAAGATCAGCTTATGGCGCTGGGCAAGCTCCTGAATTTTTTGCATGTCCGCCGGGGCGCCACCGAAATGCACGGGGATAATCGCCTTTGTCCGAGGGGTTATCAAGACCTCAATCGCATCGGGGTTGATGTTGAGGGTGTCGTAGTCGATATCGACAAAAACCGGACGGGCGCCATGGAGCGCGATCATGTTGACCGTTGAGGCAAATGTCAGCGAGGGGGTGATCACCTCGTCGCCTGCGCCAATGCCGAGCGCCGTCAGCAGAATATCCATCCCCGCCGTTCCGGAAGTCAGCGAAACAGCGTATTTTGCTCCCGTAATTCCCTGAAATTTTTCTTCAAAAGTCTTGCAAAGCGACCCGGTCGTTATCCAGCGCGAGCGCAGACAATCGGTAACCGCAGAGATCTCGGCTTCCCCTATGGAAGGCCGATTCATCGGCAGAAAATCCTCTCTTATTTTCAAGCTATCTCTCCTTTGGGGTTGAGCCGTTCAGTTGCAAAAGCGCGTACTCGGCGCTCTGCCACAAAACGCGGATATCGGGAAACTCTTTTTTTAGTCTTTGCAGTTTTTCGTCGTTTTTCGTCGCACAGTATATTCCGTTTGTTTTTTTTGCCATATTGAAAAATGTATCCGAATAAAGGAAGTAATGTTCCCGCTTCTCCTGGGGAAGCCGCAGCATCCCGTACCTCAATTCTCCGATGTCATCGACAATCGGGGTTTTTCTGCCGGTATAAAAATCGACGCCGTATAACGATATCCCGTATTGATACACCTCGGCGTTTCGGGGAATGATTTTGGTTATCGCCTCGGCAAGCTGACGGGACGATTTGTAAGGGGCAAGATAATAAGCCATTGGCGCTGTCAAGGAGACGAAAAAAACCGCCACCAACAGATAGATAGTCAGAAACCATCCGCTGATACTTTTAGTTCGCATCCGGCAAGGTAAAAAGAGTAGAAGCAACTGCACAAGAGCGGGACTTGCAATCAGCAAAAGCCATGTGCCGGGATTGACACTGTGCTTGCGGAGAAACAGGGGAACAAGAAGCGCCGCCAGAAAAAGCAGGGGCGGTACCATTCCGGCAAGGCGGTAGCCCCCGGCAACCGGGGCGACGGTTTTGCCCTGGCTTTCCTCAAAGCGACGGAAAATAACGCCGAAAAACAGGGCCAGCGGGGGAAAAATCGGGGTCAGGTAAGGAACCAGTTTCGATGAAGACAAGGAAAAAAAAACAAAGATCAACCCCATCCAGACTATTAAAAATGACTTCTCTCCCTTTTTGAACAGGGGTTCGCCACCCTTCACACCCTTTATCGCCTCGGGAAGATAGGCAAGCCAGGGCAGGGTTCCGGCAATAAGAAAAGGCAGATAAAAATAAAACGGCTGGTAGTGATCGTGAATCCTGGTCGTGTACCGTAAAAAGTGTTCCTGAATGAAAAAGAAACGAAAAAAATCCGGGTTCTCCCTTTGAACGAGAAGCAGCCAGGGCAGGGAAACCACCGCGAACAGCAGGATGCCGAGGGGTGAAACGAGCCGAAAAATGTCGCGGAACCGCCTGGAGACAAGCAGCCATAAGAAAATAACGCCGAACGGAAAAACTATCCCGATGAGTCCCTTTGTCAAAAAAGCAAAAGCGCTGAAAAGATAAAGCAGGCATAGCCATTTTTTCTTTTTTTCATCTCCGTAAAAAAACCGGAATCCCGACCAGATCGCCATACACAGAAAAAAGGCAAGCGGCATATCGAGGATGTTTATCCGGCCGATTGCCGCGTGGAAAAGAAATGTGGTGAGAACGGCGGCCGCGTAGAGCCCCGCCCGGGTATCGTAAAAAAAGAGGCCCATTCGATAGGCGAGCAGTATGCATCCCCAGGCAGTGAGCGCGGCAAAAAGACGCGAAGAAAATTCGTTTTTCCCGAAAATCCGGAAGGAAAGAGCCGTCGCCCAGTAGGCAAGAGGGGGTTTTTCAAAATAGACGACCCCTTTGAGCCGCGGCGTTATATAGTCTCCGGAGATGTTCATCGCGTCCGGGATCAAACTGTAACGCCCCTCATCCGGCTCCATAAGCGGCATAAAAGGCAGCGGCAGCAGATAGACGCAAAGGGGAACAATAAATAGAACAATAATTTTGATCAGTTTTATCCGCATTCGTCCCTTGGTCCTGTTTAAACCTTCACATATTTTCCATTCATTTTAAAGCTTTTGTCTTGAGAAAATCAATCTTGAATTTCCCGGCGCCGGAAAGTTTTCTCAACAATAACTAAGCGGGACCGCGCAACCGCGCTTCCTCGCGAAGCAGTTAAATTGATGACGCGGTTAACCGTTCCGCCGGAACTGCCATCAGCGTGACCACGGCTTTCGCAACCAATTTTTCACCGCTGTTCCGGATGTCGTAAACCTCAGATTCTGAAACGATGATTCTTTTCCCTTTGCTGATCACCTGCGAACGGCAGCGAAGAAGATTTCCAAATGCGGGTTTCAGCAAATTGATTTTGAACTCGATCGTCAAGATTCTGAAGTTTTCGGTAACTGTCGTGAAAGCGGAATAACCGGCGGTATGATCAGCCATGGTAGCCATAAGCCCCGCATGGATAAAATTATCCTGTGTTCGGTGGTTGTCCCCGATCGACACCTCTGATTCGAAGAACCCTTGCTCCACCTTCAACGCCTTCAAGCCGCAGTATTTGATAAATCCCCTGCAGAAATCAGCGGTGAGAAAATCGATTCTTTCCTGGGTCAGATTATGCTCCATATTAAAAATTCACCTCAATATTTATTTTTAAAGCAACCCTGTGACCGGGCAATTACAAATTGTTTGGTTATGTGTCTATTGTCTCCAAACCTAAAAACTTAACCATAGGGTCGAAATCCCTGTCGTCATGCAACAGTGTAAGCTGGTGGTGGATACAGAAAGTTCCAATAATGACGTCGATGGTCTTCCGCACAGTCACACCTTTTCTCCTCAGAAATCTATAGTTAATAGCGCTCTCTAAGGCTATTACCTGTCCTCCCATCGGCTCAAATTGGACACCCAAGAGAAGATCCCTTGCTATGTTGAAGTCTTTATCATCATGAAATCCCTGAAGAACTTCGGTAAGGATAGGATCGCCTATTATGATGGGTGCGTTTCCAAGTGAAAAATCCAGCCAGTCCGTTTGAGACGTTTTAACCCCGTTGAAGTAGTCGATCCAGACGGATGAATCAACGAGAATCATTTGTCTAACCTCATCTCTTCGAGATTGCCAGACCATTTGAGTTTTCCCCGAAAACACTTAATTTCTTTTTGGCGTTTGACCTGCACCAACAGTTTCAAGCCCTCTTCGATGGCTTCCTTTTTTGTTCTGAAACCTGATATCTTGAGAGCGGATTCCATCAGATCGTCATTTACGACTACGTTCGTTCTCATTTCTTACCTCCTATGTGTATATATCGGTGGCATCATACACATTAATTGGATTATTTGAAAGGTTTATTCTTAGGGCGCATAATGAAAGGGCTTGTTGAACAATGGATTGAGTTCGACCTGCAACTGTGTCCGTGCCGTCAATTTAATTGGCTCGCGGGTCGACTCAATCCTTATAGGTTGGACGCTATTCTTTCCAATCTTCGAGTTTCAGGTTTTTGATTCTTATAAATTCGTTTGTATTATTGGTTACAAGAATGAGATTGCGCGCAACCGCCTGAGCGGCTATTAGCATATCGTAAGGGCCGATAAGATTTCCTTCTTTTTTGAGTTGTGATCTAATAATCCCAAAGTGTTCAGCGTCGGTATTATCAAAATCGATAATCTCAAATGGAGCCAGGAATTCAGTCAATGAGATTCTGTTTTTTTCAATGTTTTGACTGTTGTAAACGCCAAATTGCAATTCGGCTACCGTGATGCTGGATAAATGAACGGTTTGTTCAATTACACTGCGCAATTTTTCCAAGACGTGGAGAGGCTTTCTGTTCTTGATAAAAATGCAGGTATTTGTATCAAGCAAATACATTACAGACCCTTTCTTTCCTGCATTTGCGGCTGCTCTCTTCCGTCTTCCATGAAATCATCGGTAAACCCATAAAGACCATGGAGAAATGTTTCCCAAACGCGGTTTTTAGGAAACAGAATGACAGAGTCGCCGATCTTTTGAATTAACACATCGGTCCCTTCAAAATTGTACTCTTTGGGCAGACGAACCGCTTGACTGCGTCCATTTTGAAATAATTTAGCTGTTTGCATTCTACACCTCCACAATTAATATATATCGCAGTATATATCTTGTCAAACTAAAATGCTCGTTTTTCAGATTTTTGTTTTTTATCCTCGTAGTCTAACGTTCCACTCTTTTTTAATCCGTTTACGAACGGGCAGGAATTTCTGTTGCCGGAATTATGAACATCAAGCTTAGCTTTCAGTGATCGGCGGAGTAAATGCCGCCATACGGAAAATTACTGGTCAAAACCAAAACAAATGAACAACGAAAAACCGGAAGAAGGATGATTGTTTGTCAAATAACGGGTTTTGTTGCGGAGAAATCAGACAAATCAATGAAAATCTTATACGAGACAACTTCTTTCCCGCCTGCGCAAACTAATCTTTACCCTGTATAATATGGGCTTGTTGAACAATGGATTGAGTTCGACCCGCAGCCATGTCCGTGCCGTAAATTTAATTGGCTCGCGGGTCGACTCAATCCTTATAGGTTAGCCCGCTTCATTGACGACTATGGCATTTTCCATGTGGACGTCATCATGGAAGCAGGTTTTCTGGTTAAAAAACACGACTTCGATTTCGGCTACGGGCATGCCGGCCAAATGCCGATCAATTTCTTTGTAATAATCGGTTTTGTATTCCCCTAAAGAATCGTCAAAGTTGACAACTATAAAAGCAACGTGTCGGACACACGATGTGTTGTTATAAGAAGCCATCTGGCTCTTCGCTTTTTCTAAATCGGAAGTGAGCTTACTAAAGAACCCCAACTCCAAAGATGCCAATATAAACCTCGGCTCGCCGCATTGTCGGGCCTTAGCCTCTTGCGCAGATTTATTTATTGTTTTTACTTCGCAAATGACAGTATTACCGTCCAATCGTGCTTCGAGATCAGGTGTCTCTTTCCCATTGATTCGCGGAATGAACCGAATTTCTGAGCAGCCTGAATCATGCAGAAAATTGTAAGCACGTGCTTGATTTAGGATTGAAATAAGCTGTTCCCATCCACGTCCACGATAGTTGCGAGCTATTAAATATGGGACCACTTCCTTTTTTAGAAAATCCCAAGCTTCTATGTCGAGTCGTTGCATCTCTTTTTCTCGCGCTAACCAGACACTTCGTTTCTCAACACCATTTTCAATCGAATGCTCGAAGTTCTGAAAATAGAAGTCGGGGTGAGCGCGATCCTCGATCAAATCCATCAGTTGGTACACTCTTGGCAACTCGGATCTCGACATGTAAATCTCCGGGGTGCTAAAGTAGAAATCAGCGGAGCGGAGCGATCGGCTCGATTGACTTGGTTTAGCCATTATCGTTGGGCCGCTTGCAGTGTCCTTGCTGGCTGGGCCGCGCCAACTGCCGATGACCAGAAGACGGTGCCTCGGGTATCAAGGTAGTTACTAACAAGGGATACCGCCAAATCTAGTGTCTTCGAGATTGAGGCGGCGAGCAATAGTTGCCGATCAGGTGGGTTACCTTTTCGTAAGAGTTCAGCATTAGTTGCCATTGCTTCCTCTTCGAGCCTATGCAATTTCTTGGATAGTTCGAATAGTTCTTTTTGAATGGCTAAATGGCCAGTTTCATCACTTGGACGGTTTCGCTCTGCTCTGACCATCAATGCGCGTAAGGTGCCCGATAGCTGCGACAACTCTTCGTCATACATTGATTGTGAAAATGCTGAGCCACTTGTGAAGACCAGCAACGCCAACAGAATTGTGAGGCATAAAATTCGATTCATGGTGTTCTCCTCATGGCTAACGGGGCGCATCACAGGCGCGAGTTTACGAGCGTCCTTGTGAATGCGGATGTTAGGCAAATCTGTTTCTCTCAAATTGCCAAAATAATCGAGCAGGCACGACCAAGAACGACAGCAATGAGACTGATTAAAATATTTACAAGCGTTCCAGTCAGAAAACGATGAAATATCCAAGAACCTAGCTGGCTTCGCGCTCGCAAATATTCTATTTGATCAACACCTTCGAGATCTTCTGGAAGTTTAACAATCATACTCCAATTGTGCCACCCTGACGCTACCTTAAATGCTAACCAACCAGCTATTAAGATGGGTGCTTCCATCCAAAACGCAGCAAGATAAAAGAATCTTTCTAAGTACCCAAGCAAACTGACTCCTGTTCCACGACTAATTATTTCATTCCATAAATCGACTGATATCGATTTTGGTGGGCGTGGTAAACTGTCCTTTGTACTAAAACGTATTAACGGGCCTACTGTAAAACCCAAAATAAAGGTTATTAAAATGCTTATACCAACTTGAAATAACATCATGGCCTTATTACCCAATATTTTGCCTAACGTAAAGATAACCCGCCGGAGCCTGAACCCTGGCGGAAAAACCACAGACCGGAATTCCCCAGTTGGGTTGATTGTCTGGTTCGGCAGTCTCTTACACTCCCATAGGTATGCCCAGTGATTCCTCTGACGGTTCCAAATACCAATTACTTCCCGTTCCAGTTTCAAGCACAAAGCCCACGGTTAGTAGGACATGAGGTCGCTCGTAAACGTCGATGAGTGTAACATCGATCCTTGCTCGCAATGGTTGCGGCAATGCCGAATCGTGGCCCTCAACAAAGAAGTGCCCATTGATCTGAAAACCCGGATTTAGGTTCCACATATGGGTTCCGTCATAATGCCCCGTTGTCGGCAGCGTGAGACGACGGTCACCTTGCGCCAACGTTATCCGGACTCTCGCCCTGACAGGATGGGTATTACCTGCATTGGCGATGTAGAAACCGATGTTAGGCAAGACGCGACCTTCTTGACTCAGGCCAAAGGAAACCGGGGGAATAAGGTGTCTTGTATGTTCTTCGTACACCTGGTCTCTGCGGGCTTTCAACTCAGGCTGACTGTATTTCCGCCCGCGAGGATGCTCACGATTATAGTGACCCACGGCAGCGTGACAATCAAAACAAAGGGGGATAGCATTGTCAAGTTCAGAAGAATGCGGATCGAGATGGGCGACCTCGATCCCTACTCCAACTTGCTTTCCACAAAGACAGCAGTGACGAGCACACCACAGAAGAGCTTTTACCTTATCCGATTCACTAAAATCATATCTGCGTCTCGTCATATCTATCCACCTCGTGCCCTTTCCTATGTCTATGGTAGCCGAACGACAGGCATCACCGGCGGCCCCGGCCGTCCGGTGCATGCCTGTCGTTAGCCATTCTTATCTTCTTCAGGCATCAGATTTAATTTACCATTTTCATGACACTCACCAAATTTATTCCCCTTCAGTGGGCGAAGATCAATAACGGCGCCGAACTTTCTGAAAGAAACATAGAATCTATCGAAGTCTTTTCCCCAGTAGATCATTGCACAGGACATGGGAGCGCCCTTTCCGCCATTCTGACCATTGACGAGGAACATAAGCCGTGTGTCATAGAGGAAGCACACACCTGTTGCCGCACCAAAAACGTAATTCTTCCAGTGCCCTGTATTTGTTGCCACGGGCACAAGCGCAAGAACCTCAGCCTTGTGCTCTTTGTATGCTACGGCACACCTACACAACCATTTCTTGATTGATGTGCCATGTTCTTTGTTAATTCCGTATGGAGGATTCACATAGATGCTGGGAAAATTCCAACTCTCCCGGAGTCCGTCATGCTTGGGAAGTCGGTATTCAGTTCGGGCATTTACAATCGAATACTCGTTCGAACAGGGGTCGAGGTCAATGCTCCCGCCAAAAAAATCGCGCACGGCATTGACATACTTCTCCGGTGTTCCCCATTCTTGGCTTAACGTGTTGAGTGTTCGACCTGCTGTCATGTGTGAATCTCCTGCCATTTTTTGTTTTTCAATGTATCAAGTTCGTCTTTGAGAACGGCAAGTTGTTTACCAGCCGGGGCGATGATGTTGAACCAGCCTTCGATCACCTTCATGTGCGACTTGAAATAGGATTGGAGAGCGGCATCAGCAGCAAGAGAAATTTTAACCTTTGTGAACTGATTGCCTCCCTTCTTGCCTGTGTAACTCGCCAGAAATGCCTCTTTCGCTGCCGATAGTTCCTTTGTGGGATGGAACAACAACTCGTCAATAAACTGCGCAATTCCCGCATCGGTCAGGAAAAGAAGCCAGTCGTAGGATTGAGCGAGAACCTTCAGTTCCTTGTTATGATTCTCGGACGTGAACCAATTGCCATGATTGCTGACTACTCCGACCGTCAGAATAAAACGAGACAACAGTTCTGAATCGTCAGATGCGATGATTTCAGCCATCAACTTGTAATAGTCGCCATGTCGGAACGAGCCATCACGCTTCTGAATCAGGCCACCCATACTGCCATCGGTCAACCTGATCTTCTGCAGCGCTGACACTGTCCGAGCAACATAGGCCCCCTGCTTCGCCTTTTCGATCGTCTGCGGCCCTTTCCGCATTCCTTCTTCAACTCCGACCCGCTTACATTCAAAAATCGCGAATGGGCGACGGCGAAGGGTCACAACGGAATACCGTCCTATGCCCTTTCCGAGTTGGTCGAGGTATGCGTTTATGAATGTCTCGCCGAGGTCGCAGACCGTGCATGAGTTCCGTAAAATCAGGTCATTGCTGAGCAATGCGTGTGACTTCATAGAATCCGCAGAGACTCCAAGGTCGGCAAATTCTTGATTCTTAACAATCTTCCTTGCGGTAATGGGAAGCGCGTCCCGATTGAACTCCGCTGTCATCAGAGAGGTTGACGGATGAAGGCTATACTCGACGTTGTGGGTGATGTTGTCGTTTCCAAATTCCGGCAATGGTCTCTCAATCGCAACGTTTCTTTCAAATCCCCACGATTTGAGTGCGTAGAATGTAATGACTTCAACAAGGGTACCGAGGGCACGCCCTGCGGCCTTCTTGGAGTCTTTGGCATAATGGAACACCTTTTCGGTGAGAACCTTCTGGAGTTGGTCAACTGATTGGTATGACATTCTTTGTTTTCCCTTTCTGGTCTTCATTTTCCTTATGGCCAACGAAAAAATCAGCCGGAGGGTAGCGATCGGCTGAATTGCCCTTGTTGGGCTTTATTTTTTGGGAAAGTACTTCACCTTGCTTATATTTATAAAATCTGAATCCTGAGTCCATATAATGGCTTTAAATTCTTGCGCTGTTGCGAGAATGATACTGTCCGCCATTGGAAGTTGATGCTCCAGGCTCAGCCTTGAAGCTGCTATTGCCAGTGGCGTGCTTAGATCCACAATCGTTCCTTTTTGCATAGCAACAACCGCCTGCAATGCTTCATTCTCACTGGACTCCCGCAGAATGACCTTGAAGACCTCATATATCGTTATCACTGGAACAACAAGTAAATCCGAATCACTCAGCGGGGGCAGGAAATGCTGCGCATTAGGCTCATCGGCAAAGTATGCCAGCCAGCCGGAAGAATCTACAATATTCATACCCTATCTTCCTCTCGTTTGAATTCAGTGTTGATGCCTTTGAGAAATCCACGAAGTTCTTTAATGTCGCGTTCGGGTATAAGTTCAATGCGCCCAGCATATTCAACAATTTGCATTTTTTGGCCTGGACGAAGCTTCAATGATTCTCTGACGGTTTTAGGTATAACGACTTGATATTTTGGTGATACGGTTACTGATTGCACGCCAACACCTCCATCGATCAATTTTGTGCTACGGTATCATGATCGATATGGTTTTGTCAATTATATTGATGCCTAATGGTCCACTATAATCATTGACAAATTCCCTTTTCTTACGTATCACTCACGGCAAGAAATATACAAGGCGGTTAGATTTACGCTGTCAATGGTTACCGCTAAAAGACAGGTAACGATTTCCAGGCCGCTCCGGGACGTCTTGGGAGTCGTCCCCAAAGACCGAGTGGCTTTCTTGGGGAAGGCAAAAGGAGGACTAACGTATGCCCTTAATAAAGTGGCAAAAAATGGAAACCGTCGGCGTTATTACCATGACCAACGGTGAAAACAGGCACAACCCGGATTTTATCGAGTCTATTCTTTCCGCTTTCGATGAGATCGAAAACGATCCGGATATTTTTTCCGTCATTATAACCTCCGACGATCCGAAGAACTGGTCGCAGGGGATCGACCTGGTGTGGATGACCGCCGCCATTGCCGGAAACGACCTGCAGGGAATCAGGGATTTCATGTACGGTTTGAACCGCATGTTTAAACGGATACTGCTCTTCCCGATGCCGGTTATCGCCGCGATAAACGGCCACGCCTTCGGCGACGGAAGCTTGATGGCCTGCGCCTGCGACTTTCGCTTCATGAAGGCCGATCGCGGTTTTTTCTGCTTTCCGGAGATAGACATCGATATCCCCTTTCTCCCCGGGATGCTTGCCATCACCGCAAAAGCGATCCCCAGCCATAAGCTGCAGGAACTCATTTTAACCGGCAAAAGGGCCGGCGCGCCGGAACTGGAACAAAGTCATGTCATAACGAAATCCTGCAAGGACGCAGAAGAACTCATGGCAGAGTCGCTGCTCTTTGCAAAATCATTCAAGAAAAAACGGCCGATCTTTGGTGAAATTAAAAAACGAATGTATGGATACATTATTGACATCATGGAGCACGAGGATCCAAAATTTATCGAGCCGTTGAAGTTGACGATGTAGAGACGGAGTTGAACTTCAGACGGACGAACCGGGAACGAAGATTAATGGTTAAAAATCGAAGATTAAAGTTGACAATTATCAACCGTTACCTGCTGCGGGAAATAGTCGTCCCCTTTTTCATGATTCTCGCGGTGCTGACCTTCGTCCTCCTCATGGGCAGGATCCTGCAGGTGATGGATCTGATGGTCAACAAGGGGATCTCTTTTTTCGATATCTTTCGGTTAATCATCTATCTTGTCCCCGGCTTTCTCGTTTATACTGTACCGATCTCCCTTTTGATCGCCATCCTGATCGGGGTGGGAAGACTCTCCGGCGATAATGAATGGACCGTACTGCGGATGTCCGGCCTCAGCCTGCTGCAACTTTCACGTCCGATCGCCCGCGTTGCCTTCGCGGCCTTTCTGATCACCCTGGCAACAACACTTTTTCTTGTTCCCAAGGGCAATCTCGCCTCCCGGTCACTGCTGTTTGAGATTGCTCGCAGTGGCGCCGGCGTCGGAATCCATGAAAAGGTGTTTATCGACTATTTCAAGGATATCCTGCTGTACGCGGACAAAATTCCCGAACAAGGCAATTTTCTGGAGGGAATTTTTATCTCGGACAACCATCTGGGAAAAGACGCAAACACGGTTATCGCCCGCCGCGCCTATCTCATCTCCGACCCCGATAAACGTTATATAACACTCCGGCTTGAAGACGGCAGCACGCATACCGTAGATGAGAATCTGCAAAACTATCGCAAGGCTGATTTCCGCATTTATGATATGAAACTGGAAATTGGAGTAGCAACCGCCGGGGCGGAAGAGAAACGCAAGTCCAGCAAGGAGATGACCTTTCCCGAATTGAAGCGAATGGTTAACGACCGGAGTCTGAAAGACGTGGAAATAAGGGAGCTCCTGATTGAGTTAAATAAAAAGCTCGCCATCCCGCTCTCCTGTCTGATCTTTCCGCTTATCGGGATTCCGCTGGGGATGAAGGCGCACCGCTCTGTTCGCGCCCGTGGCTTTACCGCAGGCGTGTTTCTGGTGATGATCTATTACCTGCTGCGTTTGATCGGCGAGGGGCTGGTCGAATCCGGCAAAATCGCCCCGTTTGTCGGCGTATGGACACCCAACGCCGTCTTTGCCGTTGCCGGGGCGGCTCTTTTTATAAGCTCTGCCCGCGAGAAAACGCAGTTTAATGTTCCTAAAACGCTTCGGAAACTTTTCACCCCTCGAAAAAACAAAGAGCAACCATGAAAATTCTCGACCGCTATCTGCTCAACGACTACCTGAGGAATATGCTTTTCATCGCCATCATATTCATATTTCTTTTTCTCACTATCGATTTCTTCGAAAAAATCAGGATGTTTCTCAGTAATAACGCCACGTTGAAGCAGATGCTCTCTTACTCCCTGTTTCAAGTCCCGATTGCCTTGTCCCAGACTCTACCCGCCGTCGTTTTGCTGTCATCGCTTATAACCTTTGGGAATCTGTCGCGTCACAGCGAAATAATCGCCCTGAAGGCAAACGGGATCAGCCTGTTCCGCTTTGCCCTTCCTGCCATAGCGATCTCGCTTCTGACCTCGCTTGCGATCTTCCTCCTTAACGAATGGATCACTCCCTATGCGTATGCAAGAGCTGAATATATCCGCTATGTTGAGGTGCAAAAAAGGCCCATCCCGGGAAGCTTCAATCAAGGCCAGATCTGGTATCGGGGCGAGAAAGGGATTTATAACTTCCGCATGTTTGACGCCGGCACCAACTCTCTGCAGGGGATTACCCTCTATTATCTCGACCGCCAGATGAACCTGCTCAAACGCCTTGACGCCAAAAGGGGGGAATGGAAAGACGGAAAGTGGTTTTTTTACGATCTGCTGATCACCCGGTTCGATGGCGGCGATTTTCCGGTTATTTCCAGGATTAAACGGCAAGAAGCCGATATCCCCGAAACGCCTTCCGATTTCAAGCTGGTGCAGAAAGACGCCGCGGCAATGGGTTATTTCGAATTGCGGAGATATATCAACAAGCTTCAGGCGGAAGGATACAACGCCACACGCTATATCGTCGATCTTCAGGGCAAGATCGCCTTCCCGCTGATCTGTATAATCCTGTCCGTAATCGGTTTTTCCTTTTCGCTGCGCTCGGAGCGCAGCGGCGGGATCGCCGTAGGGATAGGAACCGGATTAATCATCGGTTTTTCCTACTGGATAGTCTTCGCCTACGGGATTTCGCTCGGACGTTCGGGGGCGTTCCCTCCCCTCTTCGCTGCCTGGTTTGCCAACATCCTTTTCGGGGCAGGATCTATTTTTCTTTTGTCCAGAGTGAGGAGCTGAAGGAAGCAATCCCTATAAAGGCACAAACAAAAAGGGCGACCAGATGGCCGCCCTTTTTTTGTTGCCGATAGAAATCAATACCGGTAGTTTTCCGATTTGAATGGTCCCGCGACGGGCACGCCCAGATATTCCGCCTGTTTTTTGGTCAGCTTTGCCAACCTCACGCCGAGTCTTTCCAGATGAAATCGCGCCACCTCTTCGTCCATTTTTTTGGACAGCGTGTAAACGGCGGGTTTCAGCTTCCCGGCTGCCAGTTCCAACTGGGCGAGACACTGATTGCTGAAGCTTGTGCTCATCACAAAACTGGCATGCCCCGTCGCACAGCCAAGATTCACCAGACGCCCCTCCGCGAGGACAATGATGCTTCTGCCGGATTTCAATGTCCATTTATCAACCTGGGGTTTGATATTCTGGCGGGTGCATTCCGGAGTGCTTTCGAGGTAGTGGATGTCGATTTCGCTGTCGAAATGGCCGATGTTGCAGACAATCGCCTCGTCCTTCATCTTCTCCATATCCCGGCCGGTTATGACGTCGCAGCAACCGGTCGCCGAGACAAAGATATCCCCGTCCGCAACAACGTCGCCCAGCGCCTTGACCTCATACCCCTCCATCGCCGCCTGTAGGGCGCAAATAGGATCAATTTCAACGATGATAACGCGGGCGCCGAACCCCCGCATCGACTGGGCGCACCCTTTCCCCACGTCGCCATAGCCGCAAACCACCACCCTTTTGCCGGCGATCATGGTATCGGTAGCCCTTTTAATCCCATCGGCAAGGGATTCCCTGCATCCGTAGATATTGTCGAACTTTGACTTTGTAACGGAATTATTCACATTGATGGCCGGAAAAAGCAGTTCTTTCCTTTTTTCCATCTGGTAGAGTCTATTTACCCCGGTTGTCGTCTCTTCCGAAACCCCGCGGATCTTGGCGGCCACCTTATGCCAGTGCTGGGGGTCATCCTTCCGGCGTTTCGCAAGCCGCTCGAGTATAATCTCCATTTCCTTGTTCCCAGGCTGCTGTTTCAGCAAGGAGGGATCATCCTCCGCCTTCACCCCTTCATGCACAATAAGGGTCGCATCACCGCCGTCATCAACGATCATATCCGGCCCTGATCCGTCCGGCCAGGTCAAGGCCTGTTCGGTGCACCACCAGTATTCTTCGAGGGTCTCTCCCTTCCAGGCGAAGACGGCGGCGGAGCCGGCCTTGGCAATCGCCGCGGCTGCATGATCCTGTGTGGAAAAGATATTGCACGACGCCCAGCGCAGATCAGCCCCCAGCTCTTTCAAGGTCTCAATCAGCATCGCCGTTTGAATAGTCATGTGAAGACTGCCGGTTATTTTCAACCCGGCGAGGGGCTTCTTCGGTCCATACTTTTTTCGGATCGCCATCAGCCCCGGCATCTCGTTTTCCGAGAGACTCATCTCCTCCCGTCCCCAGTCTGCCAGGGAAAGATCGGCAACCCGGTACGGCAACTTGTTATCGAGCTTCAAAAATTTCATTCGTTAATCTCCTTTTATAATTTCATCGATTGGCGGCAGGCGGATTTACAGCCGCCCACCTTTATAAAGCAGTCCTTCACTTACCTAACCCATTACCGTAAACGGCATCGGGACGATCGTGGGGAATTACAACACCGGTGGAAATAATAAGGGTGAAGGCTTCCTCAACGGAAATATTGATGTCGATAATTTCGTCGCGAGGTACGATTATATAAGTGCCGGTGGTCGGAGTGAGGGCATGCGGGAAGTACACACCCACGGTCGGGCCCAATTTCTCCTGGATTTCCCGGTTGGGAGTCCCGGTGACGAAACCGATGCTGTAGATGCCGCGGCGGGGATACTCCACGAGCACAACCCGCTTAAAACTCCTGGTTTTATTGGTAAATATGCTGTCAGAAATACTTTTTATGGCCTGGTAGATGCTTCTGACCACCGGGATTCTTCCGACAAAACGCTCACCGAATTCCACAATGCGATTCCCGATATAGCTTGCCGTAACCATCCCGATAAGCAGAATGAGCGCCACCGTAAAGATCGCGCCCAATCCGGGGAAATGGAAACCAAGAACTGTATCAGGCTGATACCTCTCGGGAATCACCAAAAGCAGGTTGTCCATGACACCGATGATAAAAGAGAGGATATAGATCGTCAGGCCAGCGGGGATTACTACGACAAGACCGGTTATAAAAAACCTTTTTATTTTCTTTTTAAACATCCAACCTTCACCAGCCATTCCTGAACACGGTTCGTACCAAACTATGCGCACATATTCGGTGCGCGTAGATAGCAGAATCAGTAAATATCTTCAATCCTTTATTTTTTTTAATATCGGCGACAAAAGCCGAGACTTGACGCGCGAGGACGGCAACGTAAAGTGTTTTACAAAATATCGCTCAGGAAATGCTCTTGATATGGTTATTTTCATCAAGCAGGACCTTCTTCGGATTCCAATTTGCCGCCTCGGATTCATCTACCATCACGTAGGTCGCAACGATAATCAAATCCCCCCTGGCAACCTTTCTGGCCGCAGCACCGTTGAGACAGAAGACTCCGGAATCTTTCGGGCCGGGAATAACGTAGGTGGAGAACCGCTCGCCATTGGAAACATCATAGATCTCGACCTTTTCGTAAGAAATGAAATTGGCCGCCTCCATGAGCCCTTCATCGATGGTAATGCTTCCCTCATAATGGAGATCCGCGTCCGTTACCGTGGCCCGGTGGATCTTCGACTTGAGCATAAACCTCAACATGATCAAACCTCCGATAAAATATCAGCTATTTTTATTCTGTTCATTATTAAAAACCAGGTTGTCTATCAACCTGGTTTTTCCGACCCACACCGCCAAAGCGAGCACCGCCGCCCCTACAATGTTATCCACATCCGTGATCGTCGCCGCATCGCAGATCTTCGCGTAATCAATCCGGGCATGGGGACTTTCGCATATCATTCCCCGCACCTTTTGCAGGATCAAGGCGCTGTTTCTCTCCCCCTGCGCGTAGAGGTCGCCGGCAAGCGCCAGGGAACGGCTGAGACACAGGGCGGATTTTCTCTCTTCCGGGCTCAAATAAACGTTCCGGGAACTCATCGCCAGACCGTCGGCTTCACGCGTTATTTCCATACCGATGATCTCGATATCCATATTGAGGTCGCGCACCATCTGTTTGATTGTCACGTACTGCTGAAAATCCTTTTTGCCGAAGATCGCCGCGTGCGGCTTGACGCTGTTGAAAAGTTTCGTGCAGACAGTCGCAACACCCCGGAAGAGCTGGGGACGGGAAAGCCCGCAGAGGTTTTTTGTTGTCTCCAGAACCTCGATATAGGTCTGATACCCTTCCGGATACATCTCGTGATTGTCCGGATTGAAGATTACATCCACGCCCACCCCTGCGGCAAGGGTTCTGTCCCGTTCAAAATCACGGGGATAGGCTTCAAAATCCTCCGTCGGGGCAAACTGGGTCGGATTTACATAAATGCTGACGACAAGACAAGCACCGGCTTTCCGTCCCATCCTCATCAAATTCAGATGCCCTTCGTGAAAAAACCCCATCGTCGGAACAAGGGAGATTCTTCTTCCCCGCAACCTTTCGGCTTCCGCAAATTTCTGCATCTCCGCGACAGTTTTAATTATTTCCATCTTCTGCCACCCACTAAAAAGCCCCTTCGCCAAAGACGAGGGGGCTTGTAATAAAAATACAGATAATCAATCCCTTACGTCCCAGTCCGCATCCGGATCCAAGCGTTTTTGCGCCCTATCAAACGCCCTGATATTTGTCAAGGTTTTTATTTATGGCAAGGGCGGCAAATGAAACCGTCAGCCTCGTGAACTCTGCGAGCGTCAGAGTCTCCGCTCTTCTAACCGGCTCAATCCCGCTTTCGGCAAGGACAATATCAAGCAGTTCTCTCGAAAGACCCATATATAAAAGGTTATTATAAATGTTCTTCCGCCTGTGGGCGAAAGCGGCATGGACCAGCTTATCAAAAAGTTCATTATGCAAATCGTCTCCACCCTCTTTGAAGGTCATCCGCACAACAGCGGAAGCCACATCGGGAACGGGATAAAAGCATTGCGGGGGAACCGTCATTTCATAGGTTGCATCCGTATATTTTGCGACCATTACCGAGGGGATGCCATATTTCTTTGACCCGGGAAGAGCGGTTATCCGGTCGGCGAGTTCCTTTTGAAACATCAGGATAAACGACGCTATCACGTTTTGAAAGGATAGCAGGCGAAAGAGAATCGGGGAGGAAATATAGTAGGGAATATTGCCGATAACCTTGATTTTTTTATCTTTGTCAGCGGTCGAAAAATCGTATTTCAGAACATCCTGGGCAATGACTTCGACGTTCTTGATTCCGTCCAGGCGCTCCCGCAGAACGTCTATCAGGCGGGGATCCACCTCCAGGGCAATCACCCGCCGGGCCGTTTTGGCCAGCTCTTCGGTCATTATCCCGAGACCGGCCCCGATCTCGACAACCGTTTCATCCGTCGCCGGTGCGGCCAAGGCAACAATCCGCCTCATTATATTCAGATCCTCCAGAAAGGACTGTCCCAGTCTCTTCCGGGGGCGAATATCATGGGCGGCGATCAATTTCCGAACGGTTGTCACGAGGCGGTCATCTTCCTTATTTTTCTAACAAAATAGCGACAGATAAAATAGGCGGGAACGGCAAAAAAAGGGGCCATGCAGATCCCTCCGACCAATAGCGGCACTACTATCTCCCGACCGGTTGCCGCAAGCACACGTAAACTGTAGTCATCAAACTGGAAACAGCCTCCCCCCATGCCAAGGAGAAAACGGCCGAGCTTATACTGGGAGAGGTAGAGGATGGGAACGGTAAGCGGATTGGAAACGACCCACGAGGCAAGATAGGCCGCCGCTATATTCTGCCGGAACGTAATCCCGATCAGGACGATAAGCGCGGTGTGAAAAGGAATTGTCGGGGTAACGCCGACAAATACCCCGATCGCCATCCCGAGGGCGATCTCGGCGGGGTCGCCCTGGAGACTGATGAATTGCCGATAAAAGTCTCTGAGTTTATCTTGAAGGATCATGTCACAGTCGCAAGAGGTATGCGTGATACGGCATTCAGGTCAAATCCGTCTTTCCAGCCGCACAAAAGCAGATGGGTTCCCACTACCGCGATCATTGCCGCATTGTCCGTACACAGAACGGGGGAAGGAATAAAGACATCAATTCCCGAGGCCCGGGCGTCACTGCATATTTTTTCCCGCAAACGGCTGTTGGCGGCAACGCCGCCGCAGACAACAACCCGCTGTGCCGAAACCATCTGGGCGGCATGGATTGTTTTTTCCGTCAACACAGCGCAGATGGCTTCCTGATAGGAAGCCGCAAAATCCGGTATCTCTTCGGGAGTTACGGGAACATCCCGGTTTTTTATCTTCGTCAAAAGGGCTGTCTTCAAACCGCTGAAGCTGAAATCGAGGCTGTCGCGCATCGCCCGGGGAAAGTTGTAGGCCTTGGGGTTGCCCGTTTTCGCGAGGCTGTCGATCGCCACCCCGCCCGGATAGCCGATACCCAGCAGGTTGGCGGCCTTGTCGAAGGCCTCCCCCGCCGCATCGTCTCTCGTCTGGCCCAGCAAGGTAAAATCCCTGAATCCTTTCACAAGGTAAAGGGAGGTATGCCCACCGGAAACGGCAAGGGCAACAAAGGGAAAATCAGGAGGATTATCGGTCAGGAATATCGCGGCGATATGGCCTTCGAGGTGATTGACGCCGACAAGCGGCAGCCCCCTGCCGAAGGCAAGGGCCTTCGCGGTGGAAAGACCGATCAAGAGCGACCCCACCAGTCCCGGCCCCATTGTCACCGCTATGGCATCAATGTCGTTCATGGTGATCGCCGCGTCTTCGAGCGCTTGCAGTATCACGGGCACGATCGCCTCGATATGCTTCCGGGAGGCGATTTCCGGAACCACTCCCCCATAACGTTCATGTACCTTCACCTGGGACGCGATAACATTGGAAAGCATGACATTCCCGTCTTTCACGACCGCGGCGGCAGTTTCATCGCATGAAGATTCTATTCCCAGCACCAGCATCTTTTAACGCTTTCCAATATTATTATTTTACAAAGGGCGCGGAAATATATATAGCAATACCAGTTTTTGCAATTAAACTTTTCAAGAAAGGGATAATGATGGATATTTACACCGACTTTCTTGTTCTCGGCACGGGGATTGCCGGGCTCAGTTTTGCTATCAAGGCCTCGGAAACCGGCACCGTGGCAATGGTTACAAAAAAAGAAAAAATGGAATCAAATACCAATTACGCGCAAGGCGGCATCGCCGTTGTCCAGGATGAAATCGACAGCTTCGAAGAGCACATTGCCGACACCCTGACCTGTGGAGCGGGGCTTTCCAGGGAAGAAACCGTCCGGTTTGTCGTGGAAGAGGGACCTGCCAGGCTTGAGGAACTCGTTGAATGGGGAGTGGAATTCACCCATTCAACGGAAAACCCGAATCTGTTTGATCTCGGCCGCGAGGGGGGACATTCCCAAAGAAGGGTTGTCCATGCAAAGGACCTCACCGGCCGGGAAATAGAGCGGGCCCTGAACGAAAAAGCCGGCAATATTGAAAATATCCGGTTATTCGAAAATCATATCGCCATTGATTTGATCAAGAGGTCCTCTGCCCTCGGACAAAAAACCGAAAAAGACCGCTGTATCGGCGCTTATGTACTCGACATTGACAGCGGGGAGGTGCTTACCTTCCGGGCAAAATTCGTGATGCTGGCAACCGGCGGCATCGGGAAGGTCTATCTTCTTACAACTAACCCCGACATCGCAACGGCAGACGGGATCGCCATGGCCTACCGCGCGGGGGCAAAGATCGCCAATATGGAATTTATCCAGTTTCACCCGACCTGCCTCTACCACCCTGAAGCAAAATCCTTTTTGATCAGCGAGGCCGTCCGCGGCGAGGGAGGAGTGCTCAAGCTGAAAAACGGCGACACCTTCATGGAAAAATACCATCCCCTCAAGAGCCTGGCGCCTCGGGATGTCGTCGCCCGGGCCATTGACACGGAACTGAAGAAATTGGGCGATGATTGCGTTTTTCTCGACATAACCCATAAAGGACGGGAATTCCTCTCGGCAAGATTCCCGAACATCTATGGAAAATGCCTTGAATTCGGGATCGATATGGCAACGGAGCCGATCCCGGTTGCCCCGGCGGAGCACTACCTCTGCGGCGGGGTTGTGGTAAATGAATGGGGGGAAACAACCCTCCCGGGGCTTTTTGCCTGCGGCGAGGTCTCCTGCACGGGGCTGCATGGCGCGAACCGGCTGGCGAGCAATTCCCTCCTCGAGGCCGCCGTTTTTGCCCACCGCTCTGCGAACCGGGTCACGGAATTGTCCCGGGAGCTCCAGCAGGAGGAACCAATACCCATTCCTCCGTGGAATCCGCGGGGGGCAACCGAGATTGACGAAGCAGTTTTCATCTCCTACAACTGGGAAGAAGTCCGCCGCTGCATGTGGCATTACGTGGGCATCGTCCGCTCCGACCGGCGCCTGAAGCGGGCCCAGCATCGCATTGACATGATAAACAGGGAAATAGACGAGTATTACCGGGATTTCATCGTAACGAGTGACCTTCTGGAATTGCGTAATATCGCCCTGGCCGCCCAGCTTATCGTCACCTGCGCCCGAATGCGCAAGGAAAGCCGCGGCTTGCAATACAACCTTGACTATCCTGATAAAAATGACCGCGTCTGGCTCAAAGACACGGTCATTTCCCGCAGTGATATTTAACCCAGGTTCCTGGTTTTTTCATCATTTTTGTCAATTTGGGGGCAGCTTACAAACCAGTATTGACAAGGGCGGAACCGTGAGGGTCCGTCCAAAGAAAGCCGGTGTGCAAAGCTATTCGCCGGTGAACAGCGGCAACAGCATCTTGAAAATACTGTCGCCCGCTTCCGGTGAGATGCGCTTCAGTTCATTGACGGCTTCAAGGGCGGCGTTGCTGTTGCCGGAAAAGGCGTAAGAGGTTGCGAGGGTGCTCCAGGCAACGGCACACTTCGGATCTATACGCAGGGCCTGACGACAGGCTTCGATGGAGTCATCATAGCGCTTGAGCTTGCCATAAGCGTCTCCGAGGTAGTACCAGGTGTAAACCATCCTTGGATCAATGCGCAGGGCCTGGCGATAAGCTGCAATAGCATCATCGTAGCGCTTGAGATTGTCGTAAACGCCTCCGAGGTTACTCCAGGTGTCGGCAGCCGGATTGATGCGCAGAGCCTGACGGTAGGCTTCGATAGCATCATCATAGCGATTGAGGTTTTTGTAAGCGAGCCCGAGGTTGTTCCACGCGTCGGCATATTCAGGATCAATACGCAGGGCCTGGCGGTAGGCTTCGATAGCATCATCATAGCGATTGAGGTTTTTGAAAGCGGCCCCCCCGAGGTTGTACCAGACAATGGCATTTTCCGGATCAATGCGCAGCGCCTGACGATAGGCTTTGATGGCATCATCGTAGAGATTGCGGCTGCCGTAAGCGCTTCCAAGGCAGAACCAGGCTTCGAAATTTTCCGGTTCGCTTTTCGTCCACTTCTGGCACCAATCAAGCATCCCCTGCCAGTCATTCAACTCTTCAAGGGAGATCGTGCGTTTTAGCCATTCTGTTTGACTGTGCTCCGCGGCGACCTGTTTGCGACCCGGCGTGGCATCGCCGATCCACTCTACTGGCATGGCGAAGTTCAGACTCTGGACGCCTTCCCGATAAAGGGTGATAAGGCCGACAAGCCTGCCT